>Ga0116218_1000300_pt1 | contig 34821 bp, 26 predicted proteins | sample Sb_taG_2_FD_88966 | JGI IMG/M metagenome (GOLD analysis project Ga0116218, IMG submission 88966) | Peat soil microbial communities from Weissenstadt, Germany - Sb_50d_5_LS metaG | ecosystem: Environmental > Terrestrial > Soil > Wetlands > Peat | place: Germany: Weissenstadt | collected 2010-09-21 | reverse complement strand
TCCCCTTCGATAAACCAGAGGTTGCCATCCGGCCCTGTTATGATATCGTTAGCCACAGTATTTGCAGATGGCAATGAGAACTCACTCAATGTACCTGTTGGCGTCATACGTTCAATCTTGCCTGTTTGAACAGATCCGTTCTGCATGTTTTCGGTGAACCAGAGATTGCCATCTGGCCCTGCTGTGATAGTGCCTGGTACAAACTGTGAAGGAGGGAGCGCGTACTCATGAAAGATGCCTCTGATCCCCTGGGTAGAAGTTGGTGTTGGGGAAGAGCCTGATGTGATCGATGAACCGCACGCACTGACTAAACCAGAAAGAAAGAGCAGTGCCAGCAGCAAAAGCACATTGCGAAGTGGTGCGCGATAAAGACAGTCGTTCGAGATCATGAACATATCTCCTTATAGTCATCAAAGAGCTGTTTGATAATAGGAGCTCCAGTTTCTTCCATCCAGGATTATAATGACAACTTCTGCTTCAGAAACGTCGTCAGCTCGATAAAGCATTTTATTAACGTAACTTTTATTTCAAAATTTCAGCTCTTATTCACAAACTTTCTACATCAACTATACATTAAAACAATGAAGAAGTAAGATGTCATATGACCTATATCTTTGTGCCCAAAACTCAGGAATTATTGTGACCTCTTTGTGTTGAAGAACCCTCGCAATGTGAGATGATTGTGATAGCCCTCTGATATCTCTTGAGTATCGAATGATATGTTCTCTCTCATCAAAAGTGAAGACAGGCGTGACTATGAATCCTATGTGGATTATGCCTTGTGAACCTCACATTTCAAAAGGAGCACCAGATGGATATCCTGAGTTTTCAATCTCATACACTTATTGAGCCATTTCGTATCAAAACCGTTACTCCCATCCAAATGACCAGTCAAGAGCAACGCATTGCTGCCCTGGCTGCCGCGCACTACAATCTTTTCTTGTTACGCGCCGAAGATGTCTTAATTGATTTACTCACAGACTCCGGTACAGGGGCCATGAGTGCTGCCCAATGGGGCGGTATGATGCAAGGCGACGAAAGCTATGCGGGCAGTAGCTCATTTTACAAGTTTGAGCAGAGTGTGCAGGAGATCAGCGGGTTCAAACACATTATTCCGACCCACCAGGGTCGTGCTGCTGAACATATCCTGTTTAGTACAATGTGCAAGCCTGGCGATGTTATTCCCAACAATTTCCACTTTGATACGACACGAGCAAACATTGAAGCTATTGGGGCTGAAGCACGCAACCTTGTCATTGAAGAAGCCTACCAACCCGATTTCCTGCATCCTTTCAAAGGGAATATGGACGTGGATCGTCTTCAGAGGACTATTGCTGATGTCGGGCCTGAACGAATTCCGTTAGTAATGTTGACTGTCACCAACAATGGCGTGGGTGGACAACCGGTGAGTCTCGCTAATATTCGAGCTGTCAGCGAGATTTGCCACGCGCATGGTATCCCTCTCTTCCTGGACGCCTGCCGCTTTGCAGAAAACGCATGGCTGATTAAACAACGCGAACCCGGTTATGCCGATCACAGCCCCTTAAAGATTGCGCGGGAAATGTTTCATTATGTCGATGGATGTACCATGAGCGCGAAGAAAGATGGATTGGCCAATATTGGGGGTTTTCTGGCATTCAACAACGACGAATGGGCGGAACGCTGTAAGCTCAAACTTATCCTAATAGAAGGCTTTCCTACCTATGGAGGACTTGCGGGCTATGATATGGAAGCGATTGCCATCGGGCTGCAGGAAGTACTCCAGGAAGACTATTTGCGCTATCGGATTCAATCCACTGCATACCTGGGTGACAAATTGAGGCAGGCTGGTATTCCGATTGTGCTTCCAACCGGCGGACATGCTATCTTTATTGATGCTGGTGCATTCTTGCCGCATCTGCCTCAGAATCAGTTCCCTGCACAGGCATTGAGCATTGCTCTCTATCAAGCTGCAGGGATTCGTGCATGCGAACTGGGCAGTGTAGTCTTCGGGAGACGCCTCGCAGACGGCACTGAGGAGCCAGCATCTCTAGAATTAGTGCGACTGGCGCTTCCTCGGCGGGTATACACCCAGAACCATCTCGATTATGTCGTTGAGGCATTGGGCTATCTCGCACACGTCAAGGACCAGATTCGAGGAGTCCAGATCACCTGGCAGGCGCCTCAACTACGACATTTCACAGCCCGTTTTGCCCTCATATGAAGGACAAGGAACGTCTTACCTGAAGATCCGCCTGTAGTGCTCAGCAACGAGTTCCGGAGGGAAGAAACGGAACAGTGTCACGATGGCAATAGCGAATGCCAACCAGTCGAAACTCGCATCGAGTGGGATGCCCAGCACAGAACCGGCGAGAGGCAGAACCGTACTCATAATAGTTTCATTGAGCAGATCAGGAAAGAGCAAGAGGAAGAGCAATCCACCTATTGCGCTGAAAAAGAATGCCTTACGCCAGAGAGACACACGCCGATCAAACAATAATGCTTTCACAAGTCTCCCTGTTTTGAATAAGTGAAAGAAGATTTCGAATCGTCCTGGGCGAGCAGGCTGCGGCATATAATAACTCTGGGACCCTCCTTGCAAAGACCCTTCTACCACCTGTGAATTGTAGTAATCATCTCTATTTTGTCGTATCGAACTTGAAGAATTCACAAATTACCTCCTTTATATAGCATTATACTATACGCAAGAAGGAGCATGCGGGTTTCAGATAGTGGGTGAATGTGAATGTATCACGTGTAGCGGTTGTCGCACTTGTTGCGGTTGTAGCGGTTGTTATTGAGAAACTGGCTCAACTTGACTCGTTTTGTTGGCTAGACGAATCTGTCGTTTTGGAAGTTTCGCTACTTTGTAGAGCCGAAACGTATTTATTGGCCTGGAGTTCCTTCATCAACAAGTTAGGAGCAAAACCAAAGACGGCAGCAGCAACCAGGCAATCAAGACGGTTAAGTGTAAAGATGGATATTAACGAGTTTGACTGACCCGAAGAAACTTGAGTAATGAGAATGCTATAAAGAAATGCACCGCCAATTCCCGCCAGGCCGGAGATGAGAGGCGTACTAATCAGCCGAACAAGCGAGAGTCCATAATCATCACTACCCGTGCTTGCAGTCGCTTGACGATATATTGTACCAAATAGACCGGCTATTGCACCAACGATATAGAATATTACAGCAGTCAGGATCGTGGCTCGTCCAAGTTGAGAACCGCTATTCCCAGGAAACACAGGTAGAATAGCAGCGCTCAGCAGTGCATAGATAACGAAGCCCGTGACAAAGATACTGGCCATTAACTGATTGCGTGTGTGTACGATACCCAAACGCTGGTTATCACGGAATTCGTTCAGCACTCGTCGAATCTCACGTAGGGTCACTCGCGCATTCGCTTCTTTATCGGGAGTAGATGGGTTTTTCTTATCTGATTTGGCAGCCTGGTCATCACTGTCGCCCAGATCAACTCCAAGCTTTGTCGCAATTCGATGAACATCGTGTTCAATCTTGTCTATGCCCTCATCAATCGCTTCGAGTGCTTCATTTTCAGCCGAGGCGGGTTTACTGGCTGCGAAAACGCTTGCCATTGCAGGATCAAGGGTTTTAGCAGCAACGCTCAGATTAGAGAGTAAATCTTTACTATTCTCAATTTTTGAGTTGGATATCGCCATAAAGTCATGGTAAGCGCCACTAACGACCATTTCGACGGGTTCAATTTCAATCAATGCTTCTTCGGTGCGATGCAGCCAGTTCCAGGCATTGATGTATCCCATCGCCAGTACCCAGGGTAATCTCGAAGTCGAACGATATATCAACTCATGCAGTTTAGAGAGATTGTCATAGGCTTCTTCCAGTGCAACTCGTTGATACGGCTTCAACTGATCCTCAGGAGTAGTGGTTTGTAGGGTATACAGGCGCGACTCTAATCGACTCAACCGATTTTCGATCAGGCCATAGTTGTATGGGTTGACTGTTTTGGCAGAAGTAAGAGCGGACAGAGGAATGGAAAACACCAACCATAGAATGCCAGTGATCAGGCAGCCCCAGGCCGCAGATTGCCATCCCGGAGCATTGGACATAACTATAAAAAGAGCAACCGTAAGAAATGTAGCAACGATAGGAACGATTGCAAAACTTGCCAACAAGGAGGCACCATACGCCTGCATGAGTGGCCATAGGCGTGCAAAAAAACCATTTTTCCGCCTGGTGGCGGGTTTGGCAGGGGATTTTTCACGACCAGCATTATTCTGCGGTATCAATCCAGGTGATGTAGTAATTTCGCCTGTGTCAATAGTAAGTTGATCTCCCATAATCCTTACTCCCAGGTGCGTTTCTCTGACGAGCTACTCCCACGTTGCAAAACTCGCAATCTCTACAAGCTACATTGTACACTACTTCTTAGATTCTTTATATATTTTGGCAAGAAATTGTACCAATATCTCGTAACTCAAAGAACGCAGAACGCAAGCGACTAAACAGAGTACGTATATTTCTGCTAAAAAGGGATAGGTGTGCTATACTGCTCATGGTATTTCTTGAGCATATGAAGCAAAGATACTACGAACGGATGAAGGAGACCAGCCGTGTATTGCGTCAATTGTGGAGCCGAGAATCCTGGTAATGCCACTTTCTGTCAGAAATGCGGCAAGCAGTTGCCTACGACTGACCAGGACGAGCCTACTGTTAGTTCTATTCCTTCTTCTCTTTCAACACCCTATGGCAATACTCCTTACTCGAATACGCCTTCTGCATCAGCAGAAACAGTTTATGCTCCACCCCCGCCACCATCATCATACGTTTCCACCACAGACGAAAAAGCAAGCCCACCTGGACTTCCACCTGCTCAAAAACCAAAGAGACGCCGGGGTCTTGTTCTCTCGCTGGTTATCATAGCGCTCGTCGTTATTATCGCTGTGGGAGCGTATATCTATCTGAATCGCTCGACTCCCGACAAAACTGTTACGACCTACTATTCCGCTCTCGTACATAATGATTTCCAGACTGCCTATGGTCAATTCTCAACATCGGCCCAGGGTAGCATATCTGAGCAACAGTTTGCTAACTTCTGGCAGACTCGGGGAGGGGTCAAAGCCTGGACGCTCGTTTCTACCCAGGAGCAGGGTTCAATCGCCAATTCTACGGTTACTATCACGTTTGGTAATGGCCAAACAAGCCTGGCTACTATCAAATTGGTCGATGAAAATGGGACATGGAAGATTCAACAAGAGACGATTGGTTGATTGGGTAAAGGGCACTTTTTCACTACACCAGAACAATTGCCTTCTCATAACAAAAGAACCAGTTCGTGTGAACTGACTCTTTTAAAAAGTAGCGGCGACAGGAATTGAACCTGTGACACGAGGCTTATGAGTCCTCTGCTCTACCAACTGAGCTACGCCGCCATGCGAACACGCTCTACAGAGCCTTTTATGAGGCTGAAGGCCTTCTAAATGAATAGAGAATCCCTTGCTCTTGAGGTCTGTAACTCCTGCTCTACTTCTCTATATTATCATGGCTCGTCAAGAGGTGGATTGGCTTGGTAGCGCCTGGAAATGATTCTAGAAGTGGTGGATAAGTATGTGGATAAAGTATGTTATTGGTGGATAAACAGTTCAATCTAATTGATTGCTTTTTCAAAAACACATAGAAAAAATTGAATCTTTGTACTCATCTTGCCTGTCAGAATGTACGGGCCGAGTCGGGTAAGGAAACTCCTTTTTGCGATCGGTGGACTATAAGCTCTTGAGTTGACTCATACGTTGGTTAGCAGTAGTATTTGAAACACTGACAAAGGTTGAGGAAAGACAAAGTGACTCTTCATATCCTCGACTGAGCCCTGGGAATTTTAACGGAGGAAACTGAGCATGGCTAAGAAGTATACACCCCATCCACACCAACCTCGAAACGTTAATAAATTGCATAAAGAGCAGATAGCCGAGGCGGGAATCAACGCAAGGATCGCCGTTGGTCTAACTAAACGCGTTGGTACGATGTGGACAGCCTATTCATTTGCTGTGCTGGCAATCATTGGTCTATTCGCCATCCTCGGACTGTTAACTCCCGTCGTCGCTATACTTGTAGCATGGCTATCACAAACGTTCATCCAACTGGTCCTTTTGCCTATCATTATGGTGGGACAGAACGTGCTGGGACACCATGCAGAACTGCTAGCCGAGGAACAGTATAACACCACCAAGAAGACCTATGCGGATATCGAATCGATTATGAAGCATCTCGATGATCAAGATACTTCTATTCTGAAGATCGTCGAAAAGTTGGAGGCACAGAATAGCCTCATCCTGAAGATCGTTCAACAATTGGATGCAAGGATGAGTGATGACATAAACTAGTGAACACACGGAGAGACTGAGCAACGTCTCCAGGGAAGTAGCGGGAACAGGATTCGAACCTGCGACCTCCGGGTTATGAGCCCGACGAGCTAACCACTGCTCTATCCCGCGTCAATGTTGGATCACTTGGCGACTTGCCGGAGATTGGTAGCGGGGGGAGGATTCGAACCTCCGACCTTTGGGTTATGAGCCCAACGAGCTAACCACTGCTCCACCCCGCGTCGACCTATGTATCATACAACAGACTTTGCGACCTGTCAACTATCGATGACCTCCGTTTGCCACACGCGCACCGCTCCATCTTCGGCACTATTTGCCAATAAACCATTGGCTCCAAAGACCACGCCGTATATCTCTATCCTGTGGTTAATGGTCTGTAATTCGCGTCCCCGGTAGACATCCCACAACTTCAATGAACCATCCTCGGAGCCTGAAACCAGCAAACGCCCGTCGGCAGAGAAATCGACAGTCCAGACTGCGCTATCATGACCTGTCAGTGTATGTACTAGCTGCCAGGTCGTTGTATCCCACAGGCAAATCATACCATCGGCTGAACAGGAGGCTAGCAAATCTCCGTCAGGGGACCAGGCCACTCCGTATATAATATCGCTATAACGCAGGCGACGTAGCATAGCTCCATTGCCGGCATCCCATATACAAATGGTCTTATCAAAAGAGCAGGAGGCTAGCAATTTGCTATCGTATGAAAAATCGACACCTACAACTACATTATGATGCCCCTGCAAGATCTGCAACGTTTCTCCTGTAGTCGGGCTCCAGATACGCACAGTTTCATCGTTTGAGCATGAAGCTAGCATGCGATTATCGAGAGAGAAAGCCACTGTCCATACGGCGCTGTTATGCCCTTCCAGGACCCGTAATGACCCTCCCGTGCTGGCATCCCACAGGCGTACTGTCTTATCTTCTGAACAGGAAGCAATTATTTTGCCGTCGGGCGACATATCTACACCCATCACAGCTCCTTCATGCCCCTCAATTGTTCTAAGCATTTCGCCTGAGCCAGTTGACCAAACACGCACCGTCATATCTTCACCACATGATGCAATGCATTGACCATCGGGTGAGAAGACGACATCATCCGAATGGCCACGATGCCCGGTCAGAATATGCAAGGGCGTGATTTCAACTCCAACCATATATTTTCCCCTGGCTAACGGTTGTGGAGTGGAGGCCGTCTTCCACTCAGGCCACTCAATCAGGACGATCGATCCATACTCATAGCCGAATTTTTGTGGATATTGCGGCAAATCCCGAGCAATGTGTTCATCAAGATAATCATAGAGTGTACCCAGCGTGATGCGCCCTGTGCGAGGATAAGCAGCTGCCCCCTCAAAAGCATCGAGCAAGTGGCCCATAAAGATACCGTGCCCTTGCTCCATTTGACCTTTTGATACCTCGCCCTGGCGACTAGATGTTAAGATTACACGTCCTTTTGTTCTTGGCAGGTCAAGGAGAGATTCCCCAAACAGGAGTGCAGCATCAGGCTCGCTTTTGCGTTGTCTCCATCCCGAGCCAGCATGCGAAATGTCCAGTATCGTCAGTATGTTCCCGGCTTTCGAATCATATAAATAGTGATCGACGAGGGTTGGAACATGTAGACCTGTGGCAGGGCGATCCGCTAGCGTCGTTCGCAAGGCGAGATAACCATCCTGTGTTGCCGCATCAATCAGCGCGTGCCCTGCGAAATAGATTAATACCAGGTCATTCTGCTGAGCGCGTACCAGGCACAGTTCACGTAACTGGCTCTCGATTTCGTCGCGTGAAGCTTCCTCCCCTGCAAGATAGATGACATCTTCTGGGAACCATCCTCCACGTTTGGGATCGATCAGTAGTTCATATAGGGCTTGAGAATCGGTCTGGGCGAGCGGCAAGGGAATAAAGTGGGCTGTATCATTGTAATTATGTATACCAGCTATAAGCGCATAACGATGTTTCACCTGGCACCTCTGTAGTGTTTGTACTTGTACTGCTATTTGACTTGATTATACTACTTCAGAGCGACTAAGTGGCAATTATGCTGGTTAGCACTCGTATAAGAAGATTGCTAAATTCAGCAACTTATGGTAATCTAAAACGTACATTAAACGTATCTATAGTATCGATGGTTTTGTATGTAGCTACAGCATTCCTTGCGGGAAACATCGAAAAAAGATATTATCATATAAAAGAGATTCATCACGTACTACGAAACTCAAGGTTGGACGCTATTTGAAAGCGTCCGGTCAGATCAAGAAAGCAGGTCTGAATCTATGGATGCTCAGGCTATACATTTGTATCAACGCAACCCGAATGAGCAGGGGCCGAATAGTCCACAAGCCCCTAATAACGGGAGCAATGGAAATAGAAACGGGAACAATGGTGGTCCACCACGCATCACAGGGTCGTCGCTCATTGTTCGCTCATTGATTATTATTGGTGTGATCTTGTTGGGCTGGTACTTGTTCCAGTACTTTTTTAACGCGGGTTCAAGCAGCACCAGTTCAAATGTGATTGAAATACCATATAGCACATTTTACCAGCAAGTCCAGGCGGGAAATGTCCAGAGTGTGACATTCCAGGGGCAGGACGCTAATGGTCAATTTAAACAACCTGTAACCGTCACCGATACCAGCACTGGCACGACTAAGACTGGTACCGTATTCCACTTCACACAGTTGCCCAATGGAGATCCAAACCTTACCACGTTATTAAACACGTACCATGTAACTTATACGGCTAAGCCACCAGCGGATAATAACACGCTCATAAATGTGTTAATCAACTTTTTACCGTGGATCCTTGTAATTGGAGTTTTCTTCTTCATTGCTCGCCGCGCTACACAGGGTCAGCAAAACATCTTCAGCTTCGGAAAGAGTAAAGCCAAGGTCATCTTAGAAGATAAACCAAGTACAACATTTGCTGATGTTGCGGGTGTCGACGAGGCAAAGAACGATCTTGTTGAAGTCGTCGACTTCTTAAAGACTCCTACCAAGTTCCAGAGATTGGGCGGCAAGATACCGCGTGGCATACTTCTGGTTGGCCCTCCGGGAACAGGTAAAACCCTGCTGGCTCGTGCTGTCGCAGGGGAAGCAGGCGTCCCATTCTTCTCGATGAGTGGTTCTGAGTTTGTAGAAGTGCTGGTGGGTGTAGGTGCAAGTCGCGTGCGCGATCTTTTCGACCAGGCGAAGAAAGCCTCGCCAAGCATCATCTTCATCGACGAAATCGATGCCGTGGGTCGCCAGCGCGGCTCTAGCATTAATAGCAACGATGAGCGCGAGCAGACATTGAACCAGTTGCTCGTTGAGATGGACGGTTTTGATGTTCGCCAGGCTGTCGTGGTTATCGCTGCCACAAACCGGCCGGATGGACTCGATAAAGCGCTCTTGCGCCCGGGACGCTTCGACCGTCGCGTGACCGTCGAACGACCTGACTGGAATGGCCGGCTGGCAATACTCAAGATTCACTCAAAAGGCGTGCCTTTGGCTAGCGATGTTGACTTGATAACAATTGCTCGCGCTACTCCAGGCATGGTAGGCGCGGACCTTGCCAATCTTATCAATGAAGCTGCCTTACTCGCTGCGCGGCGCAATCTGGATGCTGTGACCCAATCTTGCTTCGATGAAGCGCTGGATAAGATCCTGATTGGTGCCGAACGTCCTCTCATTCTGAGTGAGGATGACCTGAACGTGGTTGCTTTCCACGAAGGCGGTCACGCGCTAACGGGTTTGTTGACAGAAAATGTTGATCCAGTCACGAAAGTAACCATCGTCCCGCGTGGGCAGGCACTGGGTGTGACACAATACTCGCCGCTGGATGATCGTTATAACTACTCCAAAGAGTACCTTGAAGCTCAACTGGTTACCGCTCTTGGTGGTCGTGCCGCCGAAGAAGTGGCAATTGGTCACATCACGACCGGGGCAGAAAACGATCTACAACGTGTAACCGCCATCGCGCGGCAGATGGTTACCCGTTGGGGTATGAGCGAGCGACTTGGAACGATCTCCTATAGTGAGCGCGAAGACCCGTTCGCAGGTACAGCGCTGGCTACAGGTTCGCGTGAATACAGCGAAAAGACTGCCACGGTTATCGATGAGGAAGTCAATCGCATTGTGAAATGGGCCTATGATCAGGCAGTAAAGCTACTCACGGAACACCGCGAAACGCTTAACCGCATTGCAAAGGCGTTACGCTTGCATGAGACGCTTGATGCCAAGCATTTACGCTCAATCATGGAAGAAACAGGCGCGATCAACTCCGCACCTGCATCGTACCGTTAAAATAGATTACAAAGCAAGAAATCGCCTGGGGGCATGCCCCCAGGCGATTTCTTGCTTTGTAATGAAGTGCTTTTATCCTGTCACCTGTTCGCCAGTCACCTGAGCGATGATCTCTTCATCGCTGACGTTGGTCTTGATCGTCGCCTGTCCGATGAAGAAGACAATAATGCCCACCACCAGCGAGATGACAGCAATCCCACCAATCCACACTACCCACTGCTGATTGGTCAGCAACCCTGTCCAGGGGCCCGTAAAGGTTACGTAGACACCATAGCCCGTGGCGATAGTACCGATGACTGCGCACAGGTAGAACACCCAATCGGGCGCCAGCCGAATAGCTTGAAACCTCTCGTGGAAACGCTGCCGAATGATAATCACATCCACGAAGAGGATCACCATCGAGACACACCAGATCACTGTCACAGCAGCCTGCAGGATATCATAAACCACCGTCGAGAGATCGGCTGGTTTGAATCCGGTCGACAAAGTATAGGGCACCAGAATAAAGGCCAGGATTGTGAAGAAACCCGAAATGCAACTCTGCACCAGCACTGCCACCCAGGGCACGCGGTTACGGTTCACTTTACTAATCACCGTGGGCAAACGCCGATCCAGGCCCGATACGAAGAGCAGTCGCCCAAAGGAATAGTTGTAGACCGCCGTGTTGAAGATGAAGAACCCGATGAAAATGATGTTGACAAGGATACCCAGGAACGTTCCCGCGCCGCCAAATCCCTTTTGAACGGCTTCGGCTACAGCCGATGGGTTGCCTTGATCGGCAAGTGGCACCGCATTCAAGATGCCAAAGGTTCCCAGCAGGTAGCCCACGATGACCACGGCTGATCCCCAGAACAGGTAACGGGTGATGGCGCGCGGGTGGGCGACCTCTACTCCCATGTTCAGCGGCACTTCGATGCCCAGCAAGGCCAGGATGACTGCGCTGTAGAACGTGGCAGTCGCGGCTGTGGGCAGCCAGCTATGCGGTGCGTAGTTCACGGGGGTACCGTGTCCGCCAAAGATCGAGAGTAGTCCGGCCAGCCCAATCAACAGAATGGCTCCTCCATAGGCCAGAAAGACGATGTTGACGAAGTTCTGAGTGACACGGAAACGCAAAACAGACAGCACAAACGAGAAGGCGATCACAGCAAGAATGATCACGCCCTGCTGCCACGGTTCTACAAGCAGGCTGGTGTTGAATTGCGTGCCAAGCTCTTGGATAAGCGAGACGACTGCATCCCCAGTTGCGATCATCACGAGAATGCCCGGCCACCACGCACAAAATCCAGCGAAGAAGCCCAGGAACGGGCCGAAGGCTTTGTTCGTCCACACATAGATGGAACCTTCACCGGGGAACATGCGCCCAAGCTGCCCTGTGACGATGGCACCAGGAATAAGGAAGGTGATAAAGCCGAGCACCCAGTAGAAATAGGCTGAGGAGCCAGCACCCCCCGCAAGGATAGCGGAATTACTGATGAAGAGGACGATTGCAACGAAGATGGCGACCATGTCGAAGGTGTTCAATACTGGTGGCAGAATACCTCCCGCGATGCGTTCTGAACGCAGGACTTCGCCACCGCCACTCTCAGCGGTTGTTGCCATTGAGCTAAACCTCCTAAAAAAGTACCGTAGCCTTTTTTGCTACAGATACTCAAATCCATATGCATAAAACGATGAACGAGAATACAGTACGAAGGAGTAAAGCTATTGAAGAGTGCTAGAAGCCCTTGCTCTCAATCGAGGCAAGGTTATGAAAGGCCACCTCCTTTCTGTTTGAAAAGATTCTATGAGTAACCTGTAATTTTAAGCTCGTTTACGTAGTTGGTGAGATACTTGTAACTAATGATAGATTGCTTGCTTGCGTAAGTCAAGGGGGATTTTCTGATGGCACAATCAACAGATTAGATTAAAAGTTCGTTGATGTTAGCAAGCAAACCTCGGGTATATTACTTTGATGGTATGGCTGGTTACTACATAAAATCAAGGTTTGGGAGTCGACTTTGGTGTTGGAGTCGTCGTTGTACTCTGCCCATTTAGTTTGGCTTGCTCTTCCTGAATTTTCCTTTGTAACGCAGCAAGATAAGCTTGTGCCCCATCAAGATCTGTCTCAGTAATGGTCTGTAGCTTTTTGGGCATAGTATGAACCTGATTCACCCAGTTTTGTAGTACCGATTGAAGCGCGGCAAGTGTGGCATTATCTGCGTTAATTTGTTGCAGCCAGCTTCGAGCTTTGATGAGAGCAGCAAGAGTAATAGACAGAAAATCGTCTGCGACTGTAGCGGCAAGGGTGACGAGCGGAGAAACAAAGACATCGTAGGCCACACGAGTTAGCCTGGCGGCTCCGATTGCCGCATCAAGTGAGACGCCTTCCATAGTATCTAATGCATTAATAAACTCTTTACGCACAGCTTCTTCGCCAGCAGCCATACCATTATTGAAGGCTTCCTGGAGTTGGTGTTCAATATTTGTTCCGGCCTGTTCGAGGACATGAGGTACTTTGGGGAGTAACTCGTAACCGGCAACCGCTGTACCAGCAGCAGCAGCACCTATAAGCAGCATTTTGCGGCGGGACACGCCTTTCTTCTTCTTCTTTTTACTCGGCTTTACGACTTCTTCTTGTTCTTCTTCATCATATTCAAGAGGTTCGCTGCGACGTTTGCCACGAGCCACTTCACTATAGGGTAATCGATATGCGAGCGGATCTTCATCTTCATCGATGTAGTCATAACCGAGGTCTGGATCTATATAGTCCAACCCTTCATCTACCAAAGGTTCCTCTCCATAACCCTCATCTAACTCTGTATAATATTCCCTCGGTGTAGGTGGCAAATGAGCGGATCTGGTACGTTGAGATGGATAAAGAGGAGTATCTACCTGATCTTCATACATCCTTTGCTTTTCATATGAAGACAGATAGCGATCGCGCAGTTCTGGATCAAGTTCGCCTGTATCGTCTACAAGTGTGGATTTTGACTTGCTGGCAATAATGTTCTTGCGAATGAGCTGGCGAGTGCGTCTTGGATCAGGACGCGGTCCCAAAAGCCCGCTCGTATGGCGGTCGGTGTTCGGGCCAGATCCCTCACGCGTGCTCAATGAATCACTTTGAAACGAGGTGCTGGAACGTCCATGTTGACCATTCCCAGGCAGGCTCTGGCTGTGTAATGGATCATAATCGTACCCGTACTGTCTACCGGGACTCTTACGGTACAACCTTTTTTCAGTACTATCTTTCACCATGTGCCTGCCTGCCTTTCACATTATTATTTCTTCCAACCAGAAGATTCTGTGACTCACTTGATGGATGATTACCATTTCTACTGGGCTGACATGTAACCTGAATCTACTACATAGCGTATATTACCCGTATTGTCCAACAATATACAATGTTCTACTAGTGTACCATATAGCATATGAGAGTCAAGATGAATTCTAATGTATCAGTTCAGACTGGTGCAGCGAGAAGCCCGTTGAGATTGCTTCGATGCTTTCTACTTTGTTTTTACATAAGAGAAAACTTTACACTTATTTCAAATCGTCAGCTAATCATGCCTTTATGAAAGAACGATGCAAGTACTCAATTTGTTCCAATTTGAATTTATGTTCTAATTATAACATCGATAGGTACCATTTACAATAATCACAAAATTGCTCTGTAACACTTTCTAGATCAATTTTGAATATACTAGTAGGGAAACAAAGAAACGTCTCTATGGAGGCATAAGGATTTTCGTCAATGAACCCGGATAAAGCTCGTAGCGTGACTTTTCAAACACCGGCAGTTACTGCTTCCGACAATACGAAGATTATCGAATTCATTACTGATAATGTAGCTTCGCTCCTCGGAATCATACGTTCCTATGTAATGCGAATGGGACTGGCCAGTGGTGAAGAAGTATCAACAGTGGCACTTGAGGTGTTGCAAGAAGTGGTTCTTGAAGCTCTCGATCACGCGGACCGTTTCAATCCCACAGGCCAACCAATGGCATGGCTACTAGGTATAGCCATTAATGTAATCAAGCGGAATAAAGCTGAGCGTATAAAACGCTCTCAGCGGGAATTTTCTATCAGTGATCTCTCACTCACTCAGGAAGAACAACTAAGTGAGAGCGATCTATTTGATCAGTTCACGACAAACTCATCTGCTGGACCAGATCAAGAAATCGCAGCAAATGAACAGGCTGAGTTACTACTTTCTCTTGTCTCCCCTGAGGATCAGCACATTTTAATGCTTGCATTCCTCCAGGGCTTCGAGAGAGAGGCTCTGGCTCAGAAGCTCGGTATTTCACCTGGCGCGACACGTGTGAGACTACACCGCGCATTGAAGCGACTTCGTTTGGCCTGGAGCGAACAACACCTGAAATCTCAAAAGGAGTAAGCGATGAATGAAAAGTTAACACCTGATGCACAACGGCATCTCCAGGTTTTGCAGCGCTATATGCTTGCTATGGAAAGTGGAGATATCGATTCCATGGCTATCGTTTTGCGTGAGGCTGAGCAGGATCGGACCTTAGAAAATATGCTTTTTGAAGTGAACGATTTTTACCAGCAAGAAGATCATACAATCGCAGAGGCTGCAGATATCACCCTGGCTCAGCAATTTCTACAGAGCACTATACCAGCGATGAGGGAAAACGAATCATCTATGGAAGTAGCAGCACATTCTCCAAGCAGTAACGTTAACCCGATGCACACACAAAGTATGGGGATACTTGAAACTGTATCAGAGCCAGAGAAGTCACCAGACACTATCCAACAACTAACGAGCACAAAATCACAGGCTAAGAAAGCGCCGACCCAGGTCTTACCATCCAGGAAGATTGCGCCACAAAAATGGTATCGAACTCATCGCAACTGGCTGTTGGGAGCCATTGCAGCAGTACTGGTTGCAATGCTGTTATTGCCTAACAGTGGTGCATTAGCCAATCAACTTCTTGCATTATTCAGCGTGCAGCAATTCCAGCCAGTGCCGGTGACAAAGCAAGATTTTAAGACATTGAACTCGCGACCTATTCCAACTTTCCAGGACCTGGGCACGCTCCAAATCCAATCTAATAGTCTGCAACCACAAGATAACTTGACACAAGCTCAGGCAGCACAAATGGTCAACTTCTCAATCCTGGTACCACAAACTCTGCCTCAAGGTATATCCGGTACGCCCGATTTCAGTGTCATCGGTGCAGGCAATGGCACATTTACATTTAGTGCAAGTAAAGCACACGCGTTCTTCGTGAAAAATGGTTACGGCAACGTGAATATCCCAGCCAACTTAGACGGTGCGACATTTGATGTTACGACAACTGCTGGTGTTGTGATCGCATACGGCAATCAGGCAACAACCCAATTCATGATAGTCGAATATCCCAGCCCGATTGTTCGTGCCACTGGGAGTGCTTCACTGCAAGAGCTACGCGATGTAGCACTTTCGCTTCCAGGCCTACCTCCACAGCTTGTCACACAACTCAGGCAGATCGATCTCAATAGCGGCGTAGTTCCGTTACCCATTCCTTCAGGCATAGACTCGCAATCCATCACTGTCCAGGGCACGCAAGGATTGCTGCTCACCAGCAACATTTCAACCACTATTCCACAACTGAAGAAGTTTCCCGCTGGGAGTGCAGTGGTCTGGCAAACACATGGTATTATCTATGCAGTAGGTGGCACCATATCAAACACGAACCAGTTGTTAAACTCGGCAAACTCTTTACGCTGAGTAGGATTTAACGCGCCTGTCATTCAGGGTACAACATGGTCATTCTGAGTGCCACATCGTCATTCTGAGTGCCACATCGTCATTCTTCGCTTCGCTCAGAATCTAGCGCGATGGACCGAGATTCTTCGCTTCGCTCAGAGTGACAAGCGAGAGTAGAGGAATGACAAGCATCGATAGAGAAATGAGTATATATATATATGAGCAGCGATTCAATCCTTGATATGCGCTCGGGTGATCCCCGACCGCAACAAAAGGAATCAACTTCAAAGAGCAACGATGCCCGGTCACCGGCCGTAGAGATACAGGGATTACGCAAAGTTTACCGGCAGATCATCGCAGTAGATGATATCAGCCTTGTCACCTATCGGGGCGAGGCTTTCGGCTTTCTGGGACCAAACGGAGCAGGTAAAAGTACAGTCGTGAAGATACTTACAGGCCTGGTCGCACCTACAAAAGGAACTGTACGCGTACTGGGCCAGCCAATCAATCACGTTCAATCACGCAGGCAAGTTGGCTATTTACCTGAATTTCCCTCATTCCATCGCTGGTTCAAGGCACGGGAGTTCCTTGAATTTCATGGCAGGCTCTATGGCTTAAGAAGTACTTTCCTGGAAAAACGCATCATGGAAGTGCTAGAGATGGTCGGGCTATCCGGACGAGAGAACCAGAAACTTGGCACCTTCTCTAAAGGTATGTTGCAACGTATCGGGTTAGCTCAGGCCATCATCCACAAACCAGAATTAGTCATTCTAGACGAACTGGTATCCGGCCTCGATCCTGTCGGCCAGCGCGATATGCGCGATCTCCTACGCGAACTGAAGACAGAAGGTACCAGCATCTTTCTTAATTCACACTTACTGGCCGATGTAGAAGCTATTTGTGATCGAGTAGCTATCATCAATCAGGGACGCATCCTGAAAGTTGGAGCGCCTGCTGAGCTATTCGACAAGAAGAAAGTTCTCGAAGTGCGCGTCGACCATGTAAGCGCGGAATTACTCCAGCGACTTCATACAGTTGCGCTCGATATTCAACACGAGGAAGACAAACCTGACATACTTTTGATTGAGATAGCGCGAGATGAGCAGTCAGCAGATATCGCAGATATTGTACATGCTTGTGGGGCGCGTCTCTATACACTGGCGCCACGACATCTCTCACTTGAACAAATCTTTTTCCAAACGATCGATGCCTTACATCAATAAAACTAGCACCGGTCAAGGAGCATCTCATGGGATTATTGTTAATAACACGCTTCACTCTTCAAGAAGCTTTCCATCGCTGGCTCTTACTGGCGATGCTACTACTCGATATATTATTGCTGGCTGTTTTCGCGCTCATGCTCAACGCTGCCTATTCGAATGAGCTTGTACATGCTCCATCTCAGAGCAATCCACAGCTATTTCTGCTCGAATTTGATCTGATCATTAGTATTTTATCGGTATGGGCAGCCTACTTGCTTAGTGGAGCATTAGCTATCGTTTTGAGCATCAACATGACCTCAGGGGAGATCGAAGCTGGTACTTTTTCAGTGATTGTGTCTAAGCCACTGCACAGAGCGGAAATCATCTTTGGCAAGTGGTTGGGCTATGCACTGATTCTATGCACCTACACAGCCATGCTCTTTTTTACCTTCCTGGGTCTTATTTTCTGGAGGACAGGATACTTTCCGGACAATGCTCTTTCTGCACTGGGGATGCTTGAAATCAGCACGCTTGTATTGCTGGCCCTCACAACCCTGGGTAGCACAGTGTTTCCTACCCTGGTCAACGGCGCCATTGTGATTATGCTCTTTATCGGTGCGCCACTCGCGAGCTTTATACAATTAATAACGACACCAGGCCCAACAGTGCAAAACATCACAACAATCGTCAACCTGGTTATACCAACCGATGCACTGTGGCACGGGGCTTCATATTTCCTGATTCCCTCTTTCTTATACAGTATCCTCCAGCAACGAGGTATACTAAAGGATTTAAATACGCCCTTTACCTCTATCCAACCTATTTCCACGGCTCTCTTTATCTGGGCTATCCTGTACTGTATCGTGCTGCCGATTATTGGCGCCATTCGTTTCCAACGACGCGATTTATGAAGCCCAGGCTTCAACAGAGCTAAAACGTCCCCTTTTTGCCGCTATAAACCTGGATGGCAAAAAGGGGACGTTTTAGCTCTGTTCTCTTGTATAAACTGGCAATGCATGCAAACATGAGGTAAGCTATGAATACAAGAAGAGATATGTAACATACCATGGAGGGAAGCACATGGAGGACGTCAAGAATTACCTGTCAGATATGGATGGAGTCATTCTCAAAGGCTCAACACTCATACCGGGAGCAGCAGAATTCGTGCAAAATTTACTGACTCGTGGCATACCATTCTTGATTCTGACCAACGACTCCAAGTTCACCCAACGCGACCTCCAGGTGAGGCTGTCCTTTATGGGGCTTGAAGTGCCACCAGAGGCAATTTTCACATCTGCGCTGGCTACAGCGCAATTCCTCCATTACCAGCACCCGAGTGGAAGTGCATTCGTCATTGGGGAGGCAGGGCTGACAACAGCCTTGCATGATATTGACTACGCGCTAACAGATCATAATCCCGACTACGTGGTACTTGGAGAAACAACCTCGTATAGTATTGAACGCATCACAAGGGCCATCCGGCTTGTAATGGATGGCTCGCGTTTCATTGCCACCAATCCAGACGTGATGGGTCCAGGTGAGGGTGGAATCGTCCCTGCGACGGGTGCCGTAGCAGCCTTGATCAGTGCGGCCACAGGTATTCAACCCTATTACATCGGTAAGCCAAATCCACTTATGATGCGCTCCGCCCTACGAGCAATCAATGCCCACTCCGAGGATTCCGTCATGATAGGTGATCGCATGGATACCGATATCATCGCCGGGATCGAGAGTGGTCTACGCACAATTCTCGTGCTCACCGGAGTCACCTCGCGCGAGATGGTAGACCGTTTCCCCTACCGTCCAACCTGGATTCGCGAGTCTATTACACATATTGAGATATGAAAAGTATTTTCCTTAGATCGAACATGTACGAGAGCAGATCGACTCGCACTGGTTCGTCGATCATGTGCAATTTCGCTTCGGATGTAAGATGCGTTTCCACGTTTCGCGTTTTCTCAAAGAATGGGAACGTACATATATAATCCCGACTTCAACAAAAATATGAGTTTATATACTCACAAGGAGAACGGCATGAGAAAAATAATCGTGACAACATGGATTACCCTTGATGGCTTTTTAGCCGGACCAAATGGAGAAATGAATTGGGTCATGGTCGATCAAGAAATGGGGCAATATGAAGACGATCTAGTAAGCTCGGCAGATACCCTGATTCTTGGGAGAGTAACCTATCAAAGTTTTGCTGGTTCCTGGCCACATGTGCCTGAAAATCCTGCAGTCTCAGAGGGCGAGAAGGAATACGCTCGCAAACTGAATAGTATGCGCAAAATTGTCTTTTCAAAGTCGTTGGAAAAAGCTGAGTGGAACAATTCACAATTGATGAGAGAAGTTCTTCCCGAAGAAATCGCCAGCATGAAACAAGAGCAGGGGAAGGATATAGTGATATATGGGAGCGCCAGTATTGTACAAGCATTTACGAATCTGGGCTTGATTGATGAATACCAGCTGTTAGTTCACCCTGTTGTTTTAGGAAGCGGAAAGCCTCTTTTTGCAGGCATCGCAAAGCCAGCACATCTCAACCTATTGCATACAAAAAGCTTTCCTTCAGGAGTAATTGGACTGTATTATGCACCACAAAGCAAGTGAACACTGCATGCAGAAGTCTGGTAACTCTGACGTATCGAGGTAGCGCACATGTGTAGAAACATCAAGAGCCTTTACAACTTCGAACCTCCCGCGACCGAGGAAGAGATTCGTGCGGCCTCGTTACAATTCGTGCGCAAGGTGAGCGGATTCAACAAGCCATCGAAAGCCAATGAGGCTGCGTTCCTTGCTGCCGTTGAGCAGATAGCAGCAACCACCAGTATCCTACTCAGCTCGCTCGAAACGAACACGCCGCCAAAGGGCCGTGCAGAAGAGGCTGCCAGGGCGAGAGCACGTTCAGCACAGAGATTCCCGAAATAACCTGATTGTCTCCTCATTTCTTTCCAATGGTTGCAAGCCATCTGCGCCAGGCGAGTTTTTGCTGTGTCTGGACATGTAAACCCGCCTGGTCGAAGAGCTCTCGCATCTGAGTGGGGCTATGAATGCGCTTCAGACGAAAAACTCCCACCAACCACTCTGGCATGGAGATATCTACAAGCATAAAGTATCCCCCTGGACGGAGCACGCGTGCTATCTCGCGTATTCCTGCTGCCTGGTCCTGCCAGTGGTGGAAAGAGGTGGTACTCAACGCCAGGTCAACCGAGGCGTCCTGTAATGGCAATGTTTCAGCCATGCTCGTAAAGAATGTGGCATTAGGTGTCAAGAGCTTTGCTCTCTCTATCATGCCATCTGCTGGATCTACGCCGATTAGTTGCGCCTCAGGCCAGTACCTGTAGGCTCGACGCAACAATCTTCCTGTTCCACAGCCGACATCAAGAACGCTTTCAGGCTCATGAACGATACTTGCTGCCAGGGCAAGCGCTGCTTGATGTGTCTGATCAAAAAATGCTCGTTGCATCCAGGAATTTTCATAACTGTTTGACCATTGTTCGAAGTGCTCTATGTCTCTTTCACGATGTTTTGTTGCCATACTTCTATCTCCTTCCTTCCAATTGCCAGCATATGGCTTAATCATGTCGCTTGTTTTTCTTCGAGCCTTTCCTACGACGTCGTGCCGACGCCCCTTTGCTTTGCGTCGATCGGGACGACGATCGCGGATGAGATTGGCTCGCTTGCCTCTCTGGCTCATGCTGAAGACCTCCGCTATCAACAATGCCCCCAAGATGGGGTACCGCGAATAACAAGCCTTTCCCTGTAACAAAGAACTGCTGGATCATGTTGAGAAGCAGCGAAGTTATACGGTACAATGCCAGACCAGCCGCAAGCTGCCAGGCAATGAAAATGGTGATCAGCACCATTATCAGAGGCAAAATGAATTGCATAAGCTGCGTGAGTTGCATCGTAGCATCTTTGATGTCAGTGAGAGCATGCGGCTGAGTCATGCGCATCTGTACAAAGGTCACAAGCCCGGCCAGGATCGGCAGAATGTGCGTTGGATCAGGCACGCCCAGTGAGATATGCCAGGCCGCATTGAACATCGTAAACCAGTTCAGGCCAATATTAGGGATGCTGCTCAATTGGGGCAAAAACGGATATATGAGGCTATTGAGATGCGCGAGTGAGGCATGATTGAACACAATATTGAGAGCAAAGTAGAGGCCAGTAAAGATCGGTATCTGAATCAGCAATGGCAAATATGAAGCCGCTGTAGAAATTCCATAGCGTTTATACAGTTCCTGGGTGGCCTCATATTGCGCTTTCACGTCTTGCACATACCGCCTGCGAATCTCTGCGACTTCTGGCTGCAACGCGAGCCTGGCCTTCATCGACTTCAGTTGTCGCAAGGTCAAAGGCAGTAACGCTGCGGTAATAGCGATGGTTAGTACAATGATTGAAAGCCCAAAATCACCAAACAGGTGATACAGCAGCATGAGTACATTAAAGATGGGATAGATAAGAACGAGGTTGAAGAAGTTCCTTATCAGGCTCATGGGTCCCTCCTGACGATAGGTAGAGAAAAACTACTAAGAGTTCGTATGTCTGCTGTTCAATCTACGAACGGGGGAGGAGGTGTGTTGCAGGGACGAGGCAATACGGTTCAGATACTTGCTGATATCCACTCATAACTCGCCGCTGCTGGAAGCGAAAGGAAAGTAGATGAGAATGTCACCAAATGCAACTCGCTCCCTGACGAGGAGGCTTCCTCTCGCACTTCTCATGTATCTTGACCTGGCGTTATTTTTTTGAAACATCCGGTGTGTGCACCCTCGCGTACTCCCAGGCTGCTGCAAAGCCAGGCAACGAACGTTCGATCATTTCATCGTTGGCCGTAAGAGAGATGCGGAAGTAGCCTGGTAGCTCCACCCAGGCTCCCGGAAGGACGATGATGTCGTGGTTGAGCAGCAGATCGGCAAAGGCCCGATCATCCACCCATGGCGATTTTGGAAGTAGGTAGAAGGTTCCCTCTGGCACATGCATCTCGTAGCCCATCCCTTGCAGAGCTTCGACCAGGCGGTCGCGCTTCTGCTGCAGATGCACGATGTCGATCGAGAGCGCCTCCACGTCGGCCAATGCGTGCTGGAGCAGTGCATTCGCGACGGCAAAGCCACTCACCAGTTGCGAGAGTGCCAGCGCACCATGCATCTGTTCCCGGTCGGGCATCGTTTGTGGCATAGCAATGTAACCAATTCGCTGACCGGGCGTGAGGAGGGTTTTCCCATAGGTGTAGATGAGGAATGAACGGGGATAGAAGTCGGTCGGGCTATGGTAGGGACGGCCGTCGAAGACGATACGGGAGTAGGCCTCGTCGGAGAGCAGGTAGATCGGGCGTCCGTAACGCTCGGAAGCTGCCGTCAAAACATCGGAAAGCCGTTGCAGTGTCTCTGGAGGGTAAATTTTACCGGTTGGATTGTGAGGCGAGTTGATGATGATGGCGCGTGTTCGCGGTGAAAAGGCTGCGGCAATGGCGTCCACATCGAGGTCTAAGGTAGCCAGATCGGTCTGCACTCGAACCGGGACGCCACCGGATCCAACGATATAAGCCTCGTAAAAGAACCAGGGTGGGGAGATGAACACTACCTCGTCGCCGGCGTCCACCACTGCGCCGAGCGCGACGGTGAGTCCGCCGGTAGCCCCATTGGTGAGGAAGATATCATTGGGATCGAAAGGCACGTTGTGTCGCTCGCGCAGGACAGTCGCCACGGTAGCTCGCGCCTTGGGATCGTTTATTGTGTAAGCGAACCAATCCTTATTCTGAGGCACGCTCCAGTGCCGGAGCGCGTCAACGAATCCGGGCAGCGGCATCTCGTGGGGATTACCCAACAGGAAGTCAGCCACTCCTGGCTCATGCTGACGGCGTGCCTGGGGTGATGTCGTGAGAAACTCAAGGACCGCCGTAACCGCGTGGATCGCTGCAATGCGCCTCGAGACGATGTGTGCTGTCATAGGTAGTCCCTCCTTGGGCTAGATACTAGGAGTAGCCCTTTCTCAGTGTGTGAGCAATTAATGCTCTCTTCTATTATGCTACATATCTATAACGCTGTCATCTAGAACGCGGGCAAACGTATCTTGTTCACTGCTTCTACTTGTATTCGATCCCGGGCAACTGCTCCTTTGCTAAAGGCTTCATTTTGAGTGGCTCTCAAAACTTGACCTTGACATGGCACTTACCCAGATTCTATAATGAAGCTACAGGGAAACAAGACACCCCTGGCACTGTAGGGCGAAGGTCCTAAGTGGGTACAATAAGCCGAAAGGAGGCTTGATGAAACCTATGAAGAAACCAGTGCGCCTACTCGAAATGGTGTTTCAAGTTGACAGGTAAAGCCCGTCAAGGCGGGCATTTGGAATACAGGAGCAACTCGCTGATGCTATCCAACCGTGATGCATCTCTAATGAAAACCCGCATAACTGGGTAATAGCGAGTAGCTCTCAATAAAATTGAACAGAACGAGGGTCGGATGTTTTTTGACTCCTCGTTCTCTTTTTTTGAGAGCCATCAGCGGAACCTACAGTTCTGACTCTTCTACACTCGTTTGTAGTAACGGCAAGCAGCTAACAAGTATTGCCGAAACAGGAACCTGGACTGGAACTACTGTATCAAGCACGACAACATCCTCAATCTCATTCATTGCCTTGGATAGGCTTATGTTGAAATGGATGAAGCCAGAGGGTTAGCAGCGAGATTGGAATGAGTGTAGGACACCCGCTACCTAAAAACCAAACAATTTGGGAATAAGCGTACCAAGAATATATCCTCCACCCGCTGAAAGAATTCCTACAAGAACGATTTCCAGGGTGCTCCTGAAGATATTCAATTCAGCAAGTTTGCCTTTAATGATTCCAACAACAATAAGAGCAAGAACCGTCAGACACAGCGACAATGGAAAAGCAATGTTAATGGGGAAAAAGAAATAGGCGATCAACGGAAAGATTGACCCTACAATGTACGATATTCCCATAGTAAAGGCTTCGGGAAGCCTTACTGTATCAGGTTGCATATCGATTCCGAGTTCCTTCTCAACCATAGTCTTGTTGTACGACTGCTGATAGTTCTGAAGTATCTCGGAAACTCGTGTAGCGTCTTCTTTGCTCACGCCTTCATGTTCAAAGAGCTCGATCATTTCCTGAAATTCAAATTCGGGATACTCTTTGATGGCTGTCATTTCTTTTGCAATCTCTGCTTCTTGTACTTGTGCTTCAGATCTGCCGGAAATGAATTCACCTGCTCCCATAGATAGCGCGCCTGCAAATGATTCTGCAAGACCAGCAATAATAACTGCTTTTGTGCTGCCTGTTCCTCCAGCAACTGCACTTACAACTCCAATTGGGACAAGAAGTCCATCAAGAGTCCCAAATATGAACTGCCTTATTCTGCCAAGTCTACCGACTCGTTCTTTTTCATTCACTACATCTTCTATCGTATGTGCTGGTGCTTGTTGGTTTTTTGTGTTCATGTTCCCTCCGCTTAGACACATTATACATTCTCACGTTGTACAGTGATTTCCTTGCCGTTTATGATAGAATAAGTGTACTAACTCTTCATCTTGCTTTGTCAATCTGGCGGAGGTGTACTTGATCAAACGTGAATTTACCGTTGCTGGCGAATATCATTACAACCGCTCGAGCCCTGTACGCTGGATTATCTCTCACCTGCTGCGCTACAAACATTTGATTCTTAGCTTCATGCTTGCTGTGATCTTGACCAATACACTTTATGCGGTCATTCCAGTACTCACTGGCATAGCCTTTAATATTGTTCTTCAAGGAGATACGGCACGCACGAGCTTGTTAGGAGTTTCCCTCGTCCTGCTTGCTGTTATCCTGATCGGAGGATGCCTCGACCTGTGCGCGCGCTTCTTTCCTGAACTGCTGGGCAAACGCTTCGCACGTGATGCACGTTCCGAGTTATATCTGAGTTTGCTGGGGAAAAGCCAGACCTTCCATAATCGCCAGCGTGTGGGTGACATCATGGCGCGTGCCGCCAACGACATGGCTCAACTGAGCAATATGGTCGTACCCGGCTTCGATACCATCTTCGATTCATTTACGAGCCTGGTGATTACGCTTATCTTCATTGGCTTTGTTAGCCCGCAGCTTTTACTGATGCCACTTCTCTTTACTATAGGCTTTCTCATTGCTTTGCGTTATTACTCGCGCAAGCTCAACCCGATCTCTGACAGTATGCGCGAGCAGTTTGGCGAACTGAATGCCGGATTGACAGAATCAGTCAGGGGCATAGAAGTGGTCAAAGCAACAGCCCAGGAGAGCCAGGAGCAGCGCAAATTTGAACTCAATGCGAGCAGTTATCGTGATTTTTACATTAAAAATGGCTATGTGCAGGCCTGGTACTTGCCCCCATTGTTCTTATCGATTGCCCTTGTTGGAGGCTTCTTGCAAGGCTTGTATCTCGTATTGCATAACCAGCTCTCCGTAGGGAGCCTGGTAGCCTTCATGGGCTTAATGGTCATGCTGCATTTCCCGGCCTTTATCTCTAGCTGGTCCTTCAGCCTGGTTCAGTTAGGTGTGGCGGGCTCTGACCGCATCCTGACGATCTTAAAAGAAGAGACCGAACTCGACGAGAATCAGGGCGGTTACAATCAAGCGATGCGAGGCGATATCGTGTTCGAGCATGTCTCCTTTAGCTATGGCGGAACTACCGTTCTGAAAGATATCTCATTTCACGCGCAACCAGGACAGACGATCGCCATTGTCGGTCAGACAGGGGCGGGCAAAAGCACGCTCACTAAACTTGTCAACCGTCTTTACGATGTCGATGCTGGTCGCATACTGATCGATGGTATAGACGTGCGCGAGTGGAGTCTGGACGGGCTGCGTTCGCAAGTCTCGACTATCGAGCAGGATATCTTCCTCTTCTCGCGATCTATCGCGGAGAATATCGCCTACGGCCTGGGACAACAGGCAGACGAGCAGGCTATTGAACAGGCCGCTCAAGATGCCCAGGCACACGCCTTTATCGGCGGTTTTAAGGATGGCTACGAGACCGTCATTGGCGAGCGTGGCGTCACACTCTCAGGCGGACAACGCCAGCGTATCGCGATTGCGCGTGCCCTGCTTACCGACCCGCGCATTCTCATTCTGGATGATTCGACCAGCGCGGTTGACAGCGCCACCGAGGACGAGATACAGAAGGCTATTCGACGTCTTTTGCAGGGGCGCACCACGCTGCTAATCACCCATCGTCTCTCACAGATACGCTGGGCTGACAAAATAATCGTTTTGAAGCGAGGCGAACTGATAGACCAGGGCTCTCACGCTGAATTGCTTGAGCGCTGCGAAACCTATCGCCGAATTTTCGCACACTATGAGATCACCCTACCCGCGAGTCAAAGTGTATCAACAAGGGAGACATAATGGGCTTTATCATGGATGGCCTCGAAGCCGAGGCATATGATCGCACCTATTCCGATAGACAGCTCATCGCACGCATTATCGGCTACTTTCGCCCCAAATTGCGCATGATGCTCGCTGTCGCGGCGCTGATCGTCTTAAGTTCGCTTCTGGATACTGCCTTCCCCATCCTGATTTCATTCGGCATCAATGCAGCAGTGGCAACTGTAGCAGCACGTACGATAGCGATCCTGATTGGGGCTATCTTGATCTCAGGAATACTATCCTGGACGTGCAACTTCTTTCGCCAATGGTACACCGCTCGCTCTGTAGGTGATGTCGTCTTGAGTTTGCGCAGGGATGCATTCAACGCCGTCGTTGCACGCGACATGTCATTCTATGATGAGTTCCCATCCGGCAAGATCGTCAGCCGTGTGACCTCAGATACCGAAGAATTTGCCACAGTCGTAACCTTGGCGCTCAATCTACTCAGCCAGATTTTGCTCTTTTTCCTTATCGCGGTGGTACTGTTCGTCATAAGTCCCACGCTGGCCCTGCTGGCATTCTCTATCATGCCTTTCATCATTCTGATCGCGCTGGGTTTTCGCCGTATCGCGCGCCGCACGACACAGCGCTCGCAACGCTCGCTGGCGCGTGTGAATGCCAACGTGCAGGAAGTGGTCAGCGGCATAGCCGTCGCCAAGAACTTTCGCCAGGAACAGAATATGTTTGACGCGTTCAAGAAAGTGAACGAGCAATCCTACCAGGTCAATGTGCGTTCCGGCTTCGTCTACAATGGCGTCTTTCCTGTGCTTGTCCTGGTGGCGAATATCGGCACGGTTATCGTTGTCTACTTCGGTGGGCTTAATGTACTCAATCATACGATTTCAGCAGGCGCCTGGTTCCTCTTCATACAGGCCATCAGACTGCTCTGGTTTCCACTAACCAGTATCGCGTCTTTCTGGAGCCAGTTTCAACTTGGTCTGGCAGCCAGCGAGCGAGTCTTCGCATTAATCGATGCGGAGCCACGCATTCATCAGATCGACCAGCAACCAGTAGCTGACCTGGCCGGTACCATCACATTCAAAGACGTCTTTTTCAGCTATAACGACAGGCAAACCGTCCTGGCCGGCTTCAATCTCACCATTCAAGCTGGCGAGACCGTGGCAATTGTTGGGCATACTGGCGCAGGTAAATCCAGCCTGGCACGCCTGGTTGCTCGATTCTACGAGTTTCAGGGTGGACAGCTGTTGATTGACGGGCGCGACATACGCACCTTTGACTTGCAAAGCTATCACCAACAACTAGGCATTGTCCCGCAAATCCCTTTTCTCTTTTCAGGAACCATAGCCGATAATATTCGCTATGCCCGGCCAGAAGCGACAGATGAGCAGGTGGCACTTGTTGCTCAACATATCGGAGGAGGTGACTGGCTAGAGGGCTTGCCCGATGGGCTGAACACGCTCGTAGGGGAAGCGGGGAGATCGCTCTCGCTGGGCCAGCGACAACTGGTCGCTTTAGCACGTGTGCTGTTACAAGATCCTTCGATCATGATCCTGGATGAAGCGACCGCCAGCGTTGATCCGCTGACCGAGGCGCAGATCCAGGAAGGTCTTGACCTGGTTTTGCAGCACCGCACAGCCATACTCATCGCGCATAGACTCTCCACCATTCGACACGCGGATCGCATTATCGTCCTCGATCGTGGCAAGATCGTCGAGGAGGGCAATCACCATGTCTTGATGAGCCAGGGCGGCCATTACGCTCAACTCTATAATACGTATTTCCGCCATCAATCGCCTGATTACAGGCCTGGTGAGGGATTCGTGCCTGTTGCTCAGGGAGATGCTTTGCATTGACGAGATGAAAAATGGGACTGACAATCATCAGGAAAGTGTCACGATTGTCTCTTAAACCCCCTGTGCTATAATATATTTCAATCTTACAGTCAGGGTTAGTAGAAGGAAAAGCGTAGCATGCCCGAAGAGGACAAAGAACACATGCCGAAGGTCGTATGTATCACGGTCGGCATGTTTCAAGAGAACTGTTACCTGTACGCCTGTCCAGAGACGCTCGAAGCGGTCATCATCGACCCCGGAGACGAGGCGGAACGCATCATAGAGCATATCCAGCAATATGCGTTTATTCCCAAATATATCATCAACACACATGGGCATATCGACCACATCGGTGCCATCGATGCTGTCAGCGCCGTCTACCCTGTGCCCCTGGCAATTCACCCGGAAGACGTCTACATGTATACCGATGCGAGTATCGCTGGCATGTTCAATCGTCCAGCGCCGCTTGTCAAGCGCAAGCCCGATATTTTGCTTAAGGAAGGCGACACGATCTCCTTTGGCACGCTCGCACTAGAAGTGCTGCATACTCCAGGGCACACGCGCGGGGGTGTCTGCCTTGTCAGCCGCCCCTATTGCGTCTTCAGCGGCGACACCCTGTTCAATCGTGGCATAGGGCGGACGGACTTTGAAGGTGGTAGTTACGAGCAAATCGAAAAATCAATCCGTGAAAAGCTGTATACGCTTGAAGAGGACCTGGTGGTCCTTCCCGGACATGGACAGTCAACCACCATCGGCGAAGAAAAATACGAAAATCCATTTGTGACAATAGAGGAGTAGTGTAGTGTCAACAATTTGTGTCATCGGTACAGGATATGTAGGCCTGGTCACAGGCACCTGTTTCTCAGATATGGGCAATCAAGTAACCTGTGTCGATATCATATCGGAAAAAATTGAACGTCTCAAACGCGGCATTTTGCCTATTTATGAGCCTGGATTGGAAGAAATGGTCGCGCGTAACGTCCATGCAGGGCGCTTGCATTTCACAACCAGCTACAGCGAAGGCCTGGATAACTGCGATTTCATCTTCATCGCCGTCAACACTCCCACTGGCTCAAGCCAGGGTGGGGCAGATATGCGCTACGTTGAGAGCGCCGCTCGCGGTATCGCCGAGGAACTCGACCACGAGGCCGTGATAATAAACAAAAGTACCGTACCTGTGGGCAGCGGTGATGTGGTATCGCGCATCATACGCAAAAATCTGAAGCGGCCCGAGGTTCACTTTGCAGTCATCTCCAATCCGGAATTCCTGCGCGAGGGTTCGGCCGTCCAGGATTTCCAGAGTCCTGACCGCGTCGTTCTGGGTTCCTCCGATCCGGAAGCGGCTCGAAAAGTCGCCACCCTCTACCTGCCGCTGCGCGCGCCCATCGTGATCACCGACCTCTACACGGCCGAGATGATCAAGTACGCTTCCAACGCGTTCCTGGCAACCAAGATTTCTTTTATCAATGAAATCGCGCAGATCTGCGAGCGCCTGGGTGCGGATGTCAAAGAGGTCGCAGCGGGAATGGGCTACGATAAACGTATCGGGAGAGCATTTCTAGATGCAGGACTGGGCTATGGTGGCAGTTGTTTTGAGGCCGATGAAACGGTTTTTACGCTCAATAGCCCCAATGTGATGGCGGAGCGCCTGGATACCCTGTTCGCTAAAAGTAACACACCGTTCCTGGGAGATGTAGTAGAGTTGGTACTGCCCACCGATCAGCGAGTGCTTGCGTTCGATCTAGAAACGGGAAAGCCTACTCTTGCAGAAGTGAAAGCACTTACCCGTCGGCCATATAGAGGCACTATGGTGAAGATCAACACCAGCATGGGGCGCACACTGCGCGTTACTGCCGACCACCCGGTCATCTTGCATAAAAATCAACAGTTCACGTTCCTACCGGCGGCGGCGGTCGTACCGGGTGACCAACTGATGGCCTTGTGCGAATTGCCCGTTGTTGAACAGGCCACAAACCTCAACCTGATCGAACTGCTCCAGGATACCGACCTGGAGGCTGATGTTTATGTGAAGCCCATCGATAACACATTCAGCGAGCAGTACAAGCAATTTGCCGCTGCGATTCCTGGGGATATGCACAAATACCCGCACGAAATCAAGCGTCATAACCGCATGTCGCTGCGCCTGTTTCGATACTTGAGTGAGTCACATGTGCTCAACGTTCCTGCTGAGAAGCTTCAGTTGTATACCGCTAAAGGCGCGGCAACAATGATCAATGCACTGATTCCGGTCAACGCAGATCTGCTGCGGCTATGCGGCTATTATCTTGCCGAAGGCTATCTTGCCCAGGATACTGGGCGCGTCGGTGCAGTTCGTGAGCGGGTAGGTTTCTGCTTCCACGAGCAAGAGACTGAATATATCTCAGACGTGCAGCGTATTTTACTTCGCTGGGGCCTCAAGTTCATCGAGCGAAATGCAACCAGCGCCTTGACAACTATTGTCTCTTCACGCATCTTCTCCTGGCTGCTACGCGATATCTTGCGCTGCGGAACTCGTTCAGAAGATAAAGCCCTGCCACACCTGGTGTTTAATGTGCTACCTGAGTTACGCCTTGAGTTAATCCGTGGTGCGTTCAGCGGTGATGGCGCTGTCACAACGGTAATGACTGGCCAGAATCTGATGCTAGAATATGCAACAGTCAGCAAAGTACTGGCTGATGGCATGACGCTGTTATTGCAAACGATTGGTGTCATCCCCTCCATCAGCACGCGTTGGATGAACAAATCGACACGAGAAGCGTATATCTTGCGTGTAAGTGGCTATGAACAGATAGCTACACTTAAAAATGTCTTTGGCGACAAGCGCCATGCACAAATCGAGAGCATACTCGCAGGCTATCAACGTCATATTCAGCCACATGGTTATAAACGACACGGGGCTTTTTCCACGCTTGTTGTTCGCGAGGTTACACATGAAAATGTTGAAACAACTGTCTATAGCATGGAGACCAGCACGGGAACGCTGATCGCGTCATCCGGGCTGATCAGCCATAATTGTTTCCCAAAAGATGTGCGAGCGCTCGCACATATGGCAGCCGAAGCCGGCCTGCACCCCCAACTGCTAAGCGCAGTCATGGACATTAATCATGATCAACGCCGCCTGGTTGTGACAAAATTGACCTCGATACTGGGCACCGTACGCGGCTCTATCATTGGCATTCTTGGTCTGGCTTTCAAACCCAACACCGATGACATGCGCGAAGCTGCCTCCGTCGACATCATCCGCTGGATAACAAACCAGGGATCAACGGTGCGTGTGTATGATCCCGTCGCCACAGACACCGGGCGTGAAGCGCTGGCACAGGCGGGCGTGCACATGGAATCCGTCGTTTTTTGTGAAAATCCCTACGAAGTAGCGGAAGGTGCGGACGCCCTTGTGATTGTGACCGAGTGGAATGAGTTCAAATCGCTCGATATGCATCAGATCAAAAATGCCATGCACAATCCAATACTCATCGACGGTCGCAATATCTATGAAGCGACCGAAATGAAACGTCTCGGCTTCACCTATCGCGGCATCGGTCGCGGCACCGGACCTGATCCCTCGGTACTGCCATCCGGTGACAGCACAACCACCCAACCATTGTTAAGTCTGTAGGGGCGGCCTTTATGGCCGCCCTCCGGGGATGAGCGCCTGGCCTGTCCCTCAATTTCAAAGCCAAACAGGCAACTATTAAAACCGCCCAAACGAAATAAGGACACACCAGACAATGGACGACAAACTACCATTAATTTTTACACCCCTGGTACGCCAACCAGGAGTGCCAATTCCCGATTGGCTCTTCGGGCCAGCAGGAGTGGCAGGTTTGCCCGCGCCCCTGAGCCTGCCACAGGGTGTGAACGTGGCTGTCGGCATCGATATCATCGAAGTAGATCGGGTGCGCAAAGTCTACGAGCATCATGGCGAACGTTTCCTCAAACGCGTCTTCACCGAAATGGAGGTACGTCAATGCCGTGGCAAGTCAACTCGTCTGGCAGGCCGCTTTGCCGCTAAAGAAGCCATCAGTAAAGCGCTCGGCACCGGCATCCACGGCGTCGCCTGGCGCGAAATGGAAGTCGTACAGCTACGCAGCGGCCGTCCCACCGTCACCCTACACGGAAAAGCAAAGCATCGCGCGGAATTGCTCGGCATCAGCGCCTTCGATGTGAGCATCGCCGATCTACAAGAGTTTTCGATTGCCATCGCCGTGGCAATACAAACATCCCTGCCACCCACTTCATAAGGCATCATTCTGAACCTGGCCTCGTCATTCCTAACCCGGTCTTGTCATTCTGAACTCAACCCTGTCATTCTGTTCCTGGCCCTTTCATTCTGAACTCAACCTTGTCATTCTGAACGTAGTGAAGAATCTCACACGCTGGGCTACGAGATCCTTCACTTTCGCTCAGGATGACAAGTGCGGACGCAGAAGCCACAATCGAGCATCCCGTAGGGGCGAGGGCGCTTGGGTGGTTGGGCGGTGTGCCTTTATGGTCGCCCGCTGGTGGGGAGGATGCGGCCTATTCATCGATGAGCCTCAATCGAGGATCCCGTAGGGGCGAGGGCGCCTGGGTGGTTGGGCGGTGTGCCTTTATGGTCGCCCGCTGGTGGGGAATGCTCCACTCGCCCCCACGAATGTTGATGGGCATTTCTCAGGTTGATGCCTGTTACCGCATTTAATAGCCAATCTAATCAATCACACCCCTGCAACTTATCAGCCCCATTCTCGTCGTTCACGTCAACAGGCAATTTGAACAACGTCTCATAATTCTGATAAAACTCCGCTTTCAGCATACCAAAGACATGCATATCCTGGCGCGCACCGTTATGGATTTCGTGCTGGCGAAAAACACCCTCCTTCTGAAACCCAACACGCTCCATCAGTCGCAGAGAACGCTGGTTGAAACCGTAAACCTCCGCGTATACACGTTCGAGATTCCTCACGGTAAAGGCATAATCCAGCAAGATACGCAGGGCAGTACTTGCAATACCACGTCTCCACATACGTTTCTCGCCAACCAGAATGCCGGCAGCAGCGCGCCGCTCGTCATCTTCGATCAAGGCTAATTGGACATATCCGACCAGTTGGCCTTCGAACTCGATACCCATCATCACCAGGTCTTTCTCTGGCTCGGTAATACGTTGCTCATACTTATGCCTGAATGCCGCACGAGATAACGGAGGTGTCCAACCCGACCAGATGGCCAGTTCGATATCGGTCTCCCAGCCATAGAGCGTATCTATGTCGTCGAGTTCCAGGTAACGTAGTGTCACGTTATTGATGGTAAACACAAGCTCTCCTCCCTTGTAATTGTGCTTCTGCTATACTATGGACATCTTATTATCGTCAAGTAAACAGAACTGAAATCCACTCATACATCTGAAGTGTTTGAAGAAAGCGGGTAAACAATTATGTCTCAAAGAGAGAACAGTAAAACGATGCGAACGATCACGCTGGAAGAGCATTACACCACCCCGGCGTTCATGGAAGGTCCAGGGCGCCAGCTCAAAGATCAGGCACGAGCCCTCCAGGCCCATCCCCAGGTTGCGGCGGCCCTTACCCAGTTGCTTGATCGACTGGGCAACCTCGATGACCGCCGAATCGCAGACATGGACGCCGCTGGTATCGACGTTCAGATCCTGTCCCTGACCAGCCCCGGCACAGAGCAATTGGAGGCGACCGAGGCGGTCGCACTCGCTCGCGAGGCAAACGATCTGCTCGCGGAGGCGGTGCGGCGTCACCCGAATCGGTTCGCCGGGTTCGCTGCTCTGCCGACGGCGGCGCCAGACACCGCTGCCGACGAGCTGGAACGTACCATCCGTACCTACGGCTTCAAAGGAGCGCTGATCAACGGCCATATCCGTGGCCGCTACCTGGACGACCCATTCTTCTGGCCGATCCTGGAGCGTGCCGAAGCACTCCAGGTGCCGCTCTACCTCCATCCGACACCACCACCGCAGCCAGTGATCGCGACCTCCTACACGGGACACTTCGCGCCAGAGGTGACAATCGCCCTCTCGACCGCAGCCTGGGGTTGGCACATAGAAACGGCGATCCATGTCCTGCGACTCATCCTCAGTGGGGCATTCGACCGCTACCCAGGCTTGCAGTTGATCATCGGCCACCT
>Ga0116218_1000299_pt1 | contig 34864 bp, 29 predicted proteins | sample Sb_taG_2_FD_88966 | JGI IMG/M metagenome (GOLD analysis project Ga0116218, IMG submission 88966) | Peat soil microbial communities from Weissenstadt, Germany - Sb_50d_5_LS metaG | ecosystem: Environmental > Terrestrial > Soil > Wetlands > Peat | place: Germany: Weissenstadt | collected 2010-09-21 | reverse complement strand
GTGTCGGACATGAGCTTGGATGACCCCGTGGTCATCACCTGCTCGATCTCGGGGGCGATCGCCAACCGCGAGCAGTGCCCGGCGATCCCATACACCCCCGCGGAGTACGCGGCGGAGGCGCGGCGGATCGTGGACGAGGGTGGCGTGATGATCCACATCCACGCGCGCAAACCGGACGGGACGCCGAGCTATGAGGTGGAGGACTTCAAAGCGATCTCAGAGGCGATTCGCGGGGAGGTCGGCGACGAGGTGATCGTGAACTTTTCGACGGGCACGATCGGGGTTCCGGTCGAGAAGCGCGTGGCCTACCTGCGCGCCTGTCGCCCGGAAGTGGCGGCGTTGAACATGGGTTCGATGAACTACGCGAAGTACTCGAAGTCGAGGAAAGAGTTCGTGTTCAAGATGGTGTTCGCGAACCCGTTCGAGGAGATCATCGAGCTGTTGGAGGCGATGAACGAGCTGGGAATCAAACCCGAGCACGAGTGCTTTGACATAGGTCACGTCGGCAGCCTCGCGCCGCTGATCGACATGGGTGTGCTGAAGACCCCGCTGCACGTCGACTGCGTGATGGGCGTTGTCGGGGGTATCCCGGCAAGCGCGCGCAACTTGGCGGCGATGGTCGAGAACATTCCAGCGGGCTCACACTGGGGTGTGATCGGGATCTCGCGCGAGCAGTGGATGCTCGTGGCGGCGGCGCTCACGCTCGGGGGCTCGATCAGGGTCGGGCTGGAGGACAATCTATATCTACCGGGCGGCGAGATGGCGAAGTCCAACGGTGAGCTGATCGCCAAGGCCAGGCAGATGACCGAAGATATGGGGCGCCGTCCGGCGACGGTCGCCGAGGCACGGGCGATGCTGTCGATCGCTCAGCGCGCCGGGAGTCCCGCGTGAGCCTGCCGCTGGAGGGCATCAAGGTGCTCGACCTCTCCCGCCTGCTGCCGGGCGGGTTCTGCTCGCTGCTGCTGGCCGACTTCGGCGCGGACGTGCTGAAGGTCGAGGACACCGGTATGGGCGACTACATCCGCTGGTCGCCGCCGTATTACGAGGGCGCGCACGACAGCACGAAGTCGGCGTTGTTCCTGTCGCTCAATCGCAACAAGCGCTCGATCCGCCTCGACCTCAAGCATGAGCGCGGGCGTGAGGCGTTACTGCGGCTCGTGCGCGAATACGACGTAGTGCTCGAGTCGTTCCGCCCCGGGGTGCTCGACCGGCTGGGCGTTGGGTATGAGCGAATGCGCGAGGAGAACCCGGGTCTCGTGTACTGCGCGATCTCGGGCTACGGCCAGAGCGGCCCCAAGCGCGCCGCGTCGGGTCACGACATGAACTACCTCGGCCTCGTCGGGTTGCTGGGCCTGACGGGCGAGGTGGCTGGGGGTCCCATTCAATCGGCGGGCCAGATCGCGGATCTGGGCGGCGGTGCGCTGATGGCGGCGTTCGGGATCATGGCGGCGCTGCACGAGCGCGATGGAGCTCCCGCCCGCGATGGCCGGTCGGAGCGTGTGGGCTCGGGCGAGGGACAGGTCGTCGACGTGTCGATGGCCGACGGCGCGCTGTCGTGGCTGGCGATGGTCGCGGCGGGGTACTTCGCCGACGACACAGTGCCGCGTCGGGGCGATCTGCCACTAGCCGGGTCGCTGATCTGCTACCGGCCATACGAGTGCGCCGACGGTTGGATGACGCTGGGCGCGCTCGAGCCGAAGTTCTGGCAGGCATGGTGTCGAGGCGTTGGTCGTGAGGAGCTCATCGCCAAGCAGTTCGAGCGCCCCGGGTCCGAGGCGCACGTGGAGGTGCAAGCGATCTTCAAGACGCGCGGTCGCGCCGATTGGGAGGCGTTCGCGCGCAAGCACGACTGCTGCCTGGAGCCTGTGCTGGAGCTGGATGAGGCGCTCTCCTCGGAGCTGGTGCGGGAGCGCGAGATGGTCGTCGAGATAGAGCAGCCGGGTGTGCAGCGGCCCGTGCGCCAGCTGGGAATTCCGGTCAAGCTCGGGCGCACCCCTGGCGAGCCCGGGCGGCTGCCGGGCCCGGCGCTGGGCGAGCACACCGAGGAGGTGCTGCGTGCGGCCGGCTACAGCGAGGCCGAGGTGGCCGAGCTGCTGCAAGCGGGCGTTGTTGTGGGTCCCACCCACCCCACCCACCCCACCCACCCCGCCGACCCGGCCGAGACGACGAATGGATCCCTAGCCGCCCCGACGTTCCGGGTGTAGGCGCAGGCCGAAGCGGAACATGGGCACGACGGTACGCGGCGCTACGGAGGGTTCGCGCGATCGGCCCTGCTCTCCGGCCTCGGGTGACCGGCCGCTGTTGAAGATCAGTGAGCTGGCCGAGCGCTCGGGCGTGAGCGCTGGAACGATTAGGCATTACCTGCGCGAGGGGTTGCTCGGCGGGGAGGAGGGGATCGTCAGGACGAGTCGCAACATGGCTTACTACTCGCCGGAGCTGGTGGAGCGGATCGCATTGATCAAGCAGCTGCAGGAGGAGCGGTTCATGCCGCTGCGCATGATCCGGGTGGTGCTGGAGGAGGATCCGGAGCACGTGCGCGCGCTGGTCGAGCTGGAGGATCGCATTCTCGAGCGGGCACTCGCGGGCGCGGAGGAGCGTGGCCGCACCTCAGCGAAGGAGGTGCGCGCGCGCTACGAGATTCCGCGCAACGTGCTGGAGCGCCTGGCGGAGATCGGTGTGCTGACTCCCAACCGCAGCGGGTACGAGCAGGACGACGTAAAGATCATCGAGGCGATCGCAAGCTTTCGCGCGGGGGGTTACGAGGAGGCGCTGGGCTTCACGGTGTACGACACGCTGCGCTACCGCGAGGCGCTGGAGCCGCTCGTGCAGGAGGAGGTGCGTGCGCTGCTCGACCGGCTGGCGGGTGAGGTCGAGGTCGAGCGGGCCCTTCAGATCGTCGCGGCCGGTGTGGAACCGCTGCGCGAGCTGATCGGCTCGATGCACTCCAAGCTGCTCCTGGCGGAGCTGCGCCGGCAGCGCAAGCGGTAACTACCAGTGCGCGCGGTGGTGCTCGCTGACCCCGAGGCCGTGTGCCAGCTCGATGTGGCCGGGGAGCGTGCCGGAGAAGCGACCGAAGGGCGCCCGGTAGTCGCTGCGCACGATCAGCAGGTTCTCCTTACGGCGACGCTCGGCCTCGGGAGTAAAGCTGAGCTCTGAGCCATCCTCGGCACGGATCTGAGAAAGATCGCCCGCGAAGCTGACCGGAGCGGTCTCGTGCGGCTTCCCGGCGACCCATATCGCGCGCTCGGAGCCGGTGGGAGGGTCGTTCACGCCGGCGACGAGGTTCCAGGCCAGCGGCGTTCCGTCGGGAGCGGCGCCCACTCCAGCGGTCCACCACCACTCGGTGTGGCGGGCGTGGTAGCCGGCAGTGTCGTCGATCACCGCCCTCGCTTGGATCTCCCGGGGTGGGTCGCCGTCGATCGCGAGCATGCCACGCGCGGCGACGCCCGCCTGCTTGCGGGTCCACACGTGGCTTCGCCCGTGCGGACAGAGGGCTTCGATGCCCTCGTCCTCTTCCAGTGTGAGATCGAGCAGAATGCCGCCATCGCGCACACGCATACGGCCGGGTTCAGATTCGAGGTCTCCGTCACGCGTCCGCTGCGGTTGCCCGTGGACGAGCTCGATTGCACCGCGGCGCGGGAGCAGACGGGTGCGCTCACGCAGGCGGCCGTCCCCGCGCGTGAAGACGGCCCAGAAGGACTGCCTGGCCGGACCTACTTGCACGAGCGCGGCGCATGCCATCAGCTCCTCGCAGAACACGCCGACATAGCGCCAGCGCTTGAGCGGACGACCGCCCTGGAACAGCCTCATCGGATCGAAAGGCCGAGGGCCGCCGGCGGTCATTTCTGCTCGGCCGGGCGCTATCCTTGAAGATGTTGACTGACTAGTCAATCTATTCTGTAGATGGAATGCCCGCGGGGCTGCGGGTGGATGCCTGTGGGAGGAGATGCGCTTTTGAAGGTCGCGGCAGTCCAGCTCAACTCCACCGCCGATCGCAGCGCGAATCTACAGGCAGCCGATCGCTTCACTCGCGCCGCGGCGGCGGACGGCGCGAAGTTGATCGTACTCCCTGAGAAGTGGACGGTCATCGGCTTCGCCGAGGATCTGCGCGCCGGAGCCGAGGAGCTGAGCTGTTCGACCGACGGACCGGCGATCGCGTGGGCGCGCGCGACCGCGCGCGAGTTGGGTGTCGACCTTGTGGCTGGCTCGATCGTCGAGTGCGTTCAAGGTCAGGAGAAGCTCGCGAACACTTCCGTGCACGTCGACCCGCAGGGTGAAGTCAAGGCGGTGTACCGCAAGCTGCACATGTTCGACGTCGAGATCGACGGGAAGACCTACCGCGAGTCAGACGTAGAGGAGCCGGGCGAAGAGATCGTTCTCAGCCAGACCGCCGATGGCGTCGAGCTGGGTATGTCGATCTGTTACGACCTGCGCTTTCCCGAGCTGTACCGGATACTCGCGGTGCGCGGTGCGCGCGTGATCGCGCTGCCGGCGGCGTTTACGCTGCCCACGACCCGCGACCATTGGGACACACTGGTGAAGGCGCGCGCGATCGAGAACCAGGCATTTATGATCGCGGCCAACCAGGTCGGTCCCCATCCGGGAGGTCTCCGCTCCGGTGGTCGCTCGATGATCGTCGATCCCTGGGGCGTCGTGTTGGCCCAGGCGCCCGACTGTGAGGGCTACATCGTTGCCGAGCTCGATCTCGAGCGCCAGCTGCAAATCCGTGCGCAGCTGCCGGCGCTCACCAATCGTCGTCCTTGCGCCTACCGCTGGCCCGAGGAGACGCACGCGTGAGTGCTAGCCGATCTTCGGTTCCTCGCGCCAAGGCGACGCAGGACAAGCGCCGCGTGATCCTCGACGCGGCGGTGCGCGTGTTCGCGCGCCAGGGCTTCCACGCCTGCCGGGTCTCAGACATCGCCGACGAGGCGGGGGTGGCCTACGGACTGGTCTATCACTATTTCGCCTCCAAGGACGAGGTGCTCGACACGCTGTTCCTCGAGCGCTGGAACGTGATGCTCGAGATGATCCGCGAGGTCGACGCCCAGCCGATCCCGGTGCGCGAGAAGCTGGATGCGATCGCGTCTTTCATCGTTGACAGCTATCGCCACGACCCGGACTTGATGAAGGTGATCATCGTCGAGGTCACGCGCGCGGCGAACTCGTTCGGGCAGACTCACCTCGGCCAGATCCGCGAGGCGTATGAGCTGATCGGGGGAATCGTCGTCAAGGCCCAGGAGGAAGGCATATTCAAGGCGGAAATCGAAGCGCGGTTCGCCGCGATGGCGTTCTACGGTGCGATCGAGCAATTGCTGACGGGCTGGATCTTCGGCCTGCTGCCTCAGGATGAGGAGCACTTCGAGCGGGCCAAGTGGCTGGTCGTCGAGACCGTGTGCGGGGGCCTCCAGCAGCGCGCCGTCGGCGAGGCGAGCGTCGGTTGAGCTCGTGCCGTCGGGCGCGCCGCTGTGCCGCGACGATTGGATGCGACCTCCGTGGGGAATAGACTGACGCACGCGATGAGGGAGAACGAGATGGCCAAGCGATTGATGTGGTCGGGCTTGATGGCGGCGGCCACCGCGCTGTCGAGCATCGTCGCCCAGCGACTCGCGGGGCTGGCGTGGCGGCGCGTGTTCGACGAGGAGCCGCCCGAGTGAGCGAGGCGTTCCCACCGCCGCCCGGCGATCCCCGCCGTGATCCGCCCCAGAACATCGCGACAGCGATCGCCGAGGTTTCAGAGCGCGCCACGCTGCTGATTCACGAGGAGATCGAGCTGGCCAAGGCTGAGGTCACCGAGAAGGCAACCAAGCTTGTCAAGGGCGCTGTGGTCGGCGTGGCCGCCGGGATCTTCTTCGTGATGGCTCTTGTGTTCGCGCTCGTCGGTTGCGCGTGGCTGCTCTACTACTTCCTCCCCGGCAACGACTGGACGTTCTTCTGGGGCTTCTTCGCAATGGCCGTGATCCTGCTCGTGCTGGGGGTTCTCGCCGGCCTGATCGCTGCCAGAGCGGTCAAAAAAGGCTCTCCGCCGGTGCCGAGCATGGCGATTGAGGAGGCACGCAAGATTCGCGAGACGGTGAGCGCCGGCTCGGACGCGGACTCGGGCAGGCACGCGATGAGCAGCCCAGCCGGCTTGCGCGAGAACACCGACGCCGACAAACAGGAGAAGAGCTGATGGCGCAACGCTCGCCAGCCGAGATTCGCAGCTCGATCGAGAGCAATCGCATGGAGCTCGCGGTCTCGATGGATCGCCTGCGCGGCGAGGTTTCGCACCTCACCGACTGGCGTGGACATGTGGAGCGCCACCAGCGTGAGGTGATGATCGTGGTCGCGGTCGTAGGCCTCGTGATCGGTAGACGTCTGCTGCGCCGTCGCCGGCGCTGATCAAGAAGTCAGCAGCGTTCGCGGAATCGCCCCAACCCCGATCAGGCCAGGGCCGGTGTAGGTGCCGATCACGGGTCCGACCTCAGAGGTGAATACGGGCTCTGAGTCGAAGATCTCGCGGCAGCGCTCGATCAGGCGCTCGGCTTGCTCAGTTGCCTGAATATGCTGCACAACCCAGCCGTCGGCCCCGCTGTCGTGGAGCTCACGCGCGTAGGCGACCATGCGCTCGAACGCCCGCCCGGCCGTGCGCACACGCTCGACGGGCACGATCTCATACTCGAGCGACAGGATTGGCTTGATCCTCAGCGTCCCACCCAGCCACGCCTGGGCCTTGCCGACGCGCCCGCCGCGCCGCAGGTACTCCAGGGTGTCGAGGCAGAACCAGATTTTCAGTGCCTTGCGCGTCGCGCGCGCACGCTCGACGACAGCGTCTTTTTCCTCGCCCGCGCGTGCGGCCGCGATGGCAGCCAGCACCAGCAGGCCGGTTCCGCCGCAGGCGGTTTCGCCGTCGATCACCTCCACCCGGTCGCCCAACCCGCGCTCTGTGAGTAGTCCGTGAGCTTGATGGGCCGCCTCGCAGGTGCCGGAGATCCCACCGGCGAGGTGGATCGAGACCACATCCTGTCCAGCCTCGATCAGCGGCTCCCACACGGCGAGGAAGTCCCCGATCGAGGGCTGTGAGGTGGTGGGCAGCTCCGGATCTGTTCCCAATCGCTTGTAGAAGCTGTCGAAGCCGTCCATCTCGAGCTCGCGCTCGGGTGCCCCCTTCCAGCCCACGTACAGGCTGACTTGATGGATGCCTTCCTCATCCGCGAGCGCGCGTGGCAGGTAGTGCGTGCTGTCGGTGGCAACCGCGACGGAGGGCATCCGGCGCGGGACGCTACAGCAACGCCTGTGCGAGCTCTCCGGACTCGTACATCTCAATCACGATGTCGCAGCCCCCGACCAGCTCGCCGTTCGCGAACAACTGAGGGATCGTGGGCCAGCTCGAAATCGCTGAGAGCTCCTGGCGGATGCGGGGGTCAGGCAGGACATCGACGGCGGCGAATGGCACATCCAGCTCCTGCAAGGTGGCCACCGTGCGCGCGGAGAAGCCGCAGGCGGGCGCCTCGGGGGTGCCCTTCATGAACAGGATCACCTTGTGCTCTGAGATCGCCTCGGCGATCGCGTCGCGGAGCGGGTTGGACTCGCCGGCGTCGCTGGACACGAGATCGGGGCTTGGCTCGGTCGTGAGCATGGGAAGCGAATCGGGCTGGCTGGCGGACATGATGGCAATCTCCTGGTTCTCTCAGTTGGTCTGGGGGACCTTCGACGGGACCTGCGTCTTCAGCGACAATGCGTGGATCGCGCCGCCGATCTCCGCGCCGAAGACGTCGTACACGAGACGATGCTGTTCGATGCGGCTGCATCCTTCAAACGCCTGGGCGGTGACGGTCGCGCTGAAGTGGTCGCCTCCACCGGTGTAGTCCTCCACCTCGGCCTGCGCCCCCGGGATGGCGGCCTCAATGCGCTGCTTGATGTCCTCTGCCTTGGGCATTCCGGCTTCAAGGTTAGAACACCGCGGGGCGCTATACTTTGGAAAGTCTTGAAGCCGTCCATAGGAGTAGAGCAATGATCACGATCAGCGACAAGGGTGCGGAGAAGGTTCACGAGTTTCTCGCCTCCCAGGAGGCCGATGTCAGCATGGCCGGCCTGCGTGTGGGTGTGCGCGGCGGCGGCTGCTCGGGTTTCCAGTACCAGCTGGCGTTCGACGAGCAGCGTCCGGAGGACGCTGTGTTCGAGAGCCACGGGCTAAAGCTGCTCGTGGACAACGAGAGCCTGCCATTTGTGAGCGGCTCGATGATCGATTATGAGGAGAGCCTGCAGGGCGCGGGCTTCAAGGTGTCAAACCCCAACGTCGTGGCCGCCTGCGGCTGTGGCTCCTCGTTCCGGGTCGCGGAGGAAGAGCAAGTTTCGGCAGTCTGAGGTCGCCCCGCGCCCCGGCTGCTGGCGGCAGCGGTCAGCGCCAGATTACGATTGCTGTGCTGATTCTCGAGGCGTGGACCTACCCCGGTTCGTTCTGCAGCGAGCGCCATAGATAGCGGCAGGCGAGTGTGCGGTAGGGGCGCCACCGCTCAGCCAATCGCTCCATCGTCTCCGGGTCCGGGAGCTCTTCCAGCGAGTAGGCGCGTTCGATCGCTCGACGGATGCCCAGGTCGCCTACCGGCAGCACGTCGGGGCGCTCGAGCTGGAACATCAGGAACATCTGCGCGGTCCACAGGCCCAACCCCTTGACGGCGACCAGCTCGGCGACAACCTCCTCGTCTCCCAGCTCGTCCAGGCGCGCGAGCTCCAGCTCGCCCGAGAGGACGTGCTCGGCGAGCGACCTCAGATAGCTCACCTTCGCGCGCGACAGGCCCGCCGCGGCGCGCAGCTCTTCGGGCTCGTCGGCCAAGATCTCTTGCGGCGCGGGCGGGCGATCACCGAAGCGAGCAGTCAGCCGCCCGTAGATTGCGCGCGCCGCGCTGACCGACAGCTGCTGGCCGGTGATTGCGCGCACGAGCGCGCCGTAGTGGTCATCGCGGTCTGGGCGTCCGCTGCGCGGGTCGGGCAGGGCGCCGACCGCGTCGATGACCTCGGCAAGCACCGGGTCCACCCGGCGCAGGTGAGCGCGGCCCTTAGGCAGTAGGTAGCGCCTCTAACGTGACCGGCTCGCCGTCGAGCGCGTTCAGCGCGCGCTCTAGTGACATCGCCAAGCACGTGAAGCTCGGTGTGTCGCGCACGGTGTACCTCGACGCCTCGGTCGTGCGCAGGCGCTGGACGAGGTCGAGGAACGTGCCGACGTCGTCGGTGTCGAATGCGACCACGAACTCCTGGTCGTCCAGACCGAACGAGTACGTCGTGTGGTTGTCGACGCCCGGGTATTCGCGGCCGACCTCAATGTGTCCCTGCATGATTCTCCAGCGCTCGTCCGCTGGTAGGGCGTACCACTCGCGCGCCTTCACAAACGGGTACACGAATACGTACTTGCCGCGGAACCCGCGCGGCGCAATGCGCTCGTCCTCGGAGTACTCCGAGCTCTTTCTCATCCCCAGGAACGAATACGGAATCTGCGCCCACTTCATCAGCCCGCTCTGTGCCAGCACGACATGGAACTCGTGGATGCGGTCGAGGTTCTCCGCCTCTGAGATAAGCAGCAGCTCGGCGTCCCCGCGCGTGCCGACAAGCGAGAACGCCTGCAGCAGGTGTCCGTCGGCGAAGTCCTCGCACGCGGCCATCAGCTCGCGCTTGTCCTGCTTGCGGCGCTCATCCTCGAGTCGCCGCCACGCGGCGTCGAGCTTGAGGAACGTGTACTTGACGAAATGCCGCTGGCTCACACGTCGATTATCGCACCAGCAAAGCAGTCGAATCCGGTCAGTCAGAGATTGTCCATCGGGCCGGCCTGTGCAGCGGATACAGTTTGACCCGTGAGGATCGCGCTGCTGTCGCCGTACTCATGGACGTATCCGGGTGGCGTTACGCGCCACATCGAAGCGCTCTCCCGTGAGCTTGTGGCGAGTGGTCACGATGCGCGCATCCTCGCGCCGTTCGATCCCGACGATGCGCTCTCCCGTCGACTGCACCGGGGCGCCCAGCCGCAACGTATGGAGCCACCCGGTGGGTTCGTCTCGCTCGGCCGCACCGTCGGGCTACCCGCCAACGGCGCCGTCTCGAACATGGCGCTGACCCCGCATGCCGTCTTCGCTCTGCGCCGTGAGCTACGCCAAGGTGGCTACGACGTCGTACATATCCACGAGCCGATCGTGCCGATTGTCGGCTGGGACGCACTCTGCTCGGCAGGGGAACTGCCGCTCGTCGGCACTTTCCACACCTACTCCGAGAACGTCCTCACCAACGGCTTCGCGGCCGTCCCGCTGGGCGGCCGCCGGCGGATGAACCGTCTAGGAGTGCGTATCGCCGTCTCGGATGCGGCCGCCTGGACCGCCCGGCGCTTCTACGGCGGGCGCTACCGCATCATCCCCAACGGCGTTCACCTTCTGGGCACCTCTGCGCCCGTTTGCGTCTCACGGCGTGAAGAATCTCCAGGCATGGAGGAGGACGCTCCTCCGATCCTCGCCGCCCCGATCGACCACGCCGCCGACTCGGCCGACTCACCGCTCGGGGATCGGCCGGCCCCGCTGCGCATCCTGTTCATCGGGCAGGCCGTCGAACGCAAGGGCCTGCCGGTCCTGCTGCGTGCGTTCGAGGCGCTGCGCGAGCACGTCCCCGCGACGCTTACGCTCGTCGGCGCATCCACCGAGGAGGTCGCCCATATGATGCTCGACGATCGTGGGGTGGTCGCGCTCGGCAAGGTCTCCGAGCAACGCAAGCTCTCAGAGCTCGCGCGCGCCGAGATACTGTGTGCGCCCTCGCTGCATGGTGAGAGCTTCGGCATGGTCCTCACCGAGGCGTTCGCCGCCGCCACGCCAGTCGTCGCCTCGGACATCCCTGGCTACCGGGACGTCTTGCGCGACGGTCTCGATGGTCTGCTCACGCCCCCCGGTGACGCGCTCGCGCTCGCTGAGTCTCTGCGCCGGCTTGCGCTCGATGAGCGCCTACGCGCGCAGATGGCGCTCGCCGCGCGCGCGCGCGCCGAGCACTTCGCCTGGCCATCCGTCGCCGCCGAGGTGGTCGAGTGCTATGAGCGGGCTCTCGCAGTCGGGCGCCCCGTCACGCAGCTGGGACGCTTGGCGGTGCGCCATGGCCTCGCGCCCGCTGACCTGCTCCCGCGCATTCCCGCCGAGCGGCTGGGCAGCCTGGAGCAGGGCGCGGTCGGAGTGACGGCCGGTGTTCCCGGGCGTCTGCGAACGCTGCGCCGCGCGGCGGTCGTCACGAGTTCGTTCGCGGGCGCGGCTCTCGCCGCGCTGGCGCTGCAGCGCGTTGGCGTCGCCCGCGTCGTCGCCTCCCTTGTTGCCTCCAAGCCCGGCCTGCTCGCCGCTGGGCTCGCTCTGATGTGCTTGGCGATGTTCGTTCGCGCGATCGCCTGGCACGCCATCCTCTCCGCGTCTCCCACTTGGCGCAAGGCCAAACGCCGCGACGCGATGCAGGGCACGTTTATCGGCGTGCTCATGTCCGCGACCCTCCCCGCGCGTCTGGGTGAGCCCTCGCGTGCGCTGATCGTCGCCCGGCGCTTGGGTCGTGCACGGGAGACGCTGCCGGTCGTGCTCGGCACGATGGTCTCCCAGACGCTGCTCAATCTGTTCGCGCTCGCCATCCTCGGCGGTGTCACGCTCTCCAGCGTGAGCGTTCTCGACGGCCACCGCGACCGTGCGTTGCTACTGATCGCGCTCGCGCCGCTTGCCGCGCTCATGGCCATACTGCTCGCGCCCGTCCTCATCCCGCCTGCTGCTGTCTCGCGCTCGCAACGTTTGCAGGCGGCGCTCACCGGTCTGCGCCGTTCGCTGCTGCGCCTGCGTGACGGTCTGCGTGTGTTTCGCCGCCCGCGCCTCGCCGCCCTTGCCACCGTGACTCAGCTCGGCGCATGGGCGTTGCAATGGCTGTCCTGCTGGCTGCTGTTGATGGCCCTCGGCCTCGACACCCGCGCCGGACTGGCCGGCGCCGCGGCGGTGCTGTTCGCTGTCAATGTCACCGCGGTCATCCCCGCCACTCCAGCGAACATAGGCGTCTTCCAGGCGGCGTGTGTCACCGTGCTCGTTGGCGCCTACCACGTCTCCACTCCCGACGCGCTCGCCTATGGCATTGTCCTGCAGTTCGTCGAGATCGTCGCTGCGCTGATCATGGGCCTGCCCGCGCTCGTCAATGAGGGCCTCTCCTGGAAAGAAGTGCGCCTGCGCACGATGCACGCATCGCAGGTCAAGCTCGGCCCGCTGCCGGCCTCAGCTGTTGGTCGTGGTGCGGCCGCCTCGAGCGTCAAACCTTAGGCCGAGGCAGAATCTGTAACTCCGGAAGCAGGCATGTGTGCCAGGGTGGCGTATCGACACGCTGATGGCCGACGCCTGGGTCTACATGCTGCGCTGCCGCGATGGCTCGCTGTACACGGGCTGGAGTATCGACGTGGAGAAACGCGTTGCCAGACACCGGATGGGCAAAGCGAGCAGGTATACCGCCAGCCGTCTGCCGGTTGAGCTCGCGTTCGCGCTGCCGATGGCCGATCGGTCGTCGGCCAGGCGTGAGGAGGCGCGGATCAAGTCGCTCGATCGGGCGGGCAAGCTGGCGCTGATCGCCGCGCACGGCGCGCCAGAGGACTGTGTCTGGACGGGCGTGAAGGGGTGAGGCTCCTGGTTAGGGCATGATGGGGACATGTCCACACGACCTGAAACCCGCAGCGTCAAGATCTCAGACGACGAGCGGACCGGCTGGTCGTCAGATCGGCCCCGCCGGGACGGCGCGCCGCCCCGCCCGGAGGATCTCACCGTGCACTGCCACGTGCTGAGGCCGGCGGATCGCCTGCGCTACTCGCCGGGGAGCCTGCTGATAGTCGTCTCGGCGTCCGCTGCCGAGCGCGAGAGCTTCGTGGAGCGTCTGATCGAGGATCGCGCCTCGCTGCTGTGGCTCGGGAAGGTTCGCGGCCTGCTGGCCGGGCGGGTCGCCGCCGAGGAGCTGGAGGCGCGTGCGCGGGAGCTGCTGCAGGCCGCGGTGCTCAAGCGACTGGAGAGCAGAGAGACGGTAGTTATCGCTGCCGACTCCTTGCAGGCCGAGGAGCGCGAGCGCTTCGTACGCATGGCCTCCGCCCTGAAGCGCCCGCGGCACCTGATCCTGCTCGAGACCGCTCGCGACCAAGTCGGCGAGGAGGATCTGCCCGTGCTCAACGAGCTGCGCCGCGCGCTGGATGCGGGCGAGCTGGGAGCGGAGGGCTTTCAGACCGTCCTTCGCCTGGGCGGGGGATCGGCTGCAGAGGTCAAGCGGATCCTGTTTCGCCCTCCGCCCCGCGAAGATTCCTAAGCTAGGAGGTCTCGCCCGCCATCGCCGGCTCGTCCTCGGCTTCGACAGCGCCCTCCGGTGGGTCCTCGTCGTCGAGCTCGCCAAACAGCGAAGGATCGCGGGCAGAGCCCTTGATCACGTCGTCGGGCGAGCCGTCGGGCAGCAGGCGGCCCTGGCGGGTGCCGAAGTAGATCGCCTGCGGGTGATGGGCGATCAGCGCAAGCGTCGATTGCTCGGGTATCGGCGCGTAGCCGTCTGAGATGCTCATCCCGATCTGGGCCAGGTCGAGCAGCTGCTCGACCTTCAAATGCTCTGACTGCTCGGGCACCGCGGGGTAGCCCCACGAATAGCGCCGGCCTTGGGTGGCGGGGATGTCGAGCATCCCGCGCGCCTCGTAGTGCAGCCACTCGGCCAGCCCCTCGGCGGTCTGCACGCCGAGGCCGTGCACGAACAGCTGCTCGGCGAACTCGCCGTCTGACTCGAGCTTCGCCATCAGGTCGGTGACCTCCGAGCCGACGGTCACCGCCTGCACGGCGATCACGTCCAGCTCCTCCGGCGGCGCACCATTTTCCCCGGCCGGGCGGAAGAAGTCGGCCAGGCAGATGCGGTCACCCTTCGGCTGGCGCGGGCACACGAAACGCGTCAGCTCAGTGGTGCGGTCCTCGGGGTCGAGCACGACGATGTCGTTGCCCGCCGAATAGCACGGGAAGAAGCCGAGCAGCGCGCGTGGGTGTAGATAGGTCTGCTCGCTCCACATGCGCTCCAACCGTGGGCGGAAGTCCTCGCGCAGGAGCGTCTGCCAGGCCTCGCCTTTGACGCCCTTGCCACCCCAGTGGAGCTTGAACAGGACGTGCGTGTCGAGGTGCGGGTAGACCTCGTCGAGGTCGACGGGGATCTCTTTGACGCCCCAGAACGGCGGCGTCGGGATCGGCACGTCGGTGCGCGCGGCCGAGCGAACTGAATCGTCGGCGAAGTTGAGCTCCTCGACCGGCTCCTCGCCTTTGGCGCGGAAGGCCGTGGCACCGGCACGCAGTTTCTCGAGCAGCGCCGCGTGGGCGTCTGCGTCGATCAGCTGGTCCATCACCGCCAGCCCCTCGAAGGCGTCCTTGCAGTAGAACACGCCGGGCTCGTAGGGCTCCTCGGAGTCTTTGCCGCCGGGATAGAGCGCGCGGTAGCTGAAGGCGCGATTGATCGCGGCGCCGCCGATCAGCACCGGGTATTCCAGGCCCTTGGAGTGCAGCTCCTGGATCGCGGCGGGCATCTGCTTGGAGGTCGAGACGAGCAGTGCTGAGAGGCCGATCGCGGTCGCTTCGTGCTCGACCGCGGCATCAAGGATCGTCTGGATCGGCACCTGCTTGCCGAGGTCGACGACGGTGTAGCCGTTGTTCGTGAGGATCGTGTTGACGAGCGACTTGCCGATGTCGTGCACGTCGCCGAACACCGTCGCGAGCACGACCGTGCCCTTCGTGTAGCCCTCGATCTTGTCGAGGTATTTCTCGAGCTGCGCGACCGCGCGCTTCATCACTTCGGCCGACTGCAGCACGAACGGCAGGATCAGTTCGCCGGCGCCGAACTTGTCGCCGACCTCTTTCATCGCCGGCAGCAGCACGTCGTTGAGGGTTGGGACAGCGCCGATCTTCGCCACCGAGCGGTCGATCCAGTCCTCAACTCCCTCCTTGCGCCGGCGCAGGATGTGGAAGTGCAGCGCCTCCTCTGGCTCCATCCCCTCCGTCGGGTCGGCCGCGCTCTGTACCTCCTCCTCGCCTTTGGACTCGAAGTGCTCGATGAACCGCTCGAGCGCGTCCTCGCGGCGGTTGTACACGAGATCGTCGGCCAGCTCGCGCTCGGTGTCGGAGATCTCGGAGTAGGGCGTGATGTGGTTGGGGTTGACCATCGCGAGATCGAGGCCCGCCTGGACGCAGTGGTGCAGGAAGGTCGAGTTGAGCACGGCGCGCGCGCCGGGTGAGACACCGAAGGAGACGTTCGAGACGCCAAGCGAGGTCTTCACCTGAGGGATCTGCTCCTTGATCGCTTTGATGCCCGCGATCGTCTCGATGGCCGACGGGCGCCACTCCTCGTCGCCGGTGGTCAACGTGAATGTCAGGCAGTCGAAGATCAGCAGCTCGGGATCGAGTCCGTGCTCCTCGCAGCAGAGGTCTCGAATCCGCTTGGCGATCTCGACCTTGCGCTCGGCCGTCTTGGCCATCCCGACCTCGTCGATCGTCAGCGCGATCAGCGCCGCGCCGTGCGCCATCGCCAGTGGCACCACACGGTCGAGCTTCTCGCGGCCTGCCTCGAGGTTCACCGAGTTGACGATCGCCCGCCCGGGGATCTGGTCGAGCGCGGTCGCGATCACCTCGGGCTCGGTCGAGTCGATCTGGATCGGCGCGGGCTGGGTAAGCGAAACCTTCTTCGCCACGAGGCGCATCTGTTCGTCCTCGTCGGAGCGCTCGGTGAGAGCCACGCACAGGTCGAGCACGTGCGCGCCGCCGGTCACCTGGTCCTCGGCGATCTGTACGAGCCCGTCGTAGTCGTCAGAAAGCAGCAATTCCTTGGCCTTGCGTGAGCCCTGTGAGTTGACGCGCTCGCCGACCATCGTCGGACGCGGCTCCTGCACAAGCGGGGTGGCGGCGATCATCGAAGACAGGTGCGGTGCTCGGGGGGTGGGACGTGGCTCGACCGGACGTCCGTCTGGCCGCTCGGCGGTGCGTCCGACACGCTCCACGATCGCGGCGATGTGCTCGGGCGTGGTGCCGCAGCAGCCGCCCACGACGCCCACGCCGTAGCGCTCGACGAACTCCGCCAGCGCGTCGGCGAGCGGCTCAGGCTTCTCGGGGAAGATCGTCTCACCATCCGGCCCCTGCAGCGGCAGGCCGGCATTGGGGATGCATGCCACCGGCACAGGGCAGAGCTCGCCGAGAAAGCGGATCGCGTCGCGCATGTCCTCCGGGCCAGTCGAGCAGTTCAGCCCGATCACGTCGACCCGCAACGCCTCCAAAGTCGTGAGCACCGCGGAGATATCGGTCCCCAACAGCATCTTGCCGCCATTGGGCAATAGTGAGACCGAGGTGTGGATCGGCAGCGTCCTGCCGGTGCTCTGAAACGCCTCTCGCGCGCCGAACACCGCGGCCTTGACCTCGAGGATGTCCTGCGCGGTCTCGATGATGATCAAATCGGCGCCCCCGTCGATCAGCCCGGCCGCCTGCTCGGCGAACACCTCGACCAGCTCGCGGAAGCGGATCTGCCCGAGCGAGGCCTCTTCGGAGGCGGGCAGGTATCCGGTCGGGCCGATCGAGCCGGCGACATAGCGCTCCTCGCCCGCGGCCCTGCGCGCGATTTCCGCGGCCTTCGTGTTGATCTCGACCGTATAGTCAGCGAGGCCCCACTCCCCGAGCTTGATCCGCGATGCCTGGAAGGTGTCGGTCTCGACCACCTCCGCCCCGGCCTCGAGCATCGAGCTGTGGACGCCCTCGATCACGTCGGGCCGGTTGAGCACCAAAGCCTCGTGGCACTTGCCGGCCAGGCCGCCGTAATCCTCGCTTGTCAGCTCGAACTGCTCGAGCGTCGCGCCCATGCCGCCGTCGTAGATGACGACGCGGCTCTGTATGGCTTTCAGGTAGTCGCGCATCTCCCAGGTAATGCTAGTGGCCCGCCTCGGGCTAGTAGCCCGCCTCGGCTATTCGCGGCTGAAGCTCAGCAGCGAGCCCCGGCTGCCTGGTCGACACGTATTTGCCCGAATAGGACGGACTGTCGGCCCGTTTTGGACGACAGGGACGTCGGCCGATTGGGGACGGTTCTACATCAATCGTCCAGTACCCCTGGAAGTTTTCTCCGGACAGTGCATGCTCCCGTCCGCAAGAGCCGCACAGGGGACTGCTCGACGCGCGAAAGGGGAAGGCCCGCTCGCGAGATGGACGATCAGACCGCTTGATATTGACCACGCCGGGACGACGAAGTCAAGTCAGGAGAAATCGCATGACATCTGAACGGGGTATGGCCCAATGACCTCCCAGCTTGCCACCACGACTCTGCCAGTCGAGACGGCCTTCATCGAGGCGCCCACGATTCCGGCACCTGCCATTGGATCCTCTGCTGTGCCGACGTCTATACCCACCTCTCCCCGGGTCCAAACATCCGTCGCCACACATGCCGTCGTAGCGGTCGTGGGCCTCGGCTATGTGGGCCTGCCGACGGCGATCGCGATGCGAAATGCGGGCTGCCGGATCATCGGCATCGACACCTCGGCCAGTCGCCTCGACACAATTCGGGCCGGCGGAGCAGAGCTGCTGGAGTCTGAGCACGAGGCTCTGCAGGAGCACCTGGCGGGCGATGGCTTTGCCCTGACCGACAGGATCGAAGCGCTCGATGCGGCCGATCTGATCCTGATCTGCGTGCCGACTCCGGTCGACGAGCACCACCTGCCCGACCTGGAGATTCTGCAGGGCGCCTGCGCGGCGGTCGTGGCTCACGCCCGCCAGGGCCAGACGCTGGTGCTGACATCGACCACGTACGTCGGCTCGACACGTGAGCTGCTCGTGCAGCCGCTCGTCGAGCGTGGGCTGGAGATCGGTGAGGACGTATGTGTCGCGTTCGCTCCCGAGCGCATCGACCCCGGCGTCGCCGGGCACGAGCAACTACAGACGCCGCGGGTGCTCGGCGGTGTCACCGAGACCTGCTTCCGGCGTGCCGCGGAGCTGCTGCGGTACACCTGCGAGCGCCTGCACCGCGTCTCCTCCCCCGAGGCCGCGGAGATGGTGAAGCTGTACGAGAACACGTTCCGCGCGGTGAATATTGCGCTCGCGTTCGAGATCGCCGAAGCCTGTCGCACCCACGGGCTCGATCCGATCGAGGTGACCGACGGCGCCGCAACGAAGCCCTACGGCTTCATGGCGCACTATCCCTCCGCCGGCGTCGGCGGCCACTGCATCGCGGTCGATCCCCACTACCTGCTGCATCCGCTGCGCGAGCACGGCCGCCCGGCGCGGATGGCCGAGGAGGCGCTGCGCAAGCTCGCCGGCCGTCCCCGGCACGTGGCCTGGCGTGCGCATGAGGTGCTGGTCGAACTGGGCCGGCGGCTGGCGGAGGCCCGTATCCTCGTGGTCGGAGTCTCCTACAAGTCGAGCGTCGCCGACACACGCGAAGCGCCGGCGGTGGAGATCATCACCCGGCTGCGCGCCGAGGGGGCGCACGTCGACTACCACGATCCGCTCGTGCCCGAGCTCGCGCTCGGCGGTGAGCTGCTGCACGGTGTCGACCCCGACCCCCGTCGCGATGGCGGCGGCTTCGGACCCGAAGACTACGACCTGACAATCATCGCCACCGTGCATCCCGAGCATGACTACGGGTGGCTGAGCCGCTCCCCGGCGGTGCTCGACTGCACCTACCGCACGCCGGGCGGACGCCGGCGCTTCCTGCCGTGAGGAAGCTGCGTGCATTGCTGACGAAGCCGTCGCAGGAGGCGATCGTCAACCAGGTGATGAAGGGATTCGCCCTCGTCTATCTCGTGTGGCTGATCGCGGCCGTGATGGCCTACAAGACCGAGTTCGTGCAGTTGATGTTCACGAACTTGTTCTTCGGGATCTACAGCACGTGTGTGTCTGTGTACATCCTCTCGAGGTTTCTGTTCAGCCTGTTTTACCGCTCCAAGCCGGATGCCGGGATCGAGCCGCGCGTGGCGATCGTGATGCCCGGGTTCAACGAGCAAGACGCGATCGCCGCATCGCTGCGCTCGCTGCTTGCACTGGAGTATCCAGAGGCAAAGCTCGAGCTGGTCGCCGTCAACGACGGCTCGACTGACGCAACGCTCCAGGAGATGAGCCGGGTAGCCGACGAAGCGAATGGTCGCGTCAACGTGATCGACTTCCCGGAGAACCGCGGCAAGCGCGCCGCGATGGCCGCCGGCATCCGTGCCACGGAGGCAGAGGTGATCGTGTTTGTCGACTCCGACTCGGTCGTCGAGCCCGGCGCGCTGCGCAAGCTCGTACAACCGCTGAATGACCCTCGGGTGGGAGCCGTGTGCGGGCACGCCGACGTGCTGAACGTGCGCGAGACATGGCTGACACGGATGCAGGCGGTGCGCTACTTCGTCGCGTTTCGTGTGGTCAAGGCGGCCGAGTCGGTGTTCAACGCCGTCACCTGCTGCTCGGGCTGCTTCTCCGCCTACCGGCGCGAGGCGATCATGCCGCGTCTGGAGTGGTGGGAGAGCCAGACGTTCCTGGGTGTCGAGTCGACCTTCGGCGATGACCGCTCGCTGACCAACTGCGTGCTGCGCGACTGGCGTGTGCTGTACGAAAAGAACGCTGTCTCGCACACGATCGTGCCGACCACGTTTCGCGCGTTCGTCAAGCAGCAGACGCGCTGGAAGCGCTCCTGGACGCGTGAGTCGCTGATGGTCTCGCGCTTCATCTGGCGCAAGCATCCGGTCGCCGCGACCTTCGTCTACCTGAGCATCGTGCTGCCGCTGATCGCGCCGGTGGCGGCGCTGCACTCGATCGCGTGGGGGCCGCTGGTGCATGGCACCACGTTGCCGCTGATCTATGCCGCGGGGCTCTACTCGCTAGCGGTCGTGTACTCGCTCTACTACGTGCTCTTCCAGGACCGCTATTCCGTGCTGTGGATGTACGGGATCCTGTTCGTCTTCTTCTATCTGGCAATCATGTTGTGGCAGACCTACTACGCGATCGCCACCTGCCGCACGGCTGCTTGGGGTACCCGACCGGCGACGGCGGGCCTTGCGGGCGGCGATGGCGACGGAGGATTGTGAGATGGCGGCCGAGGTGAAGGCGGCCGAGGTGAACGGCCTGCGCGCGGTGCCGCGCCGGCGCCCGGCGGCGTGGCTGAGGAGCATGTTCGCGCTCCTGCTGCTGCCGCTGTCGATCGCTCCGGTACTGCTGCTCGGCCCGTCGGTGGCGCGCGCGCCGGTAACGCTCGCGCGCGAGGGTTGGGGGGAAGTCCAGCGCCTGGAGCGAAGCCTCGAGCCTGGCCATAGTCCGCACCCACATGCACCAGCGCCGACCCCGGGACCGAGCATCTGGCAGCCGTCGGTCAGCCTGGGAGCGGTGTACGGACGCTGGAGCGGATTGCCGCAGACCGGGCGGACGGGCGTCACGTGGGCGGGTGCGCGATGAGCCGTTTGACCGTGCGGAGCCTCGTTGTGGCGCTGGCGCTCGGCATCGGCCTGCTCGGTCTCCTGGCCCCCAGTGCGTTCAGTCGTGCATCACACTCACATCACACCTCGCGCCGGCATCAGCCGCCGCGCCGGCCCGGCCGGGTGCGGGGGCTGCGGGTTCTGGCTCAAACCTCCGGCCGCGTGCGCATCGGCTGGCGCCGGGCCCATCGCGGGAGCATCCCGATCGGTGGCTACAGGGTCAAGCGCGACGGCCTGGTCGTCGGCCAGACGCACGGGCGCACGTACACGCTGCGGGTTGGCCCCGGCGTGCATCGCATCACGATCACCGCGGTCGATCTCGACGGACACCTCGGCCCGGCGAGCAGCCCCCTGACCGTCAGCCTCCCGGTGCCGCCCGCGCTCCCGCTCCGTAAAACGGCTCCGAGTGCGCCGCGCGCGCCGAGTGCGCCGCGCACCGCGCCGCCGATCCTGCACACGACCCCCACCCCGCCGTCCGTGCCATCGCCGCCATCCACGCCAGGCGGGCTGAAAGCGAGCGAGGTTGGCTATGACTCGGCGGTGGTGGAATGGGGGGCGAGCACGGCCGTAAGTGGCGAAGCGGTCGGCTACAGGGTGTTCCGCGACGGGACGGCGGTGGGCCAGACTTCGGGTCTGGAGATGACGCTCGAACATCTTGCGCCTGAGATGGGCTACACGATCACGGTCGTGGCGGTCGATTCGCTGGGCGGGGTCAGCGCGCCGTCGGCTCCGCTCGAAATCGAGACCGCGACCCCCACTCCGCCTTCAACCCCGGGCGAACCGAAAGCGTCCGAAGTCGGCGATGAATCGGCCAAGCTCGAATGGGGGGTGAGCACGCCAGGGAGCGGGGAAATAACCGGCTACCGGGTGTTCCGCGACGGGACGGCGGTGGGCCAGACTTCGGGTCTGGAGATGACGCTCGAACATCTTGCGCCTGAGACGGGCTACACGATCACGGTCGTGGCGGTCGATTCGCTGGGCGGGGTCAGCGCGCCGTCGGCTCCGCTCGAAATCAGGACGGCCCCCCCGCCGCAGTCGCACGGGACGGCGCAGGCGGCGCTGCTGGCCACGACCACGTTGAGCTTCGAAGACCTGCAGGCGCACTACCAGCAGATCGGCGTCCTGTACCCGACCTACTTCGAATGCGGTGCAGGGGGTGCGGTGACAGGCGAAAACGACCCGCTGGTTACGAGCTGGGCGCAGGAGCGGGGTATCGCGGTGATGCCCCGGCTGAACTGCCAGAACCCGCTGGATGAGGATCAGATCCTCAACGAACCGGCCGTGCAGCAGAAGCTGATTGAACAGCTCGCCTCGCTGTGCGAAACCCACGGTTATCAGGGGATTCAGGTCGACTTCGAGGGCGCCCAGCCGGCTGAGCGCAATCCGTTCACGGCGTTCATCACGGCGCTCGCGGCCAAGCTACACGAACACGGCGAGAAGCTGTCGACGATCGTCACGGCCAAGTACTACAACATCATGAGCGGCCGGGCCGCGATGTACGACGACGCCGCGCTGTCGGGCCCCTCGGACTATGTGTTCGTGCTGGATTGGGGTCTGCACTGGACGACCTCGGCCCCAGGTGGGATCGACGAACTGCCGTGGTTCAAGAAAGTCGCCGAATATACGGCGACCATGCCGAACAAGAGCAAGTTCGTGCTCGGGATGCCGATGTACGGGATCGACTGGCCGAGCGGGGGCGGTCCGAGCAATCCCGGCACGCCGCTGGAGTTCAGCGAAATCACCGCCTTGGCAAACGAATATGGCGTGACCCCGGAATGGGACGCCGAAGCAGCCGATCCCCACTTCTCCTACGTCGACCGTGGCGGTGTGACCCACAGCGTGTGGTACACCGACAAACAGTCGCTGGAAGCACGCGTGGCGCTCGCCGAATCGCTTGGTCTGGGTGTTGGTCTGTGGCACCTCGGCAGCGAGGATCAGAGCATCTGGGAACTGCCGGGCCTCGGCGGGGGAGGTTGATGGTTAGTGGTTCGGGATACGTAGGAGAGGGCAGGCAGGACAGCGTGGCGAGGGGGTTGCTCGTAGCGGGCGCGATCGCACTTGGACTCGTCGCCGCGGGAGGAGCGGCTCCGGCGTGGGCATCCGCCCCGCGGAGCGGGGCCGTCAAGCGCCCGGCGCCGCTGCAGGCGTTCGTGCTGGCGAGCGCGCCCGACTCGCTGGCAGATCTGCAAGCTCATGGGCAGGCGCTCGGCGTTGTGTATCCGACCTACTTCGAATGCGAATCGCCGAGCGGGCAGATCACGGGTGAAGACACCGGTGCGATCACGGCGTACGCGAATGCCCAGCAGATCGCGGTGATGCCGCGGTTCAACTGCCAGGACGGGCCGACGGTGCACAGGATTCTGACCGAACCGCACGCGCGTGCGCGTGCGCTCGCGGGTCTGGCGCAGATCGCATCGAACCCGGCGTACGCGGGTGTGAACCTCGACTTGGAGAACGACCTCGCCGCCGATCGCTCCGCGCTTACGTCGTTTGTCAGCACCCTCGCTCGTGAGCTGCATGCACGCGCCAAGAAGTTGACCGTCGACGTCGACGGGGTGACTCACGAAGACCCGGCTCTCTCCACCGGCTTCTACGACGATCGCGCGCTCGCGGCCGCGGCCGACTACGTGTTCGTGATCGCCTGGGGCACGCACTGGGAAGGCTCCGCGCCCGGGCCGATCGCGCCGCTGTCGTATGTGTCGGCCGTCGCGCGATATGTGGCCTCGCTGCCTCATGGGAACCGGTTCGTGCTGGGGGCGCCGATGTATGGGCTGGACTGGCCTGTGCCCGCTGCGTCATCCCGCCGCCAACGGGCGACCGCGCTGCAGTATGCGAATGTGCTGACCCTGGCCCGTGCGACCGGCGCGAGTCCCGTGCTCGACCGCTCGGTCGACGAGCCGACGTTCGCATACACCCGCGCCGGCGTCACCCACCGCGTCTGGTACATGGACGCCCAATCCGTGGCCGACCGCCTGCGGATCGCGCGCGAGCACGGACTCGCGGTCGGGGTGTGGCGGCTGGGTGGGGAGGACCAGGCGCTGTGGTCCTCGCCGCCCGTCGTCGAAGGCCCATTCGGGTGAGCGCTCTCAATCGTTCACGCCGGTGCGCAGCCCGCTCCTCGGCGATGCTCGCCTGTGCCCTGCTCGCCCACGCCGGCGACGCGATCGCCCAGGGACCCGTGACGCTCGGCGCCGCACATCTCGGCGCCCCGCTCACGGCCCCGGCGGCCCCGGCGCTCTCCGAAGCCGGCACAGTCACGTACGCGTGGCAACACTGCTCGTTCTATACGACGATGGCTCAGGCCGACGGCGCCACGCACCTGTGGCCGCTCAGCGACACCTCCGCGACGGCCGCCGACGTGCTCAGCTCCGCCGCGGGTCGCTACCTCGGCGCGCACGCGCTCGCATCGAGCGGGCCGCTCGACGAACAGGGCGGCCCGGGGGCGGCGTTCGACGGGAGCACCTCTGCGGTGACGTTCCCGGAGGTGTCTGGCGAGACGGGCGTGAACCCCTACACGTTCGAGCTGTGGGCGCGTCCCACGACGATCGACGGCGTCTACCAGTTCTTGATCTCCCAGGAGGAAACGGTCTCGGGCAAGCGCGGGGGTACCGGCATCTGGCTGTCGAAGACGGGATTGGGGTTCGAGCGCTGGAGCGATGGGGTGAGCACGACGATCACTTACGCCGCGGGGCTGCCCGTGGGTGTATGGAGCCAGGTCGTGGCCAGCTATGACGGGTCGACGATGAGGCTGTTCGTCAACGGCGTCCAGGTCGGCTCCCGGGCGACCACGTCGCCGCTGAGCCCCGTGGGCGCCGCGACCACGATCGGCGCGGGAGTGGGCGGCAGCTCAGGCTTCTTCGACGGCGATCTCGCGGACGTCGCGATCTACCCTCGGGCGATCGCCCGCGCGCACGTGAGCGCGCGCTACGCCGACGGGACGCACCCACCGTGCATGAGCATCGCGGGCGCAGACTCGTCGACCTACACGCCGGCGCTCGCCGACCTCGGCCAGACGCTGTCGGCGACGAGCACCACCACGGGCGCATCGCACAGCGCGAGCGTGACCGCCCAGAGCGAAGGGCCGGTCGACGACGGCCACGGCGACGTCTCGCTGGCGAGCATCGAAGCTCTCAGCGAAGGCGAGACGGTGTCAGGCACGGTCGTGGTGAACGCCTCCGTGAGCGGACTGCCGGCGGACCGCATCGAGTTCGACGTCGACGGCCAGTACCGCTACTCCAAGCCCGCCGAGACTCCGTACCAGTACACGTGGTACACGAAGGCCGAGTCAAACGGACCTCACGTTCTGAGCGTGAAGCTATGGGGTCCCGGCGCGAGCACACCCGTGACTACGCAGCTGACGCTCGACGTGCACAACGTGACGAGCTGGCCCACGCCGCTGGCGCTGGGCGAGGAGAGTGCCTACGCCGAAATGGACGAGGGCGAAGAAGCGACCGCCCAGGATCTGCTGGGCAACGTGTGGCCGGCGCGGGGCTATCCCCTGCCCTACCTGGAATGGCCATTGACCTGGCAGGAGGATCCTTACCACGAAGCCTATTGGGAGTTCTACTTCTACGGCCTTCGTCCTGAGGCGACGCTGCTCTATGAGTGGGAGACCACTGCCAACAGCGCCTACTTGGAAAAGCTGATCGCCATCCTGCGCTCCTACGTCGCCTATGACGCGACTCGACCAGAAGACATTGTCACCTTCGACAACGACCACACCTCGGCCTACAGGACGATGGAGCTGATCAACTTCTACGTGAAGCTGAAGCTCGCGGACGTGTTGCCCAAGGACCTCGAAGCAGGTCTCGCTCGCTCGCTGCAGAAGCTGGGGGTCTTTCTCGCCGAAGCCAAGCACTTCGAGGCCGACTACAACCATGGCTTCAACGAGGGGATAGCGCTGCTGCTGCTGGCGGACAACTTCCCCCACATGCCAAGAGCAGCGAGCTGGCGCCTGCTCGCGCTCGAACGCCTCCAGGAGATGCTCTCCAACACGATCGACGCCGACGGCGTGGAGGTGGAGAACTCGCCCTTCTACCAGGTCTACGTGCTTGGGCTCGTCTACCAGTTAGCCCACTGGGCCAAGCGCTATGAGCCCACGCTCGCGGTCCCCTACTCGGAAGCGGCGACCAAGATGCTCCGCTACACAGCCGACGTGACCCAGCCCAACGGCTACCTGCCGATGCTGGGAGCGACGGCAACGACCTACATGCCGAGCCAGGACCCCAACGTCTACGGGCCGATGGCGGCAGCGGACCCCGAATTCGACTTCGCCTACACCCGCGGCGCGCACGGAACACCCCCGCCCGATGGCACCGTGCTCTTCCCGATCTCGGGCCTGTTCCTGATGCGCTCGCCGCTCGGGCCGGTCGCAAACCTGCAGAACCAGACCTTCGTCACTTTCAACTCAGGCACCTACCGCACGAGCCATTCCGACCTCGATGCGATGGGGATGACGATGTACTCGAACGGGAGTACGCTGCTGCCGACCTCGGGCCTCTACACGTACACCGAAGAACCATATCTCGAGTACTTCCACGGCACCCGCTCGCACAACACCGTCGTGGTCGACGGCAAGGACCAGGCTGAGGGCTCGGCTCAGGCCGGCAGCTATGGCTCCGCCAGCGGGTCGACGTGGGCCAGCGGCGTGAGCGGGCTCTACGCGGGGGTCACGCACCATCGCACGATCGTCGTTCTGCGCCAGGGCCTCACGCTGGTGCAGGACGCTCTTACGAGCTCGTCTAGCCACAATTACGCCCAGACCTGGCACATGGCGCCGGGATCGAACGTAAGCAGCAGCGGTGCAGACACCTACGTGACGAACGCGGCCGGCCAGCCGACGCTCACGATCCGTCAGGCTGATCCCGCGGGCATGACGGAGCAGAGCGTGTTCGGCGCCACCGACCCGATCCAGGGCTGGTATTCGAACGGGTACGGATCCAAGCAGCCTGCCTGGGCGCTGGAAGACACGCGAACGGGCGCGGGAGCGCTGTTCACCACGCTGCTGGCGGCCGGTCCGTACGCGCGCCAAGCGAGCACCGTCGTCGAGATGGCGGTCGCGGGCGGGTACCAGGTGGGCGTCTGCGTGGGCGGCACGATGGGCTATTCGGTGATGATCCCTATCAGTAACGAAACCGCGCCGACGATCTCCAGCGACGCGTGTCCCGCTACTTGATGAACAGCATCTCCGCGTACTTCGGCAAAGGCCACAAATCGTCGGCGACGAGCTTCTCCAGGCGATCGGCCACGTCGCGGACGTCGTCCATTGCGGGGATCACCGTGTCGCGCATGTAGGTTGCCCACTTCTGGGGCGACGAGTCGGGCTGGTTGTCCTTGAGGTTCGCGTCCTCGAGCTTGAGCAGCGCGAAATGGAGCTCCTTGATCAATGGCTCGACCTCGCTGATGAGCTCATCCAGGCCTGAGGCCTTGAGCTCGTTGAGATGCCGCACCGCGGCGGGCAGCAGCATCGTGCGCGCGATCGCCGACGCGGTCTCGGACTCGATGTTGATCGTGACGGCGTACTGCTCGGTGAACACCTCATAGCGGGCGTCGAGCTCGCGCTTGGACAGGACCTTGTACTTCTTGAACGCCGCGATCGTTTGTTTCTCGACGAGCCACGGCAGCGCGTCAGGCGTGGTGCGCAGGTTGGCGAGGCCTCGCTTCTCCGCCTCCTTGTGCCAGGCCTCGGAGTAGCCGTCGCCGTCGAAGACGATCTGCTTGTTAGCGGTCCAGGCTTCCTTGGCGACCTTCGTCACGGCTTTCTCGAGCGTGGCGCCCGAGCCTTTGAGGGCATCCTTCAACTTGCCCGCGAGCTCGTCGACCGATTCGGCGACGATCGTGTTGAGTACGGTGTTGGGGAAGGCTGGAGAAGAGCTCGAGCCGAGCGCGCGGAACTCGAACTTGTTGCCGGTGAACGCGAATGGGCTGGTGCGGTTGCGGTCGCCTCCATGCAACGGCAGCGGTGGCAGCACGGGGGTGCCGAGACCGAGGAAGGAGCCAGGCTTGGAGGCTTGCACTTTACCGGCCTCTATCGCGCTGAACACCTTCTCGAGCTCCGCACCGAGGAAGATCGAAATGATCGCCGGCGGCGCCTCGTTCGCACCCAGACGGTGATCCTGTCCGGCGCTTGCGATCGATGCGCGCAGTAGCGCCTGATGGCGATTGACGGCCTGGATGACGGCGGCGCAGAAGAACAGGAACTGCAGGTTCTCCGCGGGGGTGTCACCGGGATCGAGCAGGTTCAGGCCGGTGTCGGTGCCCATCGACCAGTTGTTGTGCTTGCCCGATCCGTTGACGCCGGCGAACGGCTTCTCGTGCAGTAGGCACACCAGACCGTAGCGGCGCGCGGTGTTCTGCATGATCTGCATCGTCAGCATCTGGTGGTCGGCGCCGACGTTCGAGTTCTCGAAGATCGGAGCGACCTCGTACTGGTTGGGGGCGACCTCGTTGTGGCGTGTCTTGATCGGCACGCCGAGCTTGGCCAGCTCCAGCTCGACCTCGAGCATGTAGGCGAGGATGCGCTCGGGGATCGAGCCGAAGTAGTGGTCGTCGAGCTCGTGGCCCTTGGGGGGCTGGGCTCCGTACAGCGTGCGCCCAGTGGTCAACAGGTCGGGCCGCTCGAAGTAGTACTGCTCGTCGATCAGGAAGTACTCCTGCTCGCAGCCGATCGTCGTGAACACTCGCCGGGCATCCTCCACGCCGAGTAGCTCGAGCGCACGGATCGCCGCGCCGGAAAGCGCGTCCATCGAGCGCAGCAGCGGGATCTTGTGGTCCAGCGCCTCGCCCGTCCAGGAGGTAAACGCGGTCGGGATGCACAGCAGCGCGCCGTTGGGATTCTCGAGGATGAACGCCGGAGAGGTCGGGTCCCAGGCCGTGTAGCCGCGGGCCTCGAACGTAGCGCGGATGCCGCCGGTGGGAAAGCTCGATGCGTCGGGCTCGCCCTGGATCAGCTCCTTGCCGGAGAACTCGGCGATTGCGGTGCCGTCGCCGGCGGGGCCGTAGAACGAGTCGTGCTTCTCGGCGGTCGACCCGGTCAGCGGCTGGAACCAGTGCGTGTAATGGGTGGCGCCCTTCTCCATCGCCCACTCCTTCATCGCCTGGGCCACCGCGTCGGCGAGCGACGTGTCGAGCGCCTCGCCACGCGCAAGCGTCTTCTGCAGCGCCTTGTACACGTGCTTGGGCAGGCGGTGGCGCTGCACGACGGGGGAGAACACGTTGGACGCGAACACCTGGTTGCCCGGAAGGGTCAGGTCGGGCGAGCCGAGCGCGTTGCCGTTGGCGGTCCACTGCGCGGCGGTGACGTTCTGCTGACGGGTCCGTGGCATGAGCGGGGTCAATTCCTCCTGGAGAAAGAGTGGGGCGAAGGGGTCGGACAGACGAGCGGCTGAAAGCAGCGGCTGAAAGCCGCCCGCAATCGTAGTGCCAAAACCCGGCTGTGGGGCATCACCGTCTGGCGAAATCGACGCGACGATCTTTCGACAGCGGGCCAACCCGACCCACGGGCAGGTGGAGAGGAGGAGCAAGGGGGGGCAACTTTTTGGGGATACAGGTTCGCGCATGGGCCCTACAACAGTGCTGGTGCTAGCCCGGGCAGACGGCGGAGCCGTGGCCCGGTGATGCGCGCGGGGAGTCCGGGGTGGGACCGCGAAGCTGTGGCTAGGGCAAGAGCGGCAAGGCGCCTGGGACGATCCGACCCGTGTAGGGGTCCACGTGCTTAGCCGCGGGTGCCGGGGCGATGTCGGCCGTGAACTGTCCCTGCACTGGGGCGCCGGAGGAGAGCTGGGCTTTGGCCTTGCCGGCGAGGCCGGCGGCGACGATGAAGTGGACCGTGTACCGGCCGGCCTTCACGGGCATGACCCGCCAGCGGAACGCCTGCGTGTGCCCCGGGGCGAGCGGACCGAGTGCCCAGGTGTTGACGTAGGCCGTCTGGCCGCCCCCAGCCGGGCTGACGGCCTGGCTCGGGACAGGGGGCTTGGCGATCGCGCCCGGGCTCTGTTCGACGACCCAGATCGGACGTTTGTTGTCGGCCAGTTCGGGATAGGGACGTTCGGTGTAGTTGAAGGAGTTGAGTGTGACCGCGACGTTGGGCATCGTCTGGGCGCCGGTGTTGCGGACCCGCAATTCCAGGTGGGCCGGCCGCGCGATCGACTGCTTGGCAGGGAAGCTTGCATGGACGACCTGCGCCGTGAACGCGCCCGCGGGTTCGTGTGCATCCTGACGAGCGCCGCCACCGCCCCCGCTCGCCAGCAGGCCCGCGAGGGGGACGGCGGCTGCGTTCAAAATGGCCCGCGGCCCCAATGACTTGGATTTCCATCCTCGACCAAGCGTGCCGCGGGCGCGACGGCATCCGCCGGCACGGCGCGGGACCAGCGAAAAGACTCGACCCTTCCCCCTCACGATGCGGCCACGATACCAACACAGGATGGCGTACGGTGGCCGCATGGCGTAGAGTTCCCGTCGCCGTTGCTTGCCACCTGAGGAGGGGTCAGAAGAGATGGTTCGCAGTGCAGCCGAGCGGACGTTCCTCCCGACGAGGAACCTGCTGGAGGAAGTTGGGGACATGATGATCCTCACGGGCAGGACGATCTGGTCCGCCCTGCGACCGCCGTACCCGTACGGGGGCGAGTTCGTGTCGCAGTTCCTGTTCGCGTTGCGTCTGTGCTGGTTTCCGCTGCTCATCTCGACCGTGTGCATCAACTACGCCGCGCCCGGGTTGCAGGCGGCGAACTTCCTGACGATTTTTGGCGCGCTCGACCGCCTCGGCGGGTTCTTCGTGCTCGGGGCGATCCGTGAGATCGGCCCGAGCGTGACCGCGGTCGTGCTCGCCGGGGTGGCGGGCACCGCGATCACGGCGGACCTCGGGGCGCGGAAGATCCGCGAGGAGCTCGACGCGCTGCAGGTGCTCGGCGTCGACCCCGTCAAGAATCTGGTGGTGCCGCGCTTCCTCGCGCTGATGGTCGCGACCGGCCTGTTCAACATCTACGCGATCCTGTTTGGGCTCTTTGGTGGGATCATCGCCGAGCTCGTGAACGGGCAGCCGCTGGGGCCGTTCTGGACGACGCTGTTTGCGAACGCCTCGACGACCGACTTGTGGGGGTCGGTGCTGAAGACGACGATCTATGGAGCGATCATCGCGATCGTCTGCTGCTACAAGGGCATGAGTGCCTCTGGTGGCGCCGAGGGTGTCGGCCGCGCGGTCAACCAGGCAGTGGTGGTCGCGTTCTTGGCGATCTTCTCGTTTGACTATGTCTTCACCCAGACGTTGCTTGCCACCCACCCGCAGATCCTGGTGATCAAGTAATGAACGAACTGCTGGCGATGCCGCGCGAATGGCTCGCGGCGACGGGCGAGATCGGCGGTTTCACCGGCAACATCGTGCGCAATGTCTGGAGCCTGCGCGTGTTCAGGTTCTTCGGCGAGGCGCTACGCCAATCGGGGATCTTGATCGTCTCATCGACGCTGATCATCTGGGCGCTGATGTTCATTCTCGGCCTGCAGTGTGGGATCGAGGGCGCGTACTTCACCGAGGCTCAGGGCGCGCCGGCTTACGCCGGCGTGTTCACCGCTTGGTGCGATCTGCGCGAGATCACCCCTTATGCCTTTGGCTACATCATGGCCGCGAAGGTCGGCACGGGCATCGTGGCGGAGCTCGGAGCGATGCGGATCTCGGAGGAGATCGACGCGCTGGAGGTGATGGGGATCGACTCGGTGACGTTCCTCTGTGCGACGCGCTTGCTCGCCGCCTGGCTGGTCCTGCCGTTTATGTACCTCGCGGGGATCGGCGCGGCATTCCTTGCCTCCTACATCGCGGTGGTACAGCAGATCGGATACGTCTCTTCAGGTGGGTACTTCCTGATCTTCTGGCAGTTCCAGAATCCGCCGGACTTCCTATACAGCCTGATCAAGGCGATGTTCATGGCCACGGCGATCGTGCTCGTGGGGTGCTACTACGGCTATAACGCCAGCGGTGGGCCGGTGGGCGTTGGCAAGGCCACGGCGAAGTCGATGGTGCTCAACTTGGTGCTCGTGCACGTGATCGGGATGGTCGGCACGCAGGTGTTCTGGGGCGCCAACCCGCGCGCTCCGATCGGAGGGTGAGCATGATCGAGGACGAGCTCACTGAGCCTGAGGAGCAGAGCGCGGAAGAGCACGAGTCCGAGCCGGCCAACGTGGGTGTCGTATTCGAGCCTGCGCCGCGAGAGGGCGAGGAGGAGGAGTTTCGTTTCCACACGGGGACGACCCATCCCTCCAAGGCGCCTGACGCGGTCGAGTTCATCGATGTGCACAAGTCGTTTGGGCGCAATCACGTGCTTCGCGGCTTGAACATGGCGTTGCCGGAGGACCAGATCTCGATGATCATCGGCCCCTCCGGGACAGGCAAGTCGGTGTGCATCAAGCACATCGTCGGCCTGCTCTATCCCGATCAGGGTGACGTGATCGTGCACGGTCAGTCGATTCCGAGCTTGCCCGACGCCGAGTTGTTCGAGGTACGCAAGAAGTTCGGGGTGCTCTTTCAGGACGGGGCACTGTTCGGGTCGATGAACCTCTACGACAACGTCGCCTTCCCGCTGCGTCAACACACCGAGAAGGGCGAGGACGAGATCGCCGAGATCGTCAACGGGCGCATGCGCGAGGTCGGCCTGGGAGGAGAGGGCACGAAGATGCCAAACGAGCTCTCCGGCGGGATGCGCAAGCGTGCGGGGTTCGCGCGCGCGCTGGTACTCGACCCTGAAATCCTGCTTTTCGACGAGCCCGACTCAGGGCTCGATCCCGTGCGCACGGCGCTGCTGTGCGAGCTGATCAAGGAAATCCACGCTGAGCATGGCGGGTGCTATGTGGTGATCACCCACGACATCATGAGCGCGCGACGCATCGCCGGGCACATCTCGGTCCTGTGGAAGGGCCGGGTCGTCGAGTCCGGGCCGGCGCAGGAGCTGTTCGCGTCTGAGAACCCGTTCGTCCGCCAGTTCCTCTCCGGTGAATCTGCCGGCCCGCTGGGCATGGAGTAGGACCCGCTTGCGGGGCTGGTGTCGTGAGTCAGAAATTCGCTGGCGTTTCCCGGCGCCTGCACGCGCCTGACGTCCGCCGCCGCCGGTCATGTGCCACCGGCACACTCGCCGGCACCGTCGGCCGTCGGATCACGTCCATCCATCCGGGAAACGCTGACCGAATTTATGACTCAAGACACTAGCCTTTCCCTGTGACCGCAGCTCGACTTCTCTCCGCCGTCGCAGGCGGCGCGACCCGCAGGCCGCGGCTGATCCTCGCGATCGTGGTGATACTCGGGCTGGGAGGCGCGGCGCTGGCGCTGCTCTTGCGCCCGACATCGGCGACGAGCACGTTCGTGTCCAGCTCGAGCCCGGAGTACAAGGCGACCCAGCGCTTTTATGCGAACTTCGGCGAAGAGCCGATCGAGGTGCTGGTCAAAGGCAACCTGCAGCAGCTCGTGCTCAGCTCTGACATCGAGCGGCTGGTGGGGTTGGAGGGGTGCCTGTCAGGCAACGTCCCCGCCGCCGGACTCATCGACGAGGGCGGCCAAAGCGGGCCGTGCGGACAACTGGCCAGAGCAAAGACGGTGAAGGTCGTGTTCGGTCCAGGTACGTTTGTCAACGAGGCGGCAAACCAGATCGACGAACAGCTGAGCGGCGAAACGAAACGGGCCGAAGCCCAGGCTAAGCAGGCTGAAGTGGTCGTCTCGAAAGCCGCGCTCGCCCGCGGGCTGGGAGCTGAACAAGCGCGGACGCTGGGCAAGCAGGCGAGCAAGGTCATAATCGCGCGCTTCAAGGAGGGCCTGGTGACGCTCGCCCTCAAGTACGGGCTGACGTCGCAACCAAGCCTCGAAGATCCCAACTTCATCTCGACGCTGGTATTCGATTCGAGCAAGCCGGCGGGCACGCCCAAGCAGCGTTTCGCCTATCTGTTCCCGAGCCGCGAAGCGGCTCTCGTGTCGGTGCGCATGAAGGCTGGTCTGTCGCAGTCAGCGAGGACGCACACGATCTCTGAGATCCGCCAGGCGGTGGCGATGCCGCAGTGGCGGTTACAGCACGGAGAGTCCTATCTGGTGACGGGCGAGCCGGTGATCGTCGCCGATCTGAACAACTCGATCACCCATTCGATCGAGCTGCTGCTGGTGGCCGTGCTGCTGGTGATGGCCGTGACCCTCGGCCTGATCTTCTCCGGGCATCCGCGGCTGCTGCCGCTCGCGGTGGCGCTGCTCGCAGCGGCGCTCACGTTCGGCGCGCTGTCGGCGGTGGGAGGGTCCCTGACGATGGCGTCGATCGCGGTGCTGCCCGTGCTCGTGGGGCTGGCTGTGGACTATGCGATTCAGTTCCAGTCACGCGTGGAGGAGGCGTTGGCGGAGGGAGTCAATGATGTCTCCACGGCGGTCAGGCGCGCGGCAAGCATGGGCGCGCCGACGATCGCCACGGCCGCTGCCGCGAGCGTGGGCGCGATGTTGGTGCTGGAGCTTTCGCCGGTGCCGATGGTCCGCGACTTCGGGCTGTTGCTGGTGGTGGGGGTGGGGATAGCTCTGCTGTGCACGCTCACGGCGGGCGCGGCAGCGATGACGCTCGCGGGCACCGCCGCCGAAGGCGGTGGCCGCGACGGCTATGGCCGCGCTGGCGGCCGGTCCGCGGATGCGCTGGTGGGAGCGCATCTCCGAGCCGCCTGGCGGGGGGCACGCGAACTGCTGCGGGACAACGCGCTGACGCGTGGGGTGTCGAAGACGGCGCTTGTGTACGCGGTCCGCAAGCCCGGGCGCCTGCTGGGCGTCGGGCTGGCGCTGGCGGCGCTCGGCTGGGGGCTGGACACGCAGACGCAGGTGCAGACCGACATCACCAAGCTGGTCCCGCAGAATCTGAGTTCGCTGCGGAACCTGGACACGCTGGAGCGTGTGACGGGAGTGGGGGGCGAAATCGCCCTGATGGTCAGCGCGAAGGACCTGGCCAAGCCGGCGACGATCGAATGGATGAGCTCGTATGAGAGCGCGATCCTGAAGCGCTACGGCTACAGCGAAGTGCGGGGCTGCGGGAAGGCACGGCTATGCCCCGCGTTCTCGCTGCCGGATCTGTTCGCGGGGGCGGGGGCGGCGAGTGCGGGCACGGCAGCCGCGGTGGCGGGCTCCTCGTCGAGCGCCGGCGGAGCCAGGCACAAGCTCACCCAGGCGGATGTCAGCGGCCTGCTCGGCGCGATCCCGCCGTACTTCTCCCAGGACGTGATCACGCCTGAGCGGCGCGTGGCTACGCTGGCGTTCGGCATTCGGCTGATGGGGCTCTCAGAACAGCAGCGGTTGATCGACGGGATGCGCGCCAGCCTGCACCCCCCAGCGGGGGTGAGCGCCCAGCTTGTGGGGCTGGGAGTGCTGGCGGCCCAGTCGGGCACGCAGGTGGCGTCCCCGTTGCGACGGCTGGAGACGCTGGTGGCGGGCCTGATCGCTGTGGC
>Ga0116218_1000297_pt1 | contig 34886 bp, 27 predicted proteins | sample Sb_taG_2_FD_88966 | JGI IMG/M metagenome (GOLD analysis project Ga0116218, IMG submission 88966) | Peat soil microbial communities from Weissenstadt, Germany - Sb_50d_5_LS metaG | ecosystem: Environmental > Terrestrial > Soil > Wetlands > Peat | place: Germany: Weissenstadt | collected 2010-09-21 | reverse complement strand
TGACGCGTCTACTGCTTTGCAGTCAGCAGAGATGTAAGGAAGTGTCTAGCGCTACGCGCTCAGGCAAGACGTAAGGAGAAGCGCCCCCACCTTTCCCAACCCAGCCCACGTCCCTACAATTCTATTGTTTATGAAGTGATTTAATATTTATCGAAAATACCGCTCATATAGCGCTCATTTTGAGCGTTAGTTTATTGATGAGCTTTTAATGAGATGATTAACCTTTGCTTGACATTTCGATGATCGCATGTTAGTCTATCCAAAGAGACTATACCCATTATGAATATATTCATATTGAAAAGAGGGGACGATGCGATCTGACCAAACTGATCCCGAAACTTTGCTGCCGCTTACCCCGGCGGTCTTCAATATTCTGCTGGCTCTCGCGGATGGAGAGCGTCACGGCTATAGTATCATGCAGGAAATTAGTAGCCAGACGCAAGGTCGACTGCGGATTGGCCCAACCACTCTCTATCGCTCAATCAAGCACATGTTGGAGGATGGGCTGATCATCGAGTCAGATGAGCGGCCAGATCCGGCGTTGGACGATGAGCGCCGTCGCTACTATCGACTGACCAATCTAGGACAGCGTGTGGCTGCTGCTGAGATAAATCGCCTGGAACAGACTCTCGCCGTTGCGCACAGTAAACTCCTATTGAACAATCCTGGCCAGAGCATAGCAATGAGGGGAGTGTAATATGGCGCAGAAAGAAGCCAAACCCCTAGTGCCAAAAATTGTCATACTATCCCTGTTGCTCTATCGCTGGTTGCTCAGCCTGGGTCCAGCAGCGTTTCGCCACGACTATGGTGCACCCGCATTGCAAGATTTTCGTCAGTGTTGCCTCGCCGCCTACCAGAAGCAGGGATCACTCGGTGTGCTGCGCCTGTGGCCAAGGCATGTACGCGAAACTGTGTCTGGATTGTTGGCCGAATACTGGACTGAACTCTTCGGAAGGAAACGCCCGATGCTTCCTATTATCCAACGCTCGATGGTAGCCACATTCGGGGCTTGCGTCCTTTTTCTATTTGCTTACGCTGCTTTTGGGCGTATCGTCGACCCCATTGCACCATTCGACGCAGTTGGTCGCGAATACCCGGAGGTCGCTTTTACCCACGCTCTCGTTGCCTATGGTGGCGAAATAGCGCTTTTAGCACTCGTTCTGGGCGGACTGCCCGTCCTGTTTTTAGCGGTGAAACAGGCCATTCCAGGTGGGCCACGAAGTGTGATCAAGCTGTTCCTGATCAAGCCAAAGCAGGCACTCATCCTGCTCGGAGCGGCGCTGGTCATCACCGTCTGTTCACTGGGCTTTCTCCTGGCAACACAATATATTTTCGGTCCACCATCATGTACAGCTACAAACGGTTGTATAGCTGGACAGCCACCATTGCTATTGGTGCTCGATCTTGCCGTGATCATTGGAAGTATCACCCTGGGAGTTTTCGTGGTGCTTGCGATCAGTACATCACTCTCTCTGGTTGTGTTGCGCAGCGAGTTTGCCACAGGTATGTTACGGTTCGCCCTTGTACCAATCGGTATCATTGCTCTGGCGATGGCCACTACAACCGTAGCGGCATCAATCTGGACAATTCGATTATGGGTTGACGCGCCACAATTCGCTGCGAGCGGACCTGGCCTTGGAGATGGGCAAACGGCGTGGCTCATTGCTTTCATCGCTACAATGGCTGTCTCGACAGTTGTCACCTCAGGCGCGTTCGCAAGAGGCTTGCGAGCCAGCCTGATCCGCGCATCATAGAGGACCTTGCCTCCCAGGCCCACTCCATAACTGCTTTTGATTCAGATCAGGCATTATACTACAGACTGGACGACAATAAGTTATAAGCTTAAGATGAAAGACTCGATCTTCTGAGAATTCAATAGCTCATTCTTCAAAACCTATAGCCACAACCAGGGCTCGAGCTAGAGTCACTCATCTCTACATTCGGTGATGGATGGCGAGATTTCATTTTTCGTTCCAACCACAAGTAACATATGCCCATCTTTCTTTTGCAGTATCCTTTCTGCCAATTGCTTCATAAAGTGACCCCATGGCTGATTGAATATCCAGCGATAAAAAGGCATTTCTTCGAGCAGCAAGCGATGGGGATACAACGTCTGAACCATTTCTATAGAAAATCCAGCTTTTTGAAGATAATTTGTAAATTCTTTGGTAGTAAAACCGTATTGAAAAAAAGGGAGTTCCGGTGGCTTACGATCATACAATGAGAGACAGCTTTTAAGTTTGCGCATTGGTCCGAAGAAAGGCACTGAAATGAGTATCTTTCCTCCAGGTTTGAGCACGCGATAAGCTTCGGAAAGAAAAGGTTCAGGGCCTTCGAGGCGGTGTTCGACAACACCAATGGAGAGGTATGAATCGTAATAGTTGTCAGGGCTATCAATATTCAGTACATCTCTCTGGCGAATAGGTAGCTCGGGATTGGCTGCATGCACAAGATTAACAAGCTCACGAGCATATTCAATGCCCTCAATCATGAAACCATGATGACGGAGTGCGGCCACCCAATAACCTGCTCCACAACCGGCTTCGAGATGCAATCCCTGGGGGGACATTACTCGGAGCAGTACTTTGCCTAGTTGGTCAGAAGTAAGGTCAGTTGCTTCCGCAGATGTATAGTAATCCGGGGTGAGACGTGACTTCCAATACTGGTACCAGTATTGATCGCTGCCAGCATCGCCATACCAGACCATGCGACCATGTGAGATATGACGGTGACGATCTTGCCAGTGTGGTTTGTTGGAGGTAGATGTTGTCATGATTTAGCTCTGGTGTTGTAGAATGGGTTATACAGAATGATGCCTTGTGGCATGAGTATATCATTTCTAATTGTTGTAGGGATGTGGGAAAACTACTATGGTAGGGTATCAGGACGGCGCAAGCGCCCCTACACAACCCAACACATCCCCCGTCCCTACATGGGTGGTGAAGAGGTTATTTTAGAAAGGAAAGAATTATGCAATTACAAGACAAAGGTGTTTTGGTGACGGGAGGAGCGTCTGGGCTGGGTGAGGCGTGTGTGAGGTTATTGACACAGGCAGGAGCCAGGGTTGTTATTGCTGATCTGAATAGCGATGCAGGTATTGCTTTGTCTTCAGAGCACAGTCATACAGGCCTTTCGACGTTGTTTGTTAAGACTGATGTTACCAATGAAGAGTCGATGCGAGCTGCTGTGAGGGATGCTCTTGAGACCTTCGGTAGCATACATGTGCTGATTAACTGCGCGGGCATTGGCGTAGCTGATAGAGTGTTGGGGAAAAATGGCCCGCATGATCTGGGAACTTTCAGCAAGGTAATTCAAGTGAATTTGATTGGTACGTTCAATGCTATACGCCTGGCTGCCGCTGAGATGGCAGAAAATGTACCCAACGACGAGGGCGAGCGCGGCGTTATTATAAACACAGCATCGGTCGCGGCTTTTGATGGCCAAATTGGACAAGCTGCGTATTCGGCCTCCAAAGGCGGTATTGTGGGTATGACACTGCCAATTGCGCGAGAGCTGGCTCGTTTTGGTATTCGAGTGATGACGATTGCGCCTGGGATTTTTGACACGCCGTTGCTTGGGGCCTTGCCTGAACCCGCTCGTATTTCGCTTGGACAACAAGTGCCGTTCCCCCCGAGATTGGGACGACCAATGGAGTATGCGGCGCTAGCTAAACATATCATTGAGAATGTGATGTTAAACGGAGAGGTAATCAGGTTGGATGGAGGGATAAGGATGCAGCCGCGTTGAGATGAAACAACGCGGTGCCATCGATTTCTGCGATTTCACCATCACTGGTTACCTACGGCAATCACCTGTTCCTTTTGTTCGGAGGAGAAAAACTCCGGAACAGGACGGGTACCCGCCATGATTGCGAAAAAGCGATTCGTCTCGGCCTGATTTCCACGCAAGGTATCCAGAAATCGGTACATCTCGGGTGAAGGTGGAGCAAGGCTGGCAAGGTGATAATTCCACTCGTAGATGGGCATAGTCTCTTCATTGCGCTGCCGCTCGTAATCGCCCAGTGCCTCCGCCAACTCTCGTCGGCCAGACATGCCGCTGTCAATGGCCCGAGCCACGAGTTCAGCATCGCGGAAGGCATCACTGATGCCCTGCGCCAAATAAGGGTCCTTGTGGTAACCAGCGTCGCCCACCAGCACCCAGCCAGGTCCATAGGGCTTACGGTAAAAGTTGGGCAGATCGCCAGACCCCATGAAACGCCCCTCGCGCCTGCCAGCCCGCACCCGCTCGGCCAGAACCGGAGCCAGTGCAATCGTCCTGAGAAAATTCCCCTCCAGGTCAGCACGGAAGGCCTGGAATTCCTGGTGGGGCAATTCCATGCCAATGCAGGTGAGGTTATCGTTGGTCGGAAAGGCGAGGAAGAGGCGCTGCTCACGCACGTAGATCTCGCATTCTTCTAGCGGGACGCCGCTCCAGTAGCCGAAGTAGCCACAGGTACGCGCCGGCTTTGAACGATAGCTGGGTGCCTGAACCGTCCGGGCGACTATGGAACGCATCCCATCGGCCCCGACGACGATTTCTGCCTGCTCCATGACCGTTGCCCCATTCAGAGTGCGACCTCGGATGCCAGTGACACGATCACCACTCATGAGTACCTCCTGCACCGCAAAGCCTTCCCGCACCTCGACGCCCGCACTCGAGGCGGCATCGATGAGGATATTGTCAAGGACGGTCCGCCGTGGACCGTATGACCCGCCATCCCCATGTGAGGATGGCGGCGAGCTGACCAGGGCGAAGGGACCCACGTCGAAGCGGACCGCAGGAATGGCCGGGCAATTGGAGGCCCTGATGGCATCCAGCAGTCCCCAGCGCCGGAGCTGGGCGACGCCTGGCGGTTGGATGAAATGGCACCTGGGAGCGTCACTCGGGAAGGTCGCCCGGTCAAGCAGCAAGACCCGGTAGCCAAGGCGTCCCAGCAGCATCGCGGTCGGTGAGCCAGCACAGCGCGCGCCCACCACAATCACATCGTACATGGTCTGCCTCCTTTCGCTCGCGCTTAGTTGACCTTACGGCTCTTGCCGACCCAGTATGGCTCGCGCAGCTCCCGCTTGAGGATTTTGCCCGCTCCGCTCTTGGGCAGAGCCTCGCTGTGGAACTCGATGCTGCGCGGCACCTTGTAGCCTGCAATCTGGGTACGGGCGTGAGCGATCAATTCCTCATCGTTTACCCGCATTCCAGGTTTGCAGACGACTACAGCGTGGACAGCCTCGCCCCACCGTTCATCCGGGATACCAATGACCGCCACTTCCAGCACCGCCGGATGGGTAGAGAGGGCTTGCTCCACCTCAACGGAGTAGACGTTTTCGCCGCCGGAGATAATCATATCCTTGGCGCGATCGAGAATATAGATGTAGTGCTCCTCATCGACGGTTGCCAGGTCCCCGGTGTGCATCCACCCATCTTTGAGTACTTGGGCCGTGGCCTCTGGCATGCGCCAGTACCCCAGCATCACATTAGGGCCACGCGCAATGATCTCCCCGATCTCCAGGGGCTTCACATCCTCTCCTCGGGCCGTGACCACTCGCACTTCGAGGCCCAGAACTTGCTTGCCACAGGAACTTAGGCGGCGCACCTGCTCAGGCGTTCCATCAACGATATGATCCCACTGGTGCAGCGTGGTGAGAATAGGAGCCGCCTCAGTCATGCCATAGCCCTGCGAGAAAACCTGCCCCCACTTCTTCAGGCCCTTCTTGAGCAGTTCGACGGACATCGGCGAGGCTCCGTAGATGAGCGTCCGCAAACTGGAGGCATCGTAGCTATCTACCTCGGGATGGTTAAGCAACACATTCATCATGGTCGGCACCAACATCGTCATCGTCACCCTTTTCGCCTGGATGGACTGCAAGACCTGGACCGGCTGGAACTGGGGCACAAAGACATGGCAAGCCCCCTGCATGGTCGCTCCAAAGGCACCGCCGAGGTCACCCAGGTGAAACATCGGTGCCGCATGCAGGTACACATCACGTTCATCAGTCCCGGTAGCCATGATAAAATGCATGGCATTGGAGACGATATTGTTGTGGGAGAGCATGACCCCTTTGGCCCGTCCCGTCGTGCCACCCGTGTAGAACAACCCGTAGAGGTCATCTTCGCCAACCTCCTGATCAGCGCTGGTGCGTCTGGCTGCTCCGTGCTGCACCAGGCGTTCGTAATGGAGCATCTCTGCGGGCGCCTCTTCGGTTTGGAGACCACTGTACACAATCTGTTGGACGTGAGAGAAGCTTTCACACTTCGACGTAAAAGGAGCGAAGGTCTTATCAACGATCAGCACCCTGGCTTCGCTGTCGTTGAGGACAAAGTCGATTTCTGGTGGGGCGAGGCGGGTATTCAAGGGGACAATCACAGCCCCCATGCGCGCACAGGCATAGTAGAGTTCGAAGTAGCGATGGCAATTGAGCATCAGCACCGCCATTCGGTCGCCGCGTCGCACACCCAGATGCGCCAGTCCGCGTGCGAGACAATCTGTGCGGTACGCAAACTGACTCCAGGTATACTCAGCCTCTCCACAGGAGATGGCCGGGCGGTTCCCGACTACTTTTACGGCATGGGCAAGTCCCTGCGCAATGTTCATCTTCATGCTCCTTTCATTGAAACATATACGAAATGTATTTCCTCATCTCTGATTGTTCCTTCCCCTTACTATGTGAGGGAGCGTTCCTCTTTGGAATAGTCTACCAGTGCAGAGGAGTCAGCACATCTGTAAGAGAACCTATTTCGACTACGTAATGGAAGTGTGGCGGGAAGATGATGTGGAAGAAGCTACCTAGGTAATTGGCGGAGCAGTCTCACACCAGGTGGTGCGTGCGGGCATAGTGGGCTGCAGTGTGACGGGAAGAGACGCGAATTTTGCGGTAGATCGAGGTCAGGTGGGCATTGACGGTGCGCGTGCTGATGACCAGTTCCACTGCGATCTGGGCATCGGTCCGTCCCTGCGCCACCAGGCGCAACACTTCCACCTCGCGCGCCGAGAGTTGATCTGGATAACGGAACGTCCGCGGTTTCCCACTGGTGGGGGAAGAGAGATCTTCTTGATGGAAGACGTATGAGGAGGCGAGTGCCTGCTGCGGCGTCATGACCTCACCTTCGGCCCAGGCGGTGCTAAAGGTGGTGGCATCGAGATGTGCACGCAAGTCGGCTAGATCCCGCTCATAGGCAGCTCGTTCAACAGGAGCCAGGTGCCTGTTGAAGGTGAGCCAGTGCGTCGCGGCGGCGAACAGGCGGGTGGCTTGCGAGAAGCCGCCTGAGGTCTGCGCCTCGTGTGCCAGTCCCAGCAGGCACTGTCCGGCGATGGCGCTGGCATCGAGCGTTGCCGAAAGCCGCAGGCTCTCGCGATACGAGAGGACGGCGCGCTCATGCTCGCCTTGTGCCTGGGCAATCTTTCCCTGGATGCAGAGCAGGCGGCTGATGCCGTAGCGATCTCCAATATCACGCGAAAGAGCCGAACCCTCGTCGCACAGCGCCTCTGCCCGCACGAAGTCTCCCTGGAGGCTAGCGAGTTCTGCCAGACCCGCCAGGGCCCAGCAAAGCGCGGTCTGATTACCCACTTCGCGGGAGAGAGCCAGATTCTCCTCCAGCAGCGCTGTCGCGCGCCCATAGTCTCCTTGTGCCAGGGCGAGTGCGGCCAGGTGTCGGCGTGCGCGGGTCCCGATGGCGACGTACTCGTCCATTTCTTGCGCAAACTGGAGGGAGCGCTCCCACTGGGCGACTGCTTCGGCTTCCTCCCCCTCTTTCTCAACCACCATGGCCAGCATACTCTGGTTAAAGCCGACAAAAATAGTGCTCAGCGCGAGGCCGCGCTCGGCCAGCGCACGGGCCGAGCGGTAATCCTTCAGATAGATTTGTGCCTGGGCATACCAACCACACGTTTCTGCCATCGTCACCTGCTCTCCGAGTTGCGAAGCAGTGGCCAGGCTCTGCTCGAGCAAGGCTAGACCCTCACGCCTGGGACTGTGCAGGTACACGGTCAAAAAACCCGCGCCGCAGAGGGCTTTCGCACGAGCGACGGTCGGTTCCTCGGCGCCTGGGAGCGAGAGCGCGCTCTGGAGCCATTCCAGCGCCTCGCTGCTGGAACCGCGCAGGTTCCAATACCACCACAAGGCCGCACTGAGCCGGAGCAGCGTCTGAGCCTCTTGTCGCGCGTGTAGCCATGCGAGGGCCGCACGCAGGTTCGCTTGCTCCCTCGTGAGCCGTTTGAGCCACACAAGTTGCTGTCCGCCGCCTTTAAAGTGGGTCTCGGCCTCTTCGGCAAGCCGTAGGTAATAAGTGGCATGAGCCTGGTAGGTGTTCTCCTTCTCTCCGCATTCATGCAAGGCTTCCAGGCCATACTCGCGTACAGTCTCCAACATCCCAAAGCACGGCTCCTCTCGCGCCTCTTCGACCGGTACAATCAGATTCTTATCCACAAGGGCTGTCACCGTGTCGAGCAGGGAGGTATCCTGACCTGTGAGAGCTGCCGTCACCGCCTCTACCGCCTCGAGAGTACAACCGCCTACAAAAACGGCGAGCAGGCGGAAGAGCCATTGCTCATGCGGTAAAAGTAATTCATAGCTCCATTGCAACGTCTTGCGCAGGGTCTGCTGGCGCTCTGGCAAGCTGCGCGCACCACCGGTGAGCACGGCAAGACGTTGGGAGAGACGAGCCAGGAGCACCTTGGGTGGCAGTATTTTGACGCGGGCGGCGGCCAGTTCGAGAGCGAGTGGTAAGCCATCGAGAGAGATGCAGATGTCCGCGATCGCGCGCGCATTGGCTGATGTCAGTTGAAAGGTAGGCACGATTGCCTGAGCACGCTCAAGGAAGAGCGCCACAGCTGGATTGTGAGCGAGCTCTTCAATATCGGCATGCAGCGAAAGCTCAGGCAAAGGGAAAGGAGCAATGGGAAACTGTCGTTCCACTCGCAAATGGAGTACATCGCGGCTGGTCACCAGGATTTTGAGGGAGGTACATACCAACAATAGGTCTTCCAGCAGCGGAGCTGTTTGCACCAGATGCTCAAAATTGTCGAGTACGAGCAGGGTGTGCTTGTCCCGGAGCGCGATGTGCAACTGATCCAGGAGGGAATATCCCCTGCTCTCCTGCAAGTGCATTGCTTGCGCGAGCGTAGGAACGACCAGGCCAGGATCCCGAATCATCGCTAGAGGCACAAAGTGGACGCCATCGCTGAAATGCTGTTGCATGCGTGTTGCGACATATAGCGCCAGCCGTGTCTTGCCAACGCCGCCCGGTCCCAGCAGCGTCAGCAACCGCACCTCTGGACGAATCAGCAATTCACAGAGTTTATGTACTTCTCGCTCACGGCCGATCAGAGGGGTGAGTTCTGCCAGCAGATGACGATCTGCTACTTGTTCAGGCCAGCGGCTCTGGCTGGGTGTGAGATCAGTAATGTTGTCCTGCATAGCCGAAACCTCTGCGTGATATCCATCACAGGGAGTACGGAAAGCCCATCACCATACGTTACTCCGCACGGAAACGAGAGGGTCTCAGGCATTTCGCGCTTACGGCCTCCTTGTCTTCCTAGATAATAGTATATCTCAATTCAAGGGACAACACCTGCACAGTATTACCCATGCGATTTCCATGCCGCAAAGATTCAAACAGATCTCTTTTGGTGTCACAGTGCAACCGTTAACTTATAATTTGTCTTCAACAATACCTTCATTCTTCAGTGAGACTGGAAGTGTTAAACCAAAAAGGTCGGCTAGCGCTTGGGACATCTCTTTTAATACCGTTAGGTCAACCGTGAAGTAGTCAACAACGGATTGATGGGGGGATACGCATGGCACCGAAGTAACTTTGAGCATCTCACTACTGGATTTCGAGACTTTTAGCGAAATGACAAGCTGGAGCATGCGGTGATAGCGTCAGAGTAAATCGAGCTTGTCGTTTTGGCGCGAAGCGCTATCCAAACGAAGTCAGGTTGGAGATTTTTTAAGTGAGAGTGGCAAGGGCTATCGATTCGCCTCAGCATTACTTCTTGAAAACAGTGAAGTCAGTCATATACTCATGAAGTCAGTCATATACTCATTTAGTATGGGTTGATATGAAGAATTTCAAGAGAAGATTGGGTCAATATCCGACATCAACTCTTATCATGCTTGACGCATAGGTGCAGTTTCGTCTGGAATTTTCCCTTGCTCAACTACAAGTGACCGTGTTGGATAGATGGGGAAAACATTCCAGAAGGAGGGCAGCTATGAGCAGCCAACACAATGCCTCGATTGATGCCGACGCGGAGCGGCTGATCTGTCGCAAAGACTATAAATTCGCCACTTTTGACGCACTACCAGGGGCCATCCGCTCGCCCGACCAAGGCTCTGCATACCCCGGACTTTATCGTGCTCCGCAAGGATGGAGCTTCTTTTGAAGAAGTGGGTGTTCTCTGAGCTCAAAAACGAGCCCATTCTTTCCCACTTTTATTGTATCACCTCCTGTCTACTAGCACACTGTCTTTTTGGACGATTTTTTTTGGCGTCCTTTCCCCTATACTCAGGTGGAAGCGACGCGCGTCTTTCGCACCCACGGTGAAAGCTCTCCATTGAGCAAAGAGACCTCTCGTGTGTGTGCTCAAAAAGCCCGTGCTTCAGCAGGCGTGTGTCAGACCCTCGTCGTGCGCGAAAGGAGTCATCTAGAGATGAAAGGTGAAGAGATGTTATGGCGGCAAGCGCGCAATCTTTTCTATTAAAGGAGGGAAACGTATGAGTTCCTATGTGCTTGGTTTTCAGGACATTGACCAAACAAAACGCATGGTTGTTGGGGGGAAAGGCGCGAACCTGGGGGAACTATCCAAGATTGAAGGAATACGCGTACCAGATGGCTTTTGTATTTCTACGGAAGCCTTTAAAAGCATCATTGGGGAAACGCCGTCGATGAAGGCATTACTTGGTCAGTTAGCGCTTCTCAAGGTGGAAGACCGGGAGAAAATCAGTGAACTGAGTGGTGAGATTCGCAGCGTCATCGAAGGGATAGCCATCCCTCAAGACATTCATGAAGAGATCACCCGCCTCCTCTCCAGGCTTGGTGAAAAAAATGCCTATGCAGTACGATCCAGCGCAACTGCAGAGGATTTACTGACGGCATCCTTTGCAGGACAGCAGGATACGTATTTGAACATTATAGGAAAGGAGGCAATCCTAAAGCATATCAGCAAGTGCTGGGCATCGCTCTTTACCGAGAGGGCAGTAATTTACCGCCTTCAAAACGGCTTCGACCACCGTAAAGTCCAACTGTCTGTGGTTGTTCAGAAGATGGTCTTCCCGCAGGTGGCAGGAATTGTGTTTACTGCCGATCCCGTCACTTCTCATAGGAAAGTGTTATCCATTGAAGCCAGCTTCGGACTTGGTGAGGCTTTGGTCTCCGGGCTGGTGAATGCGGATATCTATAAAGTGCGTAACGGCAAGGTTATCGAGAAGAAAATATCCACCAAGAAACTGGCTATGTATGCCTTAAAAGATGGCGGTACGAAAGAACAGGAGATTGAGCCTGAGAGGCAGAATAGGCAAGCGCTGACGGATGAGCAGATTTTGCAGCTTGAGCGCATAGGTAGAAAGATCGAAGCACATTTCGGTTGCCCCCAGGACATCGAATGGTGTTTGGTTGATGATACATTTTCTATTGTCCAGAGCCGACCCATCACTACTTTATACCCCATTCCCGATGCCAATGACCAGGAAAATCACGTGTATGTATCTGTCGGTCATCAACAAATGATGACTGACGCCATAAAACCACTGGGATTGTCTTTTTTCCTGTTAACGACTAGGGCACCCATGCGTAAAGCTGGTGGAAGGTTGTTTGTTGATATCACGCATAATCTGGCTTCGCCTGTCAGCAGAGAAATTTTGTTAAATGTTATGGGACAACATGATCCGCTCATGAAAGACGCACTTATGACCATAATAGAGCGAAGAGATTTCATAAAATCGTTACCAGATGATAAACAAGAACAGAGTCCCAGTCAAAGCAATAAAGGTATGTCGCCCGCGGGTTTTCAAGCACCATTCGAAAACAATCCGGCAATCGTAGCTGACTTGATGAAGAGGAGTCAAACATCGATAGAAGAGTTAAAACAAAACATCCAAACGAAATCAGGATCAGATGTATGTGATTTTATTCTAGAAGATATCCAGCAATTACAGAAGATTTTATTTGATCCACAAAGTTCGGCTGTGTGGAGGGCTGCTATGGATGCTTCATCATGTATCAATGAAAAAATGAACAAGTGGTTAGGTGAAAAAAACGTAGCAGACACGCTTTCTCAATCTGTGCCAAACAATATCACTTCGGAAATGGGTCTGGAGCTATTGGATGTCGCAGATGTAATTCGTCCTTATCCGGAAGTAATCAAATACTTACAGCATGTAAAAGATGATAGCTTTTTGGATGAACTGGTTCAGTTTGATGGTGGACAGGAAAGCCGGGACGCTCTCTCTACTTATCTCAACAAATACGGAATGCGATGTGTCGGGGAAATCGATATTACGAGACCTCGTTGGAGCGAAAAACCAACTACTCTTGTCCCCCTGATTCTCAGTAACATCAAAAACTTTGAACCAGGTGAAAGCAAGCGGAGATTTGAGCAAGGGCGACAGGAAGCATTGAAAAAAGAACAAGAGGTATTAGATCGCTTGAAGCAATTACCAGATGGTGAACAAAAAGCCAAAGAGACAAAACGCATGATCAGCCTCATCCGAAATTTCATCGGGTATCGTGAATATCCAAAATACGGCATGGTTCATCGCTACTTCGTTTATAAGCAGGCTTTACTGAAAGAAGCCGAACAACTCGTACAAGCCAATGTTCTTCATGAAAAAGAAGATATCTTCTATCTCACTTTTGAAGAACTTCGCGAAGTCGTACGCACAAAGAAACTGGATGACCAGATCATCAGCCAACGAGAAGACGAGTACACATTCTATGAAAAACTCACTCCGCCACGTGTTATCACGTCTGATGGAGAAATTATTGCAGGTGAGTACAAACGGGAAAATCTCCCAGCCGAAGCTATTGTAGGTCTACCAGTTTCTTCCGGAGTGATAGAGGGACGAGCACGTGTCATCTTACGCATGGAAGATGCTGATCTGGAAGATGGAGATATAGTAGTCACCTCCTTTACTGACCCGAGCTGGACACCCTTGTTTGTCTCCATAAAAGGCCTGGTCACCGAAGTTGGTGGGTTGATGACCCATGGAGCAGTGATCGCACGTGAATATGGCTTACCAGCAGTTATCGGAGTGGAACGTGCTACCAAACGGATAAAAGATGGGCAACGAATTCGCGTGAATGGAACAGAGGGCTATGTAGAAATCTTATAATGGGGAAGATGTTATCTTCCTCCTAGGCCTACTCTATTAAAATAGCGCCACTATAAGCCTGAACGTTCAGAGTTACTTGCCCATTCTGAACCTGGTAGGTGTTACCCGTAAGCTGGTCTGTCACTCTGCTCCCGTTAATCATGCTTAACTGGTAGGCAGGAACAGTAACGATGTGATTACTGGCATCATCGTTGAGTATAATAGCAAGTCGATTATTTTGATCCATGCGGCCAAAGGAATAGATTTTATTGGCATCATCGGTGAGTAAGGTAATATACGAGCCTGTACGTAGTGCCGAGTAGGTTTTGCGGATTGCTATCAGCTTCTGGAAGAGGGCCACTGAAGCATTGCTTGTATTAGCCTGAGACCAGTCGAATGTGCGGCGATCATCCGGGTCACTCCCACCTCTCATCCCGTACTCGTCACCATAATAGATTGTCGGCAGGCCAACATAGGTCATCTGGAATATAGCGGCCAGTTCTGTCTTGCGAATGTCACCTCCCGCCCGTTCTCCGAAACGGGAAATGTCATGGCTGGAGAGAAAATTTGACATAACTTGCTGCACATCAGAGGGATAATTGGCCCGCGTTCCCCGTAACCAGCTATCAAATTGCGATGTAGAAATTGAGGCAGCATTTCCGCTATAATCCTCGCCTGTGATCCATTCTGAGACTGGTTGAGTAAAGCCGTCGTAGTTGGTAGCACCGTCCCATTGCCAGGGCGCGCCATTTGTCCAGGGATTGGCATTCCCCCAATCTTCACCAAAAATGAAGGCATTGGGATTCGCACCTTTGATAGCATCGCGAAACTCCTGCCAGATCTGGTGATCGGTCGCGTCACTGCCGTTATTCCCGCCAGCGTCCACGTATTGTGCAGCATCAAGTCGCCAGCCATCGATACCATAGTTGCGAATCCAGTATTGCGCAACAGAGCCAGGTGTGTTGTAGATAGCGTTACGTAGAGCCGAGCCGCTACTTCCGTAATCGAGCTTAGGCAGGCTGTTGACGCCAAGAAACGTGGAGTAGGTATCCGGCCAATGTTGAAACGTATAGTAACTGTAGTAGGGACTTGACTGGCTCTGATCAGCTCCAAGGGTATTCGGATAGGTGTTAAATTCGTTGAACCAGGCATCCCATGTTCCCGTATGGTTGAAAACGCCATCCAATACGACGTAGCCTCGTGGGCCATTCGCGCTACTATGTACGTCGTTGATCAATTGACGAAGCGCGGTATTGCCACCAAAAGCGGGGTCAACGTTGTAGTAGTCCTGGGTATCATATTTGTGGTTCGAGGGAGCTGTGAAGATAGGGTTCAGGTAAAGGATGTTGGCCCCAAGCGTATTTTTTATATAGCCAAGCTTCTGATCGATACCTTGCAGATCTCCGCCGAAAAAGACTGTGCTGTTCGAGTATCCGGCGTCGGCATAAGGACTCGCCCCCCAGGATTTCTTTTCGGTAGGGAAGCCGAAATAGGTGTACTGGTTGGTCTGTATGTCGTTGCCAGGATCTCCGTCGTAGAAGCGGTCTGGGAAAATCTGATATATTACACCGTTCTTCGCCCAGGAAGGCGTGGTGAAGTTGGGCAAGATGTAGAAGTCATCTGAAGTCGGCTCGGTTGAGGATGGCCCATCGGCGTTGTACCACACTGTAGAGGTACCGTCATTGATCTGGAAGCGATAATACTTGTTAGAGCAACTTGCTGGTATTGTCCCCTGCCAGAGATCGAACATTCCTGTAGCATCGCTCGTAGCGAAAGACATCGGGACCCAATGAAAAGCGTTGTCGGCGGCGTCGAAATATTTGATGTTGGCACTGGTAATATTGTTATGGAACACGCGGAAATCGAGCCTGACAGAAGTGCTGCACGTAGGATCCGGCGCGCTGTCATAGAGCGGCCCCTGGTCTACGAAGAGGCCATCCCACTGCACGTTGTTATCATTCGAAATGGCGAAGGTGGAATGAGTGAAAACCTTTGGCAAGAATGGAGCGAGTATGCAAATGAGAAAAAAGCTCGTGGTCAAGACACGGAAGACCTGTTTTGCCAAATTAGGTGTACCTCCGAGAGTTAGGATTATGTTCTCTTGTATAAACCTGATGTTGGCATACAATTGGGGTATGGTGGTCCCATGCACCATAGAGTATACAATCTCAATGAAATATGAGTGGCTCAAGCATTGAAGTAAGGTTCACTCATTATTCATTACCTTGTTTGCCTGGTTCGCCATTCTTTTTGCGACTTCAGCATCTTTTACCATCTTGATAATATCCTCCAAGCCGGAAATGCGGTCAGCTTCAAGACACCTATGTCGGCTTTAATGGTGCAGCGCAATTGTTGCAAAAATTGCCAGCACTCACGGTCTGACCACAACGGGGACATACCACATCTCCCGGAGAAGGAGATGTGGGTGGTTGATAGGTGGGTGACTGTTGCACCTGTTGTGGTGCATAAAGCGATGCGCCGCACATTCTACACACCTGATCTCCTTCATTGTTGACCACTCCACAATTATGGCAGTAGATAGCATGAGCGGTTGTAACAGCGCCCTGCATTGCACCTACCTGAGCGCAATAGGTATCAACAGCTTGCCAGATATCCTGGTATAAACCATAATTATTGATGCCTCGTGCAAGGGGAAAGAGCAAGAGTGGAGGCCAGTATAAGGCACCTATTAGACTACCACCCAGGCCAGGATCATCAAACCAGTTTGCTTGACCAGTTGATACGCTCACACCATCAGGTGTTCGGTAGATGCTCACACCAATACTATGACGGATGCGCCTCCCGCTGTGACTTAGAAGACCAATCTGTACGAGGACCTGGTTGCCCTGACCTACTTTCTGCGCTGCTGTGCCAGCATATCCCTGGTTAAACGTGTTAACAAGGTAATCTGCCAGTGCATCCGGGTTGATGTTACCATGGTAAATGCGTTGTTCCATAATGCATCACTTCCTTTCTTTTGCACTAATGTAATCTATCAACCAAAAAAGATCGTATCACATTACCAAATGACCTGAAAAATTTGTAGTCCTTGCCTACACTTCTTTACTATGAGGACTCCCGCAATATGTATATCTAGTATGATATACTGTGACGAGCAAAAATGGGAGTATAGCTCATCTTTCTAAGCGATTCGGATTGCGTTCACATCTTACATTTGTGGTGTTATCCATTTACTTAAGGAGCAGCTATGGCGACTTCAACGGCGAAAACCTCTGATCAGGCACTTCAAACGACCCTCTCTCTACTTCAAGACTTATTTGGATCGATTCAACACTGTGATTTTGCTGTGCGTTTGTGGGATGGCAGTACCTGGAGGCCCGATGCAGGATCACAAGAACCAGCGCGCTTTACAATTGTATTACAGCATCCAGGTGCTTTGCGCAAGATGTTCTTGCCACCGAACGACCTGACCCTGGGCGAGGCTTACATCTACAACGACTTTGATATCGAGGGGGAGATTGAAGCAGTATTTCCACTTGCGGAATATTTCACAGGCAATCGATGGGGAAAGATGGCGCAAGTACGCTTTGGAAAACGTTTGCTCAGTTTACCGAATACAAGCCAACCTCGACCAGGAGATGCGTCAGCAAAATTGCACGGCACTCGGCACTCGAAAGAGCGAGATCGTCAGGCTGTCACCTATCATTACAACCGTTCGAACGATTTTTATGCATTATGGCTGGACTCGCGCATGACCTACTCTTGTGCATATTACGAGACCCTTGATGATGATCTCGATACAGCTCAGAAACAGAAACTAGAGTATATTTGTCGCAAATTGCGCCTGCATCCTGGAGAGCGATTGCTAGATATTGGGTGCGGATGGGGTGGACTGGTGATCTATGCCGCACAGCATTACGGGGTACAGGCATATGGGATCACGCTAAGCGAACCACAGGCCGAATTGGCGCAGAGATGTATAGAGGAGGCAGGTTTGGCAGGGAAGTGCAGGGTCGAGGTACGCGATTATCGCGAGGTCACTGAAGCGAACTCGTTTGACAAAATTGTCAGTGTGGGCATGTTCGAACATGTTGGAGAATCACTGCTGCCTACCTATTTCAAGCAAGCCTGGCAGTTGCTGCGCCCTGGTGGAGTGTTCTTGAATCATGGAATTGCAAGTGATTCCTTCGATGCGGCAAAAGCGAAAACAAGCTTTGTCAATCACTATGTATTTCCAGATGGAGAATTGTTGCCAATTAACAGTACCTTGCGAGCAGCAGAGGCAAGCGGCTTTGAGGTGCGAGACGTAGAGAGTCTGAGAGAGCATTATATGCTCACCTTGCGACATTGGGTACAAAGACTTGAAGCTCATGCTGAAGAGGCTCGCAAGCTTACGAATGATGTGACGTATCGTGTATGGCGTTTATACATGTCTGGCTCAGCGCACGCATTCCAAACTGGATTCAATAACATTTACCAGGCATTGCTCGCAAAGCCTGACCGGGGAGATAGCGGTTTGCCCTTGACAAGGGCTGACTGGTACAGGTAAAGAAACTTGACAATTAAGGAAGGGACATCATGACCCAGCTAACGCAATTAAAATGTACAGCTTGCCGCAAGGGTGAGCCGACAGTGACTGCTGAGGAGATAGATCAATTTCGTCCGCAGGTACCTGATTGGAACATTGTGGAGATTGATGGTGTGAAGCGTTTAGAGAAAACATTCAGGTTTGATAATTTCGTACATGCCCTGGCTTTTACAAACAACATTGGTGAACTCGCAGAGGAAGAGGGACATCATCCGGCGTTGCTGACTGAATGGGGGAAAGTGACTGTGTCGTGGTGGACGCATAAAATTGGGGGCCTGCATCGCAACGATTTTATTATGGCTGCCAGAAGTGATCAGGCATATGCGACGGCTGAGGGCAGAAAAGAGTAGTAATGGAAGTTGGTGAGACATTGCTTGTCACTACTCGCGAGGAGTGGCGCGCATGGTTGGCACAGCACCATCGAGAGCACAAGGAAATCTGGCTGGTTTATTACAAAAAAACTTCTGGGAAAACAGGTATTAGTTATGAGGAATCTGTAGAAGAGGCGCTGTGTTTCGGCTGGATTGACGGGGCGATCAAAGGTATAGACCTGGAAACGTATGCAGGACGTTTCACACCCCGTCGCGCGAAAAGCCCCTGGTCGGATTCCAACCGCGAGCGGGTCACGCGTTTGCTTCAGGATGGCCGTATGACTGAGTCAGGTTTAGCAGTTCTTCCGAGTGACTTGCACCAGGCTTCTGCATGAGTGTAAGAGATTACTATTATTCCATTATGACATGAACAGGGAGATCGCTTGCTGGCTCTGGTGCTGGGTACGGCTTTTTAAAAGAAAAGGCGTGAGGAGTTTCGCCGTGGGTATTCAGGTAGGACAGGCGCTCTTTTGCCTCTTCGACAGTGGGAACGTTGCCTGAAGGCACCCACCAAAGAGCTACATAAGGGCCATTGAAGCGCTGAAACCACTGCTGGCGTTGTTGCAATACCTGACGATGCCGACTTTTGTAGACGAAGGTGGTGAGATCAGCGAGACTTGCCCAAAGTGAGAGATTCACTAGAATGAGATCGTCCTCGAAGGGACGGATATCCGTTGCGTTGCCCTCAGATGTTTGCAGTCGCCAGAGAAAGCCGGGACTATTATCGGCGAGAGCGTTTATCGCATCCAACTCAGCTACAAAACCTGACATTACTGGATCAGTGAGCGGAGCCAACATACGAGCAATGTTGACCTGCGCGAGATGATACTCCATATGTTTCCTTTCTGTGATTCTCACGAGCATTCGTTACTGGTACATCACCATTAACGGTGGAGGGTCCATCTTCAACACATCACTGGGTGACATCAAAGGCCGATCCCACCTGTAGAAGAGTTTAAAGCCGGGATATTGGATCAACTGCTGCTTATCGAAGATACGGTAATCATCGATTTTCTCGCCTGGCGTCCCAAATCCATCTACCGACGTCACGACCACGTGTCACACTTCCGGCTTTAGATGAACTCCTTGCACGTTTACGTCTTCTCCTGTACCAACACCAGATTGTCTAAAGTATACCATTTGCTCTTTTCCTGTTCCAGCGCAGGAGAACCCGTTTTTCTTCTTGGTTGACTTTCACGAACCAGCTTGTATAATCGTCTCAGTTTATGACCGCTTACAATTTTACCCCCATACACACCATTTCACCGGATGTTGCAGCCAGGAAAGCGGCACGAAAGAAAGTTATTGAACGAGCGCAGCACTTAGAGCGAGAGAGTTATAAAGCCATGATGCGAAAAAGACGCATGTTGCAAGGAGCCACCACCCTTGATACAATTGCCCAGCATATGAACAATGATGAATTATTAGGAAAAATTGCCGAGTTTCTCAACCCGATTGCGAAAGACATCTCACATATCAAAACAGAACTCTTGCATGTGAAAACCGCAGTTGATGCTCTGAAGACTGGACAGGATGATCTACGGGAAGAACTGACGATAAAAGCGGAGAAAGCAGATATTCAGCGAGTAGAGCAGAAACTCGACACGAGCAATAAACACCTCCAAGACCACGAAGAACGACTCCAAGCGTTAGAGGAAGAGCAACACAGTACCCACAAAAACTAGCCTTTCCATCTTTATCCGTAGTCCATGGCAGACAATTTTTCAGAATGTTGAAAAACTCCCAATTGATGAGTTTAACTCAGTGTACCTCCTTCACGGACCCCGAAGCGAGGACATCCAACGTCAAGGAAACATGGGCGATCCGTTGCTTCTTCCTTTTGGCTCAACGATGCGGTATAATGCTCGAGGTACTACGCACTTGACGTTTCTCACCTTGATTGGACATGACCAGGAGCAAGAGGGTATGGCGACACGCACTCGGCTCGAGACACATGGAGATGCTCTGTGCATGACCTCCCGACAGGCACGGTGACCTTGCTCTTCACCGATATCGAGGGCTCAACCCGTTTGCTCCAGCAGTTAGGTGAGAGCTACTCTTCCGTCCTGGAAGAATCCCGATCCCTGCTACGTGCCGCCTTCCTCGAATACGGCGGCCATGAGGTCGATACGCAAGGTGATGCCTTCTTCATCGCGTTTGCGCGTGCCAGCGATGCCGCTCTCGCAGCAGTCGCAGCCCAACGCGGCCTCGCCAGCCATCCCTGGCCTGACGGGACAACCGTTCGTGTGCGCATGGGATTGCACACCGGCGAGCCGCTGCGCTCTGCTGAGGGCTACGTGGGCCTGGATGTGCATCACGCCGCGCGCATCATGAGCGCCGGACATGGCGGGCAGGTCTTGCTCTCCCACACCACGCGTGACCTGGTCGAGCAGACATTACCAGTAGGCGTCAGCGTGCGGGATCTGGGAGCCCATCGCCTGAAAGACTTACAACAACCCAACCAGCTCTTTCAGCTCGTCATTCCTGACCTTCCTGCTGACTTTCCCCCGCTCAAGACGTTGGACAACTCTCCCAACAACCTGCCGCTTCAACCCACTCCGTTTCTCGGTCGCGAGAAGGAGATACATGCCCTGCAGGAGCTACTCCTACGCGAAAGCTCACGGCTGGTCACGTTGACTGGTCCTGGAGGGGTGGGCAAGACCCGCCTGGGCTTGCAAGTCGCAGCGGAACTCGCGGAGCACTTCCCAGATGGAACCTGGTTCGTGTCGCTGGCTCCCATCAGCGACCCTGATCTGGTCATCCCCACCATCAGCCAGGTGCTTGGTCTGTCGGAAGCACGCGATCAAACCCCGCTGGAACACCTGAAAAACGCTCTGCAAGAGAAAAAGATGCTGCTGCTGCTGGATAATTTTGAGCAGGTGGTCAGCTCCGCCACCTCTGTGGCAGATCTGCTCGCCAGATGCCCACACCTCAAAGTCCTGGTGACCAGTCGCGAAGAGCTGCATGTGCGAGCCGAGCGCGAGTACCCTGTGCCAGCACTGCTGCTGCCAGATATGAAGCACCTACCTGATCTCCTTGCGCTCTCGCAGTACGAGGCCGTGGCACTCTTCATCGAGCGGGCACAAGCAGTGAACCCTGCGTTCCAGGTGACGAACACGAACGCCCCAGCTGTCGCAGAAATCTGTGTGCGCCTGGATGGCCTCCCACTGGCCATTGAGCTGGCAGCGGCACGCATTCGGTTGTTCTCCCCACAGGCGCTCTTGACCCGGTTAGGGCAGCGCTTGCCGCTGCTCGTCAGCAGTGCACGTGATGTGCCCGCCCGGCAAAAGACCCTGCGCCAGACGATCCAATGGAGTTATGACCTGCTCACCTCGCACGAACAGCGCCTCTTCCGTCGACTCGCCGTCTTTGTGGGTGGCTGCGCCTTTCAGGCAGTTGAGGCAGTGGCCCAGGACGTGGCGGAAGAGCAGACCTCGGTGCTGGACACAGTGACCTCCCTCCTCGACAAGAACTTGCTGCGGCAGACGGAGCAGGAGGATGGCGAGCCATGGTTCATGCTGCTAGAAACGATCCGTGAGTTTGGACTGGAGGTGCTGGCCAAGAGGGGAGAGCTTGAGGCCGTACGGCACGCGCATGCCGAGTATTATCTCCAGCTTGCCGAAGTGGCGGAGCCAGCACTGATAGGTCCGCTCCAGGCTACCTGGTATGAGCGATTGGAGCGAGAACTGGACAATCTGCGGGCGGCTCTCTCCTACTTGCTGGAACGAGGAGAACGAAGCGAGAACATCGAGATGGCTCTACGCTTGGGCGCATCCCTGAGGGAGTTCTGGGAGGTGCGATTGCATGCACGTGAAGGGTGGACCTTCTTGGAGCGAGCACTGAAGAGATCCGAAGGAATTGCGGTGTCTGTGCGGGCTAAGGCGCTCATGGCTGCTGGGCTCCTGGCCTGGTACCTGATTAACTACGATCGTGCTGAGGAGTTATGCCAGCAGAGCCTGGTGCTGTTCCGGGAGAGTGGAGACGTGGCGGGGGTGGGCGAAGCACTCTTCTTTCTCGGGATGATCAGCTGGGGTAAGGGCGAGTTGGCAACAGCGCGCGTACGCTTCGAGGAGAGCCTCAAGATCAGCACAGAGGCGGGAGATACGAACATCATGGCCTGGTCGCTCTGGTTATTATCTACAGTGGATATGCTCCAAGGCGACTACACACAGGGATATTCCCATGCAGAGGAAAGCCTGCTTCTCTTCAGAGAGAGAGGCCATAAGCGGGGCATCGCTCTCGCGCTCCAGCAGCTCGCATGGGGGTATCTGGACGAAGGCGATGCTGCCAAAGCCCATCCCCTGTTTGAGGAGAGTTATGCGTTCTTCAAGGAGATCGGTGAGCAGGCGTATGAGAGGTTGGTGCTCTGGGGCTTGGGATGGGTTGCTTTCCGGCAGGGGAATACCGCCCTGGCACGCTCTCTGTTGGAGCAGGGGTCGGCCAACGTCCAGGGAGAGCAGGAGCCAGGAGATCTGGATAACCAAGACTGGGTGCTCTCCCACCTGGCACGGGTGGTGGCCTTTGAGGGGGACTACGCCAGAGCACGTGCTCTCTACGAGCAGTGCCTGGCCATCGTGAAGCAGGGGGTGGGCTGGAAACCCTGGACTCCCTACTACCTTGAAGGCCTGGCAGCAGTGGTGGCAGTACAGGGAGAACTCCTGTGGGCGGCGCGTCTTTGGGGGACAGCCGAAGCGCTGCGTGATGGCATGGGGACGCCCATCCCTCCTGTCTATCGTGCCGCCTATGAGCGCTCAGTTGCTGCCGCCCGTAGCCAACTGGGAGAGCAAGTATTTGCCACTGCCTGGGCCGAGGGGCGTAGCATGACACTCGACCAGGTGCTGGGTGAGCAAGGAAAAGCGGAAGTCACCACTCCAGCCTCGACGGAGCAACCAGCAAGACCCAATTCGAAACCATCACCCAGCTATCCCGATGGGCTTACTGCTCGCGAAGTCGAGGTGCTGCGTTTCATCGCCAGGGGACTCACCGATGCACAAATCGCTGAACAATTAGTCATCAGTCCGCGCACCGTCAACACCCATCTGACCTCGATCTACGGCAAAATCCAGGTAATGTCGCGTAGTGCAGCCACTCGTTATGCGATAGAGCATCACTTGGTCTGACGCAGGTGCAGATGCCCTTTTTTCAACCCCGTGATGTATTGTTAGGTCGCGGCACGAGGCCAGGACACACTATTCACCATCTCTTCTATCCTATAGCACATTTTCACAACCGTGGGAGAAGGAAAAATGCGGCATTCAGGAGACCTTTCTATAGGACACTGTTTGTGTTCGTTAATCCGAAAAGTGTACTACTTGATACCCACCACTATATTCGCAAGCATGATATACTGACCGACGGAAGACCATTCACCGTTTATTTGACAGGAGTAAGACATGCTTACCCTGACCCACAACACAGAAAGGAGTCTCTCCTATGTCCAGCGTAGACAACAAGGAACTTGTCCGTCGTGGCTATGAGGCAATAAATCAGAGGAATTGGGCAGCCTTTGATGAGCTGCATGTCTCTGACTACGTGTCTCACTCTGGTGCAACGACAATCCAGGGACTCGAAGCCTACAAACAGGCCATCTCAATCAACATTACCGCCTGCCCTGACCTGCATTTTACCATTGAGAACATGATTGCTGAAGGGGACTTCGTCGCGGTTCGCCATACAGCGCGTGGTACCCATCAAGGCACCTTCATGGGTATTCCACCAACGGGGAAACAGGTGACAGTGACAGGGATGATCTTTGACCGTGTCGTAAATGGGAAAATTATCGAAGAATGGAGCAACCAGGACTGGCTGGGGTTGTTACAACAACTTGGTGTCGTTCCTAATACCAGGACAAATTAGTTAGCTACCTCTGTAGCCTTCTTTACATGGGAGACGAGGAACTCGGTGGCATGCCGCTGCCGAGTTCTTTTTGCTTCGGGTCGGTAGTTGAGAACACGAGGAGGGTAGAGCGAAGCGCAAAACGTGCGGGGTTATGTGGTCTACTTTACAAGTAGCAAACTGCACGAAAAATGCCACATGGCAACTGATTTCGATGAACACTCTTTTGGGGAGTAGTCAACTATTCGACTGTCAAAACACCTGTTCACTGAGTCTTCCCTTTTTCATACACCGTCATGCTCGTGCGTTTGGAGCGGGATAACAACTCAATGGAGGTCACATAGAAATGGTTGATAATGGTTGTTGCTCCATTTTCTAATGCAATGGTTTGTTGTTGCAGCGTTCCCCGCATCAAGGCGCGATCACCAGGACGAAGATGATTTTTTTGTGCTATATCCGCGTAGCTGTTAAACGCATTTGCCTCAAAATCCCCCTCTTGCTCTGGATGCAGCAAATCAGGCGCAACATGGATGTTGCAATGCCATTCATTCCCCCGTACCAGCTTTCTAAACCGAACACTTGAAGTAATTGTACAGTTGCCAAGTTCTACTTCCGGCGGCTGTTCCGTTTCCAATCCGTCAAGTGTTGGTTGGATGATACCGCTTTGTTCAACCAGAGAAGCACCGCTCTTAGCCGATGCATTTATCGGAGTTAATGGAAATTCAGGTCTCACCATAAGCAGAGGTAGCACGTACAGAGTATAAAACGGACATACCCGTTGCGCAAGCAAAAAGGAACGCTGCGCGAATTGATACGTCCTGCCACCCCCGCTACTGTCTCCACCTTTCCGCCCTGTGATTTCACGGCTGTTGCCGACCGAACGACCGACACTTCCGACGCTCCACCCCGCCTTCGGTCATTCGTTCGTCTGCCAAGCCTACCACAGAGCTACAAGGTCGTACAGCTTCACGCCGCGCCCCACCAGGACGTGCCTCACTCCCTCCCTCTTCATCCTCTGCTAGCCTGTGGCTCCCAGCCCCCCAACTAGCCAGCGAGAACCCTGCACCTATTGGCTCTTCCCTTTCATGTGCTATTCCGAGCAATTTTGTGACCCGATTGAGAACGCACTCAGGCTTGGTGTCAGGTATACTTCATTTAGCAGGAATACCTGCCGAAACAATCGCTTGGAAGGAGGCAAAGATGGCTGTGCAACAACTTGGCAAGCGGGCAATTCAGGTGCTAGCGGAGGACACGCCACCAATTGGCTGAAAGGGAGGAGAGCCCCCGCTTTCCTCCCTGTCTTTTTTTAGGTACCTGTTGACACCTTTCTCCTCTAAAAAACGGCCATACAAGATATCCTCTGAAAGGAGAGAAAGCCGCATGAAACAGAACATCTATCTACCTGGCAGCCTGGTACAAGTGACCAGTTATAGCCCTTTTCGGGGACTGAAGGGAACAATCCAGGTAGTCGATACCATCGTTGATGATCTTGAAGAGCCGTTTTGTTTTTATCAAATCGTTCTTGAGGGAGCACAGCTGAAAGAACCGATGTGGTTTGAGTGCGATGAGGTTGGGTTAGTTACTTCACCACTTACTCCCCTGGAAGCATAAGCCGAGCGCAAAAAAGAACGCTGTGAAGTGGAACATTCAAACGTGGGAGACCCATTTTTTTCATTTCTTAAAAACACTTTTCAGGTGCCTCTCAGATGCCCTACAATCGGTTTTCCGGCTTGTTCTTGCAGCAACAAGGAATCGAGAGACAGGTCGTCATATCATGAAGGAGCGCTCCTGCTCAAGCCGCTCTTCGTCCTTGATACAATACGCTGCCCATGGCAATGCCTCTAAGCGTTTTTGTGCGATAGGTTGTCCACATTGCACACACATGCCGTAGTTACCCTCTGCGATCCGTTTGAGTGCCGCTCGTACTTCTGTTAACAACAGCACCTCGTTCGCAAAGATGGATTGTCCCTGACTCCGGTTTGTCAGCTCGCTGGCCGCTTCCTCAAGCTCTACATAGTCCTCAGCGGGTTCGCTCCATCCCTCAGGCGCACCGGCTTCCTTCCTCAGTTCACTCATCTGTACTTGGAGTTCTTGTTGTTTGGACTCCAATCGCTCCTTCATTTTCTGTAGGTCGATGGTCATGATGGTTTACTTCCTTCGACTCGCGCCTGACTCGTCCAGGCTACTCTTCTCGCTCAGAGGCGAAGAAGGGCTTACACGCGATCAATCATGCCCCCAGGTGGTCTTATCCTCTTCATACAGCATAGATTTTTGGTCTCACAAGCCTATCACAGCAATGGCTCCCCTTATCACATTTGCTGGCACATACATCACAAAGCCGCTTTTGTCATTGGGAAAGACGGTGAGAGGAAGCGTGTTGACGATCTCCAACTCCTTGTATGCTCTCACTTCTGCTTGAAATTTTACTACTCGCTTGTAATACTCAATCCACCGGTGTGTACCAGATAGCTTCAGAAGCGAAGCCTGTTTTGTAGCACCTTGAAAAGTTGTTGCAGTTGTGTTTTTCAGCATCGGTATGACCTCCAACGGGTCGGTTAAGGACAAATGAACAAATAGACAGCCTGAGCGACTCCACATCCAACCCTGAGGACCCAGCAAATTATGCAAGAGCGATATTTCATCGTAAAAGTTGGTTGGTGATTGGGTTGGGGTAATGTCAACAGAGGAGGGAGTGCTGCTGCATGTAGGTTTTGTGGGTGTGACTTTGGATTTTGCAGTCGGTGTGTTTTTTATTTGGACTTGAGTTGGTGATGAAAACGAGGCGCAACTCGAAAGAAACAGGAGAGTACTGGTAAGCACTACTGAAAGCCAGAGAAGGTACGCTTGCCCAGCTTTTTGGGACCTACCAGGTCTGGTCATTTGTCGTACGCTCATCGATTGTTCCTTAGCAAGATGTGCTCATTCACCGCATCCAGCAGGTAGATATACCGATAAAGAAAGTCAGCATCACGTAGACTCGAAAGGGCAATGATGCGATTTCTTTTTGGTCTTACGTCATCGTTACATGTAACATATAAGGTATTGTTGTGTCAACGTTAAAGTACGATTAATTAATCAGATCTTTTTTCTTTTGTACCGCCTCCAGCGACGAGGAGGAAGAAGCGCGTGGGAGCACCTCACACTCCATCAAGGGGCCTGGCTGGCCACTTGGAACCCCACTTCCCACGGGATGCGCAACGAGATAAGCTCAAGCGAAGAAGAAAGAAAAGCCCATCGTTGACGCGACGCTGGAAAACATCACGAGGTTGGAGAGCTTCTCGCTTGCTGTTTCACTCAGGCAAAGCGTGATGGTCTTTTCTTTCTCAAATCCTTGCACTCACTTCATACCGAGCCGGACTCTGTAACTAAAGTACCAGGGGATGGGTTCGGACCCGATATATTGGAACGCGGCGTGTGTGAGGCGATCAAAACCGATCTCTTGTTCGGTGATGGCCTTCAGCTTGAACTGGTGGCTGTAGGCATTGGTCAGAATCATCTCCATAAAGCGTGCAGCGTCTCCTTGCTCGATATGATGAAGAAACACTTCGCGTGTGAAACGGAAGTGAGTACTGTCGCGCATGCGGTCGAGATGCGTGTCTTTCGACCATTTCTGAAGGTTCTGATCAAGCCCGTGAGCCTTTAGAAGCTCATCGAAGCGTTCATCAACCTCCTGGTACACCCACTCCAGTTCCCAATTGAGTGTTGGCGGCCAGTCATAGTCGTAGGCAGCGAAAAGTCCACCGGGGCGTAAGATACGTGCGATCTCGGCCAGAGTCGAAGTTGGTTCCATCCAGTGCAGCGATTGAGCACAGGTAACGATATCGGCACACCCGTCGGGCAGGCCAGTTTGATGAGCAACTCCTTCTCGATACGCGATGTGTACTGCGTAGGGATGATGCTCGATTTTGCGTACGGCCTGGGTACGCATATCGGCATTGGGTTCGATCCCAATCACCTGCTGTGCCCACTCACCCCAGATCGCGGTTGAAAGCCCGGTACCGCTGCCCAAGTCCACCACCAGGGTAGGATGTGGTGTGTGAATCAACTGCGTGAGCAGAGCCGGTGGTGGCGTGGGGCGTGTTCGATCGTATTTGCTGGCTTCGCCAGTCCAAATTGCACTGGTTTCTGTCATGCAGTTCCCTCTTTGCCTTTCCGTCCGTCTCATCTCCTTTCTCCAGAAAAAGACGCGACGAGTGGTTCTCTGTCATGAATGAGCTCGCTTGGTTTGACAAAAGAGCATATTACACACTTTCTGTGGTCTCGGTAAGACCAATCTTTGTCACCACAACCCATTTGAGCGGCGTGCCCATGTATGTGCGCCGGTAGGTTCTCTCTGAAGGAGAGAGAACAACGTCGATGATTGATCGATATCAATACAACGGAACTGCCAAGGAAAACCACATCGAGAAAAGAAACCAGGTCCATGGTCATCGTTTACGTCGTGGCGAGCGGATCAAAGCCAAAGGGAGCTGGCAAACCATGGAGTGTGACGAAAAGGCTGGGAGCTGAGGTCCGACGGGCATTGCGAGCCAGACACTGCTGCCAGGAAAGGCGCCAATGGGCACGTTGTGCCAGCGTGCCACCCGTGCACATCCCTAATCCAGACGCCTGTCCCTTACATCCCAATAAGCTCAACAGCCAAAAAGAGATCACATAACTAGAATATTTGATCGTCATCGCTACTCGCCTAAAGGATGGGGTTATAAATTATGAGCTTATACAATAGATGGGCTTATAATGAGGCGATTGTTTGTTATGAAGAAATATACGACTCGCCAGAAGTTCCTGAGGAATATCGTTCCCTGTTAGCTCGTTGTCAGCAGGTACATGAGCTTCCATTTCAGGAATGCTCTGAAGACGCCTATCTTGCTGTCGGCTATTGGATTGTTGACCATAGCGATCTGATGCTATTGGTGTGGAATGGCTATCCCGCAGGCGGAAAGAGTGGTACTGTGGATATAGCAAGCTATGCGCGATTGGTACGCTGTCCTTTCATTTATATCAACCCCCGCTTGCATAGTGTGAATCGCTACAGTTCGGTTGGAGAGGGCTTAAGAACGCTTCGTTCAGCTGCAAAACGTAATTACACTGTTGAGAAACAGACAGTCTACCAGGGTCAGGTGCTAACGGTAAGCCATTATCGTTTACAGATGCCAGATGATAAGGTGATCGAGCGGGATATTGTCGAGCACCCTGAAAGTGTTCTAGCCCACCATTCGCGTATTCAACCTTTGAATAGCCTTGGAAAGCGGAGCGCCACAGTAGAGCTGAACGAAAACTCTTCTGTATAAACTGGCTTGTCACTTGGCTTCGTGATTACTACAGCGAAGATGGGTTCTAGTGCTTCCTATTGGTCAGCAACAGAATGAGAAGCTGATTGAGGAATACGATTTTGGCGCGGATACATGGCAATTGACGTTGCCAGGTGGAAATGTGAACGACCCAACATCGGAAGGGATATTGAACCAGGCGCAAACTGAATTGAGAGAAGAGATAGGTCTCCGAGCTGGTAGATTTGAGAAATTGTTAGATTTTCATAGTCATCCTGGATAAATTGGTCATAAAGTTCATCTGTTGGTTGCTTATGATTTGGAGTGGGATCCGTTAGAGATGGATGATAGGGAAGATATACGAGTGCATACGCCTACCTTGGACGAGGCATTAGCGGCTATAGAGATGGATTATCGCTGCGACCCTGAGGCTGCACTTGCATTGTGGTTATATTGGCATGTTAAATCTCGCTAACAATAAATGCGCTATGCTTCAAGCACAAGCGGCTTTGCAACATACTGTTGATGATGTTTGTCACATAACCACAGAATGTTGCCATCAGGAGTTGGTGTTTTATACAATCCTCCCCAAATGTGGCTAGGATCGACCTCATCTAAAAAGCTTTGTAAAGCACGTAAGGCTGCTCCAACTGCCTGCTGATCCTGGTCTAGAGACGGTTGCTTATCAACATCTTTCATAGAGTCTAAAGAACTGAGCTCAGGTAGGTCTTTGGCAATCTCCTCTAGCAGATCGACATTAGCTTGTATTTGCTTCATATCTATCGCATCGAAAACCCCACCAATTGCTTTGCCCATTGGTACTCCAAATTTAAGAAAATCAATTAGGTGATTCAGCCAAGGTCTTACAGTATTCCACCATTCCTTCGACTTCCGCAAAGTGTAGCAATCTCCAACTCGATGAGGGCCTGGAGGATGTTGACACACAAGGTATAGCCGATAACTCTGGCTTACCCAATTCTTGGGATCAAAAAGCTTATTTTCACTTGATATAAGAATGAAGGTGCTTGGACATTCAGCTTCAATTTTTTTCATCTCCAAGTTCCATAGACGCATAAAATTACGTCCTATTAATTCTGATAGCTGATTCAGCCTATCCACAATGATATCTAACTTTTGCACTTCTTTAAGGCTGTATTGTATTTCTCGTTGCCCTTGTTGAATATCAGCCCTAACCTGCTGATCAGTACTAATGTGTATCCCGTAGAGCAAAGTTGGTACGTAAACAAGATTGAATGTTTCAGGGCATTCAACTGTATACCGTTTAGCGTTCATTCGTCGTATCAGTTCCTCATAACGATAATAGTGTGGACAAGGTTTAGCTTTTTCTTTTGGCCAATGACAAATGCAAGGAATTTCTCGCTGTACTGTCAAGCCTTCAAAATGGGCTAAAATGTCATCTACAGTATTCATAAGAATAGTAAAGAAGTTCTGTGGTAGCGATCCGTGTACCAGTAGTCGCAATTCGCGTAACATGGGATTAAGCTCAACTCTACCTTGATGTCCCTCGTATGTTAATATGACGCCTTCTCGCCAATGCATGCTTTGACTATAACGATGAGTTCGTACAATAAACCAACTCATAATTCCCGCTGGTAGGAAGTTGAAGCGATATACCATTTCCACCTGTGTCTGATCATTGCTTGGAATTTTCGGCCATTCCGGAAGGTTCTCAGGGGGTTGATAAGGAAGCAATTGAGGAATCAGACTAGTAATTGAGTAATCTCTTGGAGGTTCTGCCTCAATCTGATAACTCAAATAAAATCGCTCCATTAAGCGTAAAAATATATGGTACAAATATGGTTCATACTCATGACCTTCATCGTCAGTAGTCCAAATACGAGGTAAATCCGAGTGCGGTAAGATGCCCTTTGATAAGTTGGTTTTCTCATCATCTAGAACACGACTGATAGCCTTAATGATCCAATTAGGATTTAAAACAATCAAGTTGCTAAGTATAGGATCATCGCGAAAATACAGTATTTTACCGAGATCATGTAAGTAATTTCCCAAAGAACCTTTGGCTATATCTGGTTCTATTCCACAAGTTGAACAGCAAGAAACATATGTATCCGCATCTATATGATGTTCAGAACGAGCCAGTAATGCTTTTTCAGCTGCTAACCATTTGGTCGGCCACAGCTGTCCCATAAGTGGTAATTGCAATGATTGGTTAACTATTATTTTTTTAAGTTCATCAATTCCTGATCCATTTTTGTTGCTCACAGTTAGATTTCCTTTGAGTTGCGGATACGCATCTTTGTACAACTGATAGTTCAGGTCAGGTATTCGCTCGTCAATATGTGTAGCCACTAATAGCACATGTGCGTCAGGAGCTAGAGCTTTGATGGTTTCTAACCAGTAGTGGAGCCTCCCCTGCTCTGCTCCTAAACGAGCATTCCAAACAATGATATAGAGAGAGCGTTTTGTTAGAAAAAATTGATGAGTAGCATGGTAGATTTGTTGCCCCCCAAAGTCCCATGTATTGAGAATAATATCATGTTGAGGATGAGGTAATAGTAAGTGATCAGTCTCAATTCCGTGAGTTGTAGAGAGATTAGAATCAAATTTATCATCCCGAAGTGCACGTAATAGAGAAGATTTTCCAGTTCCTGCTTCTCCTACTAGCAGTATCTTCGACTCATAGCGAGTAACGCTACTCTGCCGCAACTCTTGAAGGAAGGCTAGAATATCAGCGGTACCCCTTGCGACAATTTCAGGTGGAGGTGTTAGTAATCCAGTAGCCTCATCTGTATTTAAAGTTTGTAGGCTTGTCAATAGACCGATTTCGGTGGGAAGTTGTCTAAGACTTTGATTACCCAAATATAGTACTCGCAAGCTGGTTAACTGCCCGATTTCAGGTGATATTTCATCCAGTAGGTTATTATTTAGGTAAAGTGTCTCCAATCTTACAAGCTGCCACAGATCAGAAGGAAGGTGACTCAACTGATTTTGATCTAAGTCAAGTCTCCGCAAGTTGGTCAATTGCCCGATCTCCGCAGGGAGTTCTCTCAATTGGTTCTGATCGAGATAGAATTTCTGCAAGCTGGTTAGCTGCCACAATTGCGCAGGTAGCTGACTCAATTGGTTATTGCTTAGGCCAAGCTCCTGTAAGCTGCTCAACCGCCCGATCTCGGCAGATAGCTCGCTTAGCTGGTTCTGATCGAGGTAGAGCCTCCGTAAGTTGCTCAACCGCCCGATATCGGTAGGTAGCTCGCTCAATTGGTTATTGTTGAGCAACAGTACCCGCAAGTTGGTCAGTAGTCCAATCTCGGTAGGCAGCTGCGATAAACTTAACCCCGAAAGTTTTAAGTAAATTAGTCTGCCCTTATCATCATATTTAACTGTGGTAGGAACAATATTGATCTTTTCTGAGATAATATCTACTATCTTTTGATCGCTTTGAGTAGTGGACATAGGTATTCCTCGTATATTTTATGCACTAACTCGCATTTGAGAAAGACTCTTTAGTTGCTTAGTTTAGTACCCAAAAAGGTTTTGTGCAAGATATTTTCAGATTATTTGGTTTCGAGGCATAAAGATTGATAATACACTCTAGATGTGGTAGTCTACAGCATGGAAGCATCGACCAACCGGCTCTGTATATTTATGACCGGATAACATTTTCGAGCTTCTACATTTTGCAATTGTATGAACTGGCTTCTCAGGGAGCAATAAACCAACCGATCGGTATTTTTGTGACGGGGCGACTGTTAATCGGTTGTTCTCTTTCAGTCCATCATTTCTCTAAGAAACATTCACTCCCCGCTTCCTTGCGAGGTCAATGGTGTTGTTAAACCTATGAGTGCCTGCCTCATATTATCTAACCTTTTTGAGTGTTTGGGTGAACTAACTTCTAAAAGGGGACTAGAGCAGATTCGCATCTATGATGTCTGGAACAGGTTACTTGTTTTCTCAACGGCTTCCTCTTGCATTCCTGGTAACACATCAGAATAGGTATTCAGGGTCATGCTGATGCGACTATGTCCGAGTATCTCCTGCCCGCTTTGACATTCACTCCCATACTCAGCACATTGTCTCCGCACTATGGGGTAGATCTTGAAAACGGATATGAGCCACGCCTGCCTGTGCAAGCACTTGATGAAACAGCAGATAAAAGCGTGCCGGGTAGAGAAAGTTGCTGTACATATTGAAATTACAAGATTGTTCTCCGTCCACTTGGCACCGGCCTGCAAACACAGTTCCAGCTGGTGTATGCGGTGTTCTTTCAGCACACCAACCACAAAAAGCGAGAGCGCTATCTTGCGTCTACTGCTTGCCGTCTTCGCTTAGGTTGTCACGACTCTATGCCTGCCACACGCTCAGCTTTGCCAACCTCAAGGGAGCCGACTTCACGAGAGCCAATCTCAGCAAAGCTATATTCGTTGGTACAAATCTAGCTAACACAAAATTGAAAGATTGCACAATCTACGGTATAGCTGTTTGGGATGTTCAACTCAGTAGCACAGAACAAATTAACCCTACGCATGAAGATCAACCAACTATCACTGTCGATAATCTCAAGGTTGCTCAGTTTATCCACCTGCTTCTTGATAATGCGGAAATTCGTGATGTCATTAACACGCTTACCACTAAATCTGTCCTTATTCTTGGGCGGTTTACTCCTGAGCGGAAAGCCGTCTTGAATGCCCTCAGAGAAGCACTGCACCAGCACAACTACCTGCCCATTCTGTTTGATTTTGAGAAACCAGTAAGTCGTGATCTCACCGAAACAATTGCTACCCTTGCTCATCTGTCTCGCTTTATTATTGCCGATCTTACTGACCCAAGTAGCATTCCTCAGGAGCTACAAGCTATTATTCCAACTTTTGCCGTTCCTGTTCAACCCGTACTGCTTGAAAGTGCAAAATAAAAGACGACCGCAAAAATGAATTTTGCGGTCGCCGATTCAATAATCGTTAGATGACTTGCAGATTTGCAAGCATTGGTACAAAGAGCCTAACTTCCAGCTTGTAGCTCACCAAGTTTGACATTGATCGTCATTTGCTGGCTACCACGGTAGATGTGCACAGCAACGGTATCACCAGGATTATGGCTGGCCAGAGCTTCGCCAAGAGATTGCGTATCAGTCACTGGTGTGCTATTGATCTGTACTATCACATCGCCAGCCTGGATTCCGGCTGCCGCCGCTGCACCATTGGCAACAACATTCGCCACATACGCGCCATGATCAACTGACAGGTTGTCCTGCGCAGCCAGGTTTGCATCAACATCCGCGACCTGTACACCAAGGGCTGCCCGCCCGGTATGCGTCACACTGCCACTCGAGATGATCTGAGGTACGATGGTTGCTACGCGATTTGAAGGAATTGCGAAGCCAACTCCACTTGCCGGTGTGTTAAATTCGGGATCAATGGCTGTCAGGGTTGGAATACCGATCAGGTTACCCTGCATATCTACTAATGCACCACCGCTGTTACCAGGATTGATGGCGGCATCAGGCTGAATAGCGTTGGGAATGATTGCTCCGCCCTGGCCTTCAGAGACGCTTCGTCCAAGGGCGCTGACGATGCCATGC
>Ga0116218_1000292_pt1 | contig 35243 bp, 27 predicted proteins | sample Sb_taG_2_FD_88966 | JGI IMG/M metagenome (GOLD analysis project Ga0116218, IMG submission 88966) | Peat soil microbial communities from Weissenstadt, Germany - Sb_50d_5_LS metaG | ecosystem: Environmental > Terrestrial > Soil > Wetlands > Peat | place: Germany: Weissenstadt | collected 2010-09-21 | reverse complement strand
ATTAACAAACGAAGCAATCTCCTAGATTTGCAGCCTTACCATTCTAAACTAGTAAGGTAGAAGCAGATTTTGTGAGGGCGAAGAGAATGATGATGTATCAAATTAAGCATCGGTACATCTAAAAATCTTGCCCTTGCAAGATTACTACAAGGAGGTTCCAGGTGTTTAACTGGGACATCGTCAGACAATATCTCTTTTCAGGGCTATTTATCCATGCGGCGTGGACAACGCTTTGGATCGCTGTCATCTCTCAGGTTAGCGGAGTCATTATTGGACTCTTTCTTGCTCTCATGCGTATGTCGCGTTATCCATGGCTTTCGCTGCCGGCACGTTTCTATATCTGGATTTTTCGTGGTAGTCCACTTCTGGTACAGCTTCTTTTGCTCTATTTTGGTATTCCAGAAGTCTTTCCTGGCCTTGTTCCATACATTACTGTTTACTCTGCTGCGTTGATTGCTTTTTCATTGAATGAAGGCGCATATATGGCAGAGATTGTCCGTGCAGGTATTTCATCAGTCGATCTAGGCCAGATGGAAGCAGCAAAATCTTTAGGTATGCGCTATGCTCTTGCCATGCGACGCATTATATTGCCCCAGGCAGCACGTGTGATTATACCGCCGTTGGGCAATGAGTTCAATAATATGCTCAAGACAACTTCTTTGGCATCAGTAATTGGTCTGTTCGAACTTACCTACACTGCCCAGGTTTATGGCTCGCAAAGCTTCAGCTACTTTGAGTTACTGGTTGTTGCCACATTCTACTATCTTATACTTACTACGTTATGGGGTTATATACAGAGCTATATCGAGAATCGGATGGATCCGAATCGCCTCACTGCTACTGAGCTAAAAGCGCAGAAAGGTTGGACTCAGCGTATGATGGGATTTGGCAGCGATCGTTTGGCTGGAACTAAGGAGTTTCGTTAAGCATGGAGAAACAGCAGGTTAATGGAATCGAAATGCTACGAGCAGAAAAGATTGTGAAACATTTTGGCAGTCTAACGGTTCTGGATGGTATTGACCTTACTGTCAAACGAGGCCAGGTTGTCGTGATTATTGGGCCAAGTGGATCCGGTAAAACAACACTCCTGCGCTGCATTAATCACCTGGAGAAGATCGATAGCGGTCGTATCTATATAGAAGGTGAAATGCTGGGCTATCGGGAGGTGAACGGGCGGATAGTAGAAGATCGTGAAGCTACTATCGCCCGAATTCGCTCCCAGATCGGATTTGTATTTCAACGCTTTAATCTCTTCCCACATATGACAGCGCTGGAGAATATTATCGAAGCACCTGTTCACGTACTCCATCAGCCCAAAGCTGAGGTGAAAGAACGGGCTATGGCTTTGCTTGAAAAAGTTGGTCTGGAAGATAGAGCCGATACCTATCCACATAAGCTCTCAGGTGGTCAGCAGCAACGTGTGGCTATCGCACGTGCGTTGGCTATGAATCCTAAGCTCATGCTTTTCGATGAGGCCACCTCAGCGCTTGATCCCGAGTTGGTTGGAGAAGTGCTAAAAGTGATGGACCAGCTGGCTAAAGAAGGTATGACCATGGTCGTGGTTACACATGAAATGGGGTTTGCTCGTGAAGTGGCCGATGAAGTAATCTTCATGGATAAGTCTGTAATTGTAGAGGAGGGGACACCAGAGCAAGTTTTTGATCACCCTCAACACGAACGAACACGCGAGTTCCTGGGGATGATTCTCTAGGATCAAGGTCTATAATCCGATAGGACGTACAACATGATATGTCGTATTTGTAGTAGATGATATAGCACAAAGGCGTTGTGGTAGCGTAAAGTGTGCTTGTGAATCCAGAAGACTCAGGAAAGCACGTACAATCATAGGGTCAAAACTAGCCCCGGAGCCTGATAACAGGCGCTCTCGCGCAGCATCTTTTGAGAGAGGTGCTTTATAAGGTCGTTGCGAAGTTAAAACATCATAGACATCTGCTACAGTCAAAATGCGAGCACTCAAAGGTATCTCCTCCCCTTTGAGTCCGGATGGATAGCCTCTACCATCCCATGCCTCGTGATGATACAGCACTGTCTCAACATAAAATGGATGCACGTCACAGCCAATGAGAATTCGTGCTCCAATCAGCGGGTGGCGTTCCATCGTTTTACGCTCTTCGTCTGAGAGTGTATCAGCTTTCAGCAGGATGTCATTTGCGATCCATGTTTTCCCCAGATCATGCACTAAAGCTGCTAATGCCAGATCTCGTGCGTCACGCCTGCTCCACCCCAGATAGCGAGCCAGGCGTTGGGCATACGTTGCAACCCTGCGAGAATGATCATACGTGACGATGTCACGTTCCTGGATACTATTCGCAAACGATAGCAGTATGTGTTTATTTTCACGTTCACGGTCTGAACGGCTCTGCCTACTACCCAGTAGGCTTCGCTCCTTGCGTGGATAAAGATTTGTTATGGAATCAATATTATTCATTATTGTAAGAACAGCGCCTTTGCTTATTTATGAAGAGATCAATATCTGACTCTATTGAAACGTATATTGAACATAATACATTGTTCAGTGAATCTTATTCAGAGTAGAATAATAGCTTGTCTCTTTTAAGTCAAACAGTTAGGACTTCTGGCTAGAAGCCACAACAAACGAAGTATTGATGTGTGGAGGGTTTAAGATATGGCACCCGGCTTCTTTAAAACTCACAGAATATTCCTAAGCTCTGCATATTAGAACACATTACTGTCGTTTTAGTTCAACTAGATTGAGGAACTATTACTTTTGTACCACAAAAAGTAGATATTAGGTTCAGTATTCCCCCCCCAAATAGTCCCTCTTTCTATGTCACAAGTTTTTAAACTTCGATGTTTATGATAGACTCGTCATAAGTGGCTTAAAAATTATCTAAGCGTAGATACAAGATATTTATTGATTAGGGGTAACCTTTGTCTATTCGATTCTGGTTACTCGAATCTTAAAGCAGAACAATGGTGCAAACACTATGGAGCAGAATCCTGAACTCGAGCAAACAGAGAATGTAACAGAAGAACAGCAATTGGCACATGGCGTTATCACCATTGTTTTAACGGCCGACAATCATCTAGGATATACTGCATCGAGTCAATCTCCACGCAAACGTGAACTACGCAAGCAACAGTTGCGCCATGCTTTTCAACAGGCAACAGATTTTGCTATCGGCCAGGGTGTCGACCTCTTTGTGCAGGCGGGTGATCTTTTTGATACGACAAATCCTGATGAGCAAGATCGTAGCTTTGTTGCCGAGCGACTCGCCCAATTGCGTCATGCAGGCATTAGAACTTTTGCTGTTGGCGGCATTCATGATACGTCGATTGAGACATCTTCCTCATTGGATGGAACAAAAGTCGATTTCGCTTCCTCTACTCCTGCTCCTCAGCTCAGTTATGCACGCTTAGGAGCCTTACACTATTTCGCACACGCTTCTGATACGTATAAAGCTCTTAATCCAGATCAGGCACAAGAAGAAAATAGGCAACTTGAACCAGTCGTTTTTGATGTACGTGGTACACAGGTTGGTATTTGTGGTCTAAGTATTGGGGCTGATCAAGAAATCGATCCTGTAGAATTCTTGCACCCGCACAATGACTTAGCCAGTGTGACTATCTCTTTGCTTATATTGCATGCGCCAATTGAAGGTTTTGCAACTGAATCGTCCTTACATGACATACATACACAAGTGAATCGCGCTAGTATAGCCAATCAATCAACATTCCGATATATTCTGGCAGGATATCACCACGCGTTTCGGCATGTATCAATTGGCCAATGTGATCTTATTGTTGCAGGAGCTTCGCAGCATATCGACTTCAATGATCCTGACGATGAGCCGGGATTTGTATTTTTGGGTCTTGCAGCTGATGGTATTCGCTGGTGTAAACATATTGCAGTCGAATCTCTCCAACTGCGACGGCTTGTAGTGCCTGCAACGGAATTGATGCAGCATGATACGAATGTAGACCATGCAGATATTACTGAAAAAATTTTAGAGCGCTTGCGCCCATTATGTACGGAAGGTGCTATGGTACAGCTTCGCTTTGAAGGCGAACTCACGCGTGAACGTTATCATCAATTGGATCTCAACCAGATTCGACACTATGGTGAAGAGCATTGTTTTGCCCTATCAATTGACGACAGTGCCCTTTCATTCCTATCAGAACAAGAAATCGTTGCATCTGCGGGTGGGCATGTAAGTTCAGTGCATAGAGATGAACGCTTCTCTCCTCGTGAGGAACTCATGATCCTTGCAGACGAGTGGATTGCTGCTGCCCCTGATGAACAGGAACGAAAAGCCTTGCAGGCTACCAAAGAAGAACTACTAGCCGCCCTGAGGCATATATAGTTAGAAACATGCCGTGTCTATTAGACTCATCATCGGAGTAGAAAATACATGATAATTCTTAAACATTTGACGGTCGAACGTTTCAGGCTCTTGCGAGAGATCGATCTGCACTTTCCACAAAGAGGCAGCATACTTATTCAAGGTCCAAACGAAGCTGGCAAGTCAACCTTGTTTGAAAGCATTTACTTTGCTCTCTACGGTGAGTCACTGACTACTAAACGAAAAAAACGTACTCAGGATGAAAATAAACGCTATGATGATCTGATTCTTTATGGTGAAAATGAAGCTCATGTTACTTTAATACTGACGATAGGACCTTCTGAGCTTATCATAAAGCGTAGCGTTAAACGAGGTAAAGGTCAGGAGATCTCCCTTAGTGTGCGCAGACTTGGTATGTTTGAGGAACGTATTACTAGCCTTGATGCAGCCAACGCGCGGATCATCAGAGAAATTGGTCATATTGATGGAGCAACACTACGAAACTCCTGCTTGATAGAGCAAAAAGGTTTGAGTCGTGTTGAGCAACTCAGTGGTAGCGAACGTGAAGCTACTTTGCATACATTGCTCGGGCTTGAAAAACTCACACGTCTGGCCGAGCAATTCAAAGTAACTGACGAAGATGAGCGTTTGCTTAGCGAATCTAAAGAGCTACTTGACCTGGCCGAAATACAGAGCCGCATACCGGAGTTAAGCACTCAATTGGGCCAGTTCGAAGCGGCACTGGACGCTGTCACCATTCGCGAAGGTCTGGTAGAAGTAAATAAGCAAGAAGATGAGATAGCAGAACAAGCGCTCGCGTTAGAACGCATTCAACGCAAACGTGAAGAATTGAAAATTCAGCAGAATCGTATACAGCAGCTTAGAAAAGCACAAAATATACTCCGTGAAATTATTGTTGCATATGAAACTATCGCCGAGGCACAGCGCGAGTTACCAGACCTTGAGCGCCAACTCAGTGATATTGAACGACGTGAGATAGATGAGTTGCCCGCTCTTGAGCGGCGTGTGCAAGAGTTATCCGATCTCACTCAATCTTTTGGCACTTTGGAACGCATGGCAGCAGATTTACTTACCGCTGTGAACATCATCAAGGATCTTGAACAAGATCTCAAGCAAGATGAGCACATTCTGGCGCAACTTGCTGAAATAGATGACGAGATAATACACACTCGCCTGCTTGTTGAAGAGGTTCAGCAATCCCAGCAGGAAATAGAAGCACAATTTCATACAGCGCGACCCCAGTTGGAAGCTCGTCTGCAACGCCTTCAGGCTTTGTCTGATCGGCTTACTTCTCTCGAAGAAATAGAGAAAGTGCGCGCCAATAGAATAGATGATCGCGCGCCTGCCGAAGAGAATAGCGTTGAACTGGCTAAAGTAGATGCAGAATTGCAGGAGATGGAGCAGAAACTTGCCCAAATAGAGAGTGAAGCAAAACAGGTAGAAGAGCGTGCTGATGAAGTTGAAAAACATTGGCGACAACTCAGTATTCGTCATCAGCTCGAAGAATGGCTGCGCACTATGGGTCAGGCTCAGGACCTGGCTACTGCTGAACAAAATGTGAAGAATGCCCATGATCAGCAAGAACAGTTGACACTTACTGTTCTTGCAATGCGTCGAACGGCAACAATGCAAATCGGAATCTTCATCGCTTGTCTTGTTTTATTCATTTTCTGTATTATTGGCGCTTTTATCCAGGCAACTCACCATTCATTTTTCACTCTTGTTGTTGGTTTAGTAGCTCTCCTCCTGCTTGTAGGAGCAGGGCTAAGCATTCGAAATTATATGAAGACTCGCGAAAAAGAGCAGCATGCCGATTGGCAAATGCAGGAGGCAATCAGCCGTGTTGGAATGATGGTTGCCGCGCGCGAAACGGCTATGCGTACGGCAGGAGGCCGTGAAGCCTTTTTCAGGATAGAGCAAGAGATTCGCTCGCTAGGTGGCACCGTTCCACGTTCTGCACAAGAGGCCACATCTCTTCTCCAGCAGATACCAGACTCAAGCGACAATTTAGCGGACTTGCAACAGCGTCTGACTGAAAGTCGACAACAGACCCTTTCTGTTCAGAGCCAGGTCAATGCCACATTGGAAACAATTGAGGAGCTGCGTAAGAAACAACTACACTTACAAGATTTTCGTCATGCAAAAGGTTGGGACAATATTGACGAAAAAATCAGTGAAGATGAAGAAAATATAGCGCGCATGCGTAGCGAGATAACTACAACTGCGGGTGAAGAAGGGCTTTCAATTGTCCTTGCTCCTGTAAATGACGCAGAAAATACATCGTCTTCTGCACCCACGATTGCTCCTTTAGGTGCACGACTTCGTTTGGAAGTCGAGGAAGCTATCAAAGCAACTCAAGACGAAATAGCAAACATCGATAGTAATATGAAAGTATTGCCCGAACTGGCCTTGCAGCACAAAGGTCACGAGGAGGCACTCGATGAACTCCTGACGCGTAAACTTGCTTTGATGAAGCAGCACGATGAGTTTCAAGCTGGTGATCCTTTGCGGCGAATCGAACGTACTCGAGAACAGCAAGGAGCATTACGTGATGCATTGCGCACACTACAGGACTCCCTACGCCAGCGTGTCCAGTCTCTAGGTTTTTCCTTTGGGCAGACAGCAATCAGTACTGCCGAAGCTGCTGCTCGCAAACAGCTTGAGTCATTACATCTCTCTCTCGCACGCAAACTCGAGATTCGTGACCGTCATATCCAGCAGGCAAGCGTGCTCAAGGAAAGCCAGGAATCACTTTCCGAATACTACCGCCAACTCGCAAAGTACAGTAGCTCAGTCGGCAGCTGGATCATACCACCAAATCCTTTCGCTGAGGCTCTACAAAGCTTGCACACTCGTTGCGAGCAGGAAATTCAAGAAGCTAATGAATCAGCTCTATTGCAAAAGCTTGATGATCTCAAAAAGCAGGAAGGTGCTTCTCTGGCTAAAATTGAATCATGTAAGTATGAAATCAAGCAGAGACACGAGCGGATTGCAGAGACGCTTGTACAACACAGTCGGCCACCTGCCAAAGCATATACACTTACAGATATTTCGGCTGTCTGGCCTTTACTCAGCGCATATTCACCAGAGGATCGTACTCGCCTGGAAGAGCAAATTGCTGCTGTGGAGTTAGAGCTGCACGAATTTGAACAAAAAGAATTGGAATCAAGTACACGTCTTGAAACAGGTAGCGAGAAAGTTGACCTTGAGCTAGCACGTCAACGTATGTTGCAGCAAGAACGTAGCTATCAGACCAAAAAACGTGGTGGGTTATTGATCAATGCTACCGTTGAACGGCTCATGCTCAAAATGATTCCTCGTATCGAGTATTATATGCAACAATTGCTGCCTGTTTTGACTCGCGGTCGTTATCACGATGTAACGCTCTCCACTGAGCCTGAAAAAGGAGTCACGAGTGGTGGTACGTTCCAATTGAACATTTGGGAACAGGCGGCGGCAGAGTATATACCTCAGTCTGCACTATCGGGAGGAACGGCTGATCAAATATCTCTCTCGCTACGATTGGCTTTCGTCATTGCAGCGCTTCCACGTGAATTGAACGCCGCTCCCGGTTTTATCCTATTGGATGAACCTTTAAGCCTGGCCAGTCAGGATCGGATGCAAGCGCTTATCGACCTGGTCACAAGCCACCTGCTCTCGGATCACTTTGAGCAAGAGTTTTTTATCTCCCATAATAGCTCTCTTGACCTGGCTATGTTCAAATATCATCTTTACATTGATAATGGCATGGTGATGGAATCCAACCTGCCCTCTGAAACTGCAATACAAGAGCAGGCTCATCCATCAATACCTACCCTCGCTGGCACAAATGGGCATAGTAATAATGAGAGTGTTGTAGAACCACAAGTGATGCCACTTTAACCTGTTAGGTATCAATCGCTTACGCAGTGTAAAGGCTGCATGCACTCAATCTAATGTTAAGCAATGTGATCAACAGTTATGCTTGTGGAGATGTGTACCACTTGTAGAGAACCCTGGCTGCGGGTTTCCAATTTGGCTCGAATAATGGTACAGACCATGCCCAAAAATAGATGCCTCCAATATGTTTGTCTGTAATAACATTAGTCAATGCTGCATCATAGGCAGCGGCTTGTTCCTCCGGATCGGCAGGTTCAGCCTGGGCATTTGTATCTCTTACCCAGGGCTGATACAAGGCAAATTCGCTATCTCGATACCCAATTTCTGATATGGGCACTTGCTTGGTGAGTTGTGTTGATAAAAAATCCAGAAGTATCCCAATTTTTTCGTGCCAAAGTCCAGGTAGAATTGTGGGATCAAGCCGCTGTTGGGTTAATGTCAATGGAATATACACAGAAACTCCAACAGCATACAATAACGGATTATGCATCCAGGAGGGTAATGTTGAACTATTAGTAGTTGGATTTAGATACAGATACAAAGATGACCAATTCATATCGTATGTCAGTTTCCCAGGAAAAATCTGGTGTACTCTATCGATCAACTGATTCCAAAGGCTTGCTGGTGCTTGCTGAAGCTTTTCAAACTCGGTACCTATCGACATTTCGTCAGCGCCAGCTTGTGCGGCTGCTACGACATATGGCTGTAGAGCTTGCCAATAGCTATCAAACCATTCCTGCAATTGTTGGGAATTAGAGAAGTGAATCGAGTCTGACCAGTTATATGTTCCATCAGTACCAGCACTCAGTAGCGGTACGATAAACACATGATAGTACTTGCTGTGCGCTGTACGTATTCCCGCGGCAACCGCATCGGGAGTTGGCGTTGTGGCTGAGACAGTCACCTGTGTAGAAGTGACTGAGGATCGGTAGAGATTAACAGGTATCTCGACCCATTGGGCGCTTGTCTGATTTTCTATGTCATTGAGTCCTATTTGCCAATTTTTATCTGTTGTGTCATAAGCATTTGTTCCCCATTGAGGAAAAATGATACCGGTTTGGAAAGTGGGCCTCTGCATGCGTAAAACAGGGGTCATATTCTCGTCTCTTGATGCTACTACAGTCTGGTATTGTTGATAGGGTAATGGTTTTGCTTGTGTTAGAAATTGCGAGAGGTGTATGAAAGGTATATGCCCGCTTAGCAACAATCCCTGAAGAAGTATCCCCAACATCATTAAGATAAAAGAAATGAAATAGACACGCTTCGACCCTTGTTTCACTTTTTTCTCCCCACTGGTATTATATTCCAGGATTGCTGAAATTCTTGCATCTGTGTAGTATCAATTTTGTTTTCTGCTGCCAGACTCGGTTTTCGAATGACAAAGAATCCCTGCTTAGGCCGCAAACTATAGATTACCCCTGCTGCCTCTAACAATGTATGGCTGTCAATTATTTTGACCAGCATATGATGGGGTGGACTGCCTGGGCCTGGTATAGTACAGGAGGCACCAACGCCCAAGAAGTAGGCTATCCTCAACTCGTGTCGAATTATAATGGGACGCCTCTGGCGAATATGGGAACCTACATCCACCAGCAATTGCTGAGCTATGTTAATATCGGAGTTCCCTCACCAACGCCAACGTTACCTCCGGTCACAGGGCCAGTGAGCAAGGTGTGGTACTTTGCCGAGGGTCGCGTCGGAGCTGGCTTCAGTGAATTCCTCACCCTGGGCAACCCGACCAGCGCCACGTGTCAGGTCAATCTCACCTACCTGACCCAACCCGACAGTGGTCCAGGTGGCACTAAAACGTTCTCGTTCAGCGTCCCTGCTTCCACACGCGTCACCAGGTGGGTCGATAGCGATTTGGGCACCTCCACCACCGGTCATGGCATCTCTGATGCCGCCATGATTAGTGTTAATACCACTGCCACACCTACTTGTAATGGTATCGTGGCGGAGCGTCCCATGTACTTCACGGCCCTGGGCACCAGGAGTGGTAGCGATGTGGTTGGCGTGACCCATACCAGCACCACCTTCTACTTCGCGGATCTGGCCGCAGGAACCCAACCTGGTGGTGGCAGCTATTCGTCCTTCCTGCCCATTCTCAATCCGGGCACCACCGCTGCCAACGTCACCGCAACCTACTATGCCGCTGGGTTGAAGGTCGGCACGCAGACCTTGACGGTGGCAGGCAACAGTCGTGGCACCATCTTCCCCTCGCAGGCTTCACCGCACCTGCCCAGTCGGGTCTCGGTGATACTGACCTCCAGCCAGCCGGTGGTGGCTGAGCGACCCACCTACTTCAGTGGCATCAATGGCGGCAATGCGGGTATCGCCTCGGGTGGGGCCGATGTGATCGGGGTGCAGCAATTAGGTGATGTCATTGGCTATGCTGGTGGCTAAAAAACCAGTTTGACTTTGAGTGTTTAAAAAAAGAGAGGCTTGATTCTGGTAATCAGGCCTCTCTTTTCAATATCCCTCGACTTCTTCTAATCAATGCAATCAGTGAGAAAGTCACTTACTATATCCTCTGCTTGCTCCCAATTTCCACCATGTATCCACACTATGCGCTTTTCTTTGCGGAACCATGTTAGCTGCCTCCTGGTAAAATCGTGGATAGCAAACTTTAACCTTTGTACCATTTCGCCTTCACTCTCAAATGCTCCCAATAACCAGCGTGAGACGTAACGATATTCCAGGCCTAGGGCTTCCAGACGCTGGTGGCTTATTCCTTCGTCCAGCAGCCTCTGCACTTCTTGAACCATACCTTGTTGCATACGTTCATCTACACGCGTATCGATTCTGCGGTACAATACTTCTCTTGACCATTCTATACCCAACATAAGATATTGGTAGGGTGGTTCTGACCTTGTGCGTTGTTGGGAGAAAGGTTTACCTGAGATGAGGCATACTTCAAGAGCCCTGATGATTCTGCGAGGATTTTGACGATCAATCGTAGCTGCGGTAGGTGGATCCAGTTCTTCTAGCTGCTCCATAAGCTCTGGCAATGGACGTTTCTCAAGTTGCGAGCGGAGTTCTGGTTGTGGTTCGATATGTGGGATATCCAGGTTGTCTACAACTGCCTGTATGTAATGGGGTGATCCACCAACCAGAAATGGGTGATGGCTGCGCTTGAGGATCCCGTTAATAGCAACAATGGCATCTCTTTGGAATTGAGCTACAGTGTAGACCTCGGTTGGGTCGGCTACATCCAATACATGGTGGGGTACGAGCGCTTGCTCTGCGGAAGTTACTTTAGCGGTGCCAATATCCAGACCTCGATAGACCTGGCGCGAGTCGGCTGAGATGATCTCACCTTTAAAACGCTGCGCTAATGTGATTCCTAAGCTGCTTTTGCCTGATGCGGTTGGACCAAGCAAGACTACTAATTTGGGGAGCCGGATGATCATGGATGGGTAAGCTTCTGTTTTAAAAGGCGGTTAAGACGCAATACCACTGCTACTCCAACACCAACACCTAGCAGGATGCCAAAGGGAGTAAAACATCCAAAGGCGATGCCGCTCGTCAATGCAAAGCCCAGCCCACCACCGATTACTACTGCCAGACCGATCATCAACCATCGCATATGCTGCATCATCCACAGACCAATATTTATCATCCTGTTGCTGATCGATGGCAATGAGCCGATAGTTGCTCCTGCCGCAGTAATCAGTAGCATCACTATTAAGTGAAGTGGTGGAGCAGTCCCTCCTCCTGCCACATTTTGCCAGAAAACTTCGCCTAATCCTAGTATGATAAGTGCGGTTGCTAATCCTGTGCAGGCTCGACTAATAGTCTCTCGTGTACTCCGCGAACTGCCCCAATTGACTAATATTGCTCCAGCTGAAGCAAATGGCACAAGGCCAACCAGCACAGCTATAAACCATGGATTTGGAGGCAGGAGTGATGCCTGAGCATTTGACGTTATATGCGATAGTATAAGGTAGAAGAAAGCAGAAGCCATACACGCGGCAAAGAAAGTAATACCAATTTGTAATCTTGAAGCTTGTTTTGGAGTAGTTTGGAGTACTTGCCAGCCATCACTTCCAGGTAGTCCATATTTCTTTTTATACTCGCTGTCTTTTGCGCTCGTATAGGGCTGATTTACCTGTGCTGCGGAACCTGATGCGTTTGTACTATTGCCTGCTAGTGTTACGGGCGCGGCCATGGTATTTTTTTGTGTGGATGTTACTTGTTGTTGCAGAGTCGGATCGTTAGCATCTCCTCTCCCTTGTGAGTAGTCAGTTTGTCCAATTATGGTCTGCCCACTGGAAGTGGTAAAACCAAGCACATCAACTTCAACCTTGACTGAGATTTCTTCTGCGTTGTTATCAGGTGATATTATAATTGTACCTGTATAGTGTGTGGAACCGTGCAGGCGTGTAGTGTCAGCTCGTACGCGCACAGGGGTACTCATCCCATCAAATGCCGTCTGGTCAAGTACAATCCACGACTCTACAGGGCGAATGGCCCCTTTTACCAACGCTCCTTTCACACCGGTAATCGTCAAGAGTATGGGGTGTGAAAGGCCCGGGTATACTTCTTCAAAGTCGATAGTTTTTGGTCGTACGACTATTTGATTTGAATCACGTGTACGTGATGGCCACCCGATACGCGAACCAGATATGTTCGTACGTGTGCCAGTACCTGTTCGTCCACTGGAACTATTGTCTGCGGTTGACGTAGGGATATAGTTGCGCGTCTGGGCATTAGGCCCCATTACTACTTGTAAAAACCTGTTGACACCCATTTCTGGATCGCCAACCGTAGCGCGAATGCGCTTTGTAGCGCGTGCCAGGTCATGCTCGCCGATTTCTGATAACCATGATTCGATCACACCTGAGTACAGATAATCAGCCGCTTCAGTTGAATAATGAGCACATAATTCTGCCAGCTCCTCAGGGGTTGTGGCCTCGCCCCCATTTTCAAATTGGAATGCCCCAACTCCGAGTAGAGCGCGTCTGAATACCACGATGCTCTCGTAGCGGTCTTCAGGTCGCAACGATGTAGCTTTCTCAAGAGCGCGAGCAACCGGTGATGAGATATGTGGAAAATTGGCATGTACTTTGGTCAAGCCGAAGCCATTCTCGGAAATTGAACATGTAAGCAATTGAAACAGTGTCATAGCCAGCGAATAGATATCTGAACGTTCATCCGTTTGAGCGCTGCCCTATTGTTCAGGTGGCGCGAAACCTGGGGTGCCTAGTAATTGTGTATCCTGAGATCCCCTATTTCGGAAGAGTCGAGCAATACCAAAATCGATGAGCTTGATGCGTCCGCTACGCGTTAGCATTATGTTACCGGGTTTCATGTCACGGAAAATGACAGGAGGCTGCTGATTATGCAGGTATTCCAATACATCACACAATTGTCTCGCCCACCCAAGTACTCGAGGTTCTGAAAAAGGACCCTTGTTGCGATCAAGGAGATCTTCGAGGGTACTTCCGTCAATATATTCCATGACCAGGAAGTGGCGAGCGCCTTCGGTGAAAAAATCGGTAAAGGCAGGCAGATTGTTATGATTCAGACGCGACAGAATCCTGGCTTCGGCCAGGAAATTTTGAATTGCCTGAGATCGCTCGTTTGTGGGTACAGTGGAGAGGCTCATTTCTTTGATTGCCACAAGATTTCCTTGCCTGGTATCATTTGCTTGATACACCGCGGCCATTCCACCATGCCCTATTACGCTCAAGATAATATAACGCCTGTGCAATAGGGTGTGTGGGTCTAACTGTCCCGTTTGTATATTTCCGTTGCCATTGTTACTCTGTCGGCTAATTGTAGAAGCTCCCCTCTTGAAGAAAACCAATCGTTTCCCAGTATAGCATACCCGATATGGGAGATACTACCTACTTAAACGTTATTTGAGAGGTAAGATCACATTTGTATGTTACAATCGTTAGATGTCGATCTAAATATTGCTTTCGATTACTCTGTAATAATAAACGTTGTTCCCTCTTCATAATTGAAAATAAAATGTATCGCAACAAACTCACTCAATGGGGTTTACTCGTTGTTTTCATTACCATAGCAGTTGGTCTGATCTACAACGTTCAGGACGCGCAATTCATTTCCTCTGTAAAGGCTGCTTCGCAGGCTCTGCCCGGTGGAGATCTGAGTGTTGTTGGAAAACCCACATTACCCGCTGCAACAGTTGATGCAATTTTAAAAGATCTGGGCAGCCCTATGAGTGGCACGGGTCAGGTAGTTGAGCAAGCTTCCCAGCAGACAAATATTGACGATGCGTTTGCCCTGGCAGTGTGGTGGACCGAAACAAATGATGGTGCTGCTGGTGTTGGATTGGCCGATCGAAACCCTGGTAGTGTGCGTGGCAGTGTTGGCTATCCCTCAGCTTACGATGGCTATACAATCTACCCTTCATATTCGGCTGCTATCGTTTATTGGTTTAATATGCTTAAAAACGTGTATGTCAATCAAGGATTAAGCACTGTTTACCTTATTTCACATCCTTATGTAGGCACTTCAAGCTCTCCTTTATGGGCTGGCAAGGTGGTAGCTCTCATGCTTAAGTATCGTGGGGAGGCGCCGCCAGCTCCAATTGTAGTGCCCCATGGAAAAAGGGCCATCGAACCATCGAGATATATATCTATCACACTTATAGCAGTACTGCAAAAACGGCAGGTACAAAGCAGGGTAAACAAAACGCTTAAAAACAACACTTCTAGTATTGTACAGCAGGTTAATACTTCTCCAACAACATATGCTATCGTTTTCTTTACTTTACTACTTGCACTGTCTATCGTTGCTTGCGTGCTCTGGTTGGAGAAACTATCAGGTCATAAAAGGGATGCCCTCACCTCTACTGCACCAGAGATTGAAGTAGATACCGTTAAAAAGGATGCGTTGGTGATGCTGTCACAAGGATTGAATTCAGGCGAGAATTTCCGTATTCGCGGCAAGATCATTTTACCTTCCACCACTCTAAATGCTCCAGCAAAATCGGGGGGGTTAACCGCTACCAGTGCCACTCGAGGGCGATCAACTGGATTGCTTAGTCGCTTTAGTGAAACGCACCAGCAGTGATGTGCTGTTTGTATATCCAGCAGGGTGATACTGTTGTATTCGAAACCCTCGAAGCTTCGGCAGGGCAAGTGGGACCTGATTCCACATCAGAGGTGGTTGGGCACTTAAACTTCGACCTCATTCATCCGCTTGAACCGTGCTTGACTCAAATTCATTCATATGGTATTTTATACCCACATTCGTATCGGGCTGCTAGCTCAATGGCAGAGCAGGGCACTCTTAATGCCAAGGTTCAGGGTTCAAGTCCCTGGCAGCCCACTTCTGCGTAACTCATACAGCATCCGTAAAGGATGCCATATTGATTCTTAATCACCTTTTCATTTCATTTTCCTTGTTTTATTATCTCCGAAATGGTATTATATAAACAAAGCTTTCATAAATTATTGTTTATATAACTGAAATTTTGGTACCAGATGGACGAATGGCGTGACCTTAAAAATATGGCGAAGGCGTTGGCCGATATGGCTCGATTGTCTATCGTCTATCACCTGGTACAACACGATGAGATTACTGTCACTGCCTTGACAGAATTGCTGGGACTTAGCCAACCGCTTGTCTCGTGGCACTTGCGTAAACTCAGGCGAGCAGATTTGATTACCACTCGTCGGGTTGGTCGCCTGGTCTACTGTTCTTTAAATAAAAGCCGCTTTGAACTCTGCATCCGATACCTGCAGAATTTAATCGATCCGGCCATTAGTCTAGAATCTATTCCAGTTGGCGCTGCACTTGTTGAAGCAGAAGTTGGCATTGAAGAATAAAAGCCTTATGTCATTGAAAAGAATTGTAAAATCCTTGATAGATGTATAAAGGATTATTCCCGATTGCACCTTGAAGAATAGAAAGATGTTGCATGTTAACGAATAAAAGCGGTAAAGCATTTGACGCGTACGAGAATAGCAAACGAGGCACTGGAAATTTAAAAAAACGAAGGCAGATGACCCAAAACCAGGCATATTATTCGGGCTTGTCAGGTAGAGCCGATTTACATATGCACAGTACCTATAGTGATGGTCTTGGTACAATTCAGCAGATTCTGCACCACGTTCAATATAATACCGATTTGGATGTGATTGCACTGACCGACCATAATGTAGTAGAAGGCGCTCTACGGGCACGTGATCTCTGGGCAAAGGGTAATTATCGCTTTGATTTTATTGTAGGCGAAGAGATTAGTACCAGAGAAGGTCATATGCTAGCGCTCTTTATTGAAAAGCGTGTTCCATCCCATTTGAGTATCGAGCGTAGTATTGATCTTGTGCATGAACAAGGCGGGCTTGCGATCGTTGCTCATCCACTCAATCCACTCTTTCGCCATAGCTGCCAACGCGAGGTGTTGGATCGGGTTTTTGAGAATGAAGACGTCTGGCTTGACGGCATTGAAACGTGGAATGCAAGTTTTTGTGGTATTTATACCAATCGATTGGCAATGAGAACCAATCGTAAGGAGTATAGTTGGCCCGAGGTTGGCAACAGCGATGCACATACGATTCATGCCATAGGACGTGGTTGTACCTGGTTCGAGGGATCGACGGCTCAACATGTACGCGCTGCAATTGAGTCTGGCGCATGCGCACCCGGTGGAAAATTGTGGCGGATGTATGATTATTTGCGCCTCGCAAGTCATCATATTCAAAAGCGTCGAAAGGTTCGCCGGGAGCAGGTGGCTTGAAAAAGCACTACTCACCGACGCCTACTAGTTCAAATAGTACAAGTATGGTACAATAAGCTTATGTTTAGCAGACATATACAGCAACGAGTTCGACAGATCGTGACTATGATCGTACGACCATTGGCTGGACTTGGTATCACGCCAAATACCTTGACCATATTAGGGCTGATACTCAGTATCCTGACGGCTGTTATCATTGCTCAAGGGTTGTTTCTAGCTGGTGGCTTGCTGGTATTGTTTGCAGGAATCTTTGACATGTTTGATGGAGCGATGGCTCGCGCTCGTAATGCTTCTACGACTTTTGGAGCGTTTTTCGACTCGACGCTCGATCGCTATTCAGAGAGCATCATCCTGTTTGGCTTGCTCTTTTTTGCACTGCACAAGCCAGTAATACAAGATCGGTTCTGGCCTTTTCAGTACGACCAATCCTGGATGATTATACTCGTTTTTATTGCTACGGTCGGCTCATTCATGGTTAGCTATGCGAAAGCGCGTGCTGAGGGTTTGGGCTTAGAGTGTAAAACTGGATTATTAGCTCGTCCTGAGCGTGTGGTCATCCTGGCTTTAGGGCTTTTAATCGGCGCTGTTTTCTGGGCGCTGGTAATACTGGCGATCTTTTCGAATGTGACAGCTATCGAACGTATCATCCATGTCTGGCGTGTCACCCGTCAGCCTGTGGCATTAACTGAGGGGAGAAATTTCTCCTCCGACGGGCATATGAATGAGATAAAAAATAGCTCAATTCACTTGCAGATGCCAGTGGGGGCAAACGAAGGAAAAGAGCCTTCTGTTCCGTCTGTACACACCGCCATGCCGCCGTTCAATGGTGGTGTAAATCAAGATTAGGTAACGGCATGGACAAGTAGACCGGACCGGGTCGCACATTTAGTGTAAAAAGTTTATCTGAGAATTAAGTGGAGGCAGACGTAAATTCTGCCTATTCGCACAACGCGGATTGGTGATAGAGACTTCAAAGAGTAATGCAATAAGATGTAGTAGCAATTCATCTTTGTACCCTCTCCCGAACACCCGTTGCATTTACGTGAGACGACTGGTATACAGTCGGAATTTGCCTTAACCACTTACAATCGAATATTCTCTATGGCTATAGCCCGTGCTCCGGTCCATTACTACTGAGACTGGAGATCTTAGTGACAACACAAAATACTGAACCGGAGAACAGCGACATCAATGAGACTGTCGTTCAGCAGCCATCTGCCTCCGAAACACCTGCAACCTCTGTTGAGGTTGGTATGCCTGCAAACGAGCAGGATACTCAAACACATGAGATACAACTAAAATCATCCGAGAATCAGATCGAGGAAGAGCCAGTGCGTTCTTTCACCGATTACATCGAGGAATTTCGTCAAAATGAGGTTCAATTTAGTTCTCCCCTGGAAGAACCCCAGGCGGAGCCATTCTCTGCCTTGATTCCTGGCGAAGATCCAGGAAGGAATGAATTTGCGCCTGATTGGACCAATACAAATCTGGGAGACAGTATTCTTCTTGAAGGAGCACCAATCGTTGTTGACGATAGTGAAGCTCGTTCAGATACCCACACGATCTTCCCCGTTGGTGAAAATGGCAATGGAGTAGAAAAGCCATCAGAGCTACAAGTACAACCTGCAGCTGAAACGGAAGCCGCTTTACCTGCTGTGGATCAAACGTCGCCTCTTTTACGACCTTCATCGCGCGGTCGTTTACCTCGCCATGTCGGTATACAGCATCGTGAAGAACCTATAATCGAAAAACAGGCGCAGCAAGGCAGTGAAGCAGCAACAGTTATTCTGCCTTCTGCTGAGGATACAGGTAAAATAGATGAAACTCCTGTGGAAGCGAAACCACGCCCGGAGCGACGCTATCGTTTTGATCGGCGAACACCTGCTGCATCTACTACAGCGACCACAACACAACCGCACACAGAAGAGAGCAGAGGAAATGGTACAACATCTCAAGGCGTTCAACGTACGAATAACGAGCTTCCAGCTGGGAGAGAGGAGCAGGTTACACACCTCTCTGATGTGGCTCAGTCAACAGAGCAGATCACATCAACGCAAGAACCTGTGCAGGAGCAGATGGTAACACAAACTGTCGAGTCCGAAAAAGCAAAACCGACAAGGACTACCCATGATGCTCGACGTCGACATGGGCAAGAACGGCAGCGTGAAAAAGTGCAGGCAACTCCTTCTGCATCCATACCTGTTACTCCAGAAGATGCTACGCCTGTTGCCGAGATTGTCGAACAGCAAGTTCCAGAAGTTGCGCTTGAAGATTTACCACCATTGGAATACTCAGAATTGCAAGCTGCAAGTTCACGGAGGCGAAGGAAAAGACGTTCTGGTAGTTCGAGTCAAGTTACAAATGCTTCCGCTAATTCTGTGGTTGCAAAACCGGTGACACCCGAGCAAACATTAACAGGGGCGCAAATAGTGTCTTCACCTGTCTCCCCACCAGCTACCGTAACGCACTCTATAACAGCACCAGGTAGTCCAGTGCTATCAGCAAGCCCGTACAGTATTCAATCTGGTCATACTGTAAGCCAGATGAATCAAGGTAATGATGAGTCAGGACCATTCATGGGTCCGGAACCTTCACCTGCTCGTGGAAGTGGTAGCAGTATCCCGCGTAATGTTCGCCCAATTCGTAACGAGGTTCAGCGCGTGCCCACCTATCCTGTTCGCTCAGAGGGAGCAGCTTCTTCTGCTTCGATTAACCATCTTGCGAACGTTGTTGCTCAAGCTATACAGACGCAATCTGATCGCATGGTGGCTGAATTACGGCGCGCTAATCAGATCCCTACGAATGTATCAGTCTCATTACCTCCATTCCCTTCAACTGAGCGCGTAGGTGTTTTCGTTGATGTTGCTAACCTGCTCTATTCGGCTCGCACACAGCGTTTGACAATCGACTTTGGCAAGTTACTTGACTTCTTGCGCGGTAATCGCCGTCTGGTCAGAGCGCATGCCTATTGCCCCACCAGCCCACAGCCTGGTGATGATCAAATGTTTTTGCAAGCTGTAAAGGGCTTAGGATATCGCATTACCACCAAGAATTATAAAACGTTCTCCAGTGGCGCGAAAAAAGCCGATCTGGATTTGGATTTGTGTATGGACGTTGTGCGACTTGTAGACGGTAGTGCTGTTGATTGTGTCGTGCTTGTCAGCGGCGATAGTGATTTCATGCCCATGCTTGATTATTGTTCTGATCATGGCGTGCGTGTTGAAGTGGCTGCGTTCGATGAATCAATGTCCGCTACATTGCGCCAGAGTTGTGATCTCTTCATTAACCTCTCCATGCTTGACGAAATAAGAGCATAGCCAATCAGTGTCATCCTGAGCGTGAGCGAGGGATCTAGCGCAATAGGCACGAGATCCCTCGCTCACTTTTGTCATTCTGAGCGTCAGCGAAGAATGACACGTGGGTGATGTCGAATCACACCCACATTCTGTGAGAAATAAGCTCTTCGCGACGTATAATTCATAACAGGGGAAGCCTGTATTTTTAATTATTCCATTGGTAGGAATAGCGTTCCTGGCCGTATTTTTCATGATATAGCATGCTTTGAGAAATAATCAGTCTTGCGATCCATTCCTGCACCTATTTGGGTAAATGTGGCGTTTATCTCATTGGTATGCACCTTTATCAAAAAGAATCGGCGTTCAATTGCTGTATTTTTGGACAGAAAGGAAAGGAAGCTAATATGCGAAGAATTAGCGGCCTCGCCACTATCACTACGTTCTTTGTCTTACTAGCGATGTTGCTGAGCGCATGTGGCAGCTCGAGCAGCACAACGAGTGGTGGAGGTACCACGCCTACAGCTGCTCCTCCTGCTGCGACAGTAGCATTAGTGACAGACATTGGTGGCCTCAATGATAGAGGCTTTAACCAGCTTGCCTATACGGGTTACACACAGGCTAAAAATCAGTATCACTTCCCAGAAAAAGTCATCCAGACCCAATCACAGAATGACTATGTCAAGAATCTTACTCTGGCTGCGCAGAGTGCCAATCTCGTAATCGCGGTTGGCTTTTTGATGCAGGCTCCATTGGATCAGGTCGCGAAGCAATTTCCCAATGTGAAGTTTGCCATTGTCGATGGTTGTGCACAACCGGCAAACGCAGCAAACTGCGATACACTTCCTAATGTCAGCCCACTCTTCTTTAGAGAGCAGCAAGCCGGGTGTCTCGTTGGCTCTATTGCGGGTCAAATGGAACTTGATGGCAAAGCCAAAGTGCCAAATCTACTCGGAGCTAACACCATCGGAGCAGTAGGTGGAATTCCTGTACCGGCAGTCGTACGCTATATTGCTGGTTACAAGTACTGCGCTAAAAAGGTTGATCCAAATGTGAAGGTCTATATCAACTACTCACAGGATTTTGCCGATACCGCGAAGTGCAAGGATGCAGCTTTGTCGCAGATTAACCAGCACCAGGCTGACATCATTTTCCAGGTTGCTGGTGGTTGTGGCATTGGCGCACTCGACGCTGCCAACTCGAAGAATGTCTACGGCATTGGTGTTGACGCTGACCAGGGGTATCTATATCCAAGCGTGATTACAAGCGCGCAGAAGCGCGTCGACATTGCTGTTTACACAATCATTGATCTGACAGAAAAGGGGAAATATAGCAATAACCTTCCATTGTTTGATTTGTCAAACGATGGCGTGACCTATTCTCCCCCCAGTGCAGCCGTTCCTGCCGATGCAAAAGCAACTGCGGACGCATATGCAGCTCAGATCAAAGCTGGCACACTTGTTGTACCTACGGATATTCCAAATCCTAACACGCCGTAGCCCAACAGCAATGCTTGTTTCTCATAACTGCTCATGTTATGATAAGAGCATAGTTTCGCTGTAGGGGCGGCCTTTGCGGAATTGACTCCAACGCCATCACCAATCCTGGTGTAGAGCGACTTGAGACAACAAGAGCAGGGCGACCGCAAGGATCGCCCTTACTATGTTCATTTGGGTATTTCAGCCCAGTCATAGTAGGGGCGATCCTTGCGGTCGCCCTGTTGGATATATGCTCGCTTTCGGCTGGGTACTGAGTAGGAGGAAGTCGATATGGCTGTGCCAACTGCGCAACACAGGGAGTCTAAAAAGCAAACCCCTGGGTCGAATTTTCTCGCATGGATCCGTCGAACTGGTGCATCGATTGCCAGCCCTGTGTTTGCTGTAGTCCTGGCAATGCTTGCTGGTGGCGTCGTAATCATGTTGACCACGTCTGGATCACTTAGTGATCGCTTCTCAGCAGCCGTCAGCGCTTATGAAGCTCTCTGGCAAGGGTCTTTTGGAAGTTTGCAGAGTCTCTCATTTACTTTAGTAATTGTGGGGCCGCTGATTTTTGCGGGTATTTCAGTAGCAATAGCTTTTCGTGCCGGGCTTTTTAACATTGGAGCTGAAGGTCAGCTTGCAGTCGGATCAATAGTTGCCTGTGCAATTGGACTCAATGCCACCCACTGGCCTGGTTGGCTGCTTATTCCAACAATGGTTATTGCCAGCGCTCTCGCAGGTGCTGTCTGGGGTGGAATTGCCGGGGCATTGAAAGCATGGCGTGGCGCACATGAAGTCGTCACCACAATTATGCTGAACTGGATTGCCTTCTTTCTAGCTGACTATTTCATCAGTGGCCCTCTTAAAGATCCAACCCAGGCCAATTCTACTTCTGCCCTACCCCCACAGGGGACATTCCCAACCATTTCCACTTTCTACAATGCTACCCTGGGTGCGTTTCTCCCCAAGATAGCAACTCCTGATCAATATTTTGTGGATGTCACCTTTATTTTTGCAATTGTAGCCCTAATAATCTACTGGTTCATCTATGCCCGCACAACATTTGGCTATGAGATCCGTGTGATCGGACTGAACCCTAAAGCAGCAAGGTATGCAGGTATACCTCTCAAACTGAATACCTTTGCTGTGATGGCGCTGGCAGGCGCTTTTGCTGGCCTGGGAGGGGCTTTCCGATTGATGGGGCAGTTCCCATATTACTTGAGTGGCTCTACTTTCAGGATTGATTATGTTGGATTTGACGCCATTGGGGTTGCCTTGCTAGGAAGGACAACCGCGATCGGGGTGTTCTTTGCGGCTCTCCTCTTTGGAGGATTACGGCAGGGCGCTGGTCTGATGCAATTGAACGCAAATGTGCCTGGTGATCTTGTCTATATTATTCAAGCTCTTGTCCTGTTTTGTATTGCCGCTGATTTCTTAACTGCCATAAGGCATGCCTGGCCTAGGTGGTTGACATTTCGGCGTAAGCCTTCACTGGCAACTGCGGGTGGAGATGTAGCAATCGTCGATCTATCTGGGGATGAGAATGGGAACACAATCACTAAAGGAATGATCGATATAGGTTCTCAAGCAAGTGACTTGACTGCTGAGCAAAACTCTGATGAGAGTTTTGATAGCTGATTTGGAGATGATAAAGGGAGCTATATGTAATGAAGAAATTGGATGTATTGCATACACGAACTGCGTGCACGCCTGTGTTTCGTACGCATAGTATCGTCTCCAGGGAGGAATAATCATGTTCTTTCAAGTCTTGTTTCGGGTGCTAATTTCCCCTGATCTTTGGCAGGCGACATTAGTATATGCCACGTTGCTTGTCTTACCAGCGCTCGGTGGTGTAATTTCTGAACGCAGCGGTGTTGTCAACATTGCTATGGAAGGAATGATGCTCATAGGAGCCTATGCTTCCGTGATGGTTGCGCAGGCAACACATAGTGTGTGGGGAGGTGTGATTGGCGCCATGATTGCTGGGGGATTGATGGCGCTTATTCACGCGGTCGTCTGCATCAATTTTAAGGCTAATCAGATCGTGAGTGGGATCGCTATTAATATTTTTGCGCTTGGACTGACCAATTACCTTCTCTTCGTTCAAACAGGTGGTCAGGGCGTACCATCTCTGTCGAACGCGCTACGTCTTCCCACCCTCACCTGGGGACCACTTGCGAACATTCCATTCCTGGGTCAGGTTTTGTTTCAGCAGAATGTCATGTTTTATGTTGCTGTGCTTATTGTCTTGGGTATGACGTTTCTTTTGTTTCGCACAAATGTCGGCTTGCGTATCAGGGCGGTTGGAGAGCATCCACAGGCAGCCGATACCGCTGGTGTGAATGTATACCTGGTGCGTTACCTGTGTGTAATTAGTAGTGGATTTCTTTCTGGTTTAGGGGGCGCGTTTCTGGCATTGGGTATTGCGGGTATATTCAACTCGGATATGACGGCAGGCGCAGGCTTTATTGCGTTAGCGGCCATGATTTTCGGTAAATATAATCCCCTGGGGACAGCCGGTGCTTGCATTATCTTTGGTTTAGGCGAGGCTCTTGCTGTACGTATGCAGGATACAGGCATCTCTCCGTATCTACTTAGTACCATACCTTATGTACTCACGCTGATTGCGCTCGTTGGCCTTGTTGGTCGAACTACGGCACCTGCCGCCGATGGTATCCCCTACGAACCAGGCGGCGCGGATTAATGCAATCGGCATTCGGATAAGACACATGCTAGCAATACTGATGGAAATTCCGAATGTCTTTTCAAGAAGAGGAGGCGAACGTCAATGCAAGAAAGCACGGCGGTGGCAACAACAAAAGAAGATGACACTCCACTGGCGATAGAGATGCGAGCTATCTCCAAAGCCTGGCCAGGTGTGGTGGCGAATGATCATGTCAACCTTGCTGTGCGCAAGGGAGAGATTCATGCGCTGGTTGGTGAAAATGGGGCAGGCAAATCGACACTGATGAATATTCTCTATGGTTTGATTAAGCCTGATAGCGGCGAGATCTTTGTGAACGGCCAACTTGCCCATATAAGTGGCCCTCGTGATGCAATTCGATTGAGGATTGGAATGGTTCACCAGCATTTCATGTTGATTCCTCCTTTAACAGTAGCGGAGAATATTGTCCTGGGACATGAGCCTGGCAGTCTTGCTACAATGTATGAAGTAAAAAAAGCACGCGAATTAATTCTCGAGTTGAGCAAAAAGTATGGTTTACCGATTGATCCAGATATCCGTGTCGAAAAACTCTCTGTAGGTTTACAACAGCGGGTAGAGATTCTCAAAATCCTCTATCGTTCTGCAGATATCCTGATTATGGATGAGCCAACAGGCGTTCTCAGGCCTCAGGAAGTGTTTGAGCTATTTGGAGTTCTCAAAGGTTTGGTTGCGCAAGGTAAGACCGTTATCTTCATTACACATAAATTACGTGAAGTCCTCGAACTTACCGATACTGTTACTGTACTCAGGCGTGGGAAGAATGCTGGCGAACTGGTAACGAAAGAAACAAATCAGGCAGAGATAGCGCGCATGATGGTTGGGCGTGAGGTTTTGCTACGTGTTAATAAGACACCTGCAAATCCTGGACCTGTCGTACTCCACGTTGAGGAATTACATGCCCTATCAGATCGTGGGTTGGAGGCGTTGCATGGCATCGATTTTGATTTGCATGCCGGAGAGATTCTAGGTATCGCTGGCGTTGAGGGTAATGGACAATCCGAGTTAATCGAGGTATTGACTGGCATGCGCAAACTCACGAGCGGTAAAGTTACCATTACTCAGATCAAGGATGGGCATGTCGGTGAGACTCTAGATATAACTACTATGGATGCACGCGAGGAGCGCCTTGCAGGCGTTGCCCATATTCCAGAGGATCGACGCGGTAGCGGCCTTGTACTTGGAGATTCTATTGAAGATAATATGATTCTGGGCCGCCAGCGCTGGCCGCAATTCTCATGGAATGGTGTGGTGCTTCTACTGCGCAAGATACTTGGGTGGGCAAAACGGCTGGTCGGCGAGTTTGACGTGCGTACATCTTCTGTTGAAGTTCCTGCCGGATCCCTCTCGGGAGGCAATCAACAAAAAGTTATTATAGCTCGTGAATTTTCTAGCGATCCCCAGGTGTTAATTGCCGCGCAACCCACCCGCGGTGTCGACATTGGCGCCATCGAGTTCATTCACCGTCGTATCATCGAGCAGCGCGATGCTGGCAAAGCTGTCTTACTCATCTCAGCCGAACTGGACGAGATACGCTCGCTCTCTGATCGTATCGCAGTAATGTACGAAGGCAAAATAGTCGATATCGTCTCACCAGATGCCTCCGAGGAACAACTGGGCATCATGATGACCGGTGGTCATGTAAAACAAGAGAGCGCATAATAATCTTACACCCTCAATCCCAACACCCGTGCCAATCGCAAAATCTCTGTGCCTAAATTGACATTGTCGTTTGCCAGTACTGTCTCCGCAGCTTGCCTGAGCAGTAACAAGGCTTGCGGTGTGTTCAAATCGTTCTCCATAGCGGCAACGAATTGGCCATGTAACAGGTTATCTGATCCATCTGCATATGTGCCGACCAGTGTGCGTACCTGTTCAAATAATCCAACTGTCTCTGTTGCTACCTGTAGATCTTCGGGGAAACATTCCCAGGGATAGCGATAGTGATGGTTCAGCAGGGTTACACGAATTGCGTTGGCACTGAAGTCCTTAAGCAGATCACTCACAAGCGTCAAATTGCCCAGGGATTTGCTCATCTTCTCACCGTCCTGGTGTACCATTCCGGTATGCATCCAGATACGTGAAAAAGGCGCTTTACCCGTGAAGTGTTCGGATTGTGCAATCTCACATGCATGGTGTGGGAATGCCAGGTCAGCGCCGCCTCCATGGATGTCGATTTGTGGACCAAGGTAGCGCATCGACATTGCGCTACATTCTATATGCCAGCCGGGTCGTCCCGGACCCCACGGACTGGGCCAGGATGGTTCTCCAGGAGCTTGCGCTTGCCAGAGGACAAAGTCAAGCGGATCTATTTTGTGAGGATCATTGGGAAAATTCCCTCGCTCATTGGCGATGGCAAGCATAGACTCATAATCACTGAGACCAATTGCTCGAGCCATGATGCCAAACTCTGGGTCCTGGCGTACACTGAAATAGACATTGCCCTCGCGCTCATAAGCATATCCACGAGCAAGAAGAGTCAGGATAATCTCAATCATCGTGGGGGTTTCCTGCGTAGCTCTGGCATAAACATCCGGGCGGCGCACGTTTAAGGAGTCCATATCATGCAAATATCGCTCGGTTTCACGCCTTCCCAGTTCATCCCAGGATATCCCTAATTCGCGAGCCTTACGCAGGATATCATCATCGATATCAGTGACATTCTGCACGTAGTTTACAGTATAGCCGCAAAATTCTAAGTAGCGAATCAATGAATCGAATGAGACATACGTAAAGGCATGACCCAGGTGCGTTGTGTCGTATGGGGTGATTCCACAGACATACAAACGTACTGTCTTGTCATCTAGCGGAACAAATTCTTCAAGACATTGTGTAAGTGTGTTGAACAGTTTCATTGTATGGATTCTCCTCGCTCAGCCTTGGAGCGACGTTGAAAAGATTGGCGGGCATCAAGATTGAACAAGCGAACGGCATTCATTGTAGTGATTTGTGCAATCTCCTCGAAATCCATGCCCCTGATTTCGGCCAGTTTTTCGGCGACATGTTTGACAAATAATGGCTCATTGCGCTTTGCTCGTACTGGTTGTGGAACCAGGTAAGGGCTATCTGTTTCAACCAGGATGCGCTCTAAAGGAACCATACGTGCTACCTCTGGCAGCATATTGCCTTGACGTGTAAGCGGTCCTGCGAATGAGAGCATAAATCCATCAAATGCAAGACATTCTTCGGCCTGTGCGACGTTCCCTGAAAAGCAATGAAACACTCCGCGCAGTCCCTGCCCGTGCGCACGTAATAACTCGATCACGTCATCATGCGAGTCGCGTACATGAATGATGCAGGGTAGATTGCAGTCGCGTGCGATCTGGAGATGGGCGCAAAAAACTTCGCGCTGTATTTCTCGTGGTGAGAGCATGCGATAATAATCCAGTCCAAACTCACCAATCGCTACGACTTCAAGTTCCTGTGCCATTTCACGGTAATGGGTTCCTACTTCATCGCTATGCGTGGTCGCATCATGTGGATGGGTTCCTACTCCCGCAAAGATAGTACCGGGATGTGCCTTCGCCAATGCTAGCGCGAATCTACTTGAGTCGAGATCGCAACCGGGATCTACTATACAGGTAATCCCTGCTTTGACGGCAGCCGTAATGACCTCTTCACGGTCTGCATGAAAGCGGGAGGTGTCAATGTGGGCGTGGCTATCAACGAGCAAACAAGGTATCCTTTCCGATCCAGGATTCCGTAGGGGCGAGGGTAGTTGGGTGGGTACACCGTCTGTTCATCGACGAGTCAACATTTCTGAGCGAACCACGGCGGGCGACCATAAGGGCCCACTCTACATCCACCCAACTACCCTCGCCCCTACGTATGTTGATGGGTTTCCCTGGCAGCTTACTTCTTCACTTCATTTAGTATAGCTTGCGGTTTGTGGGGATGTCAAATCAGGCTGTCTGCCACACCTGAACTGACCCATCACCACTTGCAGATGCTATATGGTTGCCGTCAGGTAACCATACCACTGCAAAAACAGAATCAGTATGAGCTCGAAATATCTGCACGCTATCCTGTGTGTGAGCTTTATGAGAATGTAAGATAGGCACATGCTCTGCACTCCAAACTTGTATACTGTTGTCCTTGCTGGCGGTAACAAGGCGTGTACCATCGGGTGACCACATGACGATACTGACCCAATCGGTATGGCCCCGATAGGTTGCAATCTGCTTGCCTTTGGTGACTTCCCATATCTGTACTGCCTTGTCCTCGCTAGCGGAGGCGATACGCTTGCCATCAGGCGACCATGATATTGCTCTTACCCAGCCTTCATGCCCGCGATAGCTGGAAGCCTTACTCCCACTTGTCGTATTCCAGACTTGTACTTCACGCAAAGAACCTGAAGCCATGAGCTTGCCATCGGGTGACCACGCGACTGCCCTCGTCCAATAAGCGTGGCCTCGATAGGTTAAAACCTTCTCACCTGTCACAGCGTCCCAAATGTGTACACTGACATCTGTACCGCCGCCATTTGTAGAAGCAATACGTTTGCCGTCAGGCGACCAGGCCACCGCATAGATCATTCCAACATGGCCCTGATAGCTGCTGATTTTTTGGCCTGAGTCAACATTCCATACCTGCACGGTCTTATCAAGGCTTGCTGAAGCCATGTAATGTCCATCAGGTGACCAGGCAATGGCTGTTACACCCGCGGCATGACCACGATAAATGAAAGAAGTGACTCCCGTGGTAGCATCCCATACTTGCACTGTTCGGTCATGTCCTCCAGAGGCTATGTGTCGTCGATCAGGAGACCATGCCACTGCGTATATCATAGTGTTGGGGCTACGGTCTGTAGAGAAAGAGTTTTCCTGGTGTGGTGTGATTGCAGCGGGCTGAGATGCATGTGAGTCGGCAGGCAAAGCAGGCTGAAAGGATTCGATAGTTGGTTGTGTTCCCTGGCAGGCTTGCTCGAAAGCGTCAGCAAAATCCTGAATGCAAGCAAAACGCTGTAGTGGATCTTTGGCTAGCGCCTTCAATACCACTGTCTCAAGAGCAGGCGAGATTGTTGGTTCGTGTTCATGAAGCGCTTGAGGAGGATTGAGTACCTGTTGAACGGCTATTTCCTGGTAAGAGCCATTGAAAGGACGCGTGCCGCAGAGCCACTCGTACGCGACAATCCCGAGAGCGTACTGATCGCTTGCCGGGCGAGGTTTACCACGTGTCTGCTCAGGAGCCATATACGCAATCGTGCCCGATACATCGTGGGGGCTTTCTTTTGACGAGCTATAACTTGCCATCGCAAGTCCAAAATCACTGAGTAAAATCTGGTTGTTACGATCTAGCAGCATGTTTTCAGGTTTGACATCACGGTGGATCAGCTTTTCGTTGTGAGCATATTGTAAGGCGTCAGCGACCTGTTTGATATAGGGCAGAATTTCACCTGCTGTTAAACGCGTTCCTTTAGGATGTCGCTGGCGCAGGGTACCGTTAGGAGCATAGCTCATGACGAGATAAGGAAGATGGTCCTCGACGCCGAAGTCCAGGACACGCACAATGTGGGGATGCTCTAATCGGGCGATGGTGCGCGCTTCATTGCGAAATTGGGTAATTTCGTCGGCAGATAAACGTGCATCCAGCACTTTGATTGCCGCGAGCGTGTTGAGATGGATATGCTCGCCAAGATACACGTCAGCGAATCCACCATGCCCTAGCAAACGGATCAAACGATAATTGCCAAGTTGATGTCCCAAAAGATCCGTCATGGCTGCGCTACTCTCTGTCTGCTTCCTACTGTCTATCGAGGAAAGGGTCAATTGTAATTGTAGAGTAGCGCTACAAAGGTGTCAAGGATGATTCTGTAACAAGAGAAAAATTGAAATGCAGCCTGCATTGCAATTTTTCTCTTGTTACAGTCTAACAATATTCCCTACGGGGCGGGATGCTGGGGCAACAGTATCGCCAGCAGGATGGGTGATATGATGACCAGCGCGGTAAAGCCGAGTGTCCATAGGGTCGCGGCTGCTTGCACAGCTACTCCAGCTTTTTGCCAGAGAGCGACTTGCCGCAGCACGCGCCAGCAGGCGATTGCAAACACCACGATGGCCAGAACCAATCCAACGATCAGGGTGATCAGCGCTGCCTGTTGCTGCACGTAAAAACCTCCACCAGCGGCTAATTCGCGAGCAAGCGCAGTGATGACGACGGCGATCAGGACGACGCCTGCGAGAAGCCCTAACGGAATCAGTCCGATCAAAACCCCGTGTATGGCACTGCCTTTTCCTTCAACAGATTGTTTTGGCGCTGGGGCAGTGGTTTCATCAATAGAGTGAGTAGACATAGGTTGTTTCCTCCTTCATTTCCGACTTATGATCCGCTATTGTCGGGACCAAGTGCGGCCGTGTAAAATGCGACGATCCGATCAACATAGACTTGCCCCTCCACATGGTAAGCCTGGACGTGTGTTGCCCCTGGTACCATCCAGGTTTGAACATTGGCATTTGGCGCACTGAGAGCCGAAGCAGCAAGGACATACATATCTGCTGGTGGTGTGGTGGTATGATCTTTGTTATCATTGGCTCCATGGATCAGCAAGATTGGACGCGGGGCGATGCTGGCAATAACACTGGCAGGCCGAATATTGTAGTAGTCTACACCGTAGAGCATTTGCGCAGCTATCAATCCACCCGGGGTGAACATCGCTGGCACATGGCCTTGTGCTGGGATATCACGTTCGAGTCTGGGGAGAATATCAGCAAAAGAGCTGTCGGAGACGATCGCTTTGATCGCAGGTTCATTTGCTGCCGCCAGAATAACTGTTGCGCCTCCCAGGGAGTCACCCCATGCTGCAATGGCATGTGTTCGCCCTAGTTGAGGATAGGGGAGAGGGCCAGAATGCAAGAAATCAACTGCACCCAGAACATCGCGTTGTTCGTAAAGGCCAAATGAGCGCGCAGCCGTTGGCGACTCACCATTGCCGCGTAAATCGAAGGCCAGGATCGCAAATCCTTGATGGGCCAGGTCGCTACTGAGGTTCAGGAGGCCGGCGCCAGGATCGGCCCGATTGTTATCGATGCCATGCACGATAAGAATGGTACGTTGCGAGGTCAGTTGTCCATTGGGCAAGATACCAGGGATAAACCATCCTTTGATTTGCAAATTGTCATAACGGCTGGGAAAGGTCACGTCTTTATACTGCAATCCCAAAGACGCAGGCGTGGCATAAATTGGCGTACGATGCCCAACCTGCAGTTGTGTTGCAATGTAGAACGAGACACCCGAATAGCCGACCATAAGCAAAACAGAAAGAGTGAGGAGCACTGCCACTACTCTGCGCCATATTCTCCCTTTCCTGGTAGACTTGTCTTCAACAGATGCAGGCGCACTTGAAGACGGTGTTTGTGTAAGCATTGAGCTATCCTCCTTTACTGCCGATAATGGTGCTAGTAAGAGGAGTTGCCTGTGCTATACTGCTCGCGTGCCTGGGTGCAGTAAACTCATGGCCGGTTTGCCAATGTAGCACCTATTCCAGGCTATTGTAAGCAAATCCAGGTAACTCACACTTTCTCATAGTAGAAGAGTAGTATACGGATTTCACAAATCAGTCAAGAAATTATGGATCAGTATTACAGATGCATCACAAAGTGCATGATACATATCTGGACGGCTTTAATGCTCATTCAATCTTATTTCATGCAGGTAGCACATAGCCAGAATCGTTTTTGAGAGTAAATATCACACGCATTCTAGTATTTGATAAAAATAGCGCTCAAATAGCGCTCAAAATGAGCGGTACTTTATTGAAGAGGTTAATCAAGATTGCGCTCTTCCATTCAAGGAGCAGTGAAAGGGCGCACACGGCCATGGATGAAAGGGAGGAGCACTTGTTGCCGCGCTTGCCTGAGCTATCGACCTTTGAGAAATGCCTTTTCCTGCTTCCTCTCGACAATCAAGACGCTGATTCGCATAGTTGACCAGGTATTTTCCATATGATATCATCACCCCATACAAGTTATTATCTTTGGCGAGTGCTTCCACGCGCCGCCAGTTCGGAAAGGAGGTGTAAAGATGCCCAAAAGCGCGCGTCGCGCAACATCGATACCCAGCATGAAGGGATGGAGTTGCATCGAAGATGTGCGGGAAACGTAGACGCTGAGATGTCTTTTCGCGTCATACTGTTCTCGATCACTGAAAAACGCATCCTCCTTTCAACCTTCATAAATCACGTCTCCGCCAGGGTGGCCTGGCCTTCTACTTAACTGCCTCTCGTGCTGGTGCTCCCTGTCGCGCGCATCCTCACCCACTCTGCTCCGCTCGTTTGTTTTCGACGCGGGGGTGAGATGTTTGTGTCGTTTGCGATCTGCGATTGTTTGAACACTACCATGAGGAGCATCCCTTTGCTTTCACCCGATTCGACCACGAAAGAACCGCCGGCTATGCCAGAGGCGAATGATCTTCTCGTGGCAAAAGCTGGCTATGCATCCAGCGCGGCTGCGCCTGCGCATTCGCGCGGCAAGAAGTTCTTATCGTACTACAAACCATACCTGGGCTTGTTTTTCGCGGATATGGCCTGCGCGCTTATCGTATCGACGACTACACTGCTGCTCCCGCTATGCGCGCGATACATCACCAAAAACATCTTAGAAGGTAATACGCCTCAAGATCTCAACCAGATCTATCTGATGGGCGCGCTCATGGTAGCGTTGGTTGGTATCCAATTACTGTGTACCATGTTCATCGACTTTCAAGGACATATGATGGGCGCCAGGATGGAAAGCGACATGCGCAGTGAATTATTCGAGCAGTATCAAAAGCTCTCGTTTCGCTTTTATGATGAACAACGCACCGGTCAATTAATGACACGGCTTACCAATGATACATTCGCAATGAGCGAGTTATTTCATCATGGTCCTGAGGATATCGTCGTTACCAGTCTGACGGTCACCGGCGCCTTCATTATCTTGCTGAAGGTCAATGTTGCGCTTACCTTGATTGTCTTTCTCTTTGTGCCAATGATGGCTGTGCACGCGCTGTATTTCAATAAAAAGATGAAGAGGGCGTTACGCAGCAGCAAGGATAGAATCGGTGATATCAATGCGCAAGTTGAAGATACGCTCGCAGGCATCAGAGTGGTAAAATCATTTACCAACGAAGACGTTGAAGAAAGAAAATTCGCCGACGCAAACAATCGTTTTCTCGCCAGCCGCAGAGATGGCTATAAAAGTGAAATGTACTTTTCCAGCGGATTACTTGCCTTCACCCAGCTTATTACCATCGCTGTGATTATCTTTGGTGGCGTGGCTATTGTTCATGCATCCTTGGATGTAGCTGATTTGCTCACCTATGTATTATGTGTCGGTATCCTCATCGATCCAATCCAGAAGTTAGTCAATTTTGGCAGGCTCTATCAGGAAGGCACTACCGGATTTCACCGGTTCATGGATATGATGGAGGTGGTGCCCGATCTGCAAGACGCGGCAGATGCGATTGATCTGACACAGGTTCGGGGTCATGTGGAGTTTCAAGATGTCAGCTTCAAGTATAAAGAAGATCATCAGTATGTCGTGAAGAACCTCTCGTTGGAGATACAAGCCGGCGAATACGTTGCCTTCGTCGGGTCTTCCGGCGTTGGCAAAACAACGCTCTGCTCGTTAATTCCGCGCTTCTACGAAGTCAATGCGGGAAAAATCCTGCTGGATGGGCAGGATATCCGGGATGTTACCTTGCGCACATTACGAGAGAATATCGGGATTGTCCAGCAAGATGTCTATTTGTTTGCCGGGACCATCGCGGACAATATCCGCTATGGGAGACTTGACGCCAGCAAGCAAGAAATCATGAACGCGGCCAAACGAGCGCACGCGCATGATTTTATCATGGCCTTACCGGATGGCTATGACACGGATATCGGTCAACGAGGCGTAAAACTCTCAGGCGGGCAAAAGCAGCGGTTGAGTATCGCGCGCGTCTTCCTCAAAAACCCTCCTGTGATCATTTTTGATGAAGCGACGAGCGCGCTGGACAATGAAAGTGAACAGGCTGTGCAGGACTCATTAGAAGAGTTAGCAGACAACCGCACAGTACTTGTCATCGCCCATCGCTTGTCAACCATCCGCAATGCCCAAAGAATAGTGGTGTTATCTAACGCCGGGATCAGTGAACAGGGCACGCACGCAGAGTTACTCGCATTGAATGGTATCTATGCGAACTTGTACACCATGCAAGCAAGGATATGATGTGCATTACAATTCTTCGCTATCCATCCAGATCGTGACAGGGCCGTTATTGAGCAATTCAACTTCCATATACGCGCCAAAAATACCGTCTGCGACTGTCAATCCATAAGCAGTAATAGCGGCTTTGAATCGCTCGACAAGGGGTTCTGCCAGTGATGGTGGTGCGGCGCTGGTGAAGCCGGGTCGGCGTCCCCTGCGCACATCAGCGTAGAGCGTAAATTGAGAGACGACCAGAACTTGCCCTCCAACTTCGAGTATCGAGCGGTTCATTTTGCCCTCGTCATCCTCGAAGATACGCAAGTTTACGATTTTATCGACTAGCGTCTTGACCTGCGCCTCGCTATCTCCCTGCCCTACACCGAGCAGCACAAGCAATCCTCGACCTATTTCCCCAACGACCTTTTCGTCTACTGTGACGCTGGCACGGCTTACACGCTGTATCAAAGCTCGCATTTTCTTATCCTGCGTTTTTAGTTTTCCCTAGTGTAACACCGGAAAAGGAGTACATGAGTCATCCCGAATTTTAGGGAAGAGCTAGCGAAAAGAAGCCTCCTGAGATAGACTTGAAGTAGTGAAAACGAAAATCAAGCACCCTCAGGAGGTGATCTTTATGCAGACACAGTAT
>Ga0116218_1000289_pt1 | contig 35536 bp, 30 predicted proteins | sample Sb_taG_2_FD_88966 | JGI IMG/M metagenome (GOLD analysis project Ga0116218, IMG submission 88966) | Peat soil microbial communities from Weissenstadt, Germany - Sb_50d_5_LS metaG | ecosystem: Environmental > Terrestrial > Soil > Wetlands > Peat | place: Germany: Weissenstadt | collected 2010-09-21 | reverse complement strand
GGTGATCGGCACGACCCGCGGGGCATGCGCCGGCGTTTACGGAACCACTGTGCTGCCCGGCCTCATCCGCGTTGGTGACCCGGTCGTCGTCGAAATGCGGCAACTCCCAGCGCCGCAATGACGATTGCTCGTGTCATCGCGGCCGCCGCGCCAGGGCGGCGGGCAGGTGAATCGTCGAGCCACCCAGGAGGGCGGGAGCGTCGCCGTCGGTGTTACGCAGTTCGATGACGCCGGCATTGGGGATCAGGTAGCGGTTGGCGAAGCGGCGGAAGCTGCGCATCTGGTTTTCGTCCGGTCTGGTGATGCCGGTCAGCAGCGACCACGCGACGGCTCGCATGAACAGCCCGTGGGTAAACACCACGACCGGTCCAGATCTCTGCGCACTGAGCCGGTTCAGGAAGTCCGTGGTCCGGCTGAGCAGGCCGGTGAATGACTCGGCTCCGTCGCTGGCGTAATCGGGATTGGCCTGGTCCCAGTACGCCCGAGCGTAGGGCTGGCGTTCCTGGGCGGTGCTGGTGCGCCCGTGTAGGTGAGGGAGGTAGGTGAACTCATGCACGGGCCACTCCTCGCACGCGGCTGCGGGGAACCGGCTGATCGTCGGTTGCGCGGTCTGGCGTGCCCGCAGATAACGCGACGTCACGATCAGCGCCGGAATATCGGCGAGTGCTCGTGCGATCTGCCTGGCCTGCCGGTGCCCGTCCGGGGTCAGTGGGATCGAGCCCGGCGCTCGATCCGCCACGGTGAACGTCCGCTGGCGGAAGTCCTCGACGTCGTCTCCGGCACCGAAGCACGGCACGCTGAGCTACGCCACAGCCCGGACATCCCGGCCGAGCCCGACCGGGCCTGGGTCGATGACTGGCTGCACCGCAGCTACCTGAACTTCTGGGCCAGCCAGTTTGCGCCAGGGACACGCGCCACGGGCTGAGCCGGACCTCCTACCGTATGAGAGCTAGGTGGTGCTTGAGCGGTTAGCTCAGGCCTGCGGCGCGGGCCACGGCGACGATTGCCACGGCCACGACGAGTCCGGGGAGTACGTGGCGCCGCCAGGCGACGACCGCGACGCAGACGAGCACGGCGGCGGCTTCCACGCCGAAGTGGAGGTGGTGCGACCCGTCGGGATGGGTGACGACGAGTACGTTCGCTGCAGCGACCGAGCTGAGCACGGCTGGTCCGACCAGGCGTAGGTAGGCCAGCATTGACGGCGGGAGGCGGTCAATGCCGGGGGTCAGCAGCGGCACAGCCCGCCACGGATAGGTCACGGCCCACATGAGCACGGCCAGGACGACGAGGCGGATGGTCACGGCATGCTCCTCAGGTCGCGGGTCCGGCCGGGGGTTACGGCGGCTGTGCCGGTGGTGGCGCGCGTGCCCGGAAGGTCCGGGTCCGATGCGGCTGGTGGGTGGCGGTCGGGGAAGGCGAGCGCGACAGCGGGCCCGAGCAGGCCACCGGCCACGATGCCCGCTCCGGCCCCGAGCGTGACCGTGCAGACTACGCCGATGACGCCGCCGGCTCCCGCGGCGACGATGTCGCGTCTGGCGGTGGTCAGGCCTACGGCGAGGCCGGCCATGGCGGCAGGAAAGATGACGTCGAGCCCGAACCGGTTCGGGTCGGGGATCGCCCCGCCTGCTAGGGCACCGGCCAGGGTGGCGAGATTGAACGGGATGAACACGGCGGCAAGGGCAGCCACCCAGTACCCCGGAACGTCGACCCGGCCGATCCGCCGGAAGTGCCCGGAGGATAGGGCGAACGCCTCGTCGGTGAGGACCTGGGCCATGCAGGCCCGCCGGAGTCGCGGCACATGCCGCAGGCGAGGCGCCAGCGATGCGCTGTAGAGCAGGTGGCGGGCGTTGAGGAGCGCGGTGAACAGGACGATCGTCGCCCAGGGCAGGTGCTGAGCGACGTCACCGACCGCAGCGAGCTGCGAGGCGCCGGCGAAGGGCAGCAGGCTCATTGACATCGCTTCGGCCACCGAGAAATGGGCATTGTGGGCGGCAATCCCGTACACGAACCCGAACCCGCCGGTCGATACGGCGAGGCCTGCGCTGTCGAGCCACAGCTGCCGACGGCCAGCAGTGACATCCGGGTCAACGCGGCGCGCTGACGTGTCGCTTCTTCTTCTTGACCACCTCATAGTGGAAACGATAGGCCGGACCAGCCCGAAAATGTTTCCTTCTTTTGGCCAGTCTTAGCGTCTGATCGGTAGATTCTTCTACGTGGACGCGATCGACAAGAAGATTCTTGCTGCCCTCCAGGTGGACGGGCGCCTGACCATCACCGAGCTCGCCGCCCAGGTCGGGCTCAGCGTCTCCCCATGCCATCGGCGCCTCCGCGAACTCGAGACCAACGGCGTGATCCAGGGCTACCGCGCCATCATCAACTCGGCGGCGGTGGACCTCGGCCTGGAGGTCGTGGTCTTGGTCACCATGCGGCGCGAGGACAGCGACACCGTCGCTGAATTCGAGCGGCTCGTTGCCGAGATCCCCAACGTCATCCAAGCCCAGCGCCTCTTCGGCGACCCCGACTTCCTGCTGCGAGTCGTCTGCGCAGACATCGCCGACTACCAACGCCTCCAGGATCAGCAGCTTGGCCGGCTCCCCGGCGTCGGGCGATTCAACTCGACCCTCGTCATGCGCCACATCGTGCGGGACCGCCCCCTCCCAGCGCAGATTTGAGTACTCGTTACTCAGGAGTGCCCTGCCGAGGCCCGCTTGGATTGGCTTGCCTGCGCGCACCACGGCGCTGCGAGCGATCAGCCTGTATCACAGTAAGGAGCGAGCCCTCATGCTGAAAGATTCCAGCTCCCTCAGCCGTCGCAGAGCTGTTGCGGCGGTGTCGCGGCGGGCAGCGGCGGCCGGGGTGGGGTGCGTGCTGGCCGCGGCGGTGGTGGTTTCCGCCGCCGGGGCGGCGGTGGCTAAGCCGAAGCATCCGGTGCTGGCTTTCACGCCATCGCCGTACGACTTCGGGCTGGTCACGACCGGGCAGACGGCATCGCAGACGCTCGCACTGGCCAACTCGGGCGGGTCAGCTTCCGGTGCGATAACGATCACGCTATCGGGCCCGGCGGCATTCACCGTTGTCGCCGACACATGTGCCGGGGCCAGTCTGGGACCGGGTAAGTCTTGCACGGTGATGGTGCAGTTCACGGCAGGCGTCGGCACCAGCACCGCCACGCTGCGGGCGACCGCGATCAAGTCCGGCGCCAGTGCCGTGGCTGCGCTCACCGGGACCGGGGTGTCCGCCCACCTGTACTGGCCCACCACCGTGGATGGCTCGATCGATGAGGCCAGCCTGGACGGCACCAGCCCGCACGCCATCGTCACGGGCCAGGACAGCCCGTTCGGGGTGGCGGTGGACAGCAGCCACCTGTACTGGGCCGACACCATCCCCGGCACGATCATGCAGGCCAACCTGGACGGCAGCAACCCGCTGCCGATCGTCACCGGCCAGATCGGCGCATGCGGGGTGGCGGTGGACAGCGGCCACCTGTACTGGTCTGACGCCGGCAGTGCCACCGCTGCCACTGGCACGATCTGGGAGGCCAATCTGGACGGCAGCAACCCGCAGGCCATCGTCACCGGCCAGAACTTCCCCTGCGGGGTGGCGGCGGACGGCAGCCACCTGTACTGGGCCGACGTCCACGCTAGCGCGATCATGCAGGCCGCCCTGGATGGCAGCAACCCGCACGTCCTCGTCACCGTTGCCAACAAGGGCACTCCGAGCGGGGTGGCCGTTGACAGCAGCCAGCTGTACTGGACCGACGTCCTGAATGGCACGATCAGCGAGGCCAATCTGGACGGCAGCAACCCGCATGTCATTATCACGCTCCAGGACGACCCGACCGGGGTGGCGCTGGACAGCAGCCGCCTGTACTGGTCGGACGCCGCCGGGGACATTCCTGGCAACGGCACCATCTGGGAGGCCAACCTGGACGGCAGCAACCCGCAGGTCATCATTACCGGCCAGAACGGACCGCGCGGGGTGGCGGTCGGCCCGCAATGAGGCAAATCCGGCGCGACAGGCACTGACGGATCCGGGCAGACGTGACTCTTCCGGCATCTGCGGCAGCTGGCCGGCGTGCTGCGGGTGGCCGGGAGCGGTGAACCACTTCCGGTGGCTGTTTCGGTCGGCTAGGTTGCGGGCTATGGGACTCTTTGACAGGTTTGGCGCCCAGGGCGCCTACGACCAGGTCTACGGCGGCGGGATGCCGCATCACGACGTCACGCACGAACTGCTGGCGGGCGCGGCTGGCTTCGAGGCGATGCGTATGTACGAGCACCACCGCGAGCGGGAGGGCATCGTCGAGCACCACGCGCTCGCCAAGGAACTACTGGCCGGCTTCGCCGTAGCCGAGGTGGACAAGCACTTCGACAATGGCCGCTTCGGCCACCTGGACCGCGAGCAGGCCAGGCAGCAGGCCCAGCAGCAAGCGCACCACCTGTGGGAGCAGCAGCAAGGCCGGTACTGAGCCCGCGGCGGATCCGGCATCTGGACTAGCCAGTTTGCGCCGCACGCATCTCACCACGTGCGTTCACAGCCCGCCGGCACCGAGCCGCCTGCCGGCGGGCTATGAACAGTGCTTACTGCGGCAGGTCCGTACGCCGCTCCCATAGGCTGTGGAATTGTGAGCGAACCGGGCAAGGTCGCGGGGCACGCCTTCATCTCCTACGTCCGCGAGGACTCCGGTCGCGTCGACCAGCTGCAGCGGACGCTTGAAGCGGCCGGGATCCCGGTCTGGCGGGATAAAGCCAGCCTGTGGCCGGGCGAGGACTGGCGCGCGATTATCCGGCGCGCGATCACTGATAACGCCCTAGTCTTCATCGCCTGCTTCTCTCGCAGCAGTCTGGCTCGCAAGCTGAGCTATCAGAACGAGGAACTGGTGCTTGCTATCGAGCAGCTGCGGCTGCGCCGCCCGGATGACCCGTGGCTCATCCCGGTCCGGTTCGATGAGTGCGACATCCCCGATCATGAAATCGGCGGCGGTCGCAGGCTGGCGTCCATCCAGCGCGCTGACCTGTTTGGCGGCAAGAAACGCGAAGACACCGAACGGCTAGTCGCGGCCATCAAGGGGATCCTGGAGGGCAAGGCCGGACAGCCTGGCCGGTTAGATGGGTCGGGCCGGCACCACGCCCTCGCGGTATGGCTCGGGCGCAGGTGGCGCGTTCTCGTTCCGACTGCGGCGGTGACCGTTGTCGCGTTGGTCTTGACCCTGCTGCTGGCGCCCGGTGTAGGGACGGGGCGCCCGTCGGCTCCTTCGCCAAGCAATCAGCGCACGGCGGCGCGGAACAGCCCGTCCGGCACTCCCGCGCCACGATCGTCGTCAGCGCCCAGCCGCGCGGCCCTGTCGATCACGACCAGTTTCCTGGCGCCGGGCAGTCAGGCTGACGCACTGGCTTTTGACGGGACAGATCTCTGGACATCGGACAATTCTGGCAGCATCTTCCAGGTTGACGTCAGCGGCCAGGCCGGCAGGCACAGGGCGGACCTCGTAGCCGACCGCGCTCACTGTTTCAGTAGCGCTTGGAGCTGCTGCTGGTGCATGGCGAGATGGAACTCGCCGTTGCCGACGATCAGCTCGCCCAGCGGAATCGGGCTGTCTCGCGCAATCTGCCCGTCATGCCAGATCATGGCGGGGATGGGGCGCACCCGCTCTTGTTCGGTGAGGCTGTCGCAAGACTCGGCGAGCCGGCCGGCTGACGTCTGCACGGCATCGGCGAGATCACCGAGATCGCCGAGGTGGCGGGCGTAGGCGAGCAGGCTGGCGTCATCGGCGATGGTCGAGTTGTCGTAGCTGATGTCCTCGCCGCGGTGCAGCCGGTCAGCGAGATCGCTGAGGAGCTCGTTGTTGAGTGCGATGTGTGCGCCGATCTGGCTGGCGTTCCAGCCAGTGTCCGGCTCACTGAACCCGCCTTTTCGGAGGGTCTCCGCGAACGGCAGGTACGCCATCTGGATCTGCTGTGTTCCCATGCCTTCCCTCACTGATCTGACCGAATCGGCCCGGTCCGTACGGCCGGGGCGGGCCGGTCCCTGCGGTGGCGACGCCGTCAGGCTGCGCCTGGATCGCGCTGGAGCAGCCCGATCGAGTTTCCCTCGGTGTCTCGCAGGTAGGCGATCCAGCCCACGCCCGCGATGGGGTGCCGGGCCGAGATGACCTCGGCCCCGAGCTCGACTGCCTTTGTCACGGTGGCGTCTAGGTCCTCCACCGACATGGTGCAGGTGAAGGCGTTCGCCGGTGCTTCATCGGCCGGCGGCGGGCCCTCGCGAAGACCCATGCCGCCGTCGATTCCCGGCTGGCTGTCCCCGGTGCTGATCAGCCAGTAAGGGGCGTCGCCTGCCTGCCGGAAGCTCCAGCCGAGTGCTCCGGCGTAGAACCGGCGGGCGCGGGCCGGATCGGCGGCTTCCAACTCGAAGTGGACCACTCGTCCCACGGCGCTGCTCCTCTCCGATGTCCAAGGCCCGTCCCGTCCCCGGGATCCCAGGACGGACAACTAGACAATGGCAAGATTGACTGGTGATGTCAAGATGGACCGTGGCCTACCATCACGGTGATCTGCCCGCCGCTCTGCTGGCCGCGGTGCGCAGCGCCGTCGCGGAATGCGGCGTAAGCGGCGTATCGCTGCGTGACGTCGCGCGCCGCGCCGGCGTATCGCACAGCGCGCCTGCGCACCATTTCCGCAGCAAGGCAGGGCTGCTGGCCGCTTTCGCGGCGGCCGGGTACCAGCTGCTCGCCGGGTCGGTCATCGCAGAGGTGGCCGCAGCTGATGCCAGCAACGGCGCGGCTCAGGTGGCCGCGGTTGGCCGCGGTTACGTCAGATTCGCGGTCAGCCATCCGGAGCATTTCGAGGTCATGTTCCGGCTGGACGCGCTGGATCAGGAGAATGAGGATTTCATCCGCGCCAGCGACGCCGCCTACAGCCTGCTCACGGCGACGATTGAGCGCTGCCGGCTGGACGGCCGCCTGCACGGACGCTCCCCCGAGGTGGTGGCGGTCAGCGCATGGTCGATCGTGCACGGGCTCTCAGCGCTGTGGATCAGCGGCCGCCTGTCCGAGCGGATCACCGAACAGGACCCGCAGCGCCTGGCGGCGGCCGTGTCCGCCCTCTTCGTCGAGGCCGTGCTACCACCGCCCGACATCACCGGCTGAGCGAGCCGTGGGATAACGCGGTGGCGTCGGCTCGCACTGCCGCCGGTCCGCTAGTGAATTGGCCGCCGCGCGTTCACCGGCGGATGAGCCCATACTATGGATACTCCTCAAGAGTAATGAGGTTGTCCCGGGCGGCCATGTGTATCACTGCACGAAGATATAGGGGCAGCGTGCCGATGTCGTGCCAGGTCCCCTCCAGAATCTTCCCGCAGAGCAGACTCTTGCGAGCGTAGGCGTCGAGCGCGTGGGTGAGGTAGATCTCCCCCACAGCGTGAGATCCCAGCTTACGAAGCAATTCGACGATCTCTGGTGTAACCACATAGCCGCCCGCGCAGGCGAATCCCGACAGAATCTCCGTGGGTGCTGGCTTTTCAATTATCCGTTTGATCTCCCAGACCCCCGCCGCCTTTCCCTCGCCGAGTTCAGGAATACCGTATCTGGGCGCATCGATGGGCGCCACCGGCGTAAGGCCCACGACGGGATCGCCGCTGAACGCTTCGATAAGTTGGGTGGTCCGCGGCACCTCAGACACGAACAGCTCATCACCCCAAACTACGAGAAATGGCTCGTCGCCAATAATGGAGGCGGCATTAAGAACCGCGCCGCCGTTCCCCCATGGGCCGTGCTGGTAGGTGAAAGAGATCCGCATATCGGCGCCTATCTTCCGCACCTCTTCGGCCTCCCGGTCTTTGCCGGTGTTTCGCAGGTATTGCTCAAGCATCGGATCGGGCGCGAAATGTTCCTGGATGAGATGCTTTCGTGTCGAGGTGACAATCACTATCTCCTCGATCCCCGCCGCAGCCAGCTCCTCGACCAGTATCTGAATTACTGGCCGCCCCAAGATCGGTAGCATTTCCTTGGGAAGGACTTTCGTCAGCGGCAACAGCCGCGTGCCATATCCGGCAACAGGTATAACGGCCTTTCGGATCATGATTCCGACTCGCCGGGTGGACGGGAACACTGGTCGGACTTGACTAGTAGATGATTCGGCCTGGGCTGGACGAATTCACGCATCGAGTCATGCTTATCGAGGTAACCTTCCCTGGATCCGAATTGTGCCAGCTGCACGTGTTTGCCGATGACACCGAGCCGGCGCGATGAGCGCGGCTCACATCCCTGGGCTGTGACGCTACGCCGGAATGGCCGGCTGCTGCCGCTGGACAAGGTCGCCGCACAAGCGTGGGGCGATGAAGCGCAACAAAGCATTACTAACACCTCTGTCGAACCATTAAGTGGAGCATCCAGTATGTGGCCCATGCCTTCGTGAGCTAGCCGCCGAGGAGAAGCTTGCCGCACTCCTCTCGCCCAAGCTTGTGGTTAAGCATTGCGCTCATCTCGTCGTAAATACGGTTGTTGAAGTTTGGCCTGCCTCGGTTGGGTGCTATGTCGAGGATTGCGCTTCCAGGAGACCGGTCGAAGATTGACGTGAAATGTCCTTCAAAGAAGCTGCGAATCTCCTCATCGAGTACTAGAAAAGCAGCGGACTGGGAGCCTAGTGCGGCGGCGAAATAGAAGCCAATGATGACATCCTGGTCGTCTCGATGGTAGGAAAAGTAAGGAACCGCATCATAGGCCCTGATGCTTAGTTGCGCCAGGGGCGGGAAAGTTACGCCCTTGGTGAGGTGGTAAAGTCGCTGACAGATCCCGAGAGATGTTGTGATGTCAGACAGCATCTCCTGTTCCGTTTGTCCCTCTTCGGCGGCAATTCGATTCACCAGGTCTGACCGCGGGTCCAGGAACATGATGCGTATCGTCGATCCCTCATTTAGTTTTCGGAGTAGAACCTGCTCCAATGTTGGCAGACCGCGCTTTCGAAAGTCAGCATCAATCCGATGCAGCACTGATCGCCCCGCAAAGAACAGTTCTCGCGAGCTGGTTGTGGTAGCCCATTTGTAGTATTCATCGTAACCTCGCCGGACCCGGGAAACTAGCCGGATACCCTGAGAGGCGGCAGGCAGGATTTGCAGCATGCCATCTTGAACCTGCTTTGTGATCTCCGCCGAAAGGTCCTCTAATTCTAGGCGGACGACAGCGATCTCGCGGAATGCATTCAAGATGCCGGCAACCATCATTGACAGGCCGAGGCCGTTAACTAACTGCCCTGCCCGGCCATGCCCAGCTATCAGCACAAGGACAGCGCCCGTCGGTATTAGCGCCAGCGAGAATACTAGGCGCAATATGCGATTTCTTGCCATGATTCCGGATCCCTGCGGTGCGAAGCGACGCCGCTGCACGGCCTGCGATGCTTAAACCGTTCAGTCCTACCCTGAGCGCAGTAAGACTGAAACTAGAACATACAACCATTTCAGCCTCTAATCTAGTGTCGTTCTCCCTGCTAGGTCGTCCATCACTTCTTTGTTGCGTTATGACGGCACCCGGTTGACCCAGGCGGCACAACTTCGGCCAGATGGGCCGACTCACCGCGCCGATCCAGCGCTTATGCGCCGAACGTTCCGGCCCGGATGTCGCCTGCCAGGCCGGAGCGGCCGACGGTCAGCGCGAGTCTTAGGATCATGCCGATGCGGCGCGAGTCTTCCACTGTCGTGGTCCTGGTCGGCGAGGTCGGCGACGGCCTCCTTGCCGGGCTGGCCCGATATGCGAACGTCTCGGTCACTCGTGCCCCTGCTGCGGATGCCGAGCAGGCTAGCCAGGCGACCGCTGTTCGACCGGGCTGGGAGCCAGGGGCGCTGGCTATGCGGGAAGCGGTCCGGCGGACTTCGACGTATGTAATCGTGCCCGATGACCCGCTGGCTGGCGTTGCCGCCGGGTGGCGGGCGATGTGGGATCCGCCGGCCGGACCGGGCGGAGCGGCGGGGTTCGAGGAGCGTGCCGCGGACGCGCTGGCCGCTTGGCGGGACAAGCGGTTCGACCTGCCCGACTACTACCTGGTCACGATGCCAGCCCAGCTGGACAGCGATCACATACCTACCGCCCGCGCCGTAGCCGACGTTATCGCCGAGGCGCTCGGCGGACTCGCTGCCGCCCTCGCCCCGCCTGACCAGTGGCGCATCACCCTCACGCTTGGATACGCCGAGCAGATGATCGCCACCGAGATCTTCACCCCGGGCCAGGCCGAGGCGGTCAGGCAGCGCATCAGGCGCGGAGTCTGAGCACGTGGTCAGCTAGGTGGGGCTTACGTTCCGGTGCCGCTCGAAGGCGGCCACGAAACCGTGGACATCACCGCGGGCCTCAAGCTCAAGCGACTCACCGCCCGTGAAGGTAATGGTCAGCGGCCACCAGGATTTGGCGATTTCGGTGCGGATAGCTGTGATCCTGGTGACGTCCACGGTGCCCAGATGATCGTGGACCTGGCTGAGCATAGGATCGGCCGCCCATACGTGCAGCGCTTGCGGATCGAGGCCCAGGACGACCGCGGCATCAAGCGGCATGTCGGTCCGCTCCTCGTCGCGGTGAGCGGCAGCGCGCGCCGCAGGACGAGCGACGAGGTAGTTCCCAAGCGGGCCGAGCCAGCGCGTGAAGCTCACCGCGGTGCTGACCCGGGCATAGATCGCGGCGCTCAGCGGCGGCCCGCCGACCTGCTGCGACAGGGTCGTGACCAGATCCTTGTCCTCGACGTGTATTGCGCGCCTCCTGAGCAGACTGCAGCCGGCCTTCGCCGTGACTTGTCGTGACTTGCCGTGAACCCTAATCCAAAGCACTTTCCCGTGTAAAGTAGCCAGGGTGCTTGGCCATCCGATGGACACGTCTGCACGGCAGGCCGCTGAGGCGCTCGATGAGATCGCCAGGCTGCGCGGACGCACCCGCAGGTCGCTGGGAGTGCCGTGGTTCCCGCTGGTCTGCTTCGGGGTGCTAACCATGCTGTGCGCACCGCTGATCGCCGGTGCGGGCCCGGCCGCGCTGATACCGCTGTGGCTCGTGGCAGGCGCTGCCGGAATGCTCCTGATTCGCCGCTACTACCGGCGGCGCGGCCGGCGGCATGGCGTGACAGGACGCGGGCGGCGCGCGTGGATCTTCGCAGCCGCGCTTTTCCCGGTCTGCCTGATGGCCGGCGTCGCTGGCAGCATGGCGGGCGGTAAGGTCGGCGGCGTGCTTGCATCAATCGTCGTCGTCGTGGCCGGTTACTACGCCACGGGCCTGCTGCAGCACAACTCGGCGGCGGCGCTGGCGGTCACCCCGGGAGCGGTTCTCGCGGTCGCACTCATGCTGGCGGGCCTGGCGCCGTGGATGGCCGAGCTGACCTTCGGCGCCACCATGGTGGCGGCGGGCGCCGGCCTGCGCGCGGCAGGGGAACGGCCGTGAGCCATCCCACCCGGCGCCTCGATGACGCGGTCCACCAGCGCACGCGGCTGGGCATCCTCACGGTGCTCTGCGAGGGCGGCCGTGCTGACTTCGCCTATCTCCGCAAGACGCTCGAACTCACCGACGGCAACCTGTCACGCAATATCAGCCGGCTGGTCAGCGCCGGCTATGTGCGAATGGAGAAGGTCGCCGAAGGCCGCAGGTCCCGCACCTGGCTGAGCGCAACGCCGGCCGGCCGCGCCGCGCTGAACGCCGAGATCGCCGCGCTGCGGGAGATCATCGCCGGCCTCGACGCGCCGCCCGCCCGCCAGCGAGCGCATCAGCCGCTGACCCGGCCGGCCTGAAGGCCAGCGGCGGCTCAGATGTCCAGGCCCGCGTCGATCTCGCAGGCGCTCCCCCGGTGACCATGACATCAGTTCGCGTGGCGCACGGCAGCGCCTGACCGGCGAGGGTGTCAGGCCCGTGCTGATCTGATCAGGGCCGTTGCCGTGGCTACCGCCACCGTCATTCCTTCCCACCCGAGCAGGGCAGCCGCAGGCGGCGGTTGCCCTGCCCTTTTCGATCCGGTGCAGTGATCCCGGGTCACCAGGAACCGGCACCGCGTTGTATATCAAGCGAATGCTTGGTATACTGAGCATAGGACAAGGACACCTGGAGGAGAGATGACTGACACCATGACCATTGCCCGGGAGATGGAAGATTGGATGCTGGACATGGTCGGCAAGAGCAATGCAGTTGCACTGCAGGCATTGAAGGTCATGGCCGATGGGATCCAGCCGTTGACATCGGCGATTCCGTCCGTGACCCCGCCGCTGGCCTACGACTTCGCCGAGCAGCTGATGGCTAGCGAGCGGAAGTTCGCGGAGGACGTGCTGCACCTGACCGTACAGCTCACCCCGGCCCCAGTCCCGGCCAAGTAGGGCAGTTCGGTACGCGAGTCACGTACGAGCAGCGCGGCGGGCCAGTACTTCGGGTCCGCCGCGCTATTGCGCGCCCGCAGCCGCGAGCAGCAATCCCGCCCTCGAGGAATCCGTGGAACCCAGACCCCCCATGGTGCCCGCGGGTGATGCGGTGCCGACTCTCACCGTGTGTAAGGACAGGCGTAGGCGGCGGATCGGTGCGCGACCGCGCCCAGCTTGTCATCTCCGCCTACGACACCGGACTGGTCCGCCCGCCCTTAGCCGGCCGAAAGTCCGGGATCGCAGCGCACCGCGCGACAATAATCGACCATCGGCTCTGACGATCCGATCTCAGTTGGCGCGAGTGCCGCGCGGGCGTCGCAGTACTCCCTCGGGAGTACTGCGCGGCGAGTAGCGGGCTGGCAAAGTGCCTCCGGCGGTACGACGTCCCGGCCACGCCTACTAGCGAGCATGGAGAACGACAACACTTCCGTGGCTCGCAGGAGATGAACCTCAATGTCGCACCCAACCATCGCCCGACGGCCTGGCCGGCGGCCGGTCCAGCGGGCCGACCGCCGGACCGGCCCGCGGACGGGACCGCTTGGCAGGATCGGCCGGGCGTGCTACCGCCACCGCTGGATCACCCTGCTGGCCTGGATCGCCGGGGTGGCCTGCCTGATCGTGCTGTGGACCAGGTTCGGCGCCCCGTCCGACGACAGCTTCGGCGGCAATGACCCCGGTCAGGCACTGATCAGCGCGCACTTCCACCGGCAGTCCGGCGACACGCTGACGCTGGCGATCAGGTCCTCGGCGCGGATCGACTCCCCCGCCGCGCGTGCGCGGATTACCAGCGCACTGGTGCCGTTCGAGCAGGCACCCGGTGTGAGCGGGGTGACCAGCCCCTATCAGGGCAGCGGCCAGATCTCCCGCGATGGGCATGTGGCGTTCGCCATCGTCCAGTTCAGCCGCCCGTCGACGCAGATCTCCAGCGCTGAAGCCCTCGCACTGATGCACGATGCCACCGCCGCGTCCGGGCATGGCATGACCTTCAGCCTGGGCGGCGACGTGGTCGACCTGGCCGAGACGCCGTATGGCGGACCGACCGAGGGCATCGGCCTCGCCGCCGCCGCCATCGTGCTGCTGATCGCGTTCGGCTCGCTGCTTGCCATGGCGCTGCCGGTGATCACAGCGGTGTTCGGAATCGGCGCAGGCCTGTCCCTGATCGCGCTGCTCGGGCACGTCTTCCCGGCCCCGTCGTTCTCGCCGATCATCGCGTCGATGATCGGACTGGGCGTCGGCGTGGACTACGCGCTGTTCATCGTCACCAGGTTCCGCGAGACCCTGCGCGGGGATGCGGGGGGTCGCCCCCCCGAGGCAACCCTGCGCGGGGATGCGGGGGGTCGCCCCCCCGAGGCAACCCTGCGGGGGGATGCGGCGGGTCGCCCCCCCGAGGCAACACCGCGGGCGGGTGCAACGGGTGAGGACGCCGTCGCGATCACCATGAGCACGGCAGGCCGGTCGGTGTTGACCGCCGGCACCACGGTCGCGATCGGCATGCTTGGCCTGCTGGTGCTGCGCCAGCAACTGATGAACGGAGTCGCGATCGCGGCCGCCGCCACGGTGGCGATGACCGTGCTCGGCTCGCTGACCCTGCTCCCGGCGATGCTCGGCTTCACCGGGCTCCGGCTGGCGAAGCCGTCCAGGCTGCACCTGCCCCGTCGGGCACCGGCCCTGCCGGGCGGGGACCAGCGCCGAGCCTCCCGTTATGCCTCCCGTTCTGTAGCGGAACGGTGGGCTGCGGTGGTGCAGCGCCGGCCCGTGCTGGCCGCCGTCGCCTCGACTGCCGTCATCCTCGTGCTTGCCGCTCCCGCCCTTGGCATGAAGCTGAGCATGCCGGACGAATCTGCCCAGGCGCGCGGCACCATGGGATACGCCAGCTACGCGACGATGGCCAGCGGGTTCGGGCCAGGCTTCGACGCGCCGCTGATCGTGGTGGCCAGCCTGCCTAGTCCGGACGCGAGCACGACTGCGCTGGCCGCGGCGGTCCGGGCCACACCGGGGATCGCCAGCGTCACCCCCGTGGTCGCGAGTTCCGACGGCAAGGCCGCGATGATGATCGCCTATCCGACGACGGGCGAGCAGAATCCGGCCACCGATGCGATCGTCAACAGGCTCAGCGGGAACGTGCTGCCGCGGGCGACCGGGGGCACCGGCATCCACGCCTATGTCACCGGGCCGAACGCGGGGAACGTCGCATTCGCGAACATGACCGGCCAGCGCCTGCCCGCGCTGGTGGCAATCGTGGTACTGCTGTCGATGCTGCTGCTGATGGTGGTGTTCCGCTCGGTGACCGTGGCGGTCAAGGCCGCCGTGATGAACCTGCTGTCGATCTCGGCCGCCTACGGCGTGCTGGTCCTCGTCACTCAGGATGGGTGGCTCCGCCAGTTGTTCGGATTCCCCGAGACCATGCCGGTGACCACCTGGGTACCGATCTTCCTGTTCGTGATCTTGTTCGGGCTGTCGATGGACTACGAGGTGTTCCTGCTCTCCCGGATCCGGGAGCACTATGACGCGACCGGCGACAACTCGGCCTCGGTCGCCCGCGGCTTGGCCAGCACCGCGCGGGTGATCTCGGCAGCCGCCGCGATCATGGTGGTGGTCTTCCTGTCCTTCGTGCTCGGCGCCAACGTCTCGGTCAAGCAGGTCGGTCTCGGCCTTGCCGTGGCCGTGCTGATCGACGCGACGCTGGTCCGGCTGGTGCTGGTGCCCGCGGTGATGGAACTGCTCGGCAAGACCAACTGGTGGCTGCCCGCTCCGCTAGCTCGGATCCTGCCGGCCGACTCCGGCGTCCCAGTCGACGGGAACGAGCCCTCGGTACGGGGCGGCGAGACCGCGCCTGCCGCTGCCCGCTGACCGGTTCGCCGGCCAAGGCGCCCGGCGCCGCTGCTCCTGTAGCCGCGGTGCCGGGCGCGCTTTTGTCAGTGTCCGGGAGGCTGACGTGACGCGAATCGGCAACTTGTACGGACCGGATGCCACGTTCCTTGGCGTGCCGAGCGCCGACCTCTCCGACCCGTCATCCTGGGCCGGAACCGACATCATGATCATCGGTGCGCCGTTCGACGGCGGCACGTCGCACCGGCCTGGTGCCCGGTTCGGCCCGCAGGCCATTCGCTTCACCGACTACCTGCCGCACGACGGCTCGAGGCCGCACCTCGCGCTCGGGGTGGACCCGCTGGCCGAGCTCAAGGTCGCTGACGCGGGCGACATCGAGATGCCATCCGGCAACACCGAGCTGTCGCTGCGCCGGCTTGAGGATGCCGTGCATGTCGCCGCGGCGGCCGGCGCCATCCCGGTCATTCTCGGCGGCGACCACACGATCGCCTTCCCCGACGCGACCGGGGTGGCCAGGCATGTCGGCTGGGGCCGGCTGTCGATGATCCACTTTGACGCGCATGCCGATACCGGCAACACCCAGTTCGGCTCGCTCTACGGGCACGGCACTCCGATGCGCAGGCTGATCGAATCCGGCGCGGTACGCGGTGACCGGTTCCTGCAGGTCGGCCTGCGCGGTTACTGGCCGGAGCCGGAGACCCTGGGCTGGATGGCCGATCAGCGAATGCGCAGCTATGAGATGACCGAGGTGGTGGCGAGGGGCCTGGATGCCTGCCTGACCGAGGCGTTCGGCATCGCCGTCGATGATTGTGACGGCGTGTTCCTGTCGGTCGACGTCGACGTGGTCGACCCCGGCATGGCGCCGGGGACCGGAACCCCAGAGCCAGGCGGCCTGTCCGGCCGCCAGTTGCTCGACGCGGTCCGGCGGATCGCGATGGAACTCCCGGTGGCCGGGGTCGACGTCGTCGAGGTGGCGCCGCCGTACGACCACGCCGAGATCACGGCGTTCCTGGCCAACCGGATCGTGCTTGAGGTGCTATCCGGGATCGCCTGGCGGCGGCAACGAGCCGCTGGCCGTGAGCCGCGCACGCCGACCGCACCGTTGCTCGACGGCCGCGGCGGCGGTGGCCCTGACCGCGGTGACGGCCGTGACGGCTCGACCGGCCCGGGGTGAGCGCAAGTCACGCCGCGATTGATGACTGAGTAGCGGAAGTTCAGCCGGATCTATAGTTGAGGCATGCTGGATGCGACCAGGCTCCGGGTGCTCGTCGCGATCGCCAGGAACGGCTCGGTAACCGCAGCGGCGCAGGCGCTGAACTACGCCCAGCCTTCGATTAGCCACCACATCGCCAGGCTGGAAGCCGAGACCGGCGCCAAACTGATGGAGCGGGCCGGCCGTGGCATCCGGCTGACCGACGCCGGGCGGCTGCTAGCCGAGCGAGCCGAGGAGATCCTCGGCCGGCTCGACGCGGCCGAGGCCGAGCTGGCCGCGCATGTGGGGCTGCGCCAGGACCGGGTACGGCTGGCCGCGTTCGGGTCGGCACTCGGCACCGTCGTGCCGGCGGCCGCTGCCCGGTTGCAGGCCGAAAGACCTGAGCTGAACCTGACCTTGACGGAGGCGGCGCCGGCGGAGGCCCTGCGGATGCTGCGGGCCGGACTCGCCGACGTGGCCCTGGTCTTCCGCTACTACCAGACGAACGACGATGCGGAGCTCCGCAGACCGGACCTGGGTGATGCCCGGCCTGGCCTGGGTGGTGCCGGGCCGGACTCGGGCCCGAGGACTGGCGTCGAGCCGGGAACGGCCAGTCCGTCCGACGCCAGTCGGCCCGACGCCAGTCCGCCCGACGCCGATCCGACCGACGCCGAGCTGGCCGATTTCGGTCTTGGCTCGCTGATTCCCGACGCCGATGGACTCCGGGCCAGGCTGGTCCTCGACGAGCCCGTCTACCTGATCACCGGCCGCAAGGCGGAGGCGGCCGTCTCGGACACCGAGGCAGGCCGCGACACCGAGGCAGGCGCAGACGCCGAGGCAGGCTCAGACTCCCAGGCAGGCTCAGACGCCGAGGCCGACTCAGACGGCCAGGCCGGCCCGGACGCCGAGGCTGATCCGGATGGGCCAATTCGCTCCGCCGATACCCGGGCGAGCCGCTCCGGTCTGGCGCGCTACGCCCGCCACCGCTGGATCGCCGGGGACGGCTGCCGCGATTTCCTGTTCGAGCAGTGCGCAGCGGCGGGCTTCACTCCCAATATCGCATTCGTCACCGATGACCGCGTCGCTTGCCAGGCGCTAGTAGCAGCCGGGCTCGGGGTCACGATCCTGCCCGGCCTGGCGTTGAGCGCCGCACGTCATCCGGGGATCGCGGCGAAGGCCCTGCCCGGGGCGCGCCGTCAGGTGCTGGCGGTGACCTACGGCGAGCCGCCGGACCCGCCGGCCAGCGCGCGGCTGATCGACGCGCTCGTCCAGTCCGCAACCACCGGCCAAGCCACCCCCCGGCAGCGATCACAGCGCTCAGGCTGAATCGATCCGGCATTGCGGCGGACCGGCGGTGCGGCCAGCGGCCAGGACCCGTGCTGGCCCGGCGGCGCGCGCCTGCGGCCGCGCGGGCCTGCGAGGGCGCGCGGGGGCGCGCGGGAACTGCACGCATGGGCTAGATCGCGACCGAGCGCCCGGCCCAGTAAGGATCACGCAGCCGCCGCTTGAGCAGCTTGCCGCTTGGGTCGCGAGGCAGCTCGGCGACGAAGTCGATCGTCTTCGGCCACTTCATCTTGGCCAGTCTGCCCTCCAGCGAGGCGAGGATCTCGGCCGCCAGTTCATCCGATGGCGGAACGCCCTCCGCGGGCTGGACCACAGCCTTGACTTGCTCGCCCCACTCATCATCTGGAATGCCGAACACCGCGACGTCGGCGACCTTCGGGTGGGTGACGATCTCGGCCTCGATCTCGGCCGGGTAGATGTTCATGCCACCAGAGATGATCATGTCGGACTTGCGGTCGCAGAGGAACAGGAAGCCGTCGGAGTCCAGGAAGCCGATGTCGCCCACGGTGAAGAACCCGCGCAGCCGTCCGGCTGCCGTCTTGGCCGGGTCATCCTTGTACTCGAACTCCATCCCCATCTTCATGTACACGGTGCCGGGAACGCCTGCCGGGCACGCGTTCCCCTCGTCGTCGGCGATCATGATCTCGCTCACCGGCCATGCCTTGCCGACGGTACCCGGCCGCTCCAGCCAGTCCTGCGGGGTGACAATGGTCCCGCCGCCCTCGGTCGCCGCGTAGTACTCGTAGACGCACGGCCCCCACCACTCCAGCATCGCCCGCTTGATCGGCACCGGGCACGGTGCCGCTGCGTGGATCAGCCAGCGCATCGAGGACACATCGTACTTGCGGCGGATCCCCTCCGGCAGCGCGAGCATCCGCCGGAACTGGATCGGCACCATGTGGGTGTTGGTCACCCGGTACCGCTGGACCAGCGCAAGCGCGTGCTCGGCGTCCCAGGAGTCCATGCAGACCAGGGTGTGCCCGAACTGCAGGGCACTGCCGCCGAAGATGGTGACCGCCGTGTGGTAGTTGGGCGAGGTGATCAGATGCACGTTCGGCTGGCCCGGCGTGATCCCGAAGAACTGCAGCAGGCCGGTCAGCAGGTCGGCGGCCACGTCCGGGTCCAGTCCGGTCAGCGCGCGCCGGACGCCCTTCGGGCGGCCGGTCGTGCCCGAGGTGTAGTGCATCGCCGTGCCTGCGGTCCGGTCCTCCGGCATTGTGGTCGGCTGCCCGGCGCTGAGCTCACCGATCTCGGTAAAGCCGGGAACCGTGCCGTAGCTGAATCTGGCGTCCGCGGGCACCCCGGCCTCATCGGCCGCGGCCAAGCCGGCCTCGCCGAAGCGCTCATGCACGAAGAACGCCTTCGCCTCGCAGTCGCGCACGATGTAGGCGATCTCCGGGGCGGTGAAATGCCAGTTGATCGGGGTGTAGTACCAGCCGGCCTGCAAGGCGGCCATGCTCAGCTCAATCGGCGCAACGCCGTTCGGAACCAGCGCGGCGATCCCGTCGCCCGGTCGCAGGCCCTTCGCCCGCAGCGCATGGGTGATCTGATTAACCCGGCCGAGCAGTTCACCTGCCGTGTGCTCGGTCCCGTCCGGCTCGACCACAGCGATCCAGTCCGGATCGGCTTGAGCACGACCCCAGAAGCCCTGCGACTCCACCACGTTCCTCCGATCGGGCCTTCCGGTCTAACTCGGATCCGGCAGACTAGCTGCGACTATGTCAATATCGCGCACAATACTAATAACGGCCGCCCGCTCACCAGAGCCCAGCGAGGTCCCATCGGTTGCAGCTGCGCAGGCCACCGCCTCATACGGCGCGAGCCGCCTGTGCCGTGCCGCCCTCGGCGCGCGCTACCGCTGCCTCGGCGGGTGAGCGTCTGGACAGCACGACAACGACGACGCCGGCGACGGCAATCCCGGTCAGCCGCAAGGCGAGCCGACCCGGGTCGGCTGGCAGCCGCTCCCCGAAGAGCCACGTGCCGGCGATCATGAAATAGGCGCTGCCGGTGATGTTCGAGACCGGCCCGACGATGGAGACCCGGCAGCGCTGGAGCGCGGTCTGGAACAGCAGCATCGCGGCACCCGAGCAGCCGAGGACCATGTACGGGTACGGTGACGCGACAGCGGCGACCAGGAGTGCCATCCCGATGTGATGACTGATGACGGCCGCGGACAGTGCCTTGGCGGCGAGAGTCGAGACACCGTAGAGCAGGCCGGTGGCCAGGCCGAAGGACACCCCGATCGCGGGCGCCCGGTGCCTGCCGATGACCTGGCGCAGCGAAACCGCGCCGAGCAGCAGGCCGAGCGTGCAGGACGGAGCGGCGACCAGCGCCATCGACAAGCCGTTGACGTGGTAGCCGGCCCGGCCAGCCGGTCCGGCCGCGGACAGCGCGATCATGACGATAGATATAGCCATCACCAGGACGCAGGCGAGCTCGGTCCGGCCCAGTCTTTCCCCAAGCACGAGCCGGGATGCCACGAGCAAGATGACCACACCGCAGGCCAGCACCGGCTGGACAACGGTGACCGGGGCCAGCGTCAGAGCCGCCACCTGCAGCGCCAGCCCGCAAAGCATGAAGGCGAAGCCCGCCAGCCAGGCCGGCGAGGAAAGCACGGTACGCAGCAGCGTGACCGCATGCCGGGCATCGATGGCAGGCAGCTGGTTCAGCGCTCGCTTTTCCAGAATCAGCCCGCCCTGGTAGGAGCTGGTCGCCAGCAGCGCTACCGCGACTGCGGGACCCGCCCCGGCGGTCAGCACTCAAGTTCCCGGTCAGCGAGACCGTCGGGAGCCCCGGCCAACCCCGGGTTAGCGAGTCCATTCATCACTGGTCGGCCCGCAGGCGCCAGCCAGACCGGCCGAACGGTGGCCGCCAAGCCAGCCGACCGACCTGCGGCCGCCAGCCAGACCGGCCGAACTGAGCGGGGAGGATCGGGGTAAGCGCGGCGGCCAGCGCGATGACGGCGCAGGCCTGGGCAGGTGCCCCGAAAGCGCTGTACTGGCCACTGGCAGCATGCGCGGTCAGTACTCCGGCGGCGATCATGGCAGCGCCTGCGATCCCGCCCAGCCAGGTCGGCCAGCGATAAGCGATAACGGCAAGGACAGGTACTGCGAGCACCAGCGGGCCGGCGACCACCAGGATGAGTCCGGATAGCGCGAGCAGGCCGAGCCAGGCGGCAACAGGCCGATCGCCTTTCGCCGTGGTGCCGACCATTTCATCCGAGACTCCGATTCCGGTGGACCCAACGGTCGGGTCGGTGCCTGGAGCAACCGGAGAACCCGTGCTCTCGGCAGGCTCTGGGGACTCTGGAACCGGGTGTCTGCGCACCCTAATGTGCCCACGCCAGAAGACGGCGATGGCGATCAGGGCCAATGCGAGGACAGCGGACAGGATGATCCAGATGTGGTAGATGATAACGGGCGTAAAGCTCAGATGAACGATTCCGCCGGCGCCCGCCGGCAGGAGAAATCCCTGCTGCCAGCCGTCCAGCCGGAGCGGCGTCAGCGGCTTCCCGTTCAGAGTCGCCACCCAGCCGGCGTTGGCGTTCTGATGCACTTCTAGGTAGGAGGCGGCACCAGGGCCGACTCGCACCAGCCCGCTCTCGGCCTGCCAGTTCAAGACATGTACCGCGCGGGCGAGGCCAGCTCCGGAGCTGGCAGCAGTCGGCGCGGGGCCGAGGCTGGATGCCGTATCAGCGCCGGTCAGGCTGACATCCGTAATGGTGAATGGTCCCGGCACGGCCGCGGTCAGCCAGTGCCGCCCCTGGCCGAGCTGCACAACGGATCCGGGCGTGCACAACCGGACCTGAACTGGCAGAAACCTAATCAGGTCACCGATTGTCCCCATCACTTGCGTTTGGTAGCGACGGCCATCGATGGTGACCTGCGGGCCCTCGCCGCAGGCGAGCCGGAACTTCGCGGTTGGGCTGGGTATGGCCGGACGCAACCCAGCGAGCGCTGGGATAGAAAGCAAGCTAAGCCCGACCGGCAGCGTCGTCGCCGACGACGCGAACGGGAAACTGAGGCTCATCCGGTCGGTAGTCAGCGGCGGCACGATCTGGACCAGTCCGTCGAAGCCAATGGCAGCCACTCGGTCACCGTCCGGGCTGGCGATCTGCACCGTCCCTGGTGCCGTGCCAAACAGAGGCAATGATGCGATGACCATCTGGGTGATCCGCCGGTCGCCGTGCCAGCCGATGTTCAGGACCGGGTTCGGGCCGCCCGCTATCCACGGAGTCGGGTTAACCCGCTGGAGCAGGCCGGCCGGCGACAGGCTTGGCAGGTCGTGCCAGGTGGAACTCGCCGTGACCTGAATTGTGTTCCTTCTGATCGGCGTGAGGCTGCCGAGTATGGCCGCTAGCGATCGGCTGGGCACTGCCATCGCCATCGCCTTCAGCCGGAATGCCGCTTGGGTAGACGTGACGAACGTGCGAGCCAGCGGGGGGTAGGTGGTCACATCCACGAGATTGGCCGGGGACGGTACCTGCTGCTGGAACGAGAAGGCGACGGCTGGCGCTTCCTGGCCCGCCCTGTCTTCCGGCGACTCAAGGAAGCGGGTGACCTTGATACCGGGAATCGCCACATTCGTAATTCCGGCACCAGCGCCGCCGGGCACGCCACCGCGGGCTCCGGCGATGGTGATCCGCATCCACCTGGTAGGACCGGCCGGCACCTGCAGCGGCTGCTCCGCCTGGGTAGTCTGCACGGCGCTTGTGATCGTGCCCGTCGCCGTGCTGACCCGCAACCGGTCAGCCACCGGGCGCACCGCACCGTCATCCAGGAGCATGATACCGATCGTGTCTGGCAGATTGACGGGGTTGCTGAAGGTGATCTGAATCCACTGGCCGACTGCGGTATACGGATTCGCTTCGACCCAAGCGGTGCGCGGATTGTCGTCAAACACGTTCACCGGATCGATCTGCGGGCTGTTGGCAAGCCAGGATCCCGAGGACGACGCGGTCACCGAGGCGGCACCAGACAGCACCGCTACCGTCTGGTGACCACGGGCAACCACCGGCATAAGCTGCCGCGGTGGGCCGCCGGCATCGCCAAGCGGATCGTCCACCGGGTTGGTCTCTGTCGCTGTGTAGGTGAAGGATGGCACCGGATCGACCAGCCCGAATCCGTAGTCCGCCCGGCGCAAACTGTCGGTGACTGCCCAGAGCGCAGGTGTCGTGACCAGCGGGTCGCCCGCGATGACCGCGGGCTGAGCGGACACGATTTGCTGGCCGATCAGCTGCAGCAGCGCATCGGGCCCGCCATTGACCAGCACGGTGTCGCTGACCGGCAGCACGGCGACCGGCCCCGATACTGGACCTCGTGCGGCGTCGGCCTGGAATACTTCCACCGCCGGATAGGACGGTTCAAGCCGCTGAATCTGCGGCAGCGCACCAGGGTCGGTCTGCTTGCCCGTGATCAGCGGGCCGAAGGCAGCTATTCGACGGAAACCTGAAGCCAATAGCGTTTCATGCACGAGCTTGGGGGGCGTGTAGTCGATCATGGTGGGGTCTAGGTCGTTGCGCACCACCACGAATCGGATACCGGACCGGGCGAGCAGCGTTGCCAGGCCACCGACCCGCTCGCCTGACACCACGGCACTCTCAAGTGAATTGAGCAGTACCTGCGATCCGGCGCCACCGTAAGGAACGAGTGACGGCGTAGCCCACGGCGAGTTCGCGAGCGGCTCAAGCGGCTCATCGATCGGCTCACCCCACAAGAACATGGCGTGCGCTGCGGCGGGCACGATCAACGCGGGCGCATTGGGCGACTTGGAGTGCAGGAAATCAGCAACCTGGTACCAGTAGCTCGGGATGGCGGGATACGAGCCCGGATTGAGAACCTGTCCGGAAAGGTAGGGAAGCGCAAGTCCGGCGGACACCAGCAGGGCTGCGGAGACAGTCACCAGGCTGAGAAACGCACGATGGGCCGGATTCCGAATAGCGTCGACCCGCCTGGACGTCAGAGCATGGGCGATCCCCAGCGCCAGCACGGCAGCGGCTACCGGCTCAAGCTTGTACACATTTCTGAACGGACCGAGCGAGGTGTTGAGCCACTGCTCAACCGGCCCGTGAAACGGACCGCCAAGTGGGCCTGGGTAACCAGCAAGCGCCACCAATGCCGCCAGCCCCAGTGACCATCGCAGCCAGCGGCCATACGGCATGTCCCGCCTAGCCATCCCGAAGAGCCCCAGAGCCGATGTGCTCGCGGCCGCCAGCACGGCGACGGGATTCGCGATCATCATCCATCCGGCGCTCAGCCACGGCTTGCCGAGGTTCAGGTACGCGGTCCAGTTACCCGCGCCACGCAGAAACGCGGCTGCTGACATGGTTCCCGTGGTAGTCGCGGCCTGCTCGGTATAGGGCAGGAAGTTAAACGAGTACCTGCCCTGCAGCAGTAGCGGAACAACCCACCAGCTAGTGGCGAGGGCTATCGCGGCCAACCAGAATGCGCCGAGGCGCAGGCGAGTCCGGCCGCTGGTCTGGGTGAGGATGAACACGGCGGGCAGAACGAGAGCGTTCACGGTGGCGGCCGCGTTGACTCCGCCCATGCACAGGACGGCAACCCCTGATCTGGCCGCGGCTCTGACCAGCGGCGCACCGCGGGATGCTGACACGAGCGGCAGGACCGCCCACGGAGCGAGCATCCCCGGAATTATCCCGGCCGAGGTCGAACCGATCACGATGGTGAAGGTCGGCCACAGCGCGAAAGCTAGCCCGGCGATCGCCCTGGACCGTTCCGAGCCGATCCGCAGCGCGGCCGCTAGCTGCACCACGCCGCGGTAAGCGAGCGCGATGAGCAGCGCGAGCCAGAGCCGTTCGGTGATCCAGACCGGGAACCTCAGCAGCTGGCCAGCCAGATAGAACGGCGCCATCGGGACGGCGTAGCCGATGTACTGGTTCTGCAGTGACCCGAACCACTCCAGCGGATTCCACAGATGCCAGAGCCGGGCGTAAAAGCCAAGCGGGTCGATGTCGACACCGAGCTTGGTGTCGAAGAACATCAGGCCCGGATGGTTGGCGAGCAGGACGACGAGGGCAGCTAGCCAGACCCAGCGCGTCAGGCGAGCGGCGCTGAGTGGCCGCGGGTCCGATGAGTCATGTCCCGCCGAATCCGTGGCCGCCCCGGGACGGTCCAGATCCGGCCGGTCAGCCAGCGCGAGCGGTCGGACCGACCTCGACATGCGCCGACTCCCTCACCTCAGCATGCTGGCATGCGGCACCAGACCCCGCCGACCGGCTGAGCGCCAGCGGCGCGGACTCTTACCGCAGTAGGGACACATGCTACTTATCGAGAGAACCCGGCAGAGTCGCTCGCGAACCCTACCAAGCAACTATCCGGTATCGGAGATATACTCGCCTATCGGCCTATACCATCCGAGCTAGTCGGCTGCCTGCGTGGCCTCGTCATCTGACGACATGTCCTCCTCGTCGTCGTCCAGCGGGCCTTCCTCCTCGTACTCAGGCCGGCGCCGGAGCACAAGCACAAGCCCGAAAGCAAGGAGCACGATGCCGAGCAGCCCGGCGATCAGCGGAACCGTCGTGATCACCAGATTGGCCTTGGTGTCGTCCGACTTGACCATCTTGGCCGACGCGGCGATGCTGGCAGGCGTCATCTTGAGGTCGCCGCTGAACAGGTTCAGACGCACGGCCCCAGTGCTATCGCGCAAGGTGACCTGCTGGTTCTTCTCCGTCTCAACGGGGGCGCCGGTCACCGGGTCCACCCATGAGGTGTTCGTGGCCTGGTAGTACTGGCCCAGCGTCACCGACGGCTGGCTCTCGCCAACCAGCGAGCCCGGGAGCGTCTGGGTCGTGTACTGCGTCGGCGGCACCTGCTCGACGAACTTGTAGGTCGTTATACCGTCGATGGTCGCAGTGCCCTGGTAGGTCGCAGGCTCGGGCTTGAGCAGAGTGGTATCGAAGACCTGGTATGTCCTCTTCTGCGTATTGAACGGCCAGACGTAGCCCTGACCGGACAGATGCAGAGCGGTGTCCGTGCCGATGGAGTCGCCGCAGCAGTTGCCGATCAGCACGCCGGTGCGCCGATCGAAGGCCAGCCGCTGGATGGAGTACTGGTATATCAAACCGTTGGTCTGGTCATAGGCATAGCTGAACTCGGTCCAGACGGCGCGGGTCGAGGTGCCCGCTGCCACGTCGCCCTCGACGGTTGCAGTGACCTGCATGGTGACGCCGCTGAGTTCGTTGAGCTTGGCGACGCTGAAGTAGGAGACGTTGTGGCCGACCAGCGTGGAGACCAGATACTCATTCAGCGGGAACTTGACCGCAACACCGACCACATAGAAGTGCATCAGCAGGGCGACCACCACAAAGAATGTCCCCAGGCCGCTGGCAGTGAGCCCGATGACCCTGCGCATGCGCCCCTCCACATCCGTCACCACCGCGACGGAATCTTCGTTACCATTATGATATTTCGGATGATCATATTCCGAACAGGGAGCATGTTAGCGGCAATCTGGACAGGTGGCTATAGGAACTTCAGGCTCTGCCGCCGACCCGACGCCGCAGAACGTCCGCCACCAGCGCGGTCATCGCCGCAGCGCTCTGATCCCAGTCGAAGCGACTTGCCCAGGTACAGCAGGCGGCAGCCATCTCAGCGCGGCGGGAGGGGTTGGCCAGTTCCTTGAGCGCGCGCTCGGTCACGTCCGCGATGAGCTCGCCGTCCCGCACCAGCCAGCCCGTCTCACCGTCGCGCACCGCGTCGCGCAGACCGTCGACGTCATAGGCGACCGTCGGCACGCCGAGGGCCGCCGCCTCAAGGACGCACAAGCCCCAGCCCTCGCCACGGGACGTGTTGAGGTGCAGCAGGGCGTTCGCGACCAGCGCCCGCTTCTCATCCTCGGGCAGATACCCGCGCAGCCGGACCACTGACTCCAGACCGCGCGAGGCGATCTCGCTCACCAGCGAATCAGCCGCCGGACCACGGCCAACCATGTCGATGGTGATGCCGGTGTCGCGGAGCCGGTCGCCGATGTCGAGTACCCGGTCAGCGCGCTTGTGCGCGACCAGCCGACCGACCCAGACCAGCGATCCTGGGCCCGTGGCAGCCGATTCGGGCCTGGACTCGGCCAGGACTGGCCTGGCGAAGGAATCGGCCGACAGCCCGTTCGGAATGATGTGGATCGGTCCGGACCAGCGCAGTCTGCTCCGCATCGCCACCGCGGTCGAGTCAGAGACGGCGACGCACTCCTGCCGCCGGTAGCACCAGCGCGCCACCGGCCCTTCGAGTAGCCGACCAAGGGCAGCGACCACGGGCGAGAAATGTATCCCGAACTGGGCGTCGTGGACATGATGCATGACGCACAGCGCGGGTACTCCGCCCGGCAAGACCCATGGGGTGAAGAATGGGATGCCGTTCTGGCAGTCAATGACGGCATCGAAGGAGCGGCGGCGCAGCAGCAGCCAGGCAAGCACCCGTGGATAGACGGTGAAGCGCCCGCCGAGTCTGATGATCTCGATGCCGTCGCGGCGATCGCGTCCCGTCTGCCCGGGAGCGCGCGCGGTGATGAAGCGGACTGCCGCGCCCCGGCCTAGCAGCCCGCGCGCCATCTCCCACGCGTAGCGCTCGGCACCGCCCGCCTCAGGATGCCAGGGATCGCGCCAATTGATGACCGCGATCCTCCGGCCCGCCACGGACGAGGTCAGGTCGCGGTGAACCTTGGTCACGGCAGCGCGACCGACTCGTTCCCGCCGAGTTCGGCGAAGCTGACCGGCTCATGGTCCGCCGCCGCGGCGGGAAGCGGGAACGGTGCTCCGGCTCGCACTGACCTGCTCTGGCGATCGACGGCGCGGAGCATGAACCAGATGGACGCAAGCTCAAGACAGATGCCAAGCGAGTGCCGCGTCACGGAGAACGTGGATCCTGGCACATCACGCCACCGAACCGGGATCTCCATCGGATCGGCGCCCAGCCGCTGGCACCTGGCGATGAGCTCAAGATCAAACGCGAAGCCGACCGCTGCCATAGCTAGGGCGGCGCATCGCGCCAGCGGCCCGGCGAAGAACTTGAAGCCGCACTGGCTATCGGCCACCTCCGGGGCGATGGTCCGGCCTAGCATCCGGAATACAGTCGCACCAGATCTGCGGACAGCACTGTGCCGTACTTCGACCACCGACTCGGCGTGCGCCCGCGATCCGATCACCATGGAGTGGCCGGCCGTAAGCAGGCCGATGGCGACGTCCAGGGCCGACAGATCGGTGGCCATGTCGGCATCGCAGAATCCGACCAGCGGCGCGCGGGTAGCCAGCAACCCGGTCCGGACAGCCGCACCCTTGCCGCCCCGCTCGCAGCGCAGGAGTCGCACCGGCACCGGACCATCGGGCCACCGGCGGACGATCTCCGCTGTGCTGTCGGTGCTCGCGCTGTCGACTACCAGGATGGCGACATTAAACGGGAGTGTTTCCGCTTTCTCACATAGCAGAGCAAGCCCAGCAGGAAGCCTGGCGGCCTCATTCCTGGCCGGAATGACGATTTCGAGCCAGACTTGATCAGGCTCGGGCCGCGACGGAATTACATGCGCCATCCGGCTCAGCCTGGATCAGCGCGAACCATAGTTGTACAGCGGGGCGTTGACCGGGCTGCCGTTGGCAACCCCAAGCAGAATGCTGCCGGTGAGGATCGTGGCACCAACCGCAAGAACGGCACCGATCGCAACGGCGATCAGCAAGCGAGCCATGACACTCCTCCTTCAGCCGACTTTGCGACAGCCTAGAGCCAAGCCGCACGAGTGGCAAGAAGTAACGCGAAAGTAGCGATACTGGGTTTCTGCCTCATCTTGCCTGCTGGGAATCGGGCAGCCGGTACAGGACGAGACCGGGTCCGGCCAGCACGATCTGACAGCCGGGCAGACGGCTCAGGTACGGGTAGCTGCCCGGCGACGCGGCCCCGGGCACCCGCCTCTGCGGAACCCCCGGCGGCGACTGCGCGAAGCCTGCATCCACGATGACGTACCGGATGCCCGCCTTCTCAAGCGACAGGGTGAGCGGCCCGGCAGACGCAATCAGCCCGTCTAGCGCACGGGCGCGAGGATCTTCCCCCGGAATGGTGACAGCGCCGACCTGGACTGCGTCATTCCAGATCACCTGGCGCCGCACCAGCCTAGGCCAGGGATCCAGGACTGCCTCGCCGCCGTTCCAGCCGAATCGGCGGTAGGCCGCCCAGGGCAACAGCAGCACATCCCCCCGCGCGCGGTCGCTGTCGATCAGATTGCGCGCCACCAGCCAGTCGGCCGGATACTGCACCGGGCGCAGCCGGTTTCCGGCACCCCACGCGAGACCGGGCAGCAGCACGATCGGGGCGATGAGCAAAGCGATTCCGATCAGCGCCTTGCCTTCCTTCATGCCGAACGGCCGCGGGCGCCGCATGAGCCACGACACACCGAGACCCACACCTGCCGCTTCGGCAAGGGCAAGCGGCGCGACGAACTGCTGCCCATCGCGCAGGACGGCGAACCCTGGCCAGAACGCGATCATCGATCGGAGCACGCCCTGACCGCCCCCGGTCACCCCGACGGCGGCGACCGCGAAACCCGCGACCGCGGCGAAGCCCAGGCCCGGCCAGCGGTGCCTTCCGAGCAGGGCAAAGCTGCCGATCGCAGCTAGGACCAGAACCAGCCAGAGCGCCGATCCAGTGCCGCCATACCCCGCGGGGACGACCTGAGCGTTCCAGACACCGCCCAGCATCAGCAGGCTGCCTGCAGAGCCGAACGGAGTGTCCGCTCGCGCCGCGAAGGCCGCTGCTCCGGCTGGGCTGGTGAGCACGGTTCGGGTCAGGGCCGGCACCAGCCAGGGCAAGCTGAGCACCGTGAGGACTCCTAGCGCGGCCACGACCGCCGCGACTCGTTCTCTGATGGCCTGACCGGTCCCGCTGGCGGCGACTGGAAGGACAACAAGCCCGGACACGCACATGGCGGAGAACCCGCCGATCGCCGCCGGGACCAGCGCCAGAGCCAAGAGCCCTGCCTGGCGCCACCGAGTGGCCGCCGGGGATGTCAACGAGCGGAGCACCCAAGGCAGCCCGGCGTAACCGAGCAGCAGAGCCCACTGGCCGACGATGAGGCGCTCGGCGACGAACGGATTCCAGGCGTAGCACACGCCGGCGGCGAGCTGCGCCATCCAGTGCTCGGCTCGCAGCAGCACCGCCACTCCTGAGCAGGCCAGCACGAATATGGCCAGCAGCAGAAGCTTCTGCACGAAGTCCGCGGGAAGAACATGGGCAAGCATGGTGACCACGGCATCACTCGGCACCGCCCTGGGCAGGGTTCCGCCGAGACCGAACATCGCAGCGTTGAACGGTGGCCTGGGCACGAACACCATGTCGTAGCTCAGCAGGTACCCCGGCGCAAGGCCGGGGCCGAGCGCGAGCATTCCGAGCAGCAGCCCGACGATCCCGGCGGGCGCTGTGCTGCGGATGCGGCTCACCCAGGAACCGGTGCCGCTGGGATCGGGCAGGTTCGCCGTGACGGTACGGGACTCCTGGCGCTCCGGTGCCTGGTGGAGGCGGACGCGGCTCACTCAGGAACCACTACCGCTGGGATCAGCCACGCACCGACCACCTTTCAGCCAGATCGACCAGAGTTTAGTGTCACGCTGGTGAAGCGACATGAAATCTTCCCGGTAATCCGTATTTGAGTCCCGCGATGACTGCGGCCGACCTCAGTTGGTGACTCGATCCGATCGCTAGCAGTCGGCATCCGCGGCCTGGCCGATCGTTGCATTGACTCCCGTCGCCGGTTGGACGGCTGGGCGAAAGCGCGGTTTCGTCCGCAAGGAAGCGCATAAACTCCCGCCATGCGCGGCAGCCAGACCCCCGAACGCGACCGGGCAAACTTCGGATTGCTTCGGTCTGCGCGGCTCTTTCGCCTGTTTCTTAGCGAGCAGGCAGACCCCGAACGCTTCTACCAAGGCGTGGCACGCGACTCGGTACGCCAGGTCGAGGAGTACACAAGCCTGGCCGGGCGCACAGTGTTGGACATCGGTGGCGGTCCCGGGCACTTCACCGCGGCCTTCCGGGCGCGTGGAGCTGCATGCTATCTGTTCGAGCCTGATCTGGATGAGATGCTCTGCCGGGGCGAAGCTCCGCTTGGCGCTGTCATCGCGGACGGTTGCCGGCTGCCCGTGCGCGATGGCGCGGCAGACGTCAGCTTCTCCTCCAATGTCCTCGAGCACGTGCGCGATCCGGTCGGCCTGATCGACGAGATGGTGCGGTCTACCAAGGCCGATGGCCTTATCTATCTCTCATTCACGAACTGGTACTCCCCTTGGGGCGGACACGAGATGTCGCCCTGGCACTTTCTGGGCGCAGGCATCGCCGAGCGTCACTACGTCAAGCACCACCAGCGCCTCCCGAAGAACCGGTGCGGCACGAGCCTCTTCCCACTACACATCGGCGCGACATTGCGCATGCTGCGATCGCGCGACGATATCGAGGTGATTGATGCGCTGCCCCGCTACTACCCGCGCTGGTGCAAGCCGCTGCTCCGGGTTCCGGGCCTACGAGAGATCGCGACGTGGAACCTGCTGGTGATCCTCAGGCCGAAAGCCCGCCACTGCGAGCACGCTGGCAAACTTGAGCCAAGGGAGAGCGCAGTCACGACCGTGATGCCGAGTTCCCTGCAGGCCTGAGTGGGCTGGCAATGGCTCTTAAGCTGCTGACATGACCGAACGTCGGGACCTCGCTGACCTGCGCCGGGACTGGACCGCGCTGGGCGAGGCCGACCCGTTCTGGGCCGTCTGCGTCGATCCGGCCAAACGCGGCGGCCGATGGGACGTCGATGAGTTTCTTGCCTCAGGCCGGGACGAGATCGCCGAGACGCTCGCTGACCTGGACAGACTGGGAATGGATGGACCCCGGCATGACGCCCTTGACTTCGGCTGCGGCGTCGGAAGGCTGACAGCCGCGCTCGCCGAGCACTTCGGCACTGTTACCGGCGTCGACATCTCGCCGTCGATGCTCAGCCATGCACGGGCACTGCATGCGAGCAACTCCCGGTGCTGCTTCGTATACAACGACCGACCCGATCTGTCGATGTTTCCCGACGACTCGTTCGATCTGGTCTACTCGAGCCTGGTTCTGCAGCATGTGGCCCCCGCGCTGTCCAATTCCTACCTTGCGGAGTTCGTCCGGGTGGTCCGGCCGGGCGGTTCCATCGCGATCGTGGCGCCCCAAAGACACCTGCGCACGCCGCGCGGACTGGTCTATGCCTACGCTCCGCACGTACTGGTCGCCTGGTTGCAGCGGTCAATATTTGGCTTCCCGGCGGCGATGCGCATGCACACCGTGCCGGATAGCCGGGTCAGGCGCGTGATCGAGCCGCTCGACGCCAGGCTGGTTGGCTCGGTGCCGCGCCCGCTGCCAGGTCACTGGCTGATGTCCGCCCATTTCATCAGCGTCTGCGGCAGCTCGTCACCAGCGGGTTAGCGGCTCAGCCAGGTACCGGCACCGCGGGAATCGGCTTGCTCAGAATGGACGGCACGGGATTTCCGATGCTCAGGTGAGTGAGGCACACCGAGGGGCCGCCGCCGATGAGCTGGACCGTGATCGAACTGCCGCCACCGAGAGCCGGCACATACACATCATGCTGGCCGGCCGGCAACGCCTCATCGTGCCACCGGCCGCCGAATTCCACTGCCAGCGCGGCCGACTGCCCGGAGTAGGTCAGGTCGAGCGTCCACGGCCAGACGTACAGCGGCGAGATACCAGGAATCTGCAGGCGCACCGGGCGATAACCAACACGCCAGCAGCCGTGGTCGGCCGCAGGCGGTGCACCAGCCCGGCCGAGTAGCAACACCCGCCACAACCTGCCGTTGTCGTCGAAGATCATCAGGTTCGCGATAGCGCCGGACGGAGCTGACGTCCAGCGCAGATGCTTGACCGGCAGTGCGTTGGCTAGCGGGCCGATGACCTGGGAAGTGTAGGCATAACGGCCGAACAACGCTGCTACTTCAATATCTGTCGGCGTTGGGGTGTCGAAGATCACGGCCCCCTGCGGCGCGCCCGCGACCGCGGCCCGTGCGGTGGCGATGTACGACCGTGATGCCGCGCTGCTGGTATCGGCCTCGTAGGCGTGATAGGACCAGAGTGAGCCGACCGAGAACACGACCAGCACAGCAGCCGTTCCGAGCCGCCGCGGCCGCGCTGGCGGGTGACTCCGATACGCCGATTCCTCTTCCGTGACCGGCCAGAACGCAAGGCCCAAGCAGATTGCGAGCACCGGCAGGGAATCGGCCAGGTAGTGCAAGTCGGCCCCGAGCAGCGTGGCACTGGCAAGACCGACCCGGCCAATGACGAGGGGGGCGATCGCGGTCACGAAAACCCAGGCGGCCAGGATCACCCAGGCCCGCTCGGCACGACGCCGGTACCACAGGCTGGCCCCGACGATGACAGCGGCGACAACCCAGGCCAAGTAGGTCAGAATAGGCAGCTCAGCGGCGAATGCGAGGTCGCCGAGGGATAGCCATCGCCACGGACCACCCAGCGCCCCCGGGATGAAGCTGACCCGGGTCAGCACAGATACAAAAGACAGCACATTCGAGAACTGCCCCGGCTTGATCGGCTGCTGGTTCGAGGTCGGCAGCTGGTGGAAGAACACCACGGCGTATCCGACGGCCAGCGCGCCGTAGAGCACCCAGGCTCTCCAGTACTTGCGCAGAACTGCGAGCGCGGCTTGCGGCCAGCGTCCCGACGAGAAGAACGCCGTCGTCAGGGCGAAGATCAGCAGGGGGACGAGGACGCCGGCGTCGTCGAAGAGCATGCCCACGGCGAGCCAGACCGTCGCCACGATGGCATGCCAGAATTGTCCGCCCCGGATGTAGACGATGTGCGCGTTCAGCGCCATGAAGATGACCAGCTGGGTAGGCAGCCACAGCAAGGTGTTTGTCCAGAAGGTCAGTCCGGTCAGCATCAGCGGGGTGAATAGATACACGACAAACGGGATCAGGATCGCTGGCCGGTTGCCGAAGAGCGTCCTGAGCAGGCGCAGCAAGGCCACGCTGGAGGCGGCCAGGAAGACGATGGTGACGCTCGATGTCAGCACCCAGTCATACAGTGACAACCTGGCTAGCATCCAGGCGACCGCCATTGCGCCAGGAGTCATGTGGCCGTTGTACACAGTCATCAGGTAGCGCCAGTCGAGATGGCTGGCCAGCGCCCGGTCGAAGACCTGATAGTCGTCCTGGCGGAAATAGGCGTGCCCAAGCACGACGCCCTTCAGCCACAGTTGAGCCACGATCAGCGCGATCGCGACCAGCGTGATCTGGTTGGTTCGGACCCATTCGATTGCCTCGCGGGGTGCCAGCTCAGTCGAATGAGTCGGAACGTCCTCGACCTGCGTCACTGCTCTTATCCATCCCTTCGGCCACGATCGACCCAGAGCCTAATGCTAAGTCGGCAAGTACGTTCAATCTCCCCATAACACCAGCGTGCGTCTCTGCAGGCGCGAGTTTCGATCTGCGCTCACCGCGCAGCCCGGCCCGGTCGCGCACAACGACCCAGAGTCGACTATAGCGACGGTTTTGACCACATAAGCTCCCAGCCAGGTGTGCCAGCGAGGCGCCACGATGCGCCCGGGAATTCGAAAGAGTGCGCAGATCCGTACGGCTCTTCAGGCTCTTCCTCGCCGAGCAGAGCACTCCGGAGCACCTCTATCAGAGCATCGCGCACGATGCCGTATGCGCCAACTGGATCAGTAAACGAGGCTTGCCGGGTCCACCGTCGCGCGCCCAAGATCCCTCCCCGGCACCGGCGATTGAATGCCTGCTCGACCAGCGGATGGTGTAACGGCGCAACTGCTCCTTCGTCGCGGGCTGCGGTGTAAATTTCACTGAGTCCGACGCCTGACCTGGGCCAACACTGACCGGTACCACACCGGGCGCTCGCCGCATCCCGCGGCGAATCCGTGCGATAGCTATTTTCTGGCGAGGAAACACGTGCCCACCGGTCACCAGCCTTCGCTCAGCTTCTCCGCTGACGCGGTGATCATCGGCGGCTGCGGCCGGGTCGGGCTCCCGCTCGGCATCGCTCTCGCCTCGCGTGGTCTTTCGGTGCGGCTCTATGACCTCAACGCAGCCGCTGTCGCCATGGTCAACGACGGGCGCATGCCGTTCACCGAGCAAGGGGCGGACCAGCCGCTGCGGGCCACGATCCGGGACGGCAGGCTCAAGGCAACCACCGACCCGGCAGTCGTGAGTACCGCAGAGGTCCTCGTCATTGTCGTCGGGACTCCGGTCGACGAGCACCTCAACCCGGATCTGGGCGCGGTGCCGAAGGCCCTGGAACGCTGCGCCGAGTATCTGGTCGACGGGCAGCTCATCATCTTGCGCAGCACCGTCCACCCGACGGTCACCGCGCTGACCGAGCGCATGCTGCTCAAGCGAGGTCTGCAGGTCGACGTGGCATTCTGCCCGGAGCGCATCGCCGAAGGGCATGCCATGGTCGAGCTGTTCGACTTGCCGCAGATTGTCGGTGCGCGCACGGATCGGGCTGGCGACCGGGCGGAGAAGTTCTTCCGCTCGCTGACCGGGGAGATCGTCCGGCTGGAGCCGGAGGAGGCCGAGCTCGCCAAGCTCTTCACCAATACCTGGCGGTATATCAAGTTCGCCACCGCCAACCAGTTCTGGATGATGGCGAACGACTACGGGCTTGACTTCGAGCGGATTCGCGACGCCATCCGGCACGATTACCCCCGAGCCGCTGACCTGCCGGGGCCAGGTTTCGCGGCCGGTCCGTGCCTGCTCAAGGACACGATGCAGCTCGCAGCCTTCAACCAGAACAACTTCGTGCTCGGCCACTCCGCGAT
>Ga0116218_1000287_pt1 | contig 35558 bp, 32 predicted proteins | sample Sb_taG_2_FD_88966 | JGI IMG/M metagenome (GOLD analysis project Ga0116218, IMG submission 88966) | Peat soil microbial communities from Weissenstadt, Germany - Sb_50d_5_LS metaG | ecosystem: Environmental > Terrestrial > Soil > Wetlands > Peat | place: Germany: Weissenstadt | collected 2010-09-21 | reverse complement strand
GAAACCGGGAATTTCCCAGCGATTGCATTAACGTCGTGCGCTATCTTGTGCCAAATATGCTCTGCCTCGCCAGCAGGTCACCATTCTGGATGGGACGTAACACCGGCTTGAAAGCGTACCGCAGCATTATTTTCCGCAACTTTCCTCGCAGCGGCATTCCGCGCATTTTCGATACATGGGAGGACTACAACTACCTGGTGGAGACGCTGGTAAAGACAAATACCATCCCTGATGGCAGCAAAATCTGGTGGGACGTACGTCCAAACCATTCGTACCCTACTATAGAATTCCGCATCAACGATGTTTGCACGCGAGTAGATGAAGCAATTTGCATTGCAGCCATCTTCCAGGCTATTATTTTCAAACTATGGAAACTGCGTCGAGACAACCTGACTTTCCGTGTCTATCCCATGGAATTGATCGAGGAAAATAAGTGGCGTGCTGTGCGCTATGGCCTGGACGGCAAGTTGATCGATTTTGGCAAACAGCAGGAAGCACCAGCCCGCGACCTGATCCGCGAACTAGTCGAGTGGTTCATCGGCGATGTGATCGATGAACTGGGAAGTCGCCAGGAGATTGAGTATGTGTACCGCATCCTGAACGAAGGATCGAGCGCCGATCGCCAGCTAGCCACCTATAATCGAACAGGTGATCTGAAAGCCGTCGTCGACCAGTTAATACAAGAAACAAGTGAAGGAGTAATTAGCGCGTAAATGAGGATGGGAACGCATACGTTCTGACTCACATTTACGCGCTAATTGAAGTAAACAGGCAATGTCACGTTCAATCACAATCGAAGATCTGTATGCAATACAATTTCTTAGCAGGCCGCGTATCTCGCCAGATGGTCGACGTGTGGCTTTTGTTGTAACAACAATTGACGAAGGCAAACACGAATATCGTTCCTCGATCTGGATAGCGCCAACCGTGGGTGGAGAAGCCACGCAATTTACGGGCGGTACAGCCAATGCGCACAGTCCATGCTGGTCACCCGATGGACGATGGCTGGCGTTTGTCACAGATCGTGAAGGTGAGCTTTCAAGCAAAGATGTACAAGAACAGAAGAAACAGGGCATGTCTTATCCAGATCGTGAACGCCGCTTCGCGCCTAGTGCTACGCACTCACACGATCTGAAAGGCAAAGGCAAAGGGCAGATCTGGCTCATCCCCAGCGATGGAGGCGAAGCGCACCAATTGACCTTCATGCCGCATGGAGCATCCAACCCCATCTGGTCGCCTGACAGTAAACGTATGGTTTTTAGCGCGACGGTTGGCCCGCTAGATGAAGAGACCGAGGATGGAAAGATCTTACCCAAAGTGCGCGTAATTGACCGATTACTATACAGGCTGGATGGTGTGGGCTTTATCTACGAGAGACGCCAGCACCTGTTCCTGGTTGATGTAAGTGGTGGCGAGCCAAAACAACTCACCGATGGTGATTGGGACGATAAAGATCCAACCTGGTCGCCAGATGGCACGCATATTGCATTTGCATCAAGTCGGGCTGAAGATCGCTGGCGGCTTCCATGTCCTGATATTTATACATTGTCGATTGAGAACGGACAGGAAGACGTGGAACAGCGGGCGACCATAAACGACGACCAGGAACGGCAGCCGTCCATAAAGGTCCACCATTCCGCTCTCGATCACCAGGACGGCGCAAGCGCCCCCACCCAACATCCACACAGCCCTCGTCCCTACGTAAGGGAAGAAACGGGGGAATTACGGTGTTTGACCGATGGCACGCGTTCCTGTTTTTCGCCTTCGTGGTCACCGGACGGCAAAACAATTGCATTTCTAGCGAAACCTAAGCTACGTTCGGGCAACCATAACGAGGTGTTCATCATCGACGCACTGACACCACAAGCTGAGGCACGCTGCCTGACGGGCGAATTTGAGGGTGGTTGTTCGGACTGGACCAATAGCGATATGACCAATGAACAAATGATGCCCGCACCAGTTTGGTCCACAGACTGTCAAACGCTTTACATACTGGCAGCTCAAAGGGGATCTACGCGTGTATACGCAGTTGATAGAGCAGGAGCAGGCAAACAACCTCCAACGCTTACGCCAGGGAATATGCATGTACTCGATTTCAGTATCGATCAGTTCAAGAACACAGCCGCAATACTGATCGAAAATCCTACGCATGTAGCAGAGATTTTTGTGAGTTCAATCTCTGCTTCGGAAGAATTGCGCCAGTTAACTACATTCAACGATGCACTCTTCGATGAGCTTGAACTTGCGACACCTGAATATATGCCTTATAGCGGCGTTGATGGCTGGCCGATGGATGGTTGGATTCTCAAACCACGAGACTTTGATGCAAGCAAAAAGTATCCGCTCATCGTTGAGATCCATGGGGGACCAAATACACAGTACGGCTACGGCTTTATGCATGAAATGCAGATGCTCGCGGCGGCTGGCTACGTCGTGCTCTTTACCAACCCGCGCGGCAGCCTGGGCTATGGACGCGACTTTGCGCTGGCGGTGCGCGGTGAATGGGCTGTGAAAGATTCGCTGGATATTATGGCTGGCGTTGATACTGTTATACAAAAAGGCTACATTGACGAACAACGCCTGGGTGTGATTGGTGGCAGTTACGGCGGTTTCATGACAAGCTGGTTGATCGGGCATACTGACCGCTTCAGAGCAGCGGTTGCAGATCGTAGTGTGATCGACCGTTTTTCTTTCTTCGGTAGCAGCGACATTGGCTGGGATTTCACCGATGATGACATGGAAGTGGCGCCCTGGGATGATCCCAAACGCTACATGCGCATGTCGCCCATCACCTATGTCAAGAATATACACACTCCAGTGCTGATCATCCACAGCGAAAGCGACTTGCGTTGCAATATCGAGCAATCCGAACAACTATTTGCTGCCCTGAAATATCTGGGTCGCGAGACGCTTTTCGTGCGTTTCGAAGGTCAAAGCCACGGCCTCTCACGTGGAGGACATCCGAAGTTGCGCAAGGAGCGTTTGCGGCATATTCGGGCGTGGTTTAAGAAGTATTTATAGCATAGGCGGTGGACAGTCGTACCATCTCAAGCGCGACCACATTCTACAGAATTGTCATCCTGAGTGAAACGAAGGATCTCGTTGCCCAGCGTGTGTCATCCTTCGTTTCACTCAGGATGATACGTGAAGAGGCCTTCGCACCCCTCCCAGAGCGACCGCAAGGGTACGCCCCTACTATACACGAATGAACCTTTCAAGGCACTCGATAGGAAAGTCTGTCATTCTTCGCTGACGCTCAAGGTGATAAGTGATGAGGCCTTCGCACCCCTCCCAGGGCGACCGCAAGGGTACGCCCCTACTATACACAAACGAGCTTTCAAGGCACTCGATAGGAAAGTCTGTCATTCTTCGCTGACGCTCCGAATGACAAGGGGGAGGGAGGATGATTCATTTATCACGTCTGATTAGCATCGATGAATGTTTGCCCAACCCCACCTTACAGGAGACAATAAAGGCACACCACCCATTTACTCAACCACCATAGCCTCTACAGATACCGATAGGCATTTTGAATTATTGGGGTATAAAAAAGCGTTCATCGAGCGTTCATGTATCAAAAGTTACTTCTCCAATACATGTCATTTCCAACATTTATTTGATTATCAATTGTAAAAATATGATAGATTAGCTCATCAATAATATTGATCTTTTGATTTTATGCTGTAAAAACGTCTATCAATATAGAGTTGTAGGATACCTTCCAGATGCATAGTATCAAGGAGAAATGAGCCGTGTTTACCCTTAGCCTCGTTGTTTTTGTCATAATCGGTCTGCTCTTCCTCACGGCTTTTGCCGGAATAGGAGCAGGACCCAGAAAGAAGATTTTTTGCCCCTTTTGCGGTCGCAAGATTGGTTCGGCTAAAGAGTGCCCATATTGCGGGGAGAAAGTTGATAGTAAATAACTACAACAGCATTTCGCTTTGAGGCATATTGTCCGGGCGGCCGCCCCATTTGTTGTAGGAGCATTTCACAAATGCTGAATCAGAATCCTAAGTCACTTGACTTCTGGTGATACATTCTACTACGCTCTAAAATGGCTTTCGTTTTGAAACAATCACCTTGTTGTGTAGCTGCTTTCATTCACGAGTTTGTAGCAATAGGCGGGGAGATGTTCTATGCAGGCTTTCGCGGTGCAACTAAAGACATTCGCATTCAATTCGTTCAAGTCGAAGAAGGGCATCGCGCGGGTCTTTCTGGCTCTTTTATTTATCGTTGCTTCGAGCCTGCACTTTATTACTGACGTGGAATTGAAGATAATACCGCCTTTTCTTCAATTGAGGCGAGAGGCGCTGTATATCACTGGGATATTTGAATTTGTAGGTGGTATCGGGCTTCTCATTCCTCGATTTCAACGCGCTGCTGCCTGGGGGTTGATTGCTCTGTTAGTTGCTATCTTCCCTGCCAATATCTATCATGCTGTCAAAAATATACAACTTGGAGGAATGTTAAATTCTCCGATTTATCACGTGGTCAGGTTGCCACTTCAGGCGGTGTTGATCTGGTGGGCGCTGTGGTGTACGGGTAAGAAAAGAGAGTAAGTTCTTATTTTATTCAGCAAGGGGTTTCAAGGGGCCTTGCAGGCCCCTTGAAACCCCTTGCTGATTAGTTTCGATACGTGTTTAAATTATTGGCAAGCGAGCAAGAGTGACATTTTTTACAAAATAGGGTTTAATAATATGTAGATACTGTTCAGTTTGAAATGAGAGGTGGATTTTATGGATAAGGCTGGTGTTCGGGCTGCATTTGTAGCGGCTGGACTATCACGCTTATTGAAAGACATTGATTTTATAGCCAACGACTCGATCGGAATTTATACGAAACTCGCGGGAGAGTACGACATATCGCTCGGGGCATCCAGGATTGGTGGAGTTCCAGATGTGCCGCCTGACTTCAAGTGGCCAGAACGAAATGAGGTGCCGCAATCTTTTATTGCGCAACTATACCTGGAAGAAGTACATCCATACGATACTCATGGAGCGCTTCCATCGAGAGGCATGCTATGGTTCTTCTACGATGCGAAGCAGGAAACGTATGGGGCGGATCCCTCGGACCGTGGGGGCTGGCGTGTCATGTTCAGCGATGATTATTCCGGACTACAACGAATTGCGGCACCTGAAAAGCTTCCAGCCGAGAGCCAGTTTAAAGCCTGTTCCGTCAGCTTTGCCAGCGAGGTCACTTTATCGCAAAGCCCACAACTTGATATTCCACATTTTGACTGGACAGACGATGAAGTGCAGAAATACGAGACGCTGCTGTCGACGTTTCCCACTCCTGAGGATCATGGCGCTGTGCATCACCAGTTGTTAGGGAATCCACAAACCATTCAGGATGATATGCGCCTGGAATGCCAGTTTGCCTCGCATGGTGTGACGGATATCAATGATCCCCGAGCTAATGAGTTGTCAAAAGATTTAAAGGAGTGGCAATTGCTTTTGCAAATTGATACAGACGAGGATATGGGGATGCGTTGGGGAGACGCTGGAATGATTTATTATTGGTTGAAAGCGTCAGATTTGCAAAAATGTGACTTCGACGATGCGTGGTTGGTGTTACAATCTGATTGAATTCATTATTATTTTCAGGAGTTCGGTTCATATGAAGAAATATGTGCTCGCGATTCTGTTTATCGCAGCTTTATCTCTGGCTTTGAGTGGATGTGGTTCGGTCAGTGTCAGTGTCAATCCATCAAGTAGCTCCACTGCAGGGACTACAGGCTCAGGCGGCACGACACATTTTGGTGTGCAAACGAAAACGTCGGGTTGTCAGGCGCAAAATGGGCTGCAGGATTCTGCCTGCACACCTGGCGCTATTCTTTCTACTGGAACAAAAGACGCTATTTGCAAGTCGGGATACGCGAAGAGTGTACGTAACGTGCCGGATAGCGAGAAGAACCGGGTCTATGCTGAGTATGGCATTACAAGCCACGCGCCTGGCCAATATGAGGTTGACCATCTTGTGAGCCTGGAATTGGGCGGCTCAAATGACATTGCGAATCTTTGGCCGGAGCTTGCCAGTCCAAAGCCGGGCTTCCATGAGAAGGATAAGGTCGAAAATTATTTGCATGATCAGGTTTGTTCAGGGGCAGTTTCTCTGCAGCAAGCACAGCAGGAGATTGCGACGAACTGGTTGGCGGTTTACAATCAGATGCCGAATAAATGATCCCTGACTTCATAAAATGGTTATGATGACGGGAAGGGTACCGTGGGCCGATAAATCGGCGGTGGGCGCGATGAATCGGCCCCTACAGAGGGTTAGGGTATTTTTTCATTGACTTTGTGTCTATAAGGGAGAGAGGAGAAACCTGGATATGGCTGAAAATGATACTTCGCTGGCAACACTGTACAAAGGGTGGGATGTCTACCAGGAGCAACTGGTGAAGGCCATTAGTCCGCTTGCGGCGGAACAGCTTGCACTGCGTGCTGCGCCAAACCTTCGCTCAGTTGGTATGATCGCCGCTCATATTGTGGGAGTACGCGTCAGGTGGTTCCATCGTCTGATGGGAGAAGGCAGTGTAGATATTCACTTGTTGGGTACCTGGGATCGCCCCGATGCACCTATACGCAGCAGTAATGAACTAGTTGATGGGCTTGAAGAAAGCTGGCAGTTGATTCAGAACTCGCTCGCGCATTGGACCCTTGCTGACCTTGACCAGATCTTCGAGGGTACATATAGTGGCGAGGAATATTCATTAACACGCCAATGGATCATCTGGCATGTCATCGAACACGATTTACACCATGGTGGTGAGATTTCGCTGACTTTAGGTGCGCACGGGCTGGTAGGCCTGGATATCTAACACTGGCCAGGAGAGAACTTTTCTCAGGAAATGGGTGCAAAAAAGGTGCTGACCGCCAGGATAAGATAGAAGGCACACAGAAGCAGCCCCTCCAGCCATGTCGATTCTCCATCCAGACTGATGAGTGCGAAGAGGGCGGCTGCCATTGCGAACAGCACCACCTCAAACAGTGGGAAGTTGAGGTCGAGCGGCACGCCTATCAGAGCGCCAAAGAGTACGAGTATGGGCGCAGCAAGCAGTGCAATCTGAATGGAGGAGCCGGAAGTAATGGCCATCGTAATTTCCATGTGATTATGGTTGGCTGAGGTGATAGCCGAAAAGTGTTCAGCTGCATTGCCTACGATCGGCAGGATAATCAAGCCGACAAAAAAAGGACTGAGTCCGATCTGGAGGGTCAATGGCTCGATCGAGCTAACCAGCACCTCACTAATGACCGCCGTAACCGCTGTAGTGGCAGCCAGCACAGCTATTGGAAACCAGATTTTCGTCTTCCACCAGCTGGCTAATAGCGTAAGAACATTTCTTTCGTCCCTCTGTTTCCGCGCAGTCATCTCAACATCTGATGCCTTTGTGTTGGTGATGTCGTGTTTTTCTCCCGCATCGCTCTCCGACTTTGCATCAGCTTGGGAGAGCATATCTTCTCTGGACGCTCGCAGGCCAAAGACTGTGTAAGCTATATAGGCTGCATAACACACCAGCAGAATGATCGCGACCCCAACGCTGAGTTCATGTAGCTCAACGCCTCGGACTACAATAGCTCCAGGGCGAGTACTTTCGCCAATCGTAGCCAGCAGCGAAGGGATTGCCATGCCGATCACGGCCAGGGCGAGCATGGCTGCATATTGACCCGCGATACGGGGTTGAAACTCCTGGCTGCGGTAGCGCCATCCACCTATGAGCATTGATGTCCCTAACACGAGCAGCACATTTCCAATGATAGAGCCTGCAAGAGAAGCCTGCACTACTTGAGGCAGTCCAGCCGCAAGCGCGGTTAGACCAATGATGATTTCGGCTGCATTGCCGAAAGTCGCATTCAAAAGGCCTCCTATGCCCTGACCGAGGTGCTCAGCCAGCACTTCTGTGGATTGGCCTATTAAGCCGGCAAGTGGAACGATGCCTATAGCAGCGAGCACAAAGATGAGTAGAGGTGATGCATTGAGTGCCCTTGCGATAACTGCTGCTGGAGCGGCCAGTAAGAGTAGTGCGAGCCAGCGATTCATGCCTGTTCGGTCTCCGATCAATGTAGTGAGATGCTGTCTACAGGGTAAGGCATGAGGTAGGAAGTGTCAATCGGTGAAAATACGTGTTTGTTAGTCCTCTATGATTTCGTTGACGTGAGGTTCATTGCATGCATATTGAGTTTTATGGGAGATTGACCTACCGCATCCGTAATGTGCTGCTATTGTTCCGGGTAAGCTTCCTGGTGATGATGTCCCGATTACGTCATGGTCCTCGGCTCAGCGAACGGCCCTGGGTTATGGAGATAGCCACCGCAGTCCTGAAACGGCAGGAGCGAGACGCTTTCAGTTTACCTACAATTGCCGAGCAGCGCGAATATATGGATGCGATCGTTGTTCGTTCCACCGAGCTTATACACATGCAGATCGAAGCGGTCGAGACAGCCACAGTGAAGGGGCGATGGTTTGTACCGCAAGCTGCTCCTGGTGAGTACGTAGTTCTCTACCTGCAAGGAGGGGGATATGCCTTTTCGGTTCGTGCACATGATAACTTGATTGCATTCGTTGCCCTCGCAACACAAGCCAGAACATTCGCTCTCGACTACCGCTTGACGCCGGAACATCCATTCCCGGCTCAACTCGAAGACTGAGGTTGACCCACTTTTGTGGGTCAACCTCAGAATTTCCTTTCACCGTGAAAAAGGGTACAAAGAAAGTTGCGCTCCTGGCTCCTGAGCCGCTGTAATATGAAGGTTAAAACGCGAGCAACAAAGCGAAGTCGAAAAAACTTACTTAATGCACAATCTGGATAAACCGAATCAAGAGATGCAAAATTTACTTTTTGAATACTACAATAAAGTAGATCTCTAATACCAGCAAGAGCCGAAGTGGCTAGCAGACTTGTTTCTGTTTACTGCTATTCCTGAAAACATGGGTGCTATTGAGCCGCGACAATTATTCCTTGATCCGATCTGGTACACACCAACTGATGATGATAATCCGGTGAGTTTGCTTGGGGAGTAACTTGATCTGAGTAAAGAATATATTATCAGCATCAATTTCTGTGATACATTCAGTTCTTACTTAGTTAAGAACCCTTGTCTGAAACGCTGCGTAATATGATGCTGCTTGCCATATATGCACTGCATCGTCCAGAGCTACAGAAGCAATTTGCATCCCATCGGGTGACCATACAGAGGCTTGTACTGGGCGTGAATGGCCCTTATATGTGAAGAAATTGTGCCCCGTAGCTGCGTCCCATACCTGCACTGTGCCATCGCTACTTCCAGAGGCAATGTATTTCCCATCAGGCGACCATGTAATAACATGCGCGTAGGTCTTATGTCCATAATATGTAACCAGGACAGTTCCCAACGGAGGTGAGTTTACAGCAAGCCGTTTTTTTGGTGGAAGCGGTTTTATAAAAACAGGATTACTTAATTGATTTGCTTGCTCTAGAGCATTGATAAACTCTTGCACATTTTCAAAACGTTCTTTGGGGTTTTTGGCGAGAGCCTTCATTACTACTTGCTCAATAGAAGGCGAGATTGTTGGAACCTTCTCTCGCAAAGAAGGGGGGAGAACGTTACAATGCTTAATAGCGATCTCAGTAAATGAACCATGGAAAGGGCGATCTCCGCTTAACCATTCATAAACGACGATACCTAATGAATATTGATCGCTAGCTGGACGTGGATGTGCATGAATTTGCTCTGGTGACATATAAGCGATAGTACCAGCCATATCCAATGTACGTGGATAGCTAGAACTTTGCGCAACGATGGCAATGCCAAAATCACTGAGTAAAACTTCGTTTCGCCGTCCTACAAGCATATTTTCTGGCTTGACATCACGGTGGATCAGTTTCTCATTATGAGCATACTGAAGGGCTTCAGCTAATTGCTTAGCATAGGTCACGATAGTAGTAATTGGTAGCTGAGTTCCCTTTGGATGGCGTTGACGCAATGTGCCTTGTGGTGCGTAATCCATTACAAGGAAAGGGGTTCTGCCTTCTATACCGAAATCCAGGATACGCACAATTGAAGGATGTAGCAAGTGAGCAACAGTGCGAGCCTCGGTACGAAATTTCTCTACAGCGTCGCTTGCTAATTGCGTATGTAGTACTTTGATTGCAGCTTGGGTGTTGAGGTGGATATGCTCACCTAGATAGACTTCAGCGAAGCCACCTTCTCCAAGGAGTCGAATGAGGCGATAGTTGCCAAGTTGTTGACCAACACGGTCAGCCATCTTGTTCCTCCACTCGGATTGTATTGTTAGGATAAATCGACGGATTGCTAAAAGTGAGTCAAGACGAGAAAGACGCGTTATTAGAGGGTGTTAATCAACAATTTTATACCATCGCACTCTATTTGTTACTTATGAAGTTCGCAACCTTGTCGAATTATTATGACATTTTAACATTGGTATGGAGAAAAATGGAAACATATAGTACTAATTTCCGTTTGTAACTACTCAGGTGGGGGATTGTAGAGGCTGCTAGAATAGGGCCATGGAAGCAGAAGAACGCATCGCCCACCTAGAACGAGAACTGTCGCAGGAGCAAGCGAAGAGCAGGCGGTTGGAGGCAGAACTGGCGGCAGAGCGAGCTGAGAAAGCGGCGCTGCGTGAGCAGTTGGAGCAAATCCTGAGGCGCCTCAGTGAGGTGGAAGGGCAGTTGGCGAAAGATAGCCACAACAGCAGCAAACCGCCCTCCAGTGATGGGGTGGCGCGCAAGTCGCGCAAGCAGCGGAAGAGGAGTGAGAAGCAGACGGGAGGGCAACCTGGTCACGCGGGACGGACGCTGCTGCAGGTGAGCAGTCCTGATGCGGTGGTGTGTCACCGGCCAGGGGTGTGTGCGCACTGCCAGCACGAGTTGTCAGCAGTCCCAGGGAGCATGAAAGAACGTCGCCAAGTGCATGATCTGCCAGAGGTACGACTGGTGGTGCAGGAACATCAGGTAGAAGAGGTGCAGTGCCCGGCATGTGGATGGCGCACCGAGGGAAGCTTTCCCAGGGGTGTAGAAGCACCCGTCCAATATGGGCCGAATCTGCGAGCAGTGGCGGTGTACCTGCAGCAGTATCAGTTGGTGCCGCTGGCGCGCACCTGTGAACTGCTGGAGGATCTGTACGACTGCCGGGTGTCAGAAGGAACACTTGCGGTGTGGGTGCAGCAGGCAGCGGAGACGCTTGAGCCGACCGTCGAGCGGATTGCCGATTGGCTGAGGGCGAGTCGACTGCAGCACGGCGATGAAACCGGTATGCGCGTAGGAGGCAAGCTCCACTGGGTGCACGTCAACAGTACGCGGTGGCTGACGCATCTGGCCTGGCATCGCAAACGAGGCAAGCAGGCCTTGGAGGCGATCGGCATCTGGCCGCACTTTGGTGGACGAGCCATGCATGATCGCTGGAGCAGTTATGACCAGTACGCCTGCGCACACAGCATCTGCGGAGCGCACCTGCTGCGGGACTGTTCCTACGTCTATGAGCAGGAACACCAAGACTGGGCTGCCGAGATGCACGAGTTACTGCTGGCCATGCACACAGCAGCACAGGAGTGGCGACAGCTTGGAGCGGCATGCGTACCTGCCTATGAGCGTGATGAATGGGTAGCACAGTATTTCGAGATCCTGGCAGCGGGCTTTGCCGCGCAACCGCCGCCTCCCAAAGAAGCGGTCCCGAAACGCCGTGGACGGCAGAAGCAGAGTGCCGCCAAGAATCTGTTAGATGACTTGCTGCGGCGTGCAGACCAGGTGCTGGCCTTTCTGGACGATCTCTCCATTCCGTTCACGAACAATCAAGCGGAACGGGATCTGCGCATGGTCAAAGTCCAGCAAAAGATAGGGGGCACCTTTCGCAGCGATGCAGGAGCAACGGCCTTTTGCCGCATTCGCAGCTATCTCTCCACCATGCGTAAGCAGGGGCATCCCATGTTGGCTACGCTGGCGTCTGTCTTTGCTGATCGACCACTGCCCATCGCTTGGGCACTTGAGTAGCTACCAGCGTGGTGCCGAAGAGCAAGTAGTTAAAAGTAGCCTACTTACGGCGAGGAACTGCATCCAAAGCGCAACCTACCACAATCGTATGACCGTTCGGCAGCGTAAGATCCATTGCTGCCTTGACAATCGCCTGACCCATTTCAGCAACCGTGGGCAGTTGGAAGCCTTGTTGCCGCCTCCCTTCAGCAAAACCGGGCATGATTCGCTCTATCAATCTAGCATTGATCGTCCCTTCGACCAGATCACCTGTAACGATAAGTAAGCGAATACCTCGATCAGCCAAATCCTTCTGCCGTGCTCGTAGTGCCTGTTCTCCTGCGTGCTTTGTTTCTGCAACAGGAGTATAAGCAGGCGGGTAATCTGCCTGGCCATGCAGATGCGCCCAGTGGCTAGTCACATAGACAACTACGCTCCCTTCGGGCATAAGGGGTAACGCGCTATCTAGTAGAGCTAGTTGCGCATCACGATTGATGCGCATAGGATAGGACGGATCGGCAGCGGCAAGGTCACGTTCTAGCCCACCAGCAACATTGAGCATCAGGAGGTCCAGGCGATCGCTCCAATCTCTTAGAGTCGCGAAGAGTCGATCGATGTCCGCAGACTGTGTTATATCGCAGCACACAGAAAGCGCACGTGCGCCCTGCTGTGTTATTTCATGAGCAACCTGATTCGCTCGAGCCATTTTATTATGGTACGTGATTGCTACGTCATAGCCATGAATGGACAACTCAAGAGCCGTAGCTGCTCCGATACCACGCGATCCCCCAGTAACGAGAGCTACCGGGCGTCGAATGAATTCCATCTTTCTACTCCTATGTTTCTTATCTGGCTCAACGCTGACTCATTCTTCAAATCGCTTGAAAATCAGGCAGGCATTGTGACCACCGAAGCCCATTGAATTTGACATTGCTACACGCACTACTGCCTGTCGCGCCTCATTGGGCACATAGTCTAGATCACATTCGGGATCAGGATGATGCAAGTTGATCGTTGGTGGTATTACCCCCGTCAAAATGCTCATAACGCAGATCACAGCCTCGATAGCTCCAGATGCTCCCATGGTATGTCCAGTCATAGACTTGATTGAACTAATTGCTACCCTATAAGCCTGCTCTGCAAAGCAGTTCTTAATGGCTTGTGTCTCAGCCCGGTCATTGTAAGGTGTCGACGTTCCATGGGCGTTGATGTAGTCAACTTGATCAGGTCGCAACCCGGCTTTTTGCAGTGCGCGACGCATTGCCCGCGCGATTCCTCCTCCATCTGGAGGAGGCTCAGTCACATGAAATGCATCCGCTGTTGAGCCATACCCTACCACTTCAGCCAGGATCGTTGCTCCTCGGTCCCTTGCGAAATTCATCTCCTCCAGGATCAACATACCCGAACCGTCACCCATCACAAAGCCATCGCGTGTGGCATCGAACGGGCGGCTCGCCCCCTGAGGATCATCATTACGCCGTGAGACAGCATGTATATTCTCAAAGGCAGCCATAGCAATCGGGGTGAGACCTTTTTCAGAGCCTCCAGTAATCATGACCCTGGCATCGCCTCGACGAATTGTCTCAAAGGCCTCTCCTATACTATTACTACTGCTGGCACAGGCAGAAGTATTGGCCAAATTCGGTCCTTTCGCTCCGGTTAAGATCGAGATGAAGCTAGAGGCTGCATTGTTCATAGACATGGGTGGGCAGTACGGGCTGACACGATCAGGCCCCTTCTGGAAGAGGTTCTGGAACTGATCATGGTATGTTGCCAGGCCACCTGCCCCACTGCCTATGTATACGCCAACGTCATCAGCAATCTCTTCCGTAATCTTCAAGCCTGACTGGATCAACGCTTGTTTGGCAGTGGCTATAGCGAAGTGTTCGTATGGGTCGGTGTGGCGGATTGCTTTCCGATCCAGATAGTGAGAGGGATCGAAATTTTTGATTTCAGCACCGAAATGAACGCGAAATCGACTCGTATCATAGCTGGTAATCGGTCCCACGCCAGATTTGCCCTGGCACAGAGCCTCCCATGTTGATAGTACATCATTACCTGTAGATGTAAGTAATCCCATGCCCGTTACAACCACGCGAGGTAGCATGCTATCTCCTTAATAGTCCTTAGAGAATTCTAACCTATTATACCATCTCCTTCAGGCTCTGTTGAAGCTCACTGGCATGACTCTGGTCTCTGATGCCAGGGAACCTGAGTAGTTACTTCCGTTTTTCAACAAAACGTTTGTCTGCGACACCTACATACCCTCACAGGCCATACTATATGCACTTTCCCCGTTGCTAGAACAAACGAAATGCGGAAATAACTTGAAGCACTAAAAACAACCCAAATATGGAAGTCTCAACACCGAGGCAAATATTCGCGAAATGAATACTCGCTGCTTTTTTATCGCTTGTCTCTTTATTGTCATAATAAGCCTCTAGCATCTCAGCCGTCATTGCTGCTTTATTCTCATCTTCTGTCTTCTGATATGCCTCTACCATGTGTTGATACACATCTACAACATTATCAGTATCAGGAAGCGTGATCGGGACAAATGCTCGCTTCCAATTACGAAGTTTGTATCCTGAATAACTGAAATACATAGTGACCGCATAGGCGGTTAAGAAGATTATCAATGCCACAATTTGGAGAATTACATCGGTGGGAGTAGGTTTTGATGATGAGCCAGTTTCTAAAGTCAAAATGACAGCCTGTAAAGCTAAACCAGCACCCAGGATACTGGTAGCAACAGTCATGATATTGTTCGCTTTCGTATCCAGTGAGGTAAGGTGAGACTCTTGATTATCTATGTTCGCTTTCATCAACTGGAAATACAGATCAAGGCTAGGGGTTTTGTTTGCTTGCTTGGAATTTGGAACCAAACCGAGAAGATTATCGAGGCTTAACTTCATCTCTCTTTTCCTTCCTAGTGCAATCCATAACAGAAATGTTATTGTCTTCTCCTCCTGAACATTATAAAGTAGCATCAATATTATTACAACCAAAAAATCTTGAGATTTATATCGCCAAGTATAAAATTATGTAGAGCATTATCGAGTTTCTCTCTCTACATTTATCATTAAGTGGGAATACAATCATTCTAAATCTTCAAAGACCTATCTCAGCAAGCTTTTGACTGAGTACTTATTCTTCCCTCTGTATGGCAGTACTCTAAGAGCAAGCATTGAGCCGCGACAACTGTTTCTTCATCCGGTGTGGTACACGGCCTCAGACGATGAGAACCCTGTGAGTTTGCTTGGGGAGTAGCTAGTGGGTTCCGAGTCGCAAACCGACAGATTACATGAGCAGATCCGAGCCAGAAGCTTTGTAGAGAAATAGGTTCAGTTGATTATGGCTATAGTTCTTTCACCGTTTTAGTCTCGTGTCAGTATGTTGCCGCTCTGGTCTGCCTGATGTGCTCAAGGGCATTCTGTGAGGTTGTAGTGCCATTGTAGGTATGATGTGAGGTATGCAGAAATGATTTAATTGTAGTTTGTGCAACGGAGAATCATGAAGACTGCGATAATGGGTATGGATAATGAACGTGGATGGATTGTTTGCGAAGCAGTCAGAATCATGCTTCGTCCGACACGCGGCTCGTGTGGCGTGTCTGGACAGGCAGCACGAGTGCAGGTGGGGTCAGCTGACAGCAAGTGTTCCTTGCTGGCTGATGGCGGGGGCGGAGTCAGCGCAAGAAAATGATTCGGGGAATGATTTTCACTGAGGAATGGGGTATGTTGGGGACATACGCCGTTCTGAACGGTTGGGCTGACTCCGCCCCCAAAGGGGTAATCCAGCATCTGAGGGCTGGTACTCCAGCCCGAATGGGTGGGGTGTGGGACGTTTTGTGTACGAGGATAAATGGTGGTAATTGGCATGGTCGGCTGCATATGCTGTATAACAGGCCAGTGAATTGCTTATGTGTCAGGTATGGGTAGGTAGTAAACGGAGTGAGTATTGTTTCATTGGTGGTTGTTAGTAGTGTGTGTTGCATCCGAACACCTTCTTTCTACTAAGGGAACTTTTCCAAAAGCATTAGCGTCATAGTGGATGTATCCCGATAAGGGGAAGAGAATAAAAGGAGGAACCCCTATGACTCAGATACGCAGGAAGTTTCTTATCCCTGCACTCGCTACAGTAATTGCTCTCGGATTTTTCGCATTCCAGGCACTGCCGGCTCTTGCCTGTGGAGGACTCATTGCCCCAGATGGTGATGTCCGGCTGGCTCGTGCCACAACGTTTGTTGCATGGCACGATGGCATTGAACGCTACATGACGGCTTTCACGTATCAGGGCAATGTTGCAAATGTAGGTTGGATTGTCCCTCTTCCAGCAGTGCCGCTCAAAATCGAGGAGGGGGGCGCATGGACGCTGCAACGTCTCAATCTTGAAACTCATCCTCTTGTACGCAGTCCTGAAATCTTTGCGGCTGCACAAAGCGCTGGTTCTGCGCAAGTTCTACAGCAAGTCAAGATAGAAGCGCTCAATATTACCGTGCTGCGAGGCAGCGGTCAGGCAGTTCTTGACTGGGCTAGCAGCAATGGATTTTCAGTGGGCGGTGATACTCGTAGCCACCTGCTCACTTACGCAAAAGCAAGTCCGATCTTCATGGCAGCGAAGTTCGATACTGCTGCTGCCAGGGCACGCCATCAAATTCAAGGAGATGGGGCGCCGATCTTAATTACAATGAGAACGCCGCATCTATGGGTGCCGTTGGAGATATTGGCGCTTGACGGTCAACAGGTCCAGGCTGATATCTACCTACTGACGGACGGGCCGGTCAATACAAGTGATGTTGGGGCGTTGATTGGACAGTCTCCAGTCGGCAGTGAAATACCCGGTGCGACTGGTTTCACCGTTGCATTCCAGGAACAGATGAATCCCACGCTCTTCCATGACCTGTCAACCGACCGCAATATGGGTTGGGTCTGGCAGGATAGCTGGGTTACATACCTTAACCTCGATGCTCCAGATACGACCGTCACTTACGATCTGGGAATCAGCCCAAATGGTGTGATACGACTTGCTCACTTCGGCACTCCGCCAATGGCCGTTACTGATAACCTGCCCACACAAGCATTGCCATCCTGGCTACCACAAATGCCGATTGGTACCCCACAGGTATTACTGGGTGTGCTCCTGGTGTTTGCGATTGGTGGTGGTTTGTTTGCGGTTATTCGGGCGAGGCGACGTGCAAGGTTGAACTGATGCTATAAAGAAGATTTGTCATGCTGAGTGCAGCGGAGCATCTTGGCCAGGGGAACGAGATCCTTCGCTTCTCTCAGGATGACACAAGGGGATGCTCAGGAGGACATAAGGGGATGTTCAGGGTGACAAGAGAGTAGTCAGGATAGCGAGTGGATGGAGTAATCAAGGTGACAAGAGGAGAGAATGGCAAGGATGACAAGTCAGAAAGTTCTATTTTGAGCTTTTAGTATTTTTCGATTGGCCCGGGAAGTTCTTTCTCTGCACGATCTTCCAATTGCCGTTCATTGCGCCATATAAAGATCGCAAACGCTATAAGGAAAAGAACTGCAAGCACAATAGTAATGGTTCCTACAGGCCCGGTCAAACGATGGATTTGCTCTCCAAGGAAGTAGCCACCCAATCCATACAGTGTGGCCCAGACAAATCCCCCAAGTGCATTGAAAAGCAAAAAGCGGCTCCAGAGCATGCGATTCACACCTGCAAGAAAAGCAGCCCAGGCGCGTGATACTGCGACGAAACGGCCAAAGAACACGACTTTGCCACCATGTTTGCGAAACAGGTATATCCCCACTTTCAATTTGCGCTCATCGAAACCTATGTACCGACCATAGCGACGCAGTACACGGTACCCGCCTTCTCGCCCTACCCAGAAGCCGATATTGTCGCCCACGATGGCACCGCAGGTAGCCGCGGCGATGATCAGTGCAATCGAAAGCTGGTGTGTCTTTCCGGCATCGATTGCTGCAACCAGGAGCATCGTTTCTCCCGGAAAAGGAATGCCGATACTTTCTATCGCTACAAAGAAAAAGACCGCCCAGTAGCCATAGGTCGCCAGGAAATTTTGAAGATCATTGATAGCTACATGGAACATGTGACGTGCGCCTTTACCCTCTGTAACAAAACAACTTGAAACGATAAGAAAATTGCCTTAGGAGAAAAGCCATACTTATCGAAGTATGGTCAAATCTGCTCATTGCCCCATATAATACCAGAAAGAGGACTATTTGTGTGAAACAACATCGTCTATGCAGGATACTAAATAGAAAAAGATGAAATATGAGCTTACTCACTTTATTTGGCGCGTGCGCCGTTACCATTATGTTGATCTCCTATGCCCTGGAAAAGCGTTCTACCTGGTGGGTGCTGGTCTTCGCGCTGGCCTGTGGCGCCTCTTCTCTGTATGGCTGGCTTGCTGGCACCTGGCCGTTTGGGGTCGTTGAGGGAGTGTGGGCATTGGTCGCTTTGCGTCGCTGGTGGGTTGTGCGTTCAACGCATCGAAGTGAACAGATGTTGCCTGGGACATAAACGCCTGAATGCGGGACGATGAAGAGGTGAACGTTGAAATGCTTTGCGAGTTGGCATACATTCTCCTACTTTCCCTTGAGTCAGAACAGGATCAGCTTCGCTTGCAATCCATGCTATCCTACGCTTGCTACCAGCTCTCCAGCGTCATCCTGAGGGCCAAAGGATCTCACACGATGGGCAACGAGATCCTTCGCTGGCGCTCAGGATGACACCTTTTTTCGCTCAGGATGACACCCTTTTTTCGCTCAGGATGACACGACAAGCGTGTGCTCTCCCTTTCAGCCGCGTTCAGGCCAATTCGTGCAGGATTCTGAACGAATATGTTGGAGCCCAAGCGCAAGGTTCGCACCTTTACGCGATTGGCGTTCTATCTATGAGTAGGCACGTGGGTATGTTTGCTCAGCATAGAGGCTGAACGTGTCACAATCGGCAATGTGACTGCAATGAGAATGATAGTGCTCAAGAGGACAATGGGCAACTGACCAAAGTTGCTGTTTATGAAGCTACCGATCAGCAGACCCAGACCTAACGCTATGCATCCAATCATCCACATCGTGGCGTTTAACCGCGCTTGAAAGCTTTGTAAGGTATATGTTTCACCCTGTTTTTGACTTGAGGTGGGTATGTTCAGGCCGAAGAACAAATACCAGAGGATTCGAGTAAGTGAACTGCTGCCAGTTGTGTTAATTGAGCTGCTTTTTGCGTGGTTCGCGCGTTGCATGACTATCGCTTCGCGTTGGAATTGCTCCATATGTGTCGTTGACATGTGATCGGTAAACGAGGGATGCATGATCAATCTCCTTTGCATTACGATTGACCATCTGACTGTCGTACTATACAATGAGGACAGCCAGACGGTGGACAACCTTAAGGCGAACGGTAGGACGTGTGAGTGCTGCCAGGCGTGAACGCGTCCTACTAGCATATATATTCATTTCATAATTACTCTCGTGGAAGTGGTTCTTTGAGATACGTATTTAACAATTCTCCTACGTTATTCACCATATACTGGCGTAAACTCCAGCGTTTATCGCTCAAGTTCATACGGACAAGTCCCGCTGAGCGAAGTGTAATGACGTGATGGTGTAAGGTTGTTTTCGCAAGACCTAGATCGTCAGCCATTTCCTGCAACGTATAGCTTCCTGTTGCCAATTTCTTGAGGATGCGCAGGCGGCGTTCGTCAGCAAGCGCTTTCGCAAGTTTTACCAGGCGAGCTGGAGGCGCGTTTTTATCGGCTGAAATACTTTCTTCCGCAACTGGATAGCAGAAAATGACCGTATCATTCCATTCCGAGCTGGAGTTCCAGGGGCGCATTATGTATGAGGGTACCAGGACAACTCGTCGTATGCCAGGCTCGGGCACATACTGCCATCCTGTGGCGATCTCAATCAGTTGCTCTGCTGAATGGGTAAGTTTTAACGCCAGTTTTGCCTCTACATCACGTGCCAGGATGGGCATAATGTCTGACTCCTGCTCGTGAAAAACTTCTTCATACCAGTCACGAAAGATATCCAGGAGCAGGTTTTTCGTGGCCGCAGGTTCAAGGGAAAGCAGCCAGCGCAGCGTTCGCTGCCAGTGGGTATCATCAGGGAACGATGATTTCAGCATTTCCTTTTGCGCTTCTATATCACCCTGCGCCGCCTGCAACATGACTTCGGGAGGTGTAGCTCTGCAATGCGACCGGACATAGTACCCCAACATGTGCAGGCGCAGTTCCAGTGGATCAGTAGCCTCAATATGCGCAATGAATGTTGGTACATCTCTCGGGGCAGGACAATCGTAGACAAGGCCGAGAATATGTTCCCAGACTTCATAACTATGAAAGCTGAATTGCTCAACGGTTGCAAGGAGATCAGGAGAAGCTTTTTTGCGAACGCCATCGAACCATACTTTACCTATGTCAAAGGACGCGTAGTTTTCCGCGTCGCTGAAGGCGCACAGTGACATCAAGAATTCGTAAGCCGGGTAAGCTTCGATTTCTACAATCAAAGGTTGTCTTCGTCCTGGCCTATCCTGCACAGACATTGCCCTTCTCCCTGGTTATTGCATTCGATACTTTTAAGACTGTACGAACTTTTTCGTATAACACTATTATACTCGGATAATACGAGTTTGTCAAGAAGGTGTTTTTTAAGACATACACATATAACCCATGGAAATAAGTTCCATGGGTTATATGTGTATGTCAAAGTTTATTTAGCTTAATCGCCATCTTATTGAAAAACCTGAGGAGTGTCAATTGACCTATATTTCAGTCTTTTTCGCTTCTTGTAAATTTCTCTCAATTTTGGTATACTTGTTCTAATCTAGCGCGACCCGTTCACCCGAAACCATCGAGGAGATGGAGGATGGGTGGCAAGGAGAACCTTGACAACTGAAGAGTCGATGCGAGGTGCAATTCCTCGCCAATCAGATGATAGATTGATAGCAACACCCCTATGGTAGCGACTGGACAGTGCGGCTCGTTCGCTTGAAACTGTGTACCAACACGGGGGAAAGCGGCGAAGAAATACATCTTCGATAACTGAGAAGGTGACGGAAGGCGCAATTCCTTCCCCGTCAAGGAGGGACGGATAGCAACACCCCTACGGGGCGACTGGCTCTCAAACCGTAAAGCGGGGGGTAACGGGGATAAACCGTAAACCTGATGCGGTGACACCTCTAGCTGGCTGCCATGACTAGGAGCACGAATGCACGAGAACCGTCGTCACGCTAAACAGGTCTACGCGGGTTAGCAGACCTGGCCCAAAAGGGCAAGGATAGCAGATGAGCAATTTGTCCATTGACTCATTCCTCCTCGGAAGAAACCCGGCGGAAAGTGCGAGTCTAAAGCAGCGCAAAACACCTTCTCGGAACGAGATAACCATCAGTAGACTCTCATCGGCGGTCGATCCGATGAGCAGGTGCCAACCGCAAGTCGCTGATGTTGGGATTGTCTAAGAAGCCTTAGAAGAAAGGCAGACGTAGACACGATCACATGGAAGAAAGAGGAACGAGTAGCATGAATGGCAATCCGTCGGCACAACCGAATGTGGCCTGGGAACGGCTCCCCTGGAAAAGACTAGAGGTGGCAGTTTACCGAATGCAGAAGCGCATCTTTCAAGCCAGTCAGCGTGGCGATATTAAGACAGTCCACAAAATGCAGAAACTCTTGATGAAGTCCAAAGCGGCGAGACTGCTTGCTGTACGACGAGTGACACAAGACAACCAGGGGAAGAAAACCGCTGGCGTGGACGGTGTCAAATCTGTCCCACCGGCGGAACGACTGACCATGGTTGAAGCTATTCATCCAAGGCATACAAACCAGCGGAAGCCCAAACCTCTCCGGCGCGTCTGGATACCCAAGCCAGGGAAAGAGGAAAAGCGCCCGCTTGGCATTCCCACCATGATCGACCGAGCTTGTCAAGCGTTAGCAAAACAGGCCCTCGAACCACAATGGGAAGCGCAGTTTGAACGCAACGTGCGAACCGTTCAGCCGAAACTTACTGCATAAGTAGGAGGATGGCTGGCAAGGTACATGAACCTTGACAACTGATGATCCGATGTGAGGTGCAATTCCTCACCCGCGAGGTGAACGCGGAAATGGCAAGGCCCCACGGATGCGACTGGTCCTCAAATCTGTGAAGCGGGCATCAAGGAGGAAGCTGTGAGCCTGACGACGGCTCACCTCTGAGCCAGGTTCCCATGGCTAGAGGCTTGCCTACCAAGGCGAGCAAATCGAATGTGCGACTGAACCATCGTCACGAACGAACAAGTCAAACAGGCTGAGAGACTTGACCAAAAGGTACCAGGATACGGCTAGCACTGTTTGGATGTCTAGCAAAAGGATGAGGACTGTTGGGATCTCATCTTTCACCCGAAATATCCTCGGTGGATAGCACAAGCCTAAAGGAACGCAAAACGGATCATCGGAACGGGATAACTCTCAAGCACGCTCTCGTCGAAGGTCGATACGGCGAGCAGGGAACCACCCGCAAGCACTTGAGAGCAGGATTGCTCAAAAAGCAAACGCCTGGGGTAATGCCCAGGATAAGCTAACGTGAGCACGGTGACATGGAAGAAAGAGGCACAAGTAGTATGACAGATACGAAGGCACCCAGGATCAACCGGAAACAACCGCTAGACCCTGAGAGTGAGAGTTGGCGCACGCTGCCCTGGCGCAAGTTTGAGCAGCATGTGTACAGGATACAAAAGCGCATCTTTCGAGCTGAACAACGTGGTAATCAACGAGCAGTCCAGATATTGCAGAAGTTGTTGATGAAGTCCAGGGCGGCGCGAATGCTCGCAGTGCGTCGGGTAACGCAAGACAATCAAGGGAAGAAAACTGCGGGGATAGACGGGGTAAAATCTGTCCCTCCCAAACAGCGACTTGACATGGTTGAGCGCATTCACCCGAAATACTGGAAACATCTCACTCCTCAACCGGTAAGAAGGGTATATATCCCCAAGCCAGGCAAGGATGAGAGAAGGCCATTAGGGATTCCCGTCATGGTAGATAGGGGACATCAAGCCCTTGTCAAACTCGCATTGGAACCTGAATGGGAGAGTAAATTCGAGGCCAATAGCTATGGTTTTCGCCCAGGACGTTCCTGTCATGATGCTATCGAAGCCATCCACATCATCATTAATCACAAGGCCAAGTATGTCTTGGATGCTGACTTGAAAGGCTGTTTCGATAACATCAACCACCAAGCACTGCTCACCAAACTCAAAGGCTATCCAGCGATGAGGCATGCTATGAAAGGCTGGCTCAGAGCGGGGGTCATTGACAATGGGGTGTTTGATGAAACCCGCAGCGGTACGCCGCAAGGTGGAGTCATTTCACCTTTGGCAGCCAACATCGCCCTTCATGGAATGGAAACGGCCCTGATGCAGGCGTTCCCAACGAAGAGGAACAAAGTACAATTCGTGAGGTACGCCGATGATTTTGTCGTTTTTCATGCAACAGAAGAGGGCGTGAAGAAAGCTAAGGCGGTACTTGAAGCATGGTTACAGGACATAGGGTTGGAATTAAAGCCAAGTAAAACGAGAATCACTCACACGCTTGAGGAATATCAAGGAAACGTGGGATTTGACTTCCTCGGTTGGACAGTTCGGCAATTCCCGGTGGGGAAAACGCACTCTGGAAGAGCCAATGGATACAGTCCACAACTTGGATTTAAGACCATCATCACACCAAGCAAAGAAGCAGTAAGGCGGCATACCACAGAAGTAGGAGAAGTGATAAAGAAAAACCGTCATGCATCCCAAGGAAAACTCATCAAAGAGCTAAACCCAAAGATACGTGGGTGGACGAATTATCACCGATCGATAGCTGCGTCAAAAGCATTTCGCTCCTGTCGGAGAATCCTCTTCCTGCAACTACAACAATGGGCAAAAAGTAGACACCCGAACAAAGGTGGAGAATGGAGATCGAACAAATACTGGCATGTGGATCAAGGCAATGGCTGGATGTTCACAGACCAGCGATCAAAGCTATGGGATCATTGCCATACGCACATCCAACGACACATCAAAGTGAAGGGAACTGCTAGCCCGTATGACGGAAACCTGCTGTACTGGAGTCAGCGACTCAGCAACCACTACATGTTGAGTGGGACACTGAGTATCTTGCTTCGCAAACAGCAAGGGAAATGTAAGTGGTGTGGACTGCTCTTCAAAGATGAGGATAGGGTGGAAATCGATCACATTACGCCTCGAAGTTTGGGTGGTGGGGAAGAATTGAGGAACAAATACGTCCTTCATCGACACTGCCACGATCAACGACACGCCCAGCGTGAAGACAGTACCCATAACAAGGGCCATGTCATTGAGGAGCCGTGTGCGGAGAAATCAGCACGCACGGTTCTGAAGCCGAGCAAAGGGGGTGACTCCTTTGCTTAGGGTTAACAGCTATGGCTTTCGACCAGGACGCTCAGCTCATGATGCCATCGGAGCGATCTTCAACGGCATCCGATACAAGCCCAAATTTGTCTTCGATGCCGATATTAAGGGCTGCTTCGACCACATTGACCATGAAGCTCTCCTCAAGAAGCTGAACACCTACCCCAAGCTCACCCACCTTATCAGGGGGTGGCTCAAGGCGGGCGTCATGGATGGGGAGGTATTCACACCCACCGAACAGGGGACACCCCAAGGTGGGGTCGTCTCTCCTTTGCTTGCCAATATAGCCCTGCACGGATTGGAAATGGAAGTCTCGCAAGCGTGCGGCACAGGTGAAAAACCGATCGTCATCCGCTATGCAGACGATTTCGTCATTCTCCACTCTGATCAAGCAGAACTACAAAAGGCAGCGAAAAGAGTGACGACATGGTTAGAGCACATGGGACTGCGACTGAATCCAGGTAAAACAAGCATGACGCACACGTTAGACCCCTGCGATGGAAACGTGGGCTTCGAATTCTTGGGCTTTCATGTGCAACAGTACCCGGTCGGGAGAACCCGTTCGGGAAGGGACACACACAGAAGGCCACTTGGATTTAAGACGCTGATACGCCCAAGTCAAGAGGCCATCAAACGCCATACCCGGGAAATCGGGCGGAAACTGCGAGCACTCCGAAATGCTCCGCAAGAGGCAGTGGTTCGGCAACTCAATCCCATCATAGCAGGGTGGTGCAACTACCACCGCTGGGTGGTCTGCTCAGAAGTCTTCCGCACGTGTGATTATCACACCCTTCGACAACTCATGCGATGGGGAAACGCACGCCACCCGGACAAGGGCAAAAAGTGGGCAAGCAAGAAGTACCGCATTCGCGTTGGCACGCAAACCAGGTTTGGGACGCATGTCAAGGATCATGCGGGAAACGAGATACCGATCTATGTCAGGTACCATGCGGAAACGCAGAGCCAGGACTACGTGAAGGTACGCGGAGACGCCAGCCCCTATGATGGAAACCTCCTGTACTGGGCGAAGCGGCTCAGGCAGCACCCGCTTGTGAACAACGAGAAGGCAAAGCTGCTCAAGACGCAGCAGTGGCGATGCCCACGATGCGGACTCTACTTTCACGATGGAGACCTCCTGGAAATCGATCACCTCGTCCCAACTGCCCTGGGCGGAAAGGACGATGCCAGAAACAAGGCCGTCTACCATCGACACTGCCATGATGAGAAAACAGTCGAAGACCTCGAGCAGATCAGGGGACACAGAGTGGCTCAGGACGGGCTTGGGCACTCAAGACTGCTGGTATCACTCACAACTGGCCATACACTGAGGAGCCGTGTGAAGCGAGAGTTTCACGCACGTTTCTGGATTGACGGTGGGGAGAGCGATCTCCTCGCCGATCATACTGAATAGAAGCGAAAATGATAATTAGCTCGATCTGAACGTTATTACTTATACTTAGTATCGTTTGCGCATATCGATCTTGAGGATTTCATGAACTCGCCAAATGCTATTCCTTCCGCAACAGTCATACTACCCTATGTGCTACGTGAAAAAGCCGGAAACCACAAATCAATCATGGTTGCCGGTTCAACCATACGCGAGATCATCGATGCGCTCGATCATGACTACCCTGGCTTAGGGTTCAACCTTTGTTATGAGACGGGTGAGCTTCGCCCCTATGTGAACATCTTTCTGGACCGTGAGAATATCCGTTATCTGCAAGGGCTAGATACCCCGATACAAATGGGAGCTACTATCTACATCTTGCAATCTGTTGCTGGTGGTTGTTCCTGATACAGTAGCTGCACAAACTTGAAGGAGGAAACAATGAACCATCGAAAAACGTATGAACCTGGAACTGTAGTTGTGCTGGTTGGCACTAAACGCGGGCTTTTTCTATTGACTTCACATGATCGAGAAAAGTGGGAAGTAGAAACTACTGAGTTGAAGACAAGTCGTGTTTTCTTCGCAACTCTGGATCAACGCGATGGACAGAGACTGTTCGCAGCAGATAATGGAGACTTTTTCGGATCGTTTCTGCGCTATAGTGATGATTTTGGACAGACATGGCACGAGCCTGAAGTCGGGATCCAGTTTCCTGAAGGAGGCGAGCAGAAACTCGAAAATATCTGGACCATAGTGCCAGGTCGTCCTGATGAAGCTGGAACCCTGTATGCAGGAGTTGATCCTGCGAGCCTGTGGGTCAGCAAAGATGGTGGCAAACATTGGGAAATCAATGCTGGACTTGCAAACCATCCCACGCGGGAACATTGGGAACCTGGAGCTGGTGGGTTATGCTTGCATACCATTGTTGCGGATCCTTCCAATACCTCCCGCATGTGGGTGGGTATCTCCTCTGTTGGATGCATGCGCACCGATGATGGCGGTCAGAACTGGGTGTTCGCAAATAAGAACACACGAGCTGGCTTCTTACCCGAGCAATATCCTGAATACGGGCAATGCATTCATCGCTTTGTACAGCATCCGACAAATCCAAATGTATTGTACCAGCAGAACCATTGCGGGATCTATAAGAGTCTCAACGCGGGTGATGACTGGATCGATATACAACACAACCTGCCCTCCGAATTTGGTTTTCCTATCGCACTCGATGCGCATAATCCCGATACTGTGTACGTTATCGTCGAGAACCCGAATGGACGAAATAATGTCAACGAGCAGTTTACAGTATATCGAACCGAGAATGGCGGCGAAGAGTGGCAGGCCCTGGGTGAGGGGTTGCCAGCAGGGCCTGGCGTACGACTTGGAGTATTACGCCATGGCATGTGCGCTGATCCGCTAGACCCATGCGGAGTATATGTTGGTACGAATACAGGACAACTCTTCGCTACCAATAACCGTGGAGATAGCTGGAAATTGATTGCTGATTTTCTGCCATCAATTTATTCGGTGACAGCTACTGTGCTGGTTTAGGGGCAAGGCCTTGCAAAACGACGTCAACCATTTGCTCAGGGAAATCACCCGAGTGAGGCGCGCTTGCAAGGGGCCCGGTAAGAAGAAGGCGAGAGACCAGTGGACCCATCAAGAGGTCCAGCACTAAGAAAGGTTCCAGGTCTTGCCGAATCTCGCCACGCGCTTGCGCCTGCTCGATTGCCTGTCGAAAGTGTTGCAAGCGCGGTCCCAAGCGGTGCTCGTAAAAAAGCCGAAAGAGGTCGGGATTGGCTCTGCTCTCGCCAATGATCCTAACATAGAGCTTCTCAATGAGGGAATTTCTACTGCTCACATCCCAGACCAGCTTTAGCATATGGATAAGATCATCCCGGAGATTGCCAGTATCAACGAAAGGAAATTCGGCTTGCAGACTGCGAGCGGCATCAAGCATGAGGTCTTCCTTCGAGTCCCAGCGGCGATAGATGGTTGTCTTGCCGACTCCGGCGCGGGCGGCAATGGCCTCGATACTCATGGCATCAAAGCCTTCTTCTGCGAAGAGTTCGAGGGTGGCATTCAGGATAGCCTTGTGGGCTGCGCTGCTACGCGGGCGTCCAGCCTTGCGGGTGAAGCCAGTATCACTTTGCAGCGATTGATCCGGGTCATCCGATTGCGCAGTGTCTTGAGCAATGGACATACTAATCAAGCTCCTTCTGTTGCTTTTCATTGTAACTGCGTAAAGCGGGACAGTCAAGTATGCTCACAACATCTCCGATTTCTAAAAAGTCGTCTTTCTGGCGCTGTGTACCTTTCATGAAAACGTTCGTGGTGGCCTCTCTCCTGGTGGTATATGGCCGCCACGAACAATATCATTAGGATTCCCTGCTTGTGACACTTTGCTCAACTGGCGGGTTGTTCACTTGATCGCTGCCCACAGTTGAGGCATTCACCGTTTCGACCCCTCCAGCTTTCGAGGGGGCTCTCCCAGGTAGGAAAACCAGGGTGAGAACGAAACCCGCTACAGCGATACCTGCCGCCACGACGAGCGAGATGTCCATCCCCTGGACGAAGGCTGTGCGCACCGATGCGAGCAATGGTGCCGAGCCAAGCTTCAAGGCCACTGCAACACCCCCGAAGAGGCTCTCCTTGACCACATTCGCGACTACAGGTGGAAGCCCTGCAAGATTTAACCGAGCCTGATAAGCAGAACTGAGCACACTCCCAAGGATCGCCGCCCCAAACGGAGCTCCCACCTTCTGAATGGCCTGCATCACTGCGGATCCAACTCCGCTTCGCTCCTGCGGCAGCTCGGAGAGCGCCGCAGAGGCAGCCGTAGCCATGGCGAGCCCCATGCCGACTCCGACAAGTGCCATCCATGCCGCAATGAAGCCATTGCTGGATCCCACCCCGGTCGTGGCTCCCAGGAGCATTCCGGCAGCCAGCAGTGCGAACCCAAGGGCGACCGTGATCTTCGCACCCACGATACGCGCGACGCGATCCGCAGGTACGGCCCCCACCACTAGCCCGGCGATCAGCGGTAAGAGCCGCACGCCAGAGCCCATGGCATCTGTAAAGAGCACGCCCTGGAAGAACTGCGGCATTGTAAACAACACGCCTATCATGGCGAGGATCGCTGTGGCTGCAAGGACCGCGCCCCAGGTGAAGGAAGCCGAGCGGAAGAGATCGAGGTCCACCATCGGCTGGCCGCCCGGCCGACGTCTGAGCCAGCGTTCCCAGAGGAAGAATCCAACCAGCACTACCAGGCCCGCGAACATCCAGACCAGAGCGCCTGCGTCGCCCCAACCATTCTGGCCCGCCTCGATCAGACCATAGGTTATGCCAACCAGGCCGGCGGTCGAGGCGGCCACACCTACCGGGTCCAAGCCGGGACGCTGTGGGGCGCGCGACTCTGGCACGAGCGCGAAAGCAGCGACCAGCCCTACGATGGCGACCGGCACGTTCAGCAGGAACACCCAGCCCCACCAGTAGTGCGTCAGCAGCCAGCCGCCCAGGATCGGACCCAGCGGCAGAGCCAGGAAATTTGCGGCAGCCCAGATGCCGACCGCCCGTGGCCGCTCCTCCTCAGTGAACAGCACCGTCAGCGCAGACAGGGCCATTACGATTATTCCTGCACCAGCGAGCCCGAGTACTAACCGCGCCACGATGAACGCACCTGCTGACGGCGCATAGGCACAGGCTGCCGAGCCTGCTCCGAACAAAGCCAGGGAAAAAAGCAACACCTTCTTGCGGCCATAACGATCGCCGAGCAGTCCCGCAGGCAGCATCGCTGCCGCAAGCACCAACAGGTATCCTGAGGAGAACCACTGGAGGTCCGACTCCGAGGCGTGCAGCGCTGTGGCCAGTGTGGGCAACGCCACGCTGAGGACGGTGGCGTCCAGGCCAACTGCCAGCACAGCCAGTGTGAGTGCACCAAGCGCCCACCACCTACGATTTCCGAGATTCGACATGATAGCAACCTCCTTTTGAATGAACTAAATGATGCTTACTTCGATACGAAACGGTATCGTATCATTTATTATTAGAAGTATATCATACATCTTTTCAAAACGCAACTGTATCGTATCGTATTTTTTAATGAGATTAATTTGTGAGAATAATGGACAGCTTGACTGAGCATCTTACGTCTACTACAATGGAGATGCAGGAGGAAGAGCAACCAGCAGTTTGACAACATCATCTGACCTGCAAAAGTACTGGCAAGTCTGAGCGATCGCTCACTGCCCAGACGCTCAAAGCAGTTATAGACGCTATAATGTATGGATAGAGACGAAGTAGTCTAAAATTCAATATGGATATAGATAAACATTTCCCTTTCTCCGATGAATATACACCGAATGATGAAATTGGCAGTGACGAACTGCTCTCCGACGAAAACTTGCGTTTGCCTGAGGGGTCAAATATCCTTGTGCGCTTGCATGCGGTACGCGCATGGCTCTCTCGCAGGCGTGATGAGGCAACCATTGAGGTAGGTGAGGCTGCCATCGCCCTCCAGGAGATGATGCAAGAGCAGGCAGTAGAGACAAGGCCACGTCGAAGAATGCACCAGATCGAAGCAGTTCAACTGCAATTTCTGCGCGCACAGAAGGCACTTGCTGAGTCACAACAACGACTGAGCGCCTATGAAGAAGCACAATCCATCTTAGAGGATTGCGTTGCGCATACAAGTGGGGAGCGCGTATTGGTAGAATACTACCTGAACCTGGAAGAGCTTGTGCTGCAAAGCCAGGATCAGGTGGATCAGGCAGAAGATCGTTCACCCTGGCTCGATGCTATGTCCGATGTACTTCATCGTATCGAACATGTTGGTACCCCAGACGAGGAATAGCGATTCCCACGAGCACGTGTCTACAAACTCAGTAATCTCGAAAGCCATCTCCTGCAAATTTACCTGCCTGGATAAAGTCAGCCTTGCGAACAAGATGAATAGTATTTCAACTATCAATTCTCATAAACTTGTGTGACCTCATCGTGAGTTTATAACCACTCTCTGTGTGGCAGTTGTGACGAAGAGTAGGTATCTTCTAATTGGGAGATTATGCCTTTTGATTGAAAGAGAGGGACAGAGATGAACACGCTCATAATATATGATTCGACCTTTGGGAATACAGCACAGCTTGCTCAAGCAATGGCGGACAAACTGGGAGAGTATGGAGCAGCGCGAATCGCTTTAGCTGATGAAGCTGGCTTAACCGAAGTGAATGAAATTGATCTACTGCTCGTTGGAGGGCCAACACAACGTCATGGACTAAGTCCAAGTATGAAGACATTACTTGAAGGTTTTCATCGCCGAACCTTACACGGCATCCATGCAGGAGCATTTGATACGCGCTACCATATGTCTGCATGGAAATCTGGCTCAGCAGCACACGGGATTGACAGTAAACTCAAGAGAGCTGGCGCCTCGCTCATCGTCGAACCTGAGAGCTTTTTTGTGGCTGAGAGAGAAGGTCCCTTAGAGGAGGGAGAGCTTGAGCGAGCCGCAGCATGGGCTGAAGAGATCTATCAGCGCTTTGAAGCGGGCAAAAGCGTTGAGAAGGATAATGCAGAGGTATTTTAGAGCATAAGAGAGCTGAAATATGTTGAAGAAAATTTTGCTGGCACTGACTGGTATAGGCACTGCTGGAGTGTTTACAGTCTATCTACTCACCATTCCTTTGTTGCGTCGTCTTCCAAAGCAGGATCGTGTCTCGATAGATGGTATTACAACTATTGATGACGCTGTTGAAGCATGCAGGCGAACAAAGTTGCAAGGATGGGATCTTGTTGCGTATGCCCAAAACCTGGCTGCCCAAAAATTCACCTACTCTCGCCTCAACACATGGGATACACCTTCAAAAGCATTTGAGCGTGGCTTGGGCTACTGCGAACAACAGACACTGGCACTGAAAAAGATTTACGATAAGCTGGGTATCGAAACAAGACCAGTGTTTTGCATGCGTTGCAAATTTCCAGCTAAAGTGGTTGATGGAGTATACTGGCCCGGAGGAATCTCTGGCCATGCATGGTTAAGAGTCAGAATTGGAGACGAAGAACGCGATGTTTGTCCTGGATCCGTGAATAATACCCCTGGAGTGACCAATTTTGAGGTACATTCGAGGGTGTTCAACTGGTATCCATGGCTTCGACCATTCACACACGTGGGATCATCGATAGAGAATATTAGACGAGATATGATGGCACAGCGCAGCTTGTCTACGCTCCCAAAGCCCCCTGGTCCTCTGATCGAAATCCTGGATTAACCTTTCGTCATCTCATCTGGTAAGTCACCCTGAGACGAAGAGACTACACGTGGAAACCAGATAGAAATTCGTATCAGGTATACTTAATAGGTAGCAGGGATTATTATTCACTTACTTTTTGTTAGTATATATAACAGATACAATTACAGTAGGGCATATGCTGTAGATACTGATTCCATCTTAGCGTGCCATCATCTCATCAGTCGAGGAGAGATGAATCGGCCACAGGTGTCATCCTGAGCGTCAGCGAAGGATCTCACGCGCTGGGCACAGAGATCCTTCGCTGACGCTCAGGATGACAGGCGAACGCTCTCTATTCCATCCGCGTTCAGGCCATCCCATACAGGACACTGAACGAATTTGTTGGAATCAAAGATGCAGTAGATTCAAGCCCACAAACATCGCAAATGATGCGAGAATGGAGATAATTTCATGTCAACAGAACAACAGGCAGCTTCAACGACTGCGTCAATCCATCCAGGTACGAATATTGGACTGGTTACACTACGCATCGCTGATCTTGAGCGTTCGCGTCGTTTCTATGAAGGCATACTCGCTTTCCAGCCTATCGAGCAGCAGCCAGGAAAGGTTGTCCTTGGTGGCCAGGATAAACAGCCACTGCTGGAACTAATAGAGATTCCTGGAGCCGCACCTCAGCCGCGTAGGGCAACTGGTCTTTACCATGTAGCTATACTTTTCCCAACGCGAGCAGACCTGGGTCGCGAACTACTGCGCGTTGCCAGGGCAGGTATACAGGTTGGTCAGGGTGACCACCTGGTGAGTGAAGCTTTATATATCTCCGATCCCGATGATAATGGTCTTGAGCTGTATCGCGATCGTCCCCGAAGTGAATGGCATTGGACAAACGGCATGGTCGAGATGGCAACTGATCCGGTTGATATCCGTGGCATGGTCGCAGAAGGTGAACGCGATGCTGAACCCTGGGAAGTAATACCAGCGGGAACTCGTGTCGGTCATATTCACTTGCAAGTTGGCGATATCAAAGAAGCCAGAGAATTCTATCATACTATCCTGGGTTTTGATGTCACCGCCGATTTATCACAGCATGGAGCGCTTTTCGTCAGCGCTGGTGGCTATCATCACCACATTGGCCTGAACACATGGCACTCGCGTGGAGCAAAACCCACGCCCGCGGATGCTGCTGGTTTGCAAACGTATGTGATCGCCATTCCCTCTCGTGAGGGATTGCAGGAAGTCAAAGAGCGCCTGCTTGCCCACCAGGTTCCTTTTGAAGAACAGGAAGACCTCATTCGTGTGAACGACCCCTGGAGCAACCACATACTCCTGAAGGTACAATAAGTAAGCTATAACTAAAGGCACTCGCACTCACTTGTCAATCTGAGCGTGAGCGAAGAATCTCTGTTGCCAACGCGTGAGATTCTTCGCTCACGCTCAGATTGACAAGATACAGGTAATTGTTCTCTTCACAGGATAAGTTGATGGAGCAATAAGTTGGAAGCAATACCAATTGCCTTCGCTATACGGAGTCCTGGATTGGAGCAGAGGGGTATTGGTAGTGCGCGCAGGTCATTTCAATCGCAATACCATCAATTCCTCATCCCAGTAATGCTCATCTTCTTTGAATGCTTGAAGCACTGTTCCATATACTTCAAAACCCATGGAACGATATAAAGAGCGCGCAGCATCATTCGTTGTCACTACCATCAGATGAAGTTGTTCCAACCCGTAGAGACGATTTGCCTGAGTGATCACTTCTTGCAAGAGTGCTTTGCCTAGACCAAGCCCACGACTCTCAGGCTCGACGTACATACTCAGGACGTGCCCTTTGTGGAGGTTTTTGCGCCCCTCATCTCGCCGAAAGTAAACCATGCCGACTAAACCTGACTCGAAAGCGCCCAGATAAAAAGCATCCTCTTTCGGGTGAATACGCTGAATAAACTGTTCTTTACCATTGCTTAGTGTTTCCTCGTATGTTGCGGCGAATGCTTCAGGATTATCTTTGAGCGCTCTTAAACGCAAGACCCAAAGCGCTTCTCCATCTTCTATTGTTAGTTTGCGGATACGCATCTCTTGTCTCCTATCCTCGATGCAAACAGAATCTATGAACTCCCGCGCAGTTTGAGACGCGATGAACCAAGTGCCACAATCCCGGGTAAAAGAGTGGCACTTATAATAATTGCTCCACCAATCAGCGTTCTAGCAGTTGGGACAGCCCCAAGGAGCACAATACCAAAGATGATGCCCCAAACGGGTTCAAGACTAGCCAACAGGCTCGCAGTTTGAGCAGTAATGTCACGCATGCTTGCAATAAAGAGGGTATGAGCCAGTGCTGTGCATACAACACCAAGAACGAGCAGAATGAGAAGTGTCTGAGGTGTCCAGGAAATACCCGTTGCAGTAAACACGAAAATTGGTAAAAGGACAATCGCTGCTATTCCATCCTGGTACAGGCTAATCATGAGACTCGAATAGGTTCGTCCAAGCCAGCGGTTCGTGACAGAAAGCAGCGCAAATGAGGCTCCCGACAGTACACCCCACATCACTCCAAGTGTCGTTTGATTCTGCAATGTAAATGAAGGAACAAGCAGGAATATTCCAGGTAAGATCAGCAAGGCGGCCACGATCTGTATGCGGCTGGGACGTTGATGAAGCAGGAGGGGTTCTAAGATTGCAGTAAAGAGAGGAAAGCTGGAGAAGGAGAGTAGCCCGATGGCAACATTCGAGACATTGATTGCTTGAAAGAATGCTGTCCAATGCAGAGCAAGCAATACTCCTTGTCCAAGCAGTAAGTAAGCATCACGTGATTGCTTTGGGCGCAAGGGAATATGACGTAGCCAGCAGACTGCGAGAAGAACAAGGCCAGCAAAGAAAGAACGTCCAAAGACAATAAGAGGTGAAGGTAGTAGACTCAGTTTACCCAGCACACCCGCGAGGCCAAACAAGAGCACGGCAACGTTAGCAGAGACCAATCCTCGGAGTTGCTTCGGTTGCTCTGGCATACATCATTCCTTTGCCAAATTGATCTAACTCATGAGAGGTTTGATAAGTCAAACTAGCTAAAAGCAACCGTCTCATTCCCCATTTTGAGCACCAGGGTTGATAGTACAACCTGAGTATTGACCGGGAAATCGAAGTACCCGCTTTGCGAGCCACCAGGTAAGAATAGCGGTGCAAGTGAGACCAGTTTGGGCGCAATGGATTGTCCGTCAGGCAAAACCAGGCGCACAAGTGATGGATAATTTATACCTATAGGATTCTGCAGGCTACTATCACTGCTCGCTTGCACATCGACACGTACAGTATATACTCCAGCTAGTTTATGGTCATCTGAGAAGGCCGATGCCTGTGATACCCTTGCTACAGTATAGTGTACACTGTTGTAGTCAAAGCTGCGATTCACTGGCAACGTACCGACAAAATTGGTCGCTGTGACAGTGGGTCCTACTGTGTCGCCAATGAGGATAGTCGAATCTTGCTCGCGGGTAAAACGGAAGACGACGATCAGGACGAGTAGAGCGATCACTGCTAAAGCTGCTATTACGCGCGTTCTGGGTGAAAAGTT
>Ga0116218_1000285_pt1 | contig 35610 bp, 32 predicted proteins | sample Sb_taG_2_FD_88966 | JGI IMG/M metagenome (GOLD analysis project Ga0116218, IMG submission 88966) | Peat soil microbial communities from Weissenstadt, Germany - Sb_50d_5_LS metaG | ecosystem: Environmental > Terrestrial > Soil > Wetlands > Peat | place: Germany: Weissenstadt | collected 2010-09-21 | reverse complement strand
TGGCGTGGTTATGTGGAAGTTCCCAGCCCTACAACCGCCCAGCGTATATATCGTGTGCCGCGTGCCAGGGGCTATGTGCAGGTCATCGAAAATGGTCGAGCCGTGATGCGATTGTGCATTCAACCGGTAGAATGTTTGCCTGATGCTGACGTCGTTGTGCTGCATAAACTTATGATAGAAGCTAACGAAGAGCACTATTTGCAAAAGGCCAACAAATATCTTTGTACTGATTCATAACATCGGTGAGCGCAGGGTAGATTTCTTTCTCCATAGAAACATCGACCTGCGCTTACTCGTCTTCGTTCTCCTCCACATCATCTTCGAGTGCCTGTACCAGTTCATAATGACCATTTTGTTTGACACATGCATGTGGTCCACCATCAAGAGGTGCCCTGCATAGTGGGCATATTGGCCTACCACTACTGACCAGGATTGTGATCGAACTTGCTAACTCTTTGGCTTGCTGCAATGTAAAACGGAAAGAAAGTGTATCTTCATCACGCAGAATTACCTGGGGTTCTTGCCCTGGTTCCATCACAATTCCTAATGGAATACTTGTCAATACCAACAAATTGCGCCTCTCATCATAACTTATACGCAGTTGGCCGACCTGGAACTCAAATTCGGGTTTAGCTGGAAAGTTGGCAGGCGCTCCTCGAGGAAGTGCAGGTGGGGAGGCCTGGGCTTCTGTACGCAATATACGCCCCTCGGTAAGTTGTGCTAGTATTCGATCAAGAGCTATCGAAAGATTATTGAGCTGTTCTTTCTCCATCCAAAGGGCAACTGAGATATTGTGGATCATGGCAAACAAACGGAAACGGCGTTGACCGGGCTGGCCAATTGCTTCGGCTCCAACAATTTCAATAGGTCCCAGGTCTTTGCTCATACTTTAAACCTCCATCACTGCCTGGCAGAGGATACTATGAAAGCTATATCTTATCTCAATCTAAAAGCTAGTACACAGAATTTCTTCATTTTAATATCCTCGCGAAGGTTGGTACCGATTTTGCAACTGTTGACCTGAACGATATCGCTTGAGATTATCAGCAAATAAAGCAGCGAGCCGAGCATCATAGTGAACACTGTTCCCCGAGATATGGGGTGTCAAAATAACATTCGGCATTGAATACAGGGGGCTTGCAGAAGGCAATGGTTCCTCTTCTGTAACATCCAGTCCTGCGCCTGCAATCCAACCTTCGCGCAATGCTCGTATAAGCGCTTGCTCATCGATGACTCGTCCCCGTGCAATATTCACCAGATAGGTGTTGCTGCGCATAATTCGCAGTTCGGCTTCTCCAATTAACTTCTCAGTTTCTCGTGTTAAAGGTACTGAGATAACCACGTAATCACTCAAACGTAGCAATTCGTGCAACTGATCTGGTAGGAAGGATTGATCCACATCTAGTTCCTGCTCTTCAGAATTATGGATTGAGCGCCTGGTGCCAAGCACGCGCATGCCGAAGGCATGACCAAGTCGAGCAATTCTACGACCAATGTTGCCAAGTCCAATGATGCCCAGGGTTTGACCTGCTAGTTCGTGCCCTCCGAGATGATACCATGAAGCGCTGCGTGCCCATACATGATCATCCTGTAGACGTACCATCTGTGGCCAGTTCCAGTTAAACATTAACATACTGCCGAAAACGTATTCACTGATAGTCTCTGCATGTATGCCTGCTGCTGTAGTCACAATCACACCGCTATTTGCATCCAACAATCCAGTTGTTGTTAGTGAGTCGACGCCTGCTCCCGGAAATTGCACCCAGCGCAATTTGGGCGCCAGCGTATGCCAGTCAGGAGGTATAAAATAACTACATAAAATCTCTGCATCTGGCATGTGAAGGGAAAGCTCATCAGCAGTGGTCACAACTACTGCTTCTGTTGCAGCGGCCTCTTTAAGAAGTTGCTGCGATTCAAGTGTAAATGGGAATGTAGTAACGACTTTCAGGCTGCCTGACACTATCACGAACTACCTTTCAAGATGTAGCTACCTATTTTTCTATGAACGATCGAATATATTTTTCTATTGGTAGTAGTTGTAGTCTATACGATGAAAGGCGTTGTGACAAGGGTTTCGAATGAGTAGGATTGGTTGATACCTTCGTCTTTCTATTCTGATACTGTCGTGTCTTGTCTTGAAGTAGCATGCTTTGTTACTCTCACGAAAGTATGTATCCACTAACGAGGTTTTGCTATTGCATCTTTCCACTTATTCATGAATTGCAAGAGCGTATACCTTTTAAACCTATGTTGTTTAGGTGGTGGGTAATACCCTTGGCCTTACTATAACTGGTGCTATGAAAGTGCAGACAAGTGGCGAAGATGCCCTGGGATCTGCGAAGGTCGGTGGAGTTGCTGCAAAAACGTAGCAAGTAAAAAAGGGTTAAGTTTGATTCAACGCATGCGCGCAGCTTCAGTTCGCCTCTGTTCGGGGATACTTGCTTCTGTGACCCTCACACTGCGATTAGGAGTGATTGCATGCGCTGGAGTAGCTTTTTTGCTCTTCTGCTTCGAAAGGTACAACCTCCGACAGAGCAGCAAACCGACTAGAACAGTGCTGACGAGGTAGATACCCATCGCCCACAGTGTCTGCGTATCACTACCGGTGCCAAGGCCGTGAATAGTCGCGAGGGCAAAAACCCCCAGGGTCAATACGTGCAATTGCCTCCATACTTTATAGCCGATGAGAGGGCGCAGCCAGGTACTGATACCGATAGCAATGCCCAGATACAACGCCACAATGCCGAATGCCATCCATTCTGGACGATAATGACTTGTTAATGGTATGAGTATTTCATTCCAACTGAATCTGGTGAATGGATCAACCCAGGTAGCCAGAATATGCACTACAAGAAAGATCATACTGAGTAGTGTCAGAAAATTGTGTAGTTCGCTATTGAGTAATCGTGGCCAGCGACTGGGCGATTGGATTTGCGTTGATAAGGCCAGGCCAACAATCACGGCCAGGGTGAGTAATATATATGCGGTAAAACCACCTGCCCGGGCGATATCCCAGGTGATGTTTTGCCAGATAGTATTCATTTGCTTACTTCCTCCATAAGTTCTATAGGCCACGGCTCCACCGTTTCCCACGTGCCATCCTCATGCACGAACAATCCAGCGATGTGGTGCTTGTGAAGAAAATCGGCGCCAGATTTCGAACCAAGAATAAATGCGACTTTTGCCGCCACCTCTGCTTGTTCGCAACGGTCTGCCACGACGGTGACCGACCAGAGATCGCTCTGGGCTGGTAGACCTGTGCGTGGGTCAAGTATATGGTGTCGTAATAAATTGCCCTGTTGCCAATGGCGGTGAGCGATGCCAGAAGTGGCAATGGCACCATGATGCAGTGGGATAGTCCAGTACTGCTTCTGGCCAGGTACTGCAACCTGCCACTGCTCATCAGATGGTGGAAGTCCCAGGACTGAGAGGTCTCCTCCTGCATTTACCATTGCGGAACTTATGCCACTCTGGTACAGATTCTCCAGAGCTGCATCAACTGCCATACCCTTCGCGATTCCTCCGAAATCAAGCTTGATACCGGTGGGAAGGGTCACCTGTCGATGTATCGGATCTACTTTTATGCCACGCCATCGACCACCAGGTTCTCCAGGAATGATAGGATCGAAACGGTTTATCGGAAGATCATCGAAAGTACGATCGTAACCTAATTGTTCTAATTGTTCCAGCAGGGCCGGATCATAAACTCCCTCAGTTGTCCGGGCAGCGTTCAGAGCAGTTGCCAGGACATCATAAAGCAGATTGCTGACTGCAACAGGTTTTCCTGGTTGTTGGTTAAGCTGCGAAAGCTCACTCTCTGACAAGAAACGGCTCAGTGCCTGCTCCCATTCTGAGAAGAGCGCGCGAACAATCTCAGCTCCCATCTCTAGCTGGTTTTCAGGAAGCAACATAGAAATGGTTGTCCCCATCGCCCGAAACTCCTCGCGACGCATACCAGCAGGAGTTGTGTAGTTAGGAGATGCTGGTTCCGGTGACGGGTGTTGATGATGTGTTGTTTGTTCCACTGGTATTTCCTCCCTGCTGGTTAAAGAAATTATTGCTATTTTGAGATGATGAACTTGTATTAGACGACCCTGATGTAGATTGTGTCGACTGAGAGCTTGTGGTACTGACCTGGTGCATGGCGACCAATCCACCAAACATCCCGAAGCCTATGATCGAAGCAACAGCTAGCGTTCTCTTGAGAGAATTGGCCAGGTCTAGGGCTCGCGCTTTTGGCATTTTCGCCTGCGTTCCGGCTTTTTGACCAGCACTGCGTTGCGGCAACTGTTGATTTTGCGACTCTAGGAACTGCTTATTATGAGCCTCCGCAGGCCTGCTCTGATACAACTGATTTTGTTGTGATGCCATGGGAGGGGTCTTATTGTATTCGTATGGATTCGTCTCCAATTCTATCTCCATTCTAAAAAGAAGAATAACATTGAGGAGCGCCATCTGCCCAGATTGTATATCGGCGAGCGCCCCTTAATCAAACGGATATGTTTATATCTTGTGTCAAGCATACAGCATAACTATTGGCTTTTCATTGGAATAGCATGAGAAAAATCTCATTTCAAGACTTGCCCTTTTTTATTCGCAACAAATCAGCAGGGGTACCAAGGAACCTACAGACCTCATGGTACCCCTGCTGATTACCTCTTACTATTACTGTTGCAAAATCTGTTGCACGACTGATTGTACCAGATTCGAAGGAATGGCGAAGCTAACTCCGTTTGCAGCGGTATTTGACTCGGTATTCACGGCAGTCAATGTTGGGATACCGATGAGCTGTCCCTGCAGATTAATCAAGGCCCCACCACTATTTCCCGGATTTACAGCAGCGTCAGTCTGGATAGCGTTAGAGATCGTAGCGCCTGTTGACTCAGTCACACTACGATTAAGTGCGCTGACTATACCTTTAGTAGCCGTTTCGGTGATCCCTAACGGGTTGCCAATTGCCAGCACTTCCTGTCCCACAACAAGCTTCGATGAGTCGCCAATTTGAGCAAACGTCATATTAGCAAAAGGCTGAATATGCACCACTGCCAGGTCATCAGCGGTATTCGTACCTACCAATTGCGCCTGTACTTGACTTCCATTGTACAGAACAGCCGTAATGCTCGCTTCACCATTGACAATATGGTAATTGGTTACAATGTCTCCTTTCGAGTCAATAATAACTCCAGAGCCTATTTGTTCTCCAGTAGAAGTAGTTACATCGAGTTCGACAACGGCTGGCTCTATCTTTGCTATCGCTGCTTCCTGCTGAGCTTCAATTGTCGAACCATTGGATGAAGTAGCAGGTATAGTAGCTGCTGCCTTCGAAGTAGTGATTGTACTACTTGTGCTACTTGTATGATTAGCGCTACTACCCGCATATTCAAATCCAGCAAACAACCCTACAGCAAAAATTATGGCGAGCACGAGTGTAAAAAGCAAGATTGCTCCACCTCGACCTTTGCGGTTTTGTGGTGGCAGCGAGGCATGTGGTGTAGATGGGATCAAGGGCAACGGTGATGTATCTTGCTCCGTGGAAGTGTGAGTGCCAGTTGGATTTTCTAGCACTGACACAGACTCATATGCAGCCTGTTGATAGTAGGGTGAATATGGTCCGTGGACTTCATTCTCTTCTTGTAGCATATTCTTATTCCTTCGTTATCAGATCTAAAACGCTTCTTTTTGATGTTTAGGGCAATTAATCTCTGCTACTCAGAATGCTCGTTGAAATGTATTCTGCAAACATTCATTTCTGCTCTACTACTAGAGTAAGCGAAATTCATGTGAAGTGTATTGGAGGAATATGGGAAAGTTCTCATGAACTTGCATGAATGGCTTCATTTTTTCTGATGTTGGGATACAGTGTCAGAATTAAATCCGCCGTTGTGATAGAGGTTTCTCACAGTGAAAAAGGTATCATAAACTGGATCCTGGCGAATCCCGGGTAACCCTGGAATCGTCAGGATCCATGTGCCACAGTCAGCAACCATTGATTAGAATGAACTAATCGCTGGCGCACTATGTGGTTCAGTATTAACCAATGTCAATACTGGTGGCTGTTAGGGTCCCATCGCTGTTGGGGGGGCCCATAACGTTAATGCGGGTGCCAACCGTAATGGTACTTGCCGTGACAGTTTTACCAGCCTGTCTATAAGTGGTGCTTGCCGTTGTGTGAATCGTGACCGAACTGCCGTTCGACGATTTGGCAACGATCGTATTACCGTTCACGCTCGACACAGTAAATGACTCACACTGGCCCTGCGGCCTACCTGCTCCAGGCCCGCCGGCCATGGGCTGAGCGTAATTAGCACCTCCCTGAGCAAATGTCAGCGACTGAGAGCTGCTAACACTTCCCTGCGTGACAGCCGGTGATTGGGAGCTACTATTGCTTGCAGCCGTGAGGGCTGAGGCCTGGGTCGTCCCAGTCGATGTACCCAGTAGTACACCCACTCCCAGAGCGAGCATGAAGGCAAAGGCCAGGCCCCCGATCAGGAGCCATCTACGTCCTCGTCGACGCGGAGCGATCTTATCATAATCTTCCATTGGTATACCTCCTTTCTTTCGGAATGAGTAGTTGCGGAGCTTTTAACACCGCACCATCAGAGTATAAATTGGTATGATGTGATATCTGTTGGAATAGAATGAGATTTCTCAAATCCTATTCCAATGAATCCTGTGTGCTGCATCGTTCACGATACCGAATCCTTCCAATTTGAAAATTTACAATTCCATGAGAATTTTCACATCTCTTTCCAATACAACTTCAATCAAATAAGGCTATGCTTGTGGAGGAAGAGAGAATCCTGTCTATTGGTAAGAAGTGCAGAGGACGAAGTCCTTTGCCGGGGTTCGGGGCTGTGCATCTGGGGGATGCAAAAGCGGATCCCCGATTAAACTTTTTTCCTTTTTCGCCGCCGCAGGCGGCAACAGAAAAAAGACATAGATAATTTCAAAAATAAACATATTCCCCGAAAAAATCAAAACAATAAGGAAAAAACAATGCACATTCTAATAGTGGAAGATGAAAAGCGCATCGCATATCTACTGCGCCGCGTCTTACTTGAAGAGCGGCATACCGTAGATCTGGCGCATGAGGGAAATGCAGGACTTGACCTGGCCCTGAGTGATACCTACGATGCAGTGATCCTCGACTTGATGTTACCTGGTATTGATGGGATCGAGGTCTGCCGCCAGATGCGTGATGAACACGTAATGACACCAGTATTGATGCTTACCGCTCGTGATGCAGTAGAAGATCGAGTGACCGGTCTCAATGTTGGCGCTGACGACTATCTCACGAAACCTTTCGCAATGGAGGAACTTCTGGCCCGTGTAAATGCCCTGTTGCGCCGCCGCGACCGTCGTTTTGATGAGACTCTCCAAATCAGTGTGGGAGATTTGACGCTTGATCTGGTGAGACACGAAGCGCGCCGCGACGGTCGTATCATCGAGTTGACAGCCAAAGAGTTCGCCCTCCTTGAATACTTAATGCGCCATGCTGGTAGAGTACTCACACGTACGCAAATCGTTGACGCTGTCTGGCGCTACGATCTGGATGCGCTCTCGAATGTAGTAGATATTTACATTCATTACCTGCGCGACAAGATAGACCAGGGTTTCACTCATCCATTAATCAAAACTGTGCGCGGAGTGGGTTACAAAATCGAAGCTTCATAGGTAGAAGGAGCAACAGCATGAGCTTGAGAAGTCAAGTTTGGTCAAAAGTGCAACGCAACAAGAGTCGTCATTCACAGGAGGCGGGGGCAGCCATGTTTCAGGGGCTGCGCATCCGCCTGACGCTCTGGTATTGCGGTGTGCTTGGTGTGGCCCTGGTACTCTTTGGTGTGGCGCTTTACTTCGGGACCCAGTACTTTCTCCTGACACCTATCGCATCAGATGCTGCCGGACATGCTCTTGTTCATCAAAATCAATGGTACACAAACTCTGCAAGTCAGGCCTGTCCTGCAATGGGGCAACAAGGTCAATTCGGAGGGCCTCCCGGTCAGGGTTTCCAGAGACCCGAGCAGGTCGCATGCTTTGACCAGAATGGCAACTTGCTTGCAGGTCAAAATACATCGAGCTTCCCATCTGTTTTCCTGAACAATTCGTTGGCAAAAACAGCTTTGCAAACGGGTCAGCCAGCAAGTGATATCGTCGACGCGGGGGGCTCGACAGGTCAGATTTATCGCTATGCCCTCGTAGTTCCTAATCAGACAGGAAATGGAAATGCCGGTGTGGTGGTGATTGGCGAGTCTGTCCAGCCGCAGGAAGCCGCGCTCTCATTGCTGCTCAAACTGCTACTGGGCATCGGAGGAGTAGCGCTGCTGGGTGCGGGAGTGGGCGGCCTGTTCCTGGCCAACCGCGCACTAGAACCCACACGACGGGCCTGGTCCAACCAGCAGCGTTTTATCGCAGATGCCTCTCACGAACTTCGCACACCTCTGACACTTCTACGCGCCGACGCCGAGGTTCTGTTGCGAGGTCGAGAGCGCCTTGATACCGAGGATGCCGCGCTATTAGAAGATATTGTTGTCGAATCGAACCGCATGGCGCGTCTCTCAAACAACTTACTGACGCTTGCCCGTCTTGATAACACTGCTCTCCACCGTGAGCATGAAGTGGTAAACCTGGTTGAGCTGGCTCAGAGGGGAGCACGACGGGTACAGGCTCTGGCCGACCAGAACGGTATCACGCTTCAGGTTGAGGGCATTGGCACACCCTATGTGATTGGAGACCCGCTTTTGCTAGAGCAAGCTTTACTGGTACTGCTGGACAATGCCATGAAATATAGTTATTCTGGAGGTCGTGTTCTAGTACGCGCAAAGGCGAAAGATGAACTAGCGCTTCTAGAAGTCAGCGACAACGGGGTCGGCATTGATGCCGAACACCTGCAGCATCTGGGTGAACGCTTTTACCGTGTGGATAAGGCCCGCTCGCGTGAGGCAGGAGGCACAGGTCTTGGGCTTTCCATCGCACGCAGTATCGCGATAACTCATGGTGGTTCTCTCTCCTTTTCTAGCGTTCCCGGTCAGGGCACAACTGTAACACTGGCTTTGCCCCTGGCCTACGAGACGCATTCAGATGATAGAGAGGAGGAGGAATCAGTACGAATAACATCACTGCCGAAACAAACATTCTATACAGAATAACAAAGTATGTAACTGTTAAGCAGGGGTTCCAAGGGGACAGCAGGCCCCTTGGCGGGGTGTGGGGTGTCCCCACTTATTACCTCCACTTCGCCGCCAGAGGCGGCGCGAGTAAAAGAGTTTGAATAGTTATAAAAGATATAAATTGGAGGTCTTATGAAAAGACGTAACATCTTAATCGCCGTTATCGGCGCAGTCATCATCGTTATTATTGCTGGCGTACTCTACACATCGCACTTTGCCAGCGCCGTCAACCAGACCCAGACTCATGTCGCACCAGGGGCGGTAACAGTTACTGAAACCCCTGTACCATCAACCGGCCTGCAAACCTTTCAAATCGTACCTGCCCAAACTACAGCATCATATAGTGTGTACGAGGACTTGATTTTCCAAAATAAGCCGAATAATGATGCCATTGGCACGACCCACTCAGTTCAGGGCAGTTTCAAGATAAAAACTGGTGCATCGCCGCTCGTTGCATCTATGAACATTACCGTCGATTTAAGTACGTTACAATCGGACGCACAGAGGCGTGACAATTACATCAAACAAAACTCGCTGCAAACGGACACTTACCCGAATGCCACGTTCGTCTCCGTCAGCACGCAAGGCTTACCATCCAGCTATACCGATGGCCAAACGGTGCATTTTCAACTGACTGGTAACCTGACCATGCACGGCACAACCAACAAAGAAGTCTTTGATGTGCAGGGAAAAGTCGTAGGCAATACGATAACAGGAACCGCGACCAGCACCATTTACATGACTGATTTCGGCATCCAGCCACCCAACCTGGCTAACATCGCAATTGCGCAAAATAAGGTTGTAATTACCCTTACTTTCACAGCTAAAGCTGCATAGTATACAAACGTATTCAGAAACGCTCCTGCAGCAGCATCTTTCTAGCTACAACAGGAGCGTTTCTGAATACGTTTAAGTATATATATATCCTACTTAATCTCCCTTAGGCTCTCCCCCAACTATCAATAACCACAATCCATCGTAGGCATAATCGTGGGCTGAACGCTTTACATCATCAAGTTTATCAAACTCTGGATCTTCAATGGCTCGAATTAATTTCTTTTCAATTGTTCCAGCATGATTAGGGAAGCGTTGAGCTAATTGTGCTAATGCTTCAGTACAAGAAGTGCGCAGATAATTGTCTGCATCTACCAACATATACCAGAGGGCCTGAACAGTTGGTTCGTCGCATTGGCCAATCTGTCCCAAAAGATGAGCAGAATTACGGCGTACTAACAAATCTTTAGCTTGATATAATGCTTCGAGTAGCACGTCTATAACTTCAGGAGAAGGCTGAGCGAGTTGACCTAAACCGCTTACTGCGCTGTAGCGCACACCAGCGTCAACATCATGTAGAGCATCGAGGAGTGCAGAGAGGGCTTCATGAGAGGCATAAGCGAGTTGACCCAAATTGGTAGCTGCCCAATAGCGTACATCAGACTCAGCGTCATGCAGAGCGTTGATGAGAGCGGAGAGAGCTTCAGGAGAGGCGTGAGCGAGTCGACCTAAACTCCATGCTGCGTTGTAGCGCACAGAAGCGTCCGCATCGTGCAGGGCATGGATGAGATGAGGGTTTAGCGCTATTGCTCCTTCACTTCCTGTCAGGTATTCTAGTTTCTCATCCAAAGCTTGCCGATAGCGTGGATATGTGGCAGATCCTCTCTGATACAATAGCTCATCAGCCAGACGCTTAACGAGTTTTTTCAAGACCTTTGGCCGTGCCGGAATATTATCCCCCAGACACCTCAGAGCAAAAAGATAATCACGACCCAGCAATTCTTCATATTGACTTGGAGTAAACCCAAGCTCCTTTGCCTCCTCACCCTCCACCAAAATAGCCGTTTCCAGTAAATCAGCAGCATCTTCAGGTGAGTCTAACCCCACGAATCCAAGTGCCAATAAAATTGGCTCTTCCCAGCGAGGCTTATGCAAATGCTTACGAATGAGAGTTGCTCTATCTTTACTTCGCGCAACCAGGTGACGCGCAGCGTAGTACTCCTCGAAAGTCAGGTGCATGAAACCATATCTTTTTGGCGCTCGCTCTATAAAGAGGCTAGTGTGTTCGCGAACCGCCTGTAGGAATTTTTTGACCTCGTTTTCAATATCAGGATTATCTTCATCCCAATTCAGGCCCTTAATGCGTGCCCACTCTTGTCCCAATTCTCTGTAGACTTCCTGCTCTGTAGCGATGCCGGTCGACTTGTATTCGTGTAACCAGTAGGCAAGCCTAGCCAGTAGTCGTGTCAGGTACTTATCATCAACCAGCGCTGATTCGGGCACGCCTTGTGCCATACGCCACGTGCGCGCTAGCGTATCTGCCGCTAGCTTATAGAGTTCAATGCGCTTCTGCGGTAGTTGAGCGCCTGTGCGATGAATAAGCGCCAACGTGCGCAGGAGTAATGGGTTAGCAGCCAGGCGGTGTACTCCAGGCGAACTTTGCACCGCTTTCGTAATACCGTCGATCTCTCGCCTTGCTACAACATCTCGAGCTTCTTGGGATAGCTCCGGCGTTTGTGCTCTTTCAACTGCTGTACACCAGCGTTCCAGAAAACGGTGAATCTGGGTATCGTCCATCTCCTGAACTGTGTATTGGACAAAGGGGTCGCCCAATGGGGCGCTGCGGTATCCAGCGATACGACTGGTAATCACAAAGCGATTTGGACGATTGTCATGGTAGCGAATGAAGTCTTCGATGCGTTCGACTACTTTGCGCCGGTCGTCAGCGTTCACGATCTCGTCCAGCCCATCTAACAAGACCAGGCAATTACCGCCAGTTAGTTCTTTTGCCAACAAGTCAGATAATCCAAACTTAGGACACTCGTGCATTTCGTAGTAGTCTGTCAGGTATTGGCTGAGTGATTTTCCATCTGGCATACCATGTTCAGCGTAGTCAGCAATGCGAATCAAAATTGGGAAATGCGCAGTGCCTAGTTCTGATCCTGCTTCGCTTCGTCCAGCATACAAAGCCTGAGCATGTATGAGCGCTTGATAACGCAGCAAAGTGCTTTTGCCACTTCCAGGATCACCTAATATAACCAGGCGCTCGTAGCGCTTGACAGCATCAGCCAGTTCAACAATTTCCCCTGGCGCATTTTTGGTATTTATAGAACTGCTCACTACACGTGCCATTACATGTTCTTGTTGATCTTCTATTTCCTCTGTGGGAAGATTGCCACGCATAATCTTCTCCTCGAGTTTTGCCATTTCTTGCTCGAGAAGGCGGCGATCAACCTCACTGGGAGCTATATCTCGTTGCGCGCGCAGTGAGATATAAACTTCATCCAGCTTGACCTGTACCTGGCGTTGTGTTTGGAATGTACCTCGCGGGTCAAGGTAGAGGTTGCGTTCGATTAACCAGTGTAAGTAGTCCCTGCGCGTGCCAGGCGTAGCTTGCTCTGCGCCTAGCTTAGTGCGAATAGCCGTTAAGTCGCTGGCAAGCTGCTCGAATGTGCGGCTGTCGTTCAGGTCGCTTAGTTCCGGTTCTTTTTTGAGTTCACTGGCCAGGTAGTCTAAAAAATCGCTGGCTGCAGGTTCCAGCTCTCGTACGAGGGTGGTACGGCGTTCAGGATTGCGGATGCTCAACGATTCAGCCCAGCGTGTGGCCAGTTCGCTGGGATCGGGATTGCCATCCCGAATCAGGAATTGAGCCAGTATAGGCGCTCCCTCGTTCTCAAGGAAGCTGGCGTTGAAAAGATCGTTTGCCCATTGAGGGTATTTCTTCTCGAACTTTTGATAGGCTTTATCAAGCGCGCGTTTGAAGGCTTGTTGTTTTGGATCGAGATTTAGCTTTTTACGTACCCAGTCTCCGGCAATGCTCTGGCCTTGATCCAGTGAGTAGCTGAAGACTTTCTCTGTGATGGTGCTCAGGATTATTTCTGTTAGTGGCATGTGCGTTTCCCACCTTTGCTACCCGGCTTGATGTGTCGATTGGCAATGGAAGTCAACAGTATTGTATCAACCTGCATGCAGAAAGGCAATAAGCGTTAATTGATTCGCAATCGCCTTACCAAAGCACGACAGGAAGGTATCACACTGTCATCCTGAGCGTCAGCAAAGGATCTCGTGGCTCGGAGTTACAGATCCTTTGCTGACGCTCAGGATGACAAGGAAGGGCCTCGGTTCTATTAACGTTACCTCACCCTGGACACCCTCACTCAAAACCACGTACAATATAGCCCAACGACAACAAATTCCTAATCATCTTTACAAACCAATCAGAATAGAAAGAAATAACATATGCGTGATCTAGCGAACAGGGCATTGAATGTCGCCCGGCAGCGTGGCGCCAGCTACGTGGATGTGCGCGTCATGGAGCGTACAACAGAAGGTATCGACGTAAAAAATGGCCGCGTAGAAGGTATCTCAAGCGGAACAAGCAGCGGTTTCAATGTACGTGTGATTGTTGATGGCGCCTGGGGCTTTGCCAGTAGCGCCAATATGGATGATGCCGAAGCAGAACAAATTGCAATGCAGGCGATTCAGATTGCTCGAGCCAGCGCTCTCGTAGCGGGCGAACCCGTGATCCTTTCACCGCTTGCGGCACAGCATGGCTTCTATCGCACGCCCATGCAGAAGGATCCTTTCACCATTCCGCTGAACCAGAAAGTGCAATTACTGCTCGATGCCGATGCTGCAATGCGCTCGGTTCAGGGTGTCGCGCTTACAAACAGCAATATGGAATATTCACGCGAGCATAAGCTATTCGTTAGCTCGGAAGGCAGTGAGGTCGAGCAAGAACTCTATGATGTGGGTGCAGCTATCGATGCCAGTGCCGTTGACCCAACAAGTAGCGAGATACAGACACGGTCGTATCCCAATTCGTTTGGCAGGCAGGCGGGTACTGCGGGCTATGAATTTATCGAGGCGATGAACCTGGCCGATCATGGAGCGAGGATCGGTGAAGAAGCTGTCAAGTTACTGGCTGCTCCACAGTGCCCTAGCGGGGTAACAACAGTCATTCTTGATGGCCCACAGACTGCACTACAGGTTCACGAGTCTTGTGGTCACCCAATCGAACTGGATCGCGTGCTGGGTATGGAGGCGGGTTTTGTAGGGAAAAGCTTTCTAACAACAGACAAATTAAATGGACATTATCGTTACGGATCGGACGTTGTTAACCTGACCGCGGATGCTACCATCCCTGGTGGGTTGGGGACTTTTGGCTGGGATGATGAAGGTGTTCCTGCGCAGAGAACGCCAATTGTGACCAACGGGATCTTCAGCGGTTACCTGATGTCTCGCGATACGGCTCCAATGCTTGGGCTGACCAGCAACGGCTGCGTGCGTGCCGATAGCTGGAATCGCTTGCCAATGATACGCATGACGAATGTGAGCCTGGAACCGGGAACATGGACCCTGGATGACCTGATTGCCGATACCGATGATGGAATCTATATGAGCATCAATAAAAGTTGGAGTATCGATGATAGGCGACTGAACTTCCAGTTTGGTGTTGAACTCGCCTACGAAATTAAACACGGCAAACTTGGGCGCATGTTGAAGAATGCCACCTATACAGGCATCACACCACAATTCTGGGGATCCTGTGATGCCGTTTGCAATCGTGATGAATGGGTAGTGTGGGGCACGCCCAACTGTGGCAAAGGCGAACCGATGCAGACAATGCGTACAGGACACGGAGCAGCCGCCGCTCGTTTTCGTAATGTACAGGTAGGTGTAGGCCGCTGGTAATCGCTCAACACCTTTCAATACATAGAGAGAGTTTAAGAAATGTATTCAGATGAAAAAAGTGTGCATGCTCTGCTGCAAAAAGTCCTCAGCTATTCTCACGCAGAGCAAACCGAAGTGGTCTACTTAGGCACGGAGGGCGCCCTGACGCGTTTCGCCAACAATTATATCCATCAGAACGTAGCAGAGAAAAATCATGAATTGCGCGTGCGCGCAATCGTGGGCAAAAGAATGGGCGTGGCAACTACCAATCGACTGGATGATCAATCACTTCAACATGTAGCTGAACAAGCATTGGAGATTGCGCGTCTTTCGCCAGAAAATCCGGAGTTCCACTCACTACCAGAGCCACAGCCAATCATACCAGCCACTGGTTTCAGCGAGCGTACCGCATTATATAGCCCGGAGGCGCGAGCAAGGAGTGTTGGTACTATTGTGCAGCTGGCAAAGGAGCATGGGTTAGAGTCAGCAGGAGCTTTTTCAACCGAAACCAGCCAGGTTGCTATTGCGAATTCGCTGGGCATTTTTGCACATGAACCCCGTACAGAGTCCGAATGTCACGCTGTTGTAATGGCGGATGCGCAAGGATCCGGTTATACACAGCGCCTCGTTACCGATGCCACTACAATCGACTTCGAAGCCATGGCACGCGAGGCAGTAGAGAAGGCCCAGCGCAGCCGCAATCCCATTGATTACCCAATCGGCGAGTACCCTGTTGTCCTCGATACATATGCAACTGCGGATATGTTGCAAAATCTGGTATTCATGGGTCTCTCTGCCACGGCAGTACAAGAAGAGCGCAGTTTCATGAATGGTCAATTTGGCAAGCAACTCGTCAGCCCTCTTGTCACAATTTATGATGATGGACATGATCATGCAGGCTTGCCACAGGCATTTGATTACGAAGGCATGCCTAAGCAGCGTGTGGTGATGTTCGATCATGGAGTGGCAAACGCCGTCGTATATGATTCATTTACGGCTTTTCGAGAGGGAAAATCGGATACTGGACATGCTTTACCCGCGCCAAATCCCTGGGGACCATTACCTCTACATACCATGATGGAGGCCGGAGATGCCAGCCTTGAAGAGCTTATTCGGGGAGTTGATCGAGGTATCTATGTAACCCGCTTCCATTATACGAACACAGTGCATCCAGTCAAAACACTCTTCACAGGCATGACGCGCGACGGAACTTTTTTGATCGAACATGGCGAGTTGACCAGTCCGGTGAAGAATTTCCGTTTTACGCAAAGTATTCTTGATGTCTTGCGCGACGTACAGGCAATCGGCAGCGAACGCATTCAATGCCGCGACTATATCCCGGTCCTCGCTCCCGCGTTACGCGCCAGCAGCTTTCATTTTACAGGCGTAACCGGGTCCTAAAACCAATCGCATCATTTTGTGAGCAACTTAACAAAACAATTGTTACATGAATCCTTCCCTTAACGTCTATGCATAATAGATACTAAGCATATAAATAACAAACCAATAAACTTATATTCGGAAGGAAAAATATATGATAGGGACATTCAATTGGATAGACCTGCTCTTCCTCGCAACTATTGTTCTGCTCATCTTCAACGGATTTCGCAATGGCGCCGTTTTTAGCATCATAAATCTTATCAGCATTCCTGTAGCCATCGGCGTAGCATACTTTTTTGGTAAACCTTTCGCCTTGTTCTTCGCGAAGAACGGACTGTTAATCTCGCCTATCATCTCGTACATTGTGCTGTTCTTTGTCACCATCCTGGTAATTCAAATTATCGGTACAAGCATGCGCGGTGTGGTTAAACATATCCCTGTCCTCGGTTGTGGCGATTCCCTATTAGGAGGATTCGTCGGGTTTTTTGAAGCCTGGCTAATATGGGTAATCGTATTATTCTTTGTAGGTAAATTTTTAAACGACATACAGTCCACTATTCAAACTGGTAAGACACTTATTCCTGGTCTCAATATCACAGTACAACAATACCAGGTCTGGCATGATACCTATAACCAGGCATTGAATAATAGCCTCTTTGCGCGGGTCAACGGCTTTTTTATTAAAGAATTACCTGCAATGCCGCGTTTGAGTTGGAAATAGATACTTACGTTCTAGGAATAGGGTGCTACAATACACTCTAGATGATAATGTACTGCATGCAAATGGAAGGAAGGAACTTACGGCAAAACAAAATCGCCTCATTGATATGTCCTCTCGGGAGGGGCACGAACATGCCTTTCTGGTCGCTGTAGATCAAGACGAGAGTGAAAGTTTGTGGAGTGTTGAAGATTCGCTCAGCGAATTAGGTACCCTGGCTCGTACAGCGGGTGCCGAGGTTGTTGGTACTATGACCCAACGATTGCGCCATCCAGATGTCGCAACCTATATTGGCAAAGGACGAGCACAAGAACTTTGTGATACCGAGAAAGAACTTGGTTTTGATATCGTTATCTTTGATGACGAATTATCCCCCTCACAACAGCGCAACCTGGAAAAGATACTCAATGCGCGAGTGATTGATCGTACAGCTCTGATCCTCGATATCTTTGCCCAGCATGCTCGTACTCGTGAAGGCCGCTTGCAGGTTGAGTTGGCTCAGCTCGAGTATCGCTTGCCTCGTCTGGCAGGCCGTGGAGTAGAGCTTTCGCGGCAGGCAGGTGGTTCGCGCAGCGCAGGTGCAGGTGGTGTCGGTGGAGCTATTGGTGTGCGTGGTCCTGGCGAAACAAAGCTTGAGATTGATCGCAGGCGTATTCGTAGTCGTATCGCCGAATTACACGAGGAAATCGAAGGGGTGCGCGAACAACGCACCATACATCGCAGGAAACGTGCAGCACAGGCTATACCTGTTATCGCAGTCGTTGGTTATACCAATGCTGGAAAATCAACCCTCTTTAATTCGCTCACCGAAGCCGAGGTCTTGACCGAAAATAAGCTCTTTGCAACGCTTGATCCTACTACTCGTCATATCACATTACCTGGAAATCAAGAGGCTTTGCTTACAGACACAGTGGGTTTTATCCAGAAACTACCAACTCGTTTGATCGCAGCGTTTCGCGCAACCCTCGAAGAAGTTATTGATGCTGATATGCTGCTGGAGGTGGTGGATATCAGCCACGAAAACGCAATTGAGCAGAGTGAGACTGTCAACGAAGTCCTTCACGAACTGGAGACCGACGAAAAGCCAAGGGTCACAGCCTTGAATAAGATTGATTTGCTTGTTGATCCAGCAGAAGTAGATACGTCACTCTATCCGCATGCTGTTGCGGTTTCGGCCCTTAAGAAAGTAGGTCTGGATGCTCTACTTGCCCAAATCGCACAGGTGCTTGCCGCCACTATGGAAGTGGTTCAGGTGATTATTCCTTACGATAAGAGCGAGCTGGTTGAACTTTTTCACCGGCGAGGTCGTGTTGAGCTAGAAGAACATCAATCAAATGGTACATTTATTGTTGGTCGTATTCCGCGCTCCTTACTCAATTATTTTACCCAATGTAAATAATCACAGGCATACTTTTCAATATCTTGTATGCAAGTTATAATGAGTCCAACCAAAAAGTTTCGTTGGGGCATTTTTAGGAGCAACTATATGGTCAACACAGAGCGTTTTCAGGTCCGATTCTGGGGAGTACGTGGCAGTTATCCAACTCCTGGACCACAAACAATACGCTATGGAGGCAATACTACCTGTGTTGAAGTAGTAACAGGAACACACACGCTGATTCTGGATGCAGGGAGTGGCATTATTCGCCTCGGCAAGGATTTGTTATCTCGCTCAGCAGGCAGACCTTTCAACCTGGCGTTATTTATCACACACGGCCATAGCGATCACTTGCTTGGTTTTCCCTTTTTTGCTCCACTCTACGAGCGTCGCGCTACTATCGATTTTTTTGGTCCAGATCTTGGGGGTCGCACTATTGAGCAACTTGTAACCCCATTCATGTCTCCACCGTATTTTCCAGTAGATATGCGAACTTTACCATCGCACCGCGTATTCCATACGATCTCAGAGCAAGAGCAAATCATCTGGAGTAACGGCGATTTACAGCCTACTGTTACGAATGAAGGTGAGTATGTACCAGAAGCGGAAGTACGAGTTGTTGCCAGGCTGACCAATAGTCATCCATTGGATGGTGCTGTAATATATAGAATCGAATATGCTGGCCGGCGCCTGGTTTTTGCCACTGATGTAGAATGGAGAGAAGTATGCGATCCTGGCTTTCTTGATTTTATAGAAGGGGCCGACTTGCTCATACATGATGCTCAATATACGCTCGATGATTATCAAGATAACAGGCAAGGATTTGGGCATAGTTCTTTTGAAATGGCGACAGAAGTAGCTAATGCGGCTCGTGTTCGTAAGTTGATCTTGTTCCACCACGAACCAACGTATGACGACAACAAGTTAGACTCTATACAAGCTGAAGCGCGGTCACGCTTTGCGAATACATCTGTCGCCTGTGAAGACATGGAAATTAATCTTTTGTAACAGTCTGAGCGCTTTTTCTGTGCGCTATGAATAGTATAGGCATTTGTGCGGAATGCCATTTGTGAGGATAACTATGATAGATGTTATACTGGCGTTCATGATCATTGGCTCTTTCTTAGTGGCAGTTATCATTCATGAATTTGGTCATTCCCTGGTAGCCACCATGTTAGGGGATCCAACTCCCCGTAAGGAGGGGCGGCTTTCCGCGGCTCTAAGCACGCAAGTTGATCCCATAGGAACTATGCTGTGTGTGATTCTCGCTTTTTTCCCGGTTGCTGCAGGTCCGGTTGGTCTTGGTTGGGGAAAACCAGTTAAAGTCGATCCCTGGAAACTACGCGGCGGACCAAATTTTGGTACATTATTAGTCACTTTTGGCGGTTTGGTCATAAGCCTGATTGTAGGTGTGCTCATCGCATTTTTACTTCGTTTCATTCCACTCAGTTTTTTAAATAACGTCTATACGGTACGCATAACTCAATTTGTTATAGTCTTTGCGAGTGTAAACATTTGCATGGTTATTTTCAATTTGATACCACTCTATCCGCTCGATGGATACCAGATTGTGTATACATTGCTGCCCAGTCGACAGGCTGTACAGTTCGCTAAATCTGCTACTTATGGTCCATTTATCATCCTGGGCGTCTTGTTTTTATTACCTTTCCTGGCTCAAATTGGAGGGTTGAGTGGTTTCTTCCTTTTTCATATTCCAACCTATATTCTGCTGGCTTCCAATTATTTGACAAGTTTCGTCTCAGGTCTTCCATTCACACTTATTAATCAGACCTACTTTTGGCAATAGGCAGATGGTTCACTTGATGGTATGAGGTCTTCATTGCATACAATCGCTTATCGTCTCTGGCAAGTACGTCAACAACTCGGTTTCGTTGCTCCACTTTCGACTGAGGAATATACTCAGGTAACGCAATGGCTTCCCGCCTCTGCTTTGCCTCTTTTTCGAACAATGTCAGCTGCCGACCAACATCATTCTCTCAGGGTGTGTCAGGGTTTGCTCAAGCGGGGTTGTATCGATCGAGATTTACTTGCGGCAGCGCTTTTACATGATGTTGGTAAAGCTCAGGGACGCGTACCCTTCTGGACACGAGCGGCAATTGTCCTGGGCAAGCTATGTGCTCCACACCTTCTTAGACGTCTGACCGTTTATCCTTATGAGGGTAAAAAGATACCAGCGTGGCAGCGGTCCCTTAGCAATGCCTGGTGGCATGCCGAGATTGGTGCGGATCTTGCCTCGAAGGCTGGCCTGTCGGAGGAATCAGTTCTCTACATTCGCACGCATCACCAGCCTGATGGACCGGCTGCTGAATTACATGTGATAGATGAGGCAGTATAACATATGCTTGATCAAACAGAGCAAGGTATTCATGAGGATGTTTCTTTGATGGACGAGGTAGGGGTGAACGGCCATGATCAACCGTCTCGCTACGTTGTGCACCTGCCTGATTTCGAAGGGCCGCTCGATCTTTTACTTCATTTGATTGAAAAACGCCAGATGGAGATTACAACGATCTCTCTGGTGGCTGTGACTGACCAGTATTTAGCCTATGTGCAGCGGTGGCGGGAGCCAGATCGCATACCCCTATCTAACATGGCAGCATTTATCTCCATCGCAGCTCGTCTGCTCTACATCAAATCTCAGAGCCTCTTACCCAATATCTCGAAGGAGGAGATGACAAGTGAGATGGAGAATGCCGCTGCCATGGCGGAAGAATTACGTGCGCATTTGCTCGAATACAAATTGGCGAAGGAGATTGCTGGTTATCTACGCCTACGTGAAGAATCGGGTTTGCAGACATATGGACGTTCAGGCTTATTGGCGGGTATCGAGGCACAGTTAGCCTGGATGCCTCCTACGTTATTAGGCTTGCACGTTGATTCTCTAACCATAGCTTTTCAACGCTTGCTGGAACTGCAGGCTAAAGAAGAAGCAAACAGTGGAATACTCATACCTGCGGCTCGTATGCGTGTAAGTGAACGTATCGCCAAAATTGTAGGGTTACTACGAGTACGCTCAAGCATCTATCTTGCTGATTTGCTTGAAAACGAAAACTCCCGAATCATAATCATCGTCACCTTTCTTGCTGTTCTGGAATTGTGGAAGCGTGAGCGTATTCGTGTTACACAAACAACGCTCTTCAATCCCATCATGCTGGAACGCGGCGAACGTTGGTCGGAAAACGAACAACTCAGCGAAGAAGAGCTGGAATACGGCGTGTAGATTTAGAGGCTGGGTTTGTCTTTTCAAAACTTGACAGATATGGACTCAAACTTTATACTATAATGACAATAAAACTCAGAAACAACCCTGTTTTTGATAAAACCAACTCAAGGAGAAACGTTTCGATATGGAAGATTCCCAGGAGATGCAGGAAGGGCAAGTGATAGATGAAGCTTCACCATCAGCAGCGACTGAGCGTATAGCAGAGTTGGAATCCCAACTTGAGCAGGCCCAACAGGAAGCGGCTGAAAACTGGAATAAATACCTACGCGAACGTGCCGACATGGAAAACTTCCGCAAGCGGCAGGAGCGCATAGCAGCGGATCGTTTACAACGCGAAAAGAAAGCTCTGTTTCAGAACATTCTAGGTGTAATGGATAACGTCGAACGTGCATTGGCCTACCAGGATACTATGGACCGACAGGGATTACAGCAAGCGCTACGCATGGTCATGTGGCAAATGAACGAAGTGATGCGAAGTGAGGGCTTAACACCTGTTCCTACTGTCGGTGAAGTGTTCGATCCATATATACATGAAGCTATAGAGGCAGTCGAGGATAGCGATCAGCCTGAAGGTATGGTAGTTGAAGAGGTGCTCAAAGGCTATAAATTAGGCGATGAGACCCTGCGACCGGCTCGTGTCAAGGTAAGTGCAGGCAATAAGCAGGCACAAAATTAGCCAATCCATCCCGATTCGGTAAGGTAGAGTTTTTAAAAGGTGGGGGATACTTCATTGCATCATCCCATATCCTGAAAGGGCTGAGAACCCCGTATAGAGGGGCGAGTAATGGAATACAAAGATTATTACAAAGTGCTGGGTGTCTCAAAAAGCGCCAGTGCAGAGGACATCAAAAAGGCTTTCCGCAAGTTGGCTCGTAAGTATCATCCGGATGTTAATCCTGGCGATCAGAAGTCTGAAGAGAAATTCAAAGAAATTAATGAAGCCTACGAAGTTCTCTCTGACATTACCAAGCGAAGAAGGTATGATACGTTAGGCCCAAATTGGCAGGAGCAATTTGGATATCCTTCTAGCACTGGTGGACGCACCACAAATTTTCGCGGCTCGTCAGCGAACTATAATTCAGCGGGTTTTTCAGACTTCTTCGAAGCTCTTTTTGGCCGACCCACAACTTCGACCAGGAAAGCTGGTGAAGATATTGAACAACGAGTTGAGGTCGCTTTTCAGGAAGCATATTCGGGTGGGATGCGCACATTCAATATCCAAACGACAGAGACGTGTCCTGTCTGTCGAGGAACAAGATTGGTTGCAAGTAAGTCTTGTATGAATTGTAATGGGCAAGGTACTCTTGCACGCAGCAAGCGCATTCAAGTGAAGATCCCGGCTGGTGTTGATAATGGTTCCAAGATTCGCGTTGCAGGTGAGGGACAACCTGGAAGTGGTGGAGGTCCACGCGGAGACCTCTTTCTCGTTATCAGTGTCCAACCTGATTCGCTTTACGAACGCAGAGGAGATGATCTCTACAGTGATATAGATGTTGACCTTGTCACAGCAATTTTGGGTGGTGAAGTCGCAGTAACAATACCAGATGGCCGCAAACTCGTACTGACCGTTCCACCAGAGACACAGAACGGACGCTTGTTCCGATTGGCGAATAAGGGTATGCCTCATCTGCGAGGCGAAGGCAATGGCAACTTTTACGCAAGAGTCAAGGTCGTACTACCTATGGGGCTTAACGATGATGAGCGCGGCCTTTTTGAGCAACTGGCTCGCAGTCGAGGAGCCAAAGTTCACTCGTAAGAAAAGGGGGCATCAATCGTGAGTGAAAGAGACGATGGCGCATGGTATGTGATTAGTGTCGCTGCAATCAAAGCCGATGTTCACGAGCAAACGTTGCGCCATTACGAGCGTCTTGGGCTTATCTCACCGGCACGTAAAGGTAGTAGCCCACATAGCCCTCGTCTCTATTCGGATCGCGATATCGAACGAGTCATACATATTCGCGGCTTAATGCGGGACCTTGGTGTCAATTTAGCAGGCGTAGAAGCTATTCTGCATATGAAAGACCGCATGGAGCAGATGCAGCTTGAACTGGAGCAAGAGATGGCGCGCATTCAAGATCAGCATATTGCTGAGACTCGCAGGCTCAAAGACATTATCGAGCGTCTCCAACGTGGCACCGCACCCTAGGCATACACCTGCTTCCAACCTTTTTAGCACTACCACGTATATATAGCAATCAATTAATAATAGGTTTGTTAGTGTCGCAGCCAAAGACATTCGCAGGCCTTATAAAGCCACTTATAATCAATTGTCACTTATACATCTATATGTTATATTGAACGTAATAAACAGCGATAAGAATCGTTACTGTGAGGAATAAAATCAATGCCAATAACACTTACTGGCGCTTATAAAACTGACGTGGGGAGACAACGCGAACAAAATGAAGATACCCCATATATGCTTATCTCTGAAGATAGAGATCGAGGACTTTTTATAGTTGCTGATGGTATGGGTGGATATCAGGCGGGTGAAGTGGCGAGTAAACTCGCCGTGCAAAAGATCAGCGAAGCACTTAAAAGTCTTCTTGTGCCTCTTGCTGATCAACCAACAGTCAAACTCACTCCTCTATCTGAACAGGAGACCATTAAGTTGGATTCTGCTCAGTCAACTGAGCAGGCTGCAAAACAACGCAAGACCCGCCGTTTGCCAGAGACACCCATTACGAAAAATGTAGAGGAACAACTCAAAGCTGCTATTCGTCAGGCAAACAAAGCCATATTAAACTACGGAGAAGAGCAATCATCTGCCCGTGGCCTGGGATGTACTGTAACTACTGCGCTTATTCAGAGCGATCTGGCATTCATTGCCAATATAGGAGATAGCCGCACCTATCTTTACCGCGATAGCACTCTTAAACCCCTGACAAAAGATCATTCCCTGGTATACAGGCTGGTAGAAGCAAAGCAGATCGAACCCGATGATATCTATACACACCCTCAACGGAACTTGATTTATCGTTCGCTGGGAGCGGGACACAAAAGTGTTGACCCCGATGTCTTCAATATCTCTCTACGCCCGGGAGATAGTTTGTTGCTTTGCTCCGATGGTTTGTGGGAGATGGTACGAAACAAGGACTTGCTGAAAGTACTCGACGAAAATACTGATCCCCAGAAAATCTGCGATACGTTAATCGACATGGCTAATACCAATGGTGGGGAAGATAATATCACCGCTATACTCGTACAAATACACTGACAAAGCAGGTCAAGAGGATTGATAAGGACCGTCGTATGCCACTCCCATTAGGAACTATCCTGGATGGAAAATTTAAAATTGTGCAAGTGCTTGGCGAAGGGGGTATGGGGACCGTCTATAAAGTTGAACAGGTCGGCAAGCCCGGCTACTTTCGGGCGGTGAAAGAACTGATCATCAGTCCCAATACACCCGAGGATGAACGCAAATCTGCCATCGAGCGCTTCGATAAAGAGATTGACTTGCTGTTCAATCTCAAGCATCCGCTTATCCCTTCGCTGATCTTAAGTTTTCAGGAACGCGGTAATTACTACTTCGTGATGGAGTTTGTCCCTGGTCGTAGTTTGGAAAAAATTCTCGAGGACTCCAATGCACCGCTCGATGAAGACCAGGTCATACACTGGATGATGAAGGTTTGTGAGGCGTTGAGTTATATTCATTCGCGAACGCCTCCCATTATCCTGCGTGATCTAAAGCCAGGGAATATTATGATAACGCCAGATGGTAATGTTCAACTCATCGATTTTGGGATCGCTCGTAAGTTCGATCCTAATAAGCGTACAAATACAGAAAATCTAGGAACTATCTCGTATGCTTCACCTGAACATCTCGGTTCGATTACTGCGCCGGGACAAAAACGCTCTGCAGCGAATCCAGGCAAGTTAGTTCAAACAGATGCCCGTTCCGATATCTATTCATTAGGAGCGACGATGTATCATTTGCTGACGAATCATGAGCCTGATCCGATTCAAACACCTCCCTCTGGCAGCATTTTAGGCAGAAATCCTCGCTTGCATACTGTTCAAATCGGCAATAGAGTAATCTGCCCGGTTGAGCAGGTGATAATTAAAGCTATGCAACAGGATCCGGGTAAACGTTTCCAGAACGCTGAAGCCATGCGTGTAGCCTTGCAGCACTGTTTGCCAAACAGTGCTACTCCGGCTACAATACAAATTCAGGCTATCTCGCCCAATGCTACAATTGTAGTGCCTGCGGGAGAATTAATCTGCCCAAAATGTGGCTTTCACAATCGGCCAGGTGCAAAGTTCTGTAAACGTGACGGACAACCGCTTATTCAGGGTGCAACTGCTGTACCGCCGCGAGTGTCTGCACAGGCTATGTCGAAAGCTACGCTTCCTCCCAGACCTGTTCAGCCTTCTCGCGTAGCTAGCAATACTCAGCAAGCAAGGGGCCAGCAGGGGCCATATCGTTTGGGGCTCCAGTTCATGAATAGTAAGAACTATCCAGAGGCTATCAACCAGTTCAAAATGGCCCAGGTGCCGGGTAACAGTTCTTATGATATCCTGTATAATCTAGGTCGTGCGTATCGCCAATATGGACAGTCGGTAAAAAATAATGATAAGAACCTGTTTACTGAGAATATGAAATTCGCTGCCGAACATTTTGAGCAAGCTGTTGCGATCAAGCCAAATGCTATCGATGCCTATTTCCAGTTGGGCATGACATATCGTGATCTTGGTCTCTTTGATAAAGCCATTGCATCATTCAAGTATGCGCTTCAGTATTCTCCGAATGACTCCGCAATCTATTATCAACTCGGCACAGTAGCGATGGATCAGTACTATGATCGGGAAGCAGAGGCTTATTTTCTAGAGGGGCTTAAGATTAACCCTGATCATGTGCTCATTCTCCTTGCCTTAGGTCGCCTCTATATCAGAACGAATCAGTCCACGGCAGCTATTAGCGTCTTACGACAGGTCACACAGCGCGACCCAGCCATGTGGGAAGGTTGGTATGAATTAGGGCGAGCACATATGAAGGCAAAAGAGTGGAAGTTGGCTCTGAGTGCTTTAGAACAAGCTCGACAGTGGAATTTTGAAGAAGCTGAAATTTATAGCGCGATGGCAAACTGTTATTTAAAAACTAATAAGAAAGCTGAAGCCCGGCAAATGGTACGCGAATCTCTACAGCGTGATCCGAAAAATATTGAAGCCAATCGTTTACAGAAACAATTGTAGTTTAATAAGGAGGGCAGGATGATCTGTCCAACATGTCATGCGCCAAATCGTGATGATGCAAAATTTTGCAAAAGTTGTGGGCAGCCACTCTATGTACAACCAACGCCCACTTCTGAAGTTGAAATAGCGTCAGGTGATCATGTTTCCAATACTGCTACTTCAACGCAGCAAGATGATGCGTCTTCGAACGTTCAGCAAAAGATCGGGGAGCAGCAACCCGAGTATATTCTAAGTGAGGAATCTGATGATGTAAGTCTAGAGCCGACTCTCATCCTCACTCCTGAAAAAATGATTGCTTACCAGAGCAGGCGCTGGCAGCAACAGCTGGAGCGAAACGGGACATATGTTCCTGATACCATGGAAGCAGATGCTACGAAAGGCGATTCAACTCCAGACCCATCTGCCGAGCTAAAAGAAAGCGCTGATATTTTATCTGCTATGCCTGAGACTGGCAAATCAGAGCGAGCACAGGATACAGGTGATGTAGATATAGCCGATGTACCGACTATAGTTGCTATACCATCAGCAAACGATGTTGATGAAATACCGCCGCCGCCTCTGCAAGCTGAATCATCAGCAACTTCTGAGGAATCAATCTCGTCTGGTGAAAAGGTGGATGCTGAAAGTGATGAGATACAAATGGAGAAAAAAGCAGGTGAAACAGAAGCTGCGGAGGTTACTTCAGAAGAAGAAAAGAGTGAAACTATGCAGGAGCCATCTGATCAGCATGAAACAACTGCATCAACAAACGGTTTTCCCATCTTGTCCATAGGTGAACAGATACTCAATCGCTACGAAATAACGCAGGTACTGAATGACAGTGCACAGGAGCATGTTTACCAGGTTATTGATCACCAGGGCTATCAGCATTGTTGGAACTGTGGCTCGGAACAAAATGCCGAAGGCGACGAGTTCTGTATAAACTGTGGCGCAAGCATGCTTGATGTACCATACACCATACATGAGTACTCTACTGAGCAGAGCAGCGAAGAATCAAATGGACATATTGAAGATGCACATGTTGTGCAAGGAACAATCGTGAATACGTTTGTTGAGCATGGCTATACGTATATGGTTGAACAGCAACAGGTTGAGCAACCCCCGTTCCCTAATGGTGTGCTGTTACTCGCTGCCTCAAATTCTGATGCTGGCAACGTGCGGCGTAGTGAGCCGAATGAAGACAGTACGCTTGTTTTGCTGCTCCAGCGCGTTTTTGAGTCTGTGTCAACACCGTCTGGGGTCTTTATCGTTGCTGATGGTCTGGGTGGTCATGATAATGGCCAGGAAGCCAGTCGGATGACCATCAATATCATCGCTGAGCGCATGCTAAGGGAATTACTAACTGAACCTCTGACGTCGGAGAAGAATGGAGAACCCGTAAAGCCTTTCGACGAGGATGCCCTGGTAGCGCTCTTTCATGACACTGTAGAAGAGGCAAACACGGCTCTCTGCCAGAAGAACCAGCTTGATAAAACCGACATGGGCTCAACCATCACAGGTTTTATGGTGGTGGGCGAACATGCCTATATACTGAATGTAGGAGATAGTCGCACCTATATGCTGCGCGGAAAGCAACTGTATCAATTAACCACAGATCATTCCCTGGTGGGACAACTTGTTGCAGGAGGGTTAATTGAACCGGATGATGTGTATACCCATCCGCAGCGCAGTCAAATTTTCCGCAGTTTGGGTGACAAGCCGAATGTGCAGATAGATATCTTCAAGCAGGAACTACTTCCAGGTGATATTCTATTGAGTTGTTCTGATGGTTTGTGGGAAATGGTGCGTAATCCCCAGATTGAAAGTACTCTTGATAATGCAACTGATCCGGAAACTGCTTGCGCACAATTTATCGAAGCGGCCAATGCGAATGGAGGAGAAGACAATGTAAGCGCTGTCATTGTCTTTGTGCGCTGAAATACGTTCCTTGCATGCCTCTGACACGTTTAATAGACGTGGGATGTGCTTGAGGCGTGTCTTACAACATTCGCAATTGCCCTTTATGATATACTAAGTCGAGCCAATACGAAAGGAGTATATATATTATGCCCGGTGAGGTAATGCTGGCACATCAGGCCGGAAAAGACTTCATGCCAGTTACTGGAGGTAGCCAGGTCGCATATGTTTTGATAGAGGCCAGACCAACCGAAATGATGGCCCAGGTACGCATGCCATTGAATTTTGCTCTGGTGCTAGACCATTCTGGTTCAATGAAAGGTGCTAAACTTAAGAATGTCAAAGAAGCGGTCAAAATGGTAATCGGCCGCCTGGAACCGACTGATTATGTCTCAGTAGTCATCTTTGATGATACAGTACATGTTGTTATTCAATCTATGCCGGCGAATGATATACCTGGCATGCAAGCGGCCATCGATCAGATTCGTGACGCGGGTGGCACCACAATGTCTAAGGGTATGGTCCAGGGATTGAATGAACTTCGCCGTTGGAATAGTCCCAATGCAGTTAATCGTATGATTCTGTTAACTGATTGTGTGACGTATGGCGACTCAGACCGCTGTCGTCAACTTGCAATGGAAGCTGCAGCCAATGGCATTGCCATTTATCCGCTGGGTATTGGCGCTGACTGGGATGAAGATTTGCTCGATTCAATTGGGCAGCTCAGCGGAGGCATGCCTGCCGAATTTATTCGCAATGCTTCTGATGCTCTTTCAATTTTTGAGCAGCAGTTTCAGAGCGCTGTAGATGTAGCAATTCGTAATGCTACTCTGATTTTGCGCCTGCCTGTTGGGGTTTCCCCCAAAAAAGCAGTCAAAGTTCTACCGATTATCAGTGATCTAGGTGAATCAGTGCTTTCAGATCGCCAGGTAGTTATCCCTTTAGGTGATCTAGAGAAGGATAAACCGCAGTCAGTATTGGTAGAGCTAATGATAGACCCACGCCCGGCTGGTCTCTTTCGTATTGCTCAAGCCGAGCTTTCCTACGATGTGCCAATTGCGAACCTTGTAGGAGAGAAAATGCGAGACGATATCAAAGTGACGTTCACGATGGATGCAAACCAGTCGGCTGCAGTGAATGCAGAGGTGATGAACTTCGCTGAAAAAGCCAATGCGCATCGCCTGGTGACTCGTGTTCTGGATGAATACAAGCGAACCGGCAAGTCAACGACTCGCCTTGCTCCTAATGTGACCCGAGTGCTTGATGAAGAGACGCAGGCGGCACTCGAACAGATTAACCAGGGTCAGCAAATCTCGCAAGAACAGGTAAAGTCGATTGGTAACAAGACGCGCAAGTTAACACAACGCCTTGACGATATCGTACCTTAGGGCATCTCGCGTCGATGCCTAGTGAACCCCTGGCTCCCGATGAGCTAGATACATAAGATTGTTTTAGGAGGATAGAGAACCATGACAGTACAGTGTTCTTTAGGTCATGAAAATCCTGATGGCTCCGCTTTTTGTGATGAGTGCGGCGAGCCTTTGTCTGGCGCTGCTCCGGTAGCGGTTGCTGCTGCTCCCCAGCCTGCACCGTCCGTTGCGTCTGCCCCCGTTGGTAGCGAGGTCTGCCCATCTTGCGGATCACTCAATCCAGCGGGTGAATCGTTCTGTTCAAACTGCGGTGCTATGCTCGGAGCAGCGGCTGCTGATAATGTAGCTCCAGCCGTGACTGCGCCATCGGTAACTGCCGCGCCTGTAATATCTTCAGCCCCAGCAGCGCTAAGTGCGCGACTGATTGTCGAAGCTGATAACCAGGAGTTCGACTTGAGCGGCAAAGATATTGTTATGATTGGTCGCGAAGATGCTGTCAGCAACATCTTTCCCGATGTGGACCTGACTCCACATGGTGGAGAAGAAGGTGGTGTCTCGCGGATGCACGCTCGCATTTTTGTTGAGAACGGCCTGTATATGCTAGAAGACGAGAACAGCACGAATTTCACGTTCCTTAATCGGCAGAAGCTTACGGCTAAAACGCCGATGGCTCTACATGACAATGATGAAATCAAACTTGGCAGAGTGCTCTTGCGTTTTAAAGAGGCATAAGAGTAACTGGTGACCCTACCTTCTGCTTCTGTGATTGACATGTTGTAGGGTTAACCGCTATAATCTACAAGAAATCCAAAGTGGAGGAGAAAGAAGGGTCTCATGAAACGTACATGGCAACCGAAACGTATTCCGCGCTTGCGCGAACATGGCTTTATGAAGCGCATGTCGACCCGCAACGGTCGTCGCGTGCTTAAAGCTCGACGCGCTAAAGGGCGCTGGAGACTTACAGTTTAGTTGTGGCACTCAACCGTGCAATTCGCCTGCGGAAAAATAGTGAATTTCAGCGGGTCAGGCAGCAGGGGTATAGTATTATGTCTCCGCTGCTCGTCATTGCATGGGTGCCCAATAATGAAGCAAGAACACGTGTAGGTTTTGTGGTCAGCAAGCGTATAGCTAAACATGCTGTTGATCGTAATTATATGAAACGTCTGCTAAGTGAAGCTATGCGGGGCCTTTTACCCGGGCTTCCTGGCGGATTAGATATTGTAGTTAGTGCCAGGCAAAAGGCGAACTCGGCTAATTTGCACATACTTGAACAAGATATGGTAATCTTATTGCGTCGAGCCAAATTGCTTGAAGCTCCATCAAATCCTGAAGAGTAGGGTAGTAATTGTAAAACCTGATAAAGTAGATTCATACGTTGCTGAGGAAACATAAAGGACATCAACAGTGAAATACGTCGCACTCATTCTTATTCGCATTTATCAAAACACCCTGTCCCTGGTACTGCCTCCATCGTGTCGATTTACACCCTCATGCTCGCAATACGGTTATGAGGCCATTCAACGTTTTGGATTCTTTCGCGGAGGATGGATGACGGTGAAACGCATTGGACGTTGCCAACCTTTTTATCATGGCAATCTTTATGATCCAGTCCCAGAACGCCTGGCAGACTAGATCGAGGAAGACAGGAGATAACTCGTGCTTAGTCAGATAGGCCAGCTTTTTAATTACATCATTACCGAACCAATTTTTAATGTATTGATGGTGCTCTACCATCTCTTTGGTTCTATGGCACTGTCAATCATTGTCTTGACAGTGATTGTTCGCCTGGCGTTGTTTCCACTTACCCTGAAACAACTCAAATCAACGAAGGCAACCCAGGCTATTCAACCATTAATTGCCGATGTCCGTAAAAAATATAAGGACCAGAAGGAACAATACGCGGCAATGCAGGCCATCTACAAAGAGTATGGCGTCAATCCGGTGGCGGGTTGTCTTCCTTTGCTGGTTCAATTACCTGTCCTTTACGGGTTGTTCTTTGCGTTGAGAGAAGCCTTGAATACCAGCGGCCTCAATCCTGTCAATTACCTCCATTCTCTCAACCAAGCTATCTATCCATTTCTGCCGAAATTCATTATCCCACCGGATCCATATATGATCTGGTTTGGCGGACCAATTAACCTTGGTCATCCTGACCCGACACACATTTTGCCCATTCTGGCGGGCCTGGCGACTTTTTTGCAGTTACGCATGTCCCAGCCCAGGACAAGATCAGGCTCCAAAGATGCTATGACGCAGCAAATGGCTGTCATGCAGTATATTATGCCATTTATCACTCTCATATTTGCTTGGGGTTTTCCTGCTGGCCTGGCGCTCTACTGGACAACGACATCTGTCTTCAGTATGGTGCAGCAATACTTCGTAACCGGTTGGGGATCATTAGCAGTCATGCCAGAATTCCTTCAGAATATCTTCCCCCAGCGTGAGAGTAAAAACAGCGGTGGAGGTAAAACTTCTTCTGGCGACAAGCGAAAAGATACACAGGTTAACAAAAAAGCTGATCCTACGTCAGAAGTTGTAAGCAGCAACGGTCACGCGGAAGGTAGCTCAAAGTCAAATTCATCCGCGAATGGTTCATCATCCGCGCGTCGTCGTTCGCGTAACAACAGCGCATCAGCACGCCGTCGCGGTAATACGCCAAAGAAAAATGTTTCACATAGCTGAATAGAAGAGCCAGTTTCTCATCTGGGATAGAAATAAAGGGAGGCAACAAAATAGTGGAAAGCATAGAGGCAAGTGGCAAAAGTGTTGATGATGCAGTATTACAAGCTCTGGCTGGTCTAAAAAAACGCCGTGACGAAGTGGAAATAACCATATTGCAAGAGCCGTCTCGTGGAACTTTTGGGATTGGCAACAAAGAAGCTCGTGTGCGGGTCACCGTTCGTTCAGGTTCTACCGCCGCCATTATTACACCTCAAATGGCAGATGCAATACTTGGCCCCGATGATGAAGAATATCTCGAAGAGGAAGAGGCGGGCGAGTTTGATGATGATGAGCTTGCCGAAGATGATGAAGAATTTGAAGAAGGCGAAGAATTTGACGCGGAGGAATATGAAGAGGATGAGCCAGGCGAGGAGGGGCCAATACCCTCATTTACTCCTGCTGGTACAGGAAAATATCCATCTGAATTGCTTTCCGAACTCGGCGATGTCAGTGCAGTTGAAGGCGAGATGCAAGAAGTCGAGACGCCTAGTAGCGAGGATGTTGAAATAACTGTAGATGTCCTGCAGCATATCTTACAGTACATGAATATTCGCGCCCTGGTTCAAGTGCGCTCAACTGAGCCACTTACTCTCAACATACAAGGTATTAATGAAAACCTGGGATTACTCATCGGGCGTCGCGGTGAAACGTTATCAGCATTGCAGCTTCTTGTCAGCTTGATTGTAGGGCATCGTACCAAACATCGAATGCGTATCATCATAGACGCTGAAAATTATCGCGAACGCCGCGAGGAAAACTTGCGTTCGCTAGCTTTACGTGTCGCGCAACAGGTACGTAACTATCGTCGCTCCATCGCGCTTGAAGCTATGCCACCACACGAGCGACGCATTGTCCACATCGCTCTTGCCGACAGCAAAGATATCAGCACAGAAAGCATTGGCGAAGGAGATGCTCGTCGAGTAGTCATATCCTTAAAGCGTCCAGCCCGCTAATCTCTATCAACCGTCGTACGTTTTCATAGGAGCCAGATTATAGCTTTTAACAAAATACATGGGATATCCGTAGGTGCCGATTTATCGCGCACATCGCCGATTTATCGGCCTTCAGGAGCCTTCATGGTATCCCTCTCAATTTGGTAAAGTTCATTATCTCACCCTTACAATAATTGCGGAGGCCCATGTCTTCAATTCTTCAGCCTGTAAAGAGTGCTATACCCGACTTTTTAACCATCGGGCACATCACACGAGACATCCTCCCCGACAGCACGTTTTCACTTGGCGGTACTGTTACTTTTGCTGCTTTGACCGCCTACCGTTTAGGATTAGTTTCAGCCATCATTACCTGTGCCGATGCCGAATTCCTGACTGATTTACCGGCTCGATTACCAGAAATTGGTCTGGCTGTACGTACATCACCCTCCACTACTTCTTTTGTAAATACCTATCACGAAGGCTATCGCACTCAATATTTGAGAGCCAGAGCAGATCAATTACAACTAGAAGATGTGCCTGAATCCTGGCGTAAAGCATCTGTAGTCCTTTTCGGCCCTCTTGATCAGGAACTATCACCTTCATTCATACGTCTCTTTCCACGTCATCATAGAGCCATTTTTGCAGCAACCCCCCAGGGTTGGCTGCGCCGTTGGGACGAAGATGGTCGAGTCTGGCCAACTCCCTGGACTGCTGCTGGAGAAATTCTGCCCCTGCTCGATGTCCTCATCCTTAGCCACGACGACCTCCTGCCATTCGCCAACGACAATCGTGCCGATGCTATGCTCTTCCATTGGAGTATGCAAGTGCCTCTGCTTGTCGCCACGGATGGAAGACATGGCGCTACCCTCTTCCAGCACGGCTTTGCAGAACGCTTTCCTGCCTATCCCGCCCACGAAGTTGATCCTACAGGTGCAGGTGACGTCTTTGCCGCTGCCTTCCTCGTGTATTATCACAGGCATGGCGACCCTCGAAAAGCTGTTGATTTCGCGAATTGCGTAGCATCATTATCAATTGAACACGTGGGGATAGCAGGGATTCCGACGATGGAGATGGTGAGGGAGAGAATGGGGAGAAGAAAGACTTGAAAAGTGGTGTTTAACGAGATTGTAATCGCTTTTTAACTCACCTGTTGCTATTTTCGAGCGTAGATGCAGAATGGGAACGAACGTTTCTGTCGCAAAACCTGTCGTGGTATCATGTGCTCGCATGTTCTTGTTCATAAAGCATCTTATGAGTGCTCCTTCTCTATTCGGCAACACGTTTTATGCAAGAAACGACGAGAAATAGGTTATGAGTCAAAACGGACGCCTTCTGGTAAAAAGTGGAAGAAGAAGATTATCAGATCAGCGGAGCGACAGAGGTGCTGTTTTGAGAGCCAGCAGTGTTGGTGCAATTGGGCTGGGCGCCAGTGCAGTTTCGCTCGGGGAGTAATGGGCGGCATCGTGTGGGAGGTTCCGGTGCCACCGCTGCTTAAGTCATTCCTCGACGTATTCGCTCGGTTCGCTACTACAGAGGGGCTGTTAACCGGACAGGACCTGGCAACTGACCCACTAGCAAGGTTATTTGGCGATTCATGCAAACCCATGCTTTCGGGTCGTGTGAGAAGGGTGAGAATACAATTGCCACTCCATTCATCAAAAATGGGCGGGAGCGTGATGAAAGGGACTCTGGTTGCGCAAAAAGCAATAACAATCGGTTTGTCTGTATAAGATCCCTAGAATTTATAGTCTCTGGTTATCACATAGACCGAGCAAAGGACTGGTTCCCGTATTGCTTAAAATGCTGCACGTTCTCGAAAGAGATTACAAGGAACCTGCCAGAAAGCCCCGTCTCTTGAGAGCGGGGATGAATGGCTAACCCCTTGACGTGTTTGTACTGTTGGTGTATCCTATCTACATGGATTATCTACACGAACAGCATACC
>Ga0116218_1000284_pt1 | contig 35619 bp, 30 predicted proteins | sample Sb_taG_2_FD_88966 | JGI IMG/M metagenome (GOLD analysis project Ga0116218, IMG submission 88966) | Peat soil microbial communities from Weissenstadt, Germany - Sb_50d_5_LS metaG | ecosystem: Environmental > Terrestrial > Soil > Wetlands > Peat | place: Germany: Weissenstadt | collected 2010-09-21 | reverse complement strand
GATCTGATTGGCAAAGACGGCATTAATCGCGGCTTCTGGACCCATAACGGCAATCTGCGCGGTCGGTAGAGCCAGAACTGCATCCGTGCCAAAGGCTGGCCCTGCCATTGCATACAGCCCAGCTCCATAACACTTGCGCACTATCACTGAGATCTTTGGCACCACAGCCTGGGAGACTGCCGCGATGAACTTGGCTCCATGACGAATGATACCCGCCTTTTCTACTGCTGAACCAATCATAAAGCCCGAAACATCCGCCAGAAAGAGTAAGGGGATGTTGAATGCGTTGCATGTGTTGACAAAGCGTGTCCCTTTGTCCGACGAGTCGGTGAAAATAACGCCACCTTTGACTCGCGGCTGGTTGGCAACGATGCCTACTGCGCGTCCTCCGAGGCGAGCAAATCCTGTGATCAATTCCTGGGCGAAGAGTTTTTTGACCTCGAGAAAACTTCCTCCATCCACCAGTGAGTGAATAAAATCGTACATATTGAAAGGCTTGTTCTGTGCCTCGGGTACGATATCTTGCAGGGGTCGATCACTAGAAGGCGATTGAGGCTCGGCATTGGCAGGTTTGCCCAGATAGTTCTGAGGCATATAGCTAAAATAGTCCTTAGCTGTACGAATTGCATCTTCTTCACTTTCCACCAGGAAATCACCAAGTCCAGAGACGGTACAATGCATTCTCGCTCCACCCATCTCTTCGAGTGTGACCTTTTCGCGAGTAACCATTTCGGCCATACGTGGGGATCCCAGATAAGCACTGGCGTTGCCTTCGACCATAATAGCGACGTCGGCAAATGCGGGAGTGTAGGCTGCTCCTGCAGGTGAGGGACCAAACATGAGAGCAATTTGTGGTACCACGCCGGACATCTTCACCTGGTTATAAAAAGTGCGTCCACCCTGATTACGTCCAGGGAAAAGACGCACCTGGTCGGTGATGCGCGCGCCTGCTGAGTCAATCAAATAAAAGATAGGGATGCGCATCTGCATTGCCATTTCCTGGATACGCAGGCTTTTTTGAACCCCTTTTTCACCAGCAGATCCCGCCTTGACTGTCGAATCCGATGCGCTAAAAGCCACAGGACGTCCATGAATACGACCAATACCTGTAATATTGCCATCGGCTGGCAATTCGGGGTTCTGATTTTCGGCGAACATACCATCTTCAAACTCTATCTTGCCATCATCGAGAAGCATTTTCAGGCGGTCGCGCGCAAAGAGCTTTTTCTGTTCTCGATTGCGGTCGTGATATTTTTCAGCCCCACCTTTTTGGATACGCTCGATCTCTGCAAGTAAATGCTCGTCTTTGCTCGTCATGGAGATGTAAATCCCTTTCTGATCTCTTTTTCAAATAGCAGGGTATGTTATCTTACATTATAGGACTTTTTCGAATGGTCTGTGCTATTCTTTATAGGACACAGAAAAAGGAGTTGTTGGAGAAAGTACGTACCTTTCAGTCCTGGATGGGTCGGGACAAATTGTCCTGGTCACATCGTGACGCTGTTCACATCACAAAGGGACACCTCCTCTGGTATCCTTGCAGCAGAACATGTGGTGTTCACACGCTGTATCAAACGCGGGAGGATTCCTGCAAGGAGGTTCTTCATCATGTCATCTACAACGTTGTATCGCTTGAGCGGGATCAGCCTGCTCATAGGAGGCTTACTCGCTGCTCTTGGCGCCTTTCCCATCTTCTTCATCGGCGATGCTCCCGGTAGCACCATCGCAGCTAGTATTGCTCTGTTGCGTGTTCTTGGCGGAATGTTGATTGTGTTGGGATTGCCAGGCATGTATCTCAGACAAGCCGAACGTGTGGGACTCCTAGGGTTGGTTGGCTTCCTATTCACGCTTTTCTACATCCTGATACTAGGAGTAGCTGGTGACACCATCAACGCCTTCGTTATGCCGTTCCTTGCTTCTCAGGCCCCAGCACTCCTGAAGGGTTCACTCCCCTCGGGATTGGAAGCCTTTTATATCGTCGGACAACTGCTGGGATTCGTCGGTGGCATCTTGCTTGGCATTGCGACGCTGCGAGCTGCCGTTTTATCGCGTTGGGCCAGTCTATTGCTCATCGTTGGTGCTGTACTCACGTTCGCTGGAAACTTCTTGCTGCCGACCATTGCCACGGTTGGCGTTGTGATGTTCCTGGTAGGGTTAGCCTGGCTCGGTTTTGGCGTGTGGTCGTATCGACAGCCTATGGTCCAGTCTGAGCTTCCCACGAACGCGGCTCGGGCCTGAACGCGTCCGGGACAAGGGGTATCTGCTAAAAGTATCTCGGAACCCCTGGCGTGTGGGGAAAGGAAATTCAACCGTCGGCCATGCTGAATTTTACCCACATCTCGGTAGGTCCACGTTTAGAATGGATGGCGATGGCAGAGCTTGAAAGGCATCGCTGCTTGTAACGATTTTGTCACGAGTGCAGAGGATGTTTTAAGAACGAGAAACAACGTAAACAGAGCGAAAAGGAAGAGAGCAATGAACCGACCAGTTGCTTCAAGAGGAATCGCAAGGGACGCTGACCCACCTGGTGTCCCTGATACGGTTCTGCGCGGATCCCGGCTCGTCATCGCGCGGGTGGCCTGGCTTGTCATTACCACCTTCACCCTGGTGCTCTCGGTCGTTACTTTTCTGCCGTACGTGAAGCTTCTTCAAACACCGTGCGCAGCCGCTTTGTGCCCAGCGTTTCAACCCAGTCCCCAGGCAATACAGGCCCTCCAACGCATAGGAATCTCTCTCGGTGATTATGCCATCGTAACCGTTGCCTTAACGACCATCTCCATCCTGCTGTGGATGGGGATTGGTTTCTTCATGTTCTGGCGCAGGTCGAGTGACTGGATGGTCCTGATCTTTTCCCTTCAGTGTGTGGTAGAGTCGATAAGCAGTTCGGTCCTGTTTTCATTGGAGCAGCATCCAGGGGGGTGGTATATTCCAGCTCAGTTCATGAACGTCCTCAACACGAGCTTGCTTTTCCTTGTCTTGGCCCTGTTTCCAAACGGGCAGTTTTCCCCCCATTGGATGTGCTGGTTGGTCCTCGTTTATATCACGTGCTATGGAATTGCTACCCTCTTCACCCACGTCCAGGTTGCGAATCTGCTTGGGGGCCTCTTCTTCTTTCTGTTCGCCGCAAGCCTGCTAGGCGGGCAAATCTACCGCTACCGGCGCATCTCCACGCCCACGGAGCGCCAGCAGACCAAGTGGGTGATTGCGAGCCTTGCCGGAGTGATCCTCCTACAAATAGGAGTGAATCTCCCTTTTCTTTTCTTCCCTTCCCTACGCCCACCTGGCTCGCTCTATCAACTTGTCCACGATATGCTAGATCTTCTCATAGCACTTCTCATCCCACTCTCCATTGCCATCGCGATGCTGCGCTACCGGCTCTGGGAGGTGGATATCCTCATCAGTCGCGCGTTGGTTTACGGCTCACTGAGCGGCATGCTGGCCCTGGTTTACTTCGGCTGCGTGGTTGGTCTGCAAGGCCTGCTGCAGGGCTTCTCTGGCCAGTCCTCACCTGTGGCGATTGTCATCTCCACCCTGGTAGTCGCCGCCCTGTTCCAGCCCTTCCGACGGCGCATTCAGGTGGTTATTGATCGACGCTTCTACCGTAGCAAGTACGATGCTGCCAGGACACTGGAGGCGTTCAGCGCGACGTTGCGCAGCGAGGTGGATCTAGCAACTTTGCGTGAGAACCTGCTGGCAGTGGTGCAGGAGACGATGCAACCGGCGCACGCCTCACTGTGGTTGCGTCCATCCGAGAAAGTCGATAGACAGCGTGAGGAAATGTCATCTGAACAGCTTCCTTTGTAGAGCGCTGTGTGGAACCATGTACAAACAGGATGCTCTCTCGTACAATAGAGAGGCGTACGCGATGCAGTGGTTACGAACACAATACGATCAAGGGATCACACAATGAACCAGGTACCTGATCAGGCAGAGACAGCCAGAGCTCAGCGAAGCAGAAAGCTATTCGGAATCGGCTCAACCTCTTTGCGTGGAGGCTCCTTCGCGTTTGTACGAGCAGGATGGATCGCCGTTATGCTGCTGGTCCTGGGACTTGTTATCGCCAGTATCCCCACCTACGCAGTCTACCTTCACCTGCTCAGAGTGGCTCCCGGACTTGCTCCAGCCGATCCCGGCGGCCAACTCACGAAAGGCGGAATACAAGAATTACAAACATGGGGACTCTCCCTCAATGTCTACATAGCGTATCTGGTCATTGGCAATCTCCTTCTGGTGTTGAGTTATCTTGGGATGGGAACACTGATTGTGTGGCGAACGTGGGGAAAGAACAACGACTGGATGGCCCTCTGTGCTTCCTACGTCCTGGTGACGTTTCCCGTGAACGTGATTGCTCTCATGCTCTTCACCCTTCCTCCAAGTTGGGGAGTGCCGATAAACATCCTGCGCTTTCTCGGTGAAATTTGCATATCGCTCTTCGGTTGTCTCTTTCCCATTGGACGATTTGTGCCTCGTTGGTCTGGCTTTCTCGCGCTTGGATCAGTCATAGTCTGGGGTATCTTTATCTTCGTCCCCGCCGCGTCATCGCCTTCGAGCATCCTCGCAGCAATCATCTTCGTCCTCATTCTTTTGTCCCTAGTATGCATAGTAGGAGTCCAGGTGTACCGCTACCGGCGTGTGTCGAACCCGACGCAGCGTCAACAGACCAAGTGGGTCATCTTTGGCCTCTTACTCTTTGCAGGCGGCACCATGGTGTGGACTGGACTGTCTGCACTCCTCTATTTTCAGGGAATGTTTGCGGACGTGCTGGTGCGGAGCCTGTTCAACGTCTCCCAAATCTTCTTGTGGCTTCTCATCCCGTTCTCCATTAGCTTTGCTATTTTGCGCTACCGCTTGTGGGATATCGATATCATCATCAACCGCACGCTGGTTTACGGTATTCTCACGATGAGCGTTATCGGTATCTACGCACTCGTCGTAGGGACACTCGGTGCGCTGCTTCAAGTGCAGGGGAACTTCTTCATCGCGCTCCTGGGGGCAGGTCTCGTTGCCGTGCTCTTCCAGCCCTTGCGTCTACGCCTTCAAAGTGGCGTGAATCGCCTGATGTATGGCGAACGCGATACCCCTGACAAGGTCATCTCACGCCTGGGCCAACGCCTGGAAACGACGCTTGCTCCCGACGCGGTCCTGCCCACCATTGTGGAAACGGTGGCTAAGGCCCTCAAGTTGCCCTACACCGCGATAACCTTGAAATCCATCTCTGCAACGAACGCCGTTCTAGCAAGCGAAGCCGTGATGCAGGGAAGTACGTTGAAGCAAAGTGGAGCGTTTGTTCCTGCGGCATCGTTTGGCCAGGTGCCTGAGGAGGATCTCGTTCACCTCCCTCTCGTCTATCAGAACGAGCAGATAGGCGAACTGCTACTTGCACCACGTGCTCCAGGCGAAACCTTCGCTCCCGCTGATCGTGCATTACTGAGTGACCTGGCGCGACAGGCAGGAATTGCCGCCCATGCCGTGCGGCTTACAGCCGACTTGCAGCGGCTGGCGGTCGAACTCCAGCACTCACGCATCCAACTCGTCACCACGCGGGAAGAGGAACGCCGCCGCCTGCGCCGCGACCTGCACGATGGGCTGGGTCCCGCCCTCGGCAGCCTGACCCTCCAGCTTGACACCGCCCGTAACCTGTTCAAGAGCGATCAAAGTGCTGCGGATGTGCTGCTCATCGACCTGAAAGCTCAAGTGCAGGCTGCTATCGCCGATATCCGTCGCCTGGTCTATGAATTGCGCCCGCCGACGCTGGATGAACTCGGTCTCGTCTCAGCCCTCCGCGAGCAGGTGACCCGCTACCGAAAACCTGGCCTCTCCATCACACTCAACGCTCCGAAGCACCTCCCACCACTCCCGGCCGCGGTCGAGGTGGCGATCTATCGCATCGCCCAGGAAGCGCTGACCAATGTGGTGCGCCACGCCAATGCGCGGCACTGCACGCTCTCTTTGGAGGTGGATGACCACGTCTGCCTGGAAATCCGCGACGATGGGCAGGGCCTTGCTGCGGACTACCGGGTGGGCGTGGGCTTGACCTCGATGCGCGAACGGGCAGCAGAACTGGGAGGGACGTGCGCCATTGAACCGATCGAGGCTTTCGGCACTCGCGTCTTCATCCGCCTATCACTATCGAAGGAGTAACAGCATGGAAGAATGTATCCGCGTGCTGATTGCCGATGACCACCCGTTGTATCGCAAGGGCCTTCGTGGATTGCTGGAATCGGTGACAGGGATCGAGGTGGTAGGCGAAGCAGCCGAAGGGCAAGAGGCCATTGCGCTCACAGAACACCTGCAGCCGGACGTGATCCTGATGGACATCCATATGCCAGGAGTGAATGGGATCGAGGCCACGCGTCGCATCTTGCATATGAGTCCATCCGTTGGGGTGCTCGTTCTCACCATGTATGAAGACGACGATTCGGTCTTTGCAGCCATGCGCGCGGGAGCGCGTGGCTATCTGCTGAAAGGGGTCGATCAGGAGGAGGTGCTGCGGGCGATCAACGCGGTCAGCAGTGGTGAAGCTATTTTCAGCCCCTCGATTGCCCGGCGTTTGATCCATTACTTCTCGACGCTGGAGAAGACGGTCTCCCCGGTCTTTCCCGAACTGACGGACCGCGAACGTGAGGTGCTCATCTTGATTGCTCAGGGCCACACCAACGCTGCAATCGCAGAAAAACTGGTCCTCAGTCCGAAAACGGTGCGTAATAACGTCTCCACCATTTTTAGTAAACTACAGGTCGCCAGTCGTGCGGAGGCAATTATCCGCGCCCGAGACGCTGGCCTGACATAGGAGGCTATCTCCTCTACTCCACATCTACATGAAAGAACAGCTAATGTTAATCTTAGAATGCTCCTGGACCTCTCGGTGGACGAGGCAACCTATGAAAGCGTAAATCCAACTGCGCCTGTTTCTGTTCGTCGGTGAGCTGTTTTTCACTATCGTTCAATTCATCTGGCGGTGGTATAAGTCCCATTTTGATGAGCCAGCCACTTAATACTGCTTTGATTGTACGAGGTCGTACGCCTGGTTCAGGTGATGTTTGCATTTCTTCCTACCATGTTTTCGCTTTCAAGCAAAACGTTATTCGACTATGTTTGCTAAGATAGACGTTGGAAGAATGCTTTATTACAACTAGCGTAGGGCACTATGCTGCTGTGCTATGCTGTAACCATGCTGCCAGCAGACAATCAGCACACAACACTCGTCCCTGATCATAAGTATGAAAGGATAGAGATCTCATGGCCGAATTCACCGTAAACAACCGATTCGATCCCTACAAGAATATGAAGTTCCTTGTCAGGTGGGATGGTAAAATTATCCCCGGAGTGAGCAAAATGAGCCCTCTCAGTCGCATCACAGAAGTAGTTGAGCACCGAGAGGGAGGTGATCCAAGCAGTAGCCGCAAGTCACCTGGCAGAACCGAATTCGACCCCATTATTTTGGAACGCGGCCTCACTCACGATCCAGCGTTTGAAGAATGGGTCAACAAGGTCTGGAATTTTGGAGGTGGCCTGGGAACAGAAGTTTCACTGGCAGATTTTCGTAAGGACATCCTGATTGATGTCCTAAACGAAGCCGGACAGTTAGTAAAAAGATTTAAAGTCTTCCGTTGCTGGCCCTCAGAATACCAGGCTCTGCCAGGCTTTGATGCCAATAATACTGCTGTAGCAATTGAGATAATCAAATTAGAAAACGAAGGGTGGGAACGCGATCTCTCGGTGGTCGAGCCCAAGGAGCCAAGTTTCACTGTAGAGTGATGATATCAAGGTTGTGCTCAGAAGGCTGTGATCTGTCTCGCTATAATTCATCAAGGAACGCTTTGACCGCCTGTATCAAGCCATCAATCGGAAGTTTCTTTGTCATCGGGAATCAATGCTGGTGCTCCTGGCGGTTCAGTGGGAATCCTCCTCGTGAAGAAGAGCGCGAGCGTTGCCGCGATCACAACGACGAACATCGCTCCCCGCAACGCGGCAAGGCGCGCATCTGCGTTAATTTGCAACACCTCCTGGATGGTCGCCTCCGAGGCCCCATACGCTTCAAGACCTGTTCGCACGGCGGTGTCGGAGAGGAACGGCACACCTGCGCCAAACGTGGTCTGCGCATCCGCCTTGAGGCTATCAGGAATGCTCGGATTAGCGAGTACACCCTGGAGGACCAACGTCGTCAGGATCATAATCAGCACCGAACCAACCAGTGCTGTACCCAGCGAAGCGCCGAGGTTCAAAGCTGTGTTTTGCAGTCCACCGACCTCGGAACTATCTTTATCGGGAACCGCTGACACTGTCACGGCCCCAAGCTGCGATGCGAGCGCACCGGATCCCAGGCCCATGATCAAGAGCGGGACGGTGACGACAGAGGCGGTTGCATCCGCGTCTAGTAGAGCGATCAGCAGGACAGTCGCGACCAGAAGCAGGAGAAGACCTATGCGCACAACACGTCGTGGCGAGGCCTTTGGCCAGAGCCTCGGTACTCCGATCGCCGAGGCCAGCAGCGCGAGCGACAGCGGTATGAGCCGGATCCCAGTCTGAAGCGCCGACAACTCGAGCACAATCGAAAGGAACAATGGGATTGTGAAAAAGATGCCAGCCTGGATAAAGAACTGGAAGAGGAACATCGTCAGTCCACTGACGAGTTGTCGATTCCTGAACATCGATGGGCGAACGAGCGGCTCCTTGCTTTCTCGCTCCAGACGACTCTCCCAGGAAAACAACCCCCACAGGATGAGGAGGCCAGCCAGGATCAGCCACGCCACCAACGATAGTCCGAAGATCGACGGCGCGTCTTGCTTTGGTATGATCCATCCCCAGACACTCGAACGCAATACTCCGAAAACAGCCAGTCCCAGTCCAAGCACAGAGAGGATGGAGCCAACATAGTCGAGGCGGTGTTGCTCGGTCGATGGAGCATCGTGGATGCGGCGGGACAGTACGAGGATCACGAGGACGATAATCACTTCTCCTACGAAGACGTATCGCCAGGAAGCAAACGTAGTGCAGGCCCCACCGATCAGTGGCCCAAGGGCAACAGCTATCGCACCAGCTGCCGCGATCGTCCCATACGTGCTCGAGCGGCGTTGCGGCGCGAAGTTGACAGCGACCAGGGCCACAACAGCGGGCATGATCAGCGCGGCGCCGATACCTTCCAGTAACGACCAACCGAGTATCAGAACGCCAAGGTTTGGCGCCAGAGCTGTCGTGAGCGATCCGGCTGCGTAGATTACACAGCCAATAGAGAAGGCGCGTCTACGTCCGATGATGGCACCGATTTTGCCACCGGTGAGCATCAGGGTTGCCATCACAAGCGTGTAGAACGTTATAGCGGTCTGGATCCCGGTAACCGTCGTGCCGACGTCTTTCGCGACCGTCGCAATCGACACGTTCATAACCGAACTGTCCAGGGTCATGAGGAACTGGGCTGAAGCAAGCGTCATCAGGACGAGACCCGTACCCTTAGCGGCAACCTCCTCTGGCTTCTGTTCGGTAACCATGGTCTGCTCTCCTTCGTGTGTCTTTTTTCGATCAACGATAGTGAAAAGACAGTACGCCCCGTGGGATGTACTGCCCTCTTTTTTAATTTCGTATGTGAGGTTGCGACCATGTTAGCAGATATCGGGTTTTAATTCAACAATTCAAGCGGCTCAGGCGTCAGCTAGTATCAGGTGTAACAACCGTTCGCTCAGAATGCTGACACATATGTACACATGACGCTATTTCTGCTTGGATTCTTCTTGACATCCCTGCTCGTCTGTAGTACAATAGTTCTACGGTACGAGGAGGTTGAGAGGCGAAATCGCGCCTCTCGTAAAAGGCCAGCGTCAGATTCCGGTGCCGTTTCGCAAGCCTCATGGTCTTCATGAGAAGCACATGCAGCGAACAGACGTACAGGATCAAGTAGTCCCGACAGCACTTGCCGAGGGATAGAGGCCACCGCAGTTTGGCCCGTACGCAAGAAACAGAAGCGTAGGGAGCATGACGTTGTGCTCCGTCTGGATCGCCCGTACACACAATGGGTGATGTCATCTGTTGTCATCACTTTCTGATACTGTTAGATGCTCCTTCCTGGTTAGCTAGCAGCGCATCGATGCTAGATTTCAGGACAGGAAGGTCTTGTTGTACCACCTCCCATATAATGTCTGTATCTACTCCGAAATAGATGTGAATCAGAACATTCCGCATTCTACTGATTTGTTGCCAAGGTACTTCTGGATGACTATTTTTGAATTCTTGCGGAATAGAACGAGCAGCTTCACCAATAATCTCAAGATGATGGATGACCCAAATTCGCACCAATTCATTCTGATCAAATGACTGACGTCCTGGATCAGTGTATTTAGTAATTTGTTTGATAGCTTCCTGGATATCACGCAATCGTTCGGAAACATCTCTCATAAGGCTACTGCTTCTTTTAGCACCCTCTCACGGATACGGTCGCGCAATCCCTTTTCTGTCACCACATCCACTTTACAGCCAAGCATTTCTTCAAGATCTATCAAAAAGCCGCAGAGGTCTAAGAGACTACGTCCAGGTTCCATATTTACCAGAAGGTCAATATCACTTTCTGAGTCGGCTTCACCTCGCGCCACTGAACCAAAGATACGCACATTGTAAGCGCCATACCTGGTTGCGATGCGCAAGATGTCATCACGTTTTGTGTGCAAGAGTTCTTCATGGGATATCATTGTAATCCCTTTGCTTTTTCAACTGCGGTTTCAATTTACGTCGATCATGTTAATATCTACTTAAAACTGGGGCTTAGTGACTACTCCACCAAGAGCGACGCAAGCGTCCCCACCCAACTCCACACCACCCCCGCCCCTACGCGACTATACAGCATTCTACCACAAATCAAGCATATTTTGATCTATTTACACCTCAATTTCCATCCTCAACAATGCAGATGATAGCGACTTGCCAAGTGCATCACTCCGTAGCGAACGTGATGCGCCACCATTTAATGCGCCATGCATCACAAAATTGAGAGCCAGTACATTAGGAACCTCATAACGCGCTACTTTGCCATTAACAATGCCCTCAAAATGCGTTCGCACTCGCTCTGCTGTTACTTCTCGTACAAAGAGGTCGTACGTTGTCCAGTCGGGAGCAAAGAGAGCGATATTGGCGATATCACCCTTGTCGCCTGACCTGGCATGGGCTAATTCAACCAGTTGCTTTTTCATGATTCTTCTACACTTACTCTGATATATTCCTCAATTACAGATCGGGGCGCCAGGGTTGGCCAGATACCGAGCAAGCCACGCGGTTCGATCATGCCGCCAGCGCCTCCGATGAAAGGCGGGCCGCTGAGTGCCAATGGAGGGAATAATCGACCTAATTTCGCTGCTTCCTTTTTATCTGCACAGCGCACAGCAATACGTAAATACACCTCGTTCAGTTCTTTGGCATGCATCGAGTCAGCCAGTGGACCGTGAATAGAGTTAAATCCCATATACTCAACAACGATCTCTTCCGTTTTCAGACCAACTTCAACCATCTGCTGCTTGATAATCTCAGCGGCAGACTGAGCTTTAGCAAGCGCATCAGGCCAGGCATAGCCAAGCATAGCCTGTCCCATCACACCATCTTCATACCCGGCGACAATTTTGAGCAGTTCTGGTGCGGGTCGTCCGGTCGCACCGATTACTCGCACTTCGTCAGGCGCAATCTCATCCAAATGCACGGTAGTCATATCTACGTCAACATCAGGGGTCAAATAGTGGTGCGGGTCATGCACTTCATAGAACAATTGCTCGCGCAAGGTATCAAAGTTGACACGTCCGCCAGTTCCAGGAGCTTTGCTGATTACAGCATCGCCATTCTCCCACACTTCGGCAATGGGATAGCCTATGTGCGCAAGATCGGGTATAGAGCGCCAATCTCCTCCGAAATTTCCTCCCGTCGCCTGGCCGCTGCACTCCAGGAGATGTCCAACGACGATGCCCTGGGCCAGTTTATCCCAGTCATCCCAGCGCCATCCAAGTTCATGTATCATGGGAGCGAGGAAAAGGGCTGCATCCGCGACACGACCAGTCAGTACGATATCAGCTCCTGCATCTAATGCTTCAACGAGAGGACGCGCTCCTAGATAAGCGCTGGCAAATAGCAGTCGATCACGTACAGTGGCGATTTCGGCTCCTGTATCCATATGTGCAAGGGAGATGCCCGACTCTTGCAACTCATCGAGACGCTCGAGCACTGAATCACCCAATACAACTCCCACTTTGAGCTTGATACCAAATTTTTTTAAGGCGCCCAGCAGTACCTCACGCGCAGCCATGGGATTTAGCCCTCCAGCATTGAGGATAAATTTAACGCCTCGTGGAATGGCAAGGGGAAGTAAATCGAGCAGCATGGGTGCGAAGTCGCGTGTGTAGCCAAGGTTAGGGTCGCGTTGACGATCTTTTTGGAGAATTGCCAGGGTCAATTCGGCCAGGTGGTCGGAGGCGACATATCGTACATTGCCACGCTCGATACTGGCCTTGATCGGTCGCCAGGAGTCTCCATAAAAGCCGAGTCCTCCGGCTATACGAACGGATTTCATGCTTTACCTACCTCATGCCTAGTAATTCTCGTGCGATCAACAACTGGCGAATTTCGTTTGTGCCTGCTCCAATCTCACCAAGTTTGGCATTTCGCCACATCTTTTCGACCTCAAAGTCAGTGAGATAACCCCAACCGCCGTGAATTTGTAAGGCTTCGTCCGCGGCGCGCATTGCGGCACGCGCAGTGAATAGAAGAGCTGCGGCAGCTTCCTTACTGACACGCTTGCCTTGCTGCGCCAGCCACATGCTTCGATGGGCCATTAAACGCGCCGCTTCAAGATCGGTGTACATATCGGCCAATTTGGCCTGGATAAGCTGGAAATTGGCAATCGGTTGCCCAAATTGTTCACGCTCTTTGGCATATTTGAGCGATACTTCCAGGGCAGCTTCAAGACCCCCAACCATACTCACCGCGAAGAATGCTCGCTCAAGGTCTAGCCCGCTCATAACAACCTTGAAGCCTTCGTTGACCTTGCCAAGTACATTCTCTTCCGGAACAAAAGCATCTTCGAAAACCAGTTCCCCTGTAGGAGAGCCATGCATACCCAGTTTCTCTAATTTTCGGGCAACGTGGTAACCAGGCGTTTCGGTTTCAAAGATAAAGGCGGTGATACCACGGCTGCCCGCTTCTGGTTTCGTTTTGGCATAGACAATGAGCAGATCTGCAATGGGACCATTGGTGATAAAAACCTTCGTGCCATTGAGCAGGTAACCACCAGCAACACTACGAGCTGTCGTTTGAATACCCATGGCATCGGAACCAGCATTTGGTTCGGTCAGGCCTAATCCACCAATCATTTCAGCACTGGCGAGTTCAGGCAAGTATTTCCGTTTTTGTTGCTCTGTACCGTTACGGAGGATATTGTGCGCGCAAAGGTTGAGATGCGCTCCAAAGGACATAGAAATACCACTATTCGCCCGCCCTATAGCGCGAGCTACGAGCGCGGCCATGAGAAAATCACCTTCGCTGCCGCCATATTCTTCGGGAATAGCTATGCCTGTGTACCCCTGTTCCGCCAGTCGTTTCCAAATCCAGGAAGGGAAATCGTCTGTGCGTTCGATCTCGGTATTATGGGGCCGTATCTCATCTCGCGCAAAGTTAAATGCGCTTTCATAGGCAAGTTGGTGCTCTACTGGAAGTTCGAAGTCCATTGTGAGCTGTCCTTTCTGGTGTTCTCAGGCATGAGTTGGTTAAGCCAAACAAAACCCTCTTCAATACTTTTGATCTATTGACTAGTGTACGTTCTGAGAAGAAACGATTACAAGAGGTTTGCAGACGGATTATTTAACCGATATTAATTTGACTTGTAGACCAGGGACTCGTTTCAAACTTTAACTTTACGGTTTTCGAGGTGTGATCTCCATCCTGATAGGTGCATTGTGGGGTATAATGATGCAGATCAACAAATTAATTCGGACATCGTAACACCCACCGAAGGCTAATAAAATAGTAGATGAATTAGAATGGAAAAGCTATGCAAATTAAGGACCAGCCAGCATATTATGTCGTAATCTGCTTCACAAAATACGCTTCCTTTGAAGAGGCAAAAACCAACGCTGCCGATGACATAGCCACCCACATAAAGCGCTCGCACGAATTGCATGAGAAAGGCACGCTTTTGATGTCGGGAGCGTTCATTGACAAAAAAGATGAACCACTCAGTACAATGGCCGTTTTAACTACGCGTGAAGCCGCGGAAGAATATATTAAAGGTGATCCGTTTGTCATGAAAGGCATGGTGAGTAACTGGTATATTCGTGAATGGGCGAATATGTTTGCTGTCTAGAAAAAGTAAATCAGCAGGGGTTCCAGGGGCCTTGCAAGGCCCTGGAACTCCTGCTGATTTTACCAGAGCCGCTTAGATGAGTTCGAGGTAACGTTTGCGATCCCAGTTGGTCACTGCTTTCTCATATTCACTCACTTCCCAGCGTCTGGTGGCCACATAATGCTCCACAAAGTCTGCTCCAAAATACTCTCGTGCTAACTCGCTCTGCTCTAAAAGGTCGGTGGCTGCCGTGAGATTGCGCGCTAACGGCCGGATATGCCCGCGCTCTAACGCTCGCGCTACTGTTGCCGCATCATAGGCATTGCCGTCCAGTCGCTCTGGCAACGCTAACTCGTGCTCGATGCCGTACAACCCACTGGCTAACGTCGCCGCAAACACCAGGTAGAAGTTGGCATCTGCGCCTGGCGCTCGATTTTCGATACGGATGGCACCCTGGTTCACGTTGATCACACGCACCGAACATGTGCGGTTATCCATGCCCCAGGTGGTGTTGAGTGGAGCCCATGTGCCCTCTATATAACGCTTGTACGAGTTGATGACCGGGGCGTAGAACACCATGAACTCCGGCATTTTGTCCAGCACACCCGCCAGGAAGTGACGCATCGTGTCAGACATATGGTCTTGGGCTCCCTCGTCCCAGAAGGCGTTGCGGTCTCGGGCGCGATCCCACAGACTCAGGTGTGAATGCCCGCTGCTGCCGTCTTCCTGGTCGTTCCACTTGGCCATGAAGGAGACGGTCAAGCCCAGCTGGTGACAGATCTCTTTGGCTCCTGTTTTGAAGAGCATGGTGTCGTCTCCTGCGCTGACGGCGTCGGCATAGCGGATGTTCATTTCGTACATGCCTGGCCCGTGCTCGCGATTATAGCCCTCGATTTCGATGCCCTGATCACGCATCATGCGCGCGATGCGTCCCAGCACGTGCTCATCGGCACTCGCCTGGCTGATGGCGTAGCAATTGAACCCGGGATTGAGAGGGGTCAGGTTTGGTCCAAAGTCTTTCTCGCGTAGCGACATCTGGTTCTCGCGGAAGAAGCGGAACTCCAGTTCGGCAGCCGCCAGCGCCTCATAGCCCATGGAGCGCGCGCGTTCCACCACGCTCTGGAGCACGTATCGTGGGGAGATGGCCACATGCTCCCCGTGCTCGGTCCACAGGTCACACACACACGAGGCCACGTGCTCTTCCCACGGCGTCAGGGCAAACGTCGACAGGTCTGGTTTCATGACGATGTCGGCAAAGCCACGTTCCCAGTTACTGAATTTGAGGTTGGGCAGCACGACTTCTCCGATGTCCCAACCAAAGAGCACATCACACTGCCCAAAGCCCTCTTCCAGCGAGTTGAGGAAATGTTTGGCGGCCACGCGTTTGCCGCGATAGACGCCTTCGATATCAGGGGCGCCGATTTTGACATATTCCACTTTTCCCTCGTCAACTAGTTGTTTGATCTCTGCTAGCTCCATGTCGTTCTCATCCTTTCTAATGTAAGTTTTGTAACTCTGTGATTATCTGTTCCACCTCTGCGATGGTTTTCAAATGAAGAACCTTTTCTGCCAGTTCTGCCAGTTCTTGCGACGACCATTGAGCAAGCGCTGCCCTAACCTGAGGTAGTGCGGTAGGGGTCATGCTCAATTCGTCTATGCCAAGTCCAACCAGTAAGGGAGCCAGTCGAACATTACCAGCCATTTCACCACAGACTGCTACCGGCTTGCCAGCACTCCTTCCAGCATCGGCCACCTGGTGAATAAGCCGCAGCACAGCAGGTTGCATGGGATTGTAGATGTTAGCAACACTGGCATTGGTGCGATCGCAGGCCAGGGTATATTGCGTAAGATCATTCGAGCCAATGCTAAAGAAGTCAGCGTATTCTGCAAGCTCTGAAGCCATTACCACTGCGGCAGGAACTTCGACCATAATACCGATAAGTACATGCGAAGGTAAGGTTACCTGTTGACTCTTCAGGCGATTAAATACCCTGTCAAAGATCGACCGGGCCGCCTGCAACTCCTCTACAGTTGTAATCATGGGGAACATGATATGTAATTGAGTAGCTGTTTCACCTGCAGCCAGCAGAAATGCGGCGAGTTGTTGCTCAAGCAATGACTGGTGAGCCAGGTGTATGCGAATACCACGCAAGCCAAGCGCAGGATTCTCTTCGACCATTTGCCCCAGTACACTATCCAGGGCTGCCATTGGTTTATCGGCGCCTGCGTCAAGTGTTCGAACGACTATTGGTTTCGGCTGTGAAGTAGTATCACCATTGAAGGCACGAAACACCTTTGTATAGAGTTGGCGCTGTTCGTTTTCGTCAGGAAGGGTAGTCGCTTTAGCAAAGAGAAACTCGGTGCGCAGCAGCCCTATACCTTGAGCATTCCACTGCCGTGCAGCCTCTGCCTCTGCCTCGCTGCCAACATTTGCTAGTAGTTGTATGTGCCTGCCGTCAAAGATAATTTGAGCCTGCTCTTGTTGAGCAGCAGCTTTGAGGGTTGCTCGTTGCTGTTGTAGTTCGGCAAGCCGTTTTACCAATTGAGCATGCATCTCTGGGGTTGGTTGATGATAAAGCAAGCCATTGTCGGCATCCAGACCCAATTCATCTCCAGAATGGATGATCTGCAATGCCGCTTCATTCAGGCCCGCAATCGCTGGTATGCCCAGTGCACGTGCTAAAATAGCAGCATGGGCGGTAGGCCCGCCCTGGACAGTGCAGATACCCAGTACAAATTCAGGCCGCAATTGAGCAGTATCAGATGGTGTCAAATCCCTGGCTATCAGAATTACCGGATGATTCAGGCTACTCAAATCCTGCTTCGAGGAAGGCCTATCCACTAATTTCTCGACAGCTCGACTTATAGCGTCACGCATATCGACAGCACGGCCAGCTATGAGAGGATCATCGATGGTTTCTAGTGTTGAGGCGTAGCGTTCACCTGATTCAGCCAACGTCCCTGCCGCATCGATATGTTTCGTTTCAATTTCATGGAGGGTGGTTTCGAGCAAGGCGGGATCGCGTAACATAAGCGCCTGGGCATCGAAGATGGCTGCCTGGGCCTGGCCAACGCTACTTTCCAGGCTCAATGCCAACGAGTGAAGTTCCTCCGCGGCACTGGCAAGTGCTCTTCGTAGACGTTCTTGCTCAGCAACGACCTGATCCAAAGAGATGGAATGCTGCTCTATAGCACTGAGTAAGATGGCACCTGAAGTATAGAGAAAAGCAGCGCCTACAGCCACTCCCGCTGAGCTTGTTATGCTGTGCCAGGGTTGACCCGGTAGTTGTGTTTCGGGATGTGTATCAGGCCGATAAATCAGCGGTGTGCCCGATAAATCGGCACCTACGGGGGTTTCGGGCCGATGCATCGGCGGTGCGCCCGATAAATCGGCGCCTGCGGGGGTTTCATAGAAGTTTACGCGTACTAACTCGCTTAGTGCTTCAATGGCTGCCTCTGCCTCTTTTCCACTGGCGCTGATGGTGAGTGCATCACCTTGACGTAGTCCAAGTGACATCACGCCAAAGATGCTGGCGGCATCAGTTTCTTTACCGCGTCCGGATGCACGTATGTTTGCCTGATAACCAGCGGCGGTCTGCACAAATAGCATAGCCGGTCGGGCATGCAAACCAGTGGGATTCGCTAAGGTCAATTGAGCTGTATATTCTGAGGTCTCCCCTGGAGAAATACTCTCTGGAGGCGCTACGATCTCTACCGGTTCGTTCTCTGTCGGGGTCAGCGGTTTAAGCATCTGAAGTTGGTCGACGTCCGCCGTCTTTTCCGCCATCAGCTTTACCTGTGCCAGAGTATGACCAAGTGAGGCTTCAAGGGCGGCTGCAAAGGCTCCTTCAACCAGTGGAGCGTATGTAAGACGAACTCGATTACGTTGCTCATCACTGAGCATTTCAAGCGCCAATTCAGCAGAGAGTATGGCACTCCCAAGATCAAGCAAGACCAGCACACCATCTGGTCCATCTACAGATTGAATAGCCTCGAGAATTTTATCAGCGGAAGTGCCCAGGATATCATCGACAGCCCCACCGGCCGCTGCGATTGGGGTTTTGCCTTGCGTCATCTGTCCGGCGAGTTCTACAACGCCTGCCGCCAGTTGTGCGCTATGCGAAACAATTACCAGCCCGACCGTCATTTCAGCCACTTCCTCTCAGGATTGAAGACGACAGGAACTTCATTGCATCGTTGCTATTTGCCTGCACAAGTCTCTGCAAGACAGCGTAGAATGAGCCAGCTTGATGTAGCACCAGGGTCTTGATGATCAATACTGCGCTCTCCCAGGTAACTGGCACGTCCTTTGGTGGCTAGCATAGGAATAGTGGCTTTCATACCCTCTTCAGCAGCAGTTGCAGCGCGATCTGTGACTTGCTCAAGAGTGACTCCCTCATTGACAGCCTGTTTAGCAGCATCGACAGCTGGAGACAAAGCATCGACCATGGTCTTTTCACCCGTATGAGCCTTGCCACGTGCAACAATACCACCTAAAAATGCTTCGAGCATGGCAACGACATCAGTAGATGTAAGTTCCTGTTTCCCTGCTACTGCGCCTGCCGCTCGTAAATATGCTGTCCCATAGAGTGGTCCAGCAGCACCTCCCACAGTTGATACCAATGTAGAGCCAACGGTTTTTAAACGCGTCGGAATATCCATTGTTGCCATTGTGGGATATTTATCACGAATGGCACTGAAGCCACGATCCATATTAATGCCGTGGTCTGCATCTCCAATTGCAGAATCAAGTTCGGTTAAATATGTGCGGTTTTCACGTAGTACATCGGCAGTGCGCTCTATCCAGCGCATGATGTCCTCATTCGTCATCAATGTGGCATCCTCCAATACAAGAATGTTGTAGGGGACATTCATGATACTTTTAACTTTTTTTTCTGGATGGCGAGAAAGCCACGAGGGCCGATAAATCGGCCCCGACTGAAATCTCGTGAATGTTGTGAAAAGCCACAATTGACGTTGCGTACGATAAATCGGCCCCACAGGTATCCAGATTACGTGTTAATTTGTATCAGGGGCTTTGTATAAAACCCCTACAGAAACTATACACCACATACGCGTTAATTACCATTGCTTCCAACATATTGCGCCGGCAATTTACCAGGCGAGGAGAGACGAAGCGGCAATCCAGTGTCATCCTAAGCGTGAGATCCTTCGCTAACGCTCAGGATGACACCCTTTTCAGCTCAGGATGACACCCTTTTCAGTTTAAGATGACAAGACTAGCGGGTACTCTCCATTCCAAAAAGCGTGCTGGTCAATCCACGCAGAATTCCTGAACGAATATATTGGTGTCAAAGGTTAAATTACATGCCCCAGCGCAATCCAGGAGTAAGAACCGGCGCATCCCAGTACCTGGTTAGTTCGTCATCGAGGCGAACAAGAGTAATTGAACAGCCCGCCATCTCAAGAGAAGTAATATAGTTACCCACTAGCGAACGTGCGATTGAAATCTGTTTCCCATGCAAGAGGCGGTTCAAGGCATCGTATACCACATAGAGCTCGATTAGAGGTGTGCCTCCCATGCCATTGACCATCGCAAGAACCGATTCACCAGCCTTAAGGCCTAGATCTTCGACAATAGGAGTGGTGAGCATCTCAGTCACTTCGAGTGCGGAAGCGAGCTTGACACGGTGGCGTCCCGGCTCACCATGAATACCGATACCGATCTCCATTTCGTCCTCGCCTAACTCGAAGGTGGGCTTACCTGCTGCCGGGACAGTACATGATGTCAAGGCCATACCCATGCTGCGTCCATGATCATTGACTTTTCGTGCCAGTGCAGCCACTTGCGACAGAGGCGCCCCGGTCTCAGCAAATCCTCCAACAATTTTCTCCAGCAGAACGGTGACGCCGACACCTCGTCGACCTGCCGTGTACAGACTATCTTGCACTGCTACATCATCATTGGTGACGACGCTTTCCACATCGATTCCATCCGCCTGCGCTAATTCAGCCGCCATCTCAAAGTTTAATACGTCACCAGTGTAATTCTTAACAATGTGCAGCACCCCGGCTCCCCCATTCACTGCTTTTGTTGCCGCAAGCATCTGGTCGGGTACTGGCGAGGTAAAAACGGCTCCAGGGCAGGCGGCGTCTAGCATACCAAAGCCAACAAACCCTCCATGCATCGGCTCGTGTCCGCTGCCACCGCCAGAAATAACTCCTACTTTTCCCTGAACGGGAGCGTTTTTGCGTACAATTATTTGCTGCTCAAAATCCACGCGGATAAGGTCAGAATGAGCAGCCAGCATACCAGCAAGCGCCTCCTTGACGACATCTTCTGGCTTATTGATCAGTTTCTTCATAAGAAAATCCTTTCTGGAGACCCGCAGCCTTCAGACTACGGGAGGAAAGAAAGGCGGACGACTCCGCGCTTCCTGTTGACGTACAGAGCGCATTTCCACTTTTTGCACGCTCTGCAAGAAGAGTCTAGTAGTACCTTGACAATGGAATAGTGCTTTAAAGGTTCCGCAGTAAAACGCTTCTGCGGGTAAAAACACTAGCGTGTTGACCAACGTACCCACTCTCTTTCTTTTGCCGGCTGCGAGAACCATGCAACCGATGACTACCAGACTGAGAACGTACCGCAGGGCTTGCGGGAACGTACACGCCTGTGGAGAGACTGTAAGACCAAATACGAATGGAACCGTAGAAGGCTCGCCTCGTCGAAGCAGGAAACCCGGCTCGCGAGGGCCGGAATCCCATCCTGTCTATGGGATTGGGAGGATGTCAAGTTGTCTTTTACCCTTTCTTTGGTGGAATTGAAATGCTACCAATAACCTGTTCCTGTTCAACAGCAAGTTGCTGCATAACAGCGGAACGAAACGTCTCGCTCATCAACTGCTGTTGTTCAGATGACCAATTATGCTCATTGGCCATAAGTGAAACAACATCGTCGAGAACACCCAGACCACGCTGGCGGTCTTCAAGCATGATCGAAGTTCGGCGTGCCAGCACGTCATAGGGCGTCATTGCCATTTCGTGACGACAAGCATAGATAACCTCTGCCCGAATATAGGGAAGATCATCAATGAGGCGTCGACCTAACTCTGCATCTTCCTCAATCAGTTTTAATAGCCCAAGTGCCTCTGAACCATAATGTCTAAGGTGTTGAATAGTCTGTGGATTGAGACCGAGAGCTAAGCCTTTGATTTCCACGTCACGCTGTTTGGCAAGCCAGCCTGCGCTCCCTTGCAGAGGTAGATTCAGTGTAGGATGGATTGGGGTTGAACCATCACGACGACTCAGCACATCTACCGTATCCTGTGCCATACGCCGATATGTTGTGAGTTTCCCCCCAACAATCGTAACCAGGCCTGATGGACTCTGCAATACCGCGTGCGTACGCGAGAGCTTTGCTGTCGAATCTCCACCACGTGCACTTAACAGTGGCCGGTACCCGGCGTAAACACTGATGATATTGTCTTCAGTGAGTTGGACAGAGAGATAACGTTTAAGATGGTTCAAGAGATACGAGATATCTTCCTGTGTAGCAGTTGGATGATCAAGATCACCTGAACCAGTATCAGTAGTACCAAAGATCGCGCGTGATTCCCAGGGAACAAGAAAGAGAATGCGCCTGTCATCGGTCTCAGGTAGAACAACTGCGTCATTGCCCAACTTGACATCCTCACACGAAAATACCAGATGTACACCTTTACTAGGTTTTACCTGAACCTGTGGTTCATAACCGGCAAGCTCCTCAATATGCTCAGAAAAAACACCCGTGGCATTGACGATATGCCGGGCACGGACCGTAATTTCCTGGTTTCCCAGTTGATCGAGTACATGAGCGCCAGTTACTTTCCCGTTTTCGGTTACAAACGAAGTAACCTCAGCATAGTTAGCTATGGTTGCACCAAATTGAGCAGCTGTACGAATAAGAGCCAGGGTGAGCCGGGCATCGTTTGTTTGCGCATCATAATATATGAAACCTTCTTTTAGCTTTTCAGTCACAAGAGATGGAGCCAGTTCCATCACCTTGTTTCGACTCAAACGGCGATGCCTTTTCACGCCCCGGCTACCCGCAAACATGCCTGCCATCAGATCGTACATCCAAAGACCTATATCCATAATCAAACCAAGCCCAATACCGCCAGGTGTGGAAAACGGCAAGCCCACGGGATGTCGATCCCCTTCGTAAAGAGGCAAGACAAAGCCAACTGGCTTTACGAGATACGGAGCGTTTCGCAGCAGAGTACCACGTTCTACTAAGGCCTCATGCACCAGGGCAAAGTCAAAATTAGGAAGGTAGCGGATGCCCCCATGGACGAGCTTGGTAGATTTGCTACTTGTGCCGCTGGCAAAATCTACTTTCTCAACAAGCGCGACCTTGTAACCGCGGGCAACAGCATCCAGAGCCACACCAGCTCCAGTTACACCACCACCGATTACTAGCACATCATACTGCTCGCTTTCCATGAGAGATAAGTTGTGCGTGCGCACCGATGTAGAGAGTGGTTGCATGATGGTTTGATCACGAAGATACGAACGTGCTTAACAGGTCTATCGTCCTATAGAATGCTCGTATCTTCGTCCTTTCATGTGATCGCGAATACGCCTACTATTCGGCAGATGGCTCCCGTGAAGACCTACCCCTTATTTCAGAGTCGGGAGAAACCTCTCGTACTGTTTCCCCTACCGTCTCGGTAGTGCCAGATGCGCCTAACATCTTCGCCGCCAGCACCTTGCCGAGGGTGTAATCGAATATGAAGGCTCCAACGACACCTCCTAACAGTGGCCCGACAATGGGGATCCAGAAGTAGTAATTGTCCGCAGTAAAGCTGGCTCCACCGCTGACGATAGCAATCCACAGGCGCGGACCAAAGTCGCGGGCGGGATTAATGGCATATCCGGTGTTGAGGCCGAATGAAGCGCCGATAGCCACGATCAGGAAACCAATGATCAGTGGGTTGAGGTTTGCCTGGACGGGCTGGTTTCGCGCATCTGTAATGGCCAGGATCAGGCCGACAAGCAGGGCAGTTCCTAGGAATTCGTCCATGAAGGACCCAAAGGTTCCAACAAACGCCCTATGGCCGGTGTAAAAAACGAACCCGTAACCATTACCACCGAAAGTCGGCCCCTGCGCAATATCGCCAATGGTCAGATGATTCAACGCCAATGCGTGGACGAGTGCCCCCTGGTAGACAAAGTAGAGGATTCCCCCGGCGACAAAAGCTCCCAGCACCTGGGCTCCCCAGTAGGGAAGTACCTTGCCCCAGGGATGTCTGCCGGTTGCGGCCAGCGCTAAAGTGACGGCTGGATTGATGTGCGCACCGCTAATTGCTCCAGCGACGTAGATACCGAGCATAACGGCCAAACCCCACCCGAGAATGATGACAATCCACTCGGTCGCAAATGGAGATGCGCCGCCGTTTGCGCCTAAGTTACCATAGAGGAAAACGGTCGCCACAACGCCGTCGCCGAAGAGAATCAGGATCATCGTCCCAAAGAACTCTCCGATCATTTCACCCCAGATACCGGCCAGTGCTGAGGGCTTTGCTACAGCTTGACTTGCCATAGATACTCACTCCTTTTCTGTTTTGGATAGATGACGGCTAACTGGGAAGTTTTCCGTCTCGATCCTGAAAAAATTGATAATAAGTCACACTATACGAAACGCACTACAAAGACGGGTGGGACGCATTCAATGGGATCTCCATCCTACAGGGAAACGGCGGGCGACCATAAAGGCCCACCCGGCCACTCCCCTCCGCTCTCGCCCCTACAAGAGGACATTTGCTCTTGTCAGACGGAGAGCCATTGAGATTTGTATGTCCATCAGGGGCCGATAAATCGGCGGTGGGCTCGATAAATCGGCCCCTACGGATGGTCAACAAGCATCAATGCATCCCTCGTAGATCAGGCCTGCTCCCAATGCATCGAGCGTTCCACTGCCCGCTTCCAGCTAGCATAGAGTTTTTCGCGCTCATCCGAACCCATCTTCGGCTCGAAGGTACGGTCAATGGCCCAATGCTCGGCTACTTCAGCCTGGCTGCTCCAGAAGCCAGTCGCAATACCAGCGAGGTATGCTGCACCGAGAGCAGTTGTTTCGGCAACAGTTGGCCGCTGCACCGGCACTCCCAGAATATCGGCCTGGAATTGCATGAGCAGGTTATTGCCGACTGCTCCACCATCGACACGCAACGTCTTTACATGCACGCCGCTATCGGCGGTCATGGCCTCGAGCACATCACGGGTCTGATAACACATTGACTCAAGCGTTGCGCGAGCAATATTGCCAGCAGTCGAACCGCGTGTCAGGCCAACGATTGTACCGCGAGCATAGGGATCCCAGTAGGGAGCACCCAGGCCGACAAAGGCAGGGACGAAGTACACGCCACCATTATCGGGGACGGTCGCAGCTAAGGGCTCAACATCACCACTGTTTTTGATGACCCCCAGGCTATCGCGCAACCACTGAACCGCTGCGCCAGTAATGAAGATGGCGCCTTCAAGACAATAGATGAGCGGGCCATTGCCTACACGCCAACCAAGAGTAGTGAGGAGGCCGTTTTGCGAGGGAACACCTTTGGTACCAGTGTTCATGAGCATAAAGTTGCCAGTGCCGTAGGTATTCTTAGACATACCTGGCTCAAAACACGCCTGTCCAAAGGTAGCAGCTTGCTGGTCACCTGCGTCGCCAGCCATTTTAATGGCGCCGCCGAAGAACTCAGGATCAGTTTCACCATACACTTGACTGGATGCCATAACAGTGGGAAGCATGGAACGAGGCACACCAAATTCCTTGAGAATGACATCATCCCATTCACTTTTATAGATGTTGTACATGAGGGTGCGGGAGGCGTTGGAGGGATCTGTCACATGGACTCGCCCTTTAGAGAGGCGCCACATCAAAAAGGTGTCTATATTTCCGAACAGTATTTCACCACGTTCCGCCCTTTCACGTACGCCTGCGACGTTATCAAGAATCCACTTGACTTTGGTGCCGGAGAAATAGGCATCAGTCACCAGGCCTGTGCGCTCGCGAATTTCTTTGTCGAAGCCTTTCGCTTTTAGAGCATCACAAATAGGAACGGTCAAGCGGCTCTGCCAGACAATAGCATTGAAAACAGGCTTGCCTGTGTTCTTGTCCCAAACGACTGTCGTTTCGCGCTGATTGGTTATGCCGATTGCTGCAATATCTGAGGCTGTTGCTCCCGCCTTCTTCATTGCTTCTTGAGCAACTGTCAATTGGCTGGACCAGATTGCTTCTGGATCATGCTCGACCAGGCCAGGCGATGGATAAATCTGCGGGAATTCTTGTTGCGCGGAAGCTACAATCAAGCCATCGTGATTGAATACAATCGCTCGCGAACTAGTAGTGCCCTGGTCCAGGGCCAGTACATACTTTGCCATGGGAAACTCTCCTTCTGCTGTTTAATAAATACAAAGATGTTCCATCGATGTGCACAGGTATAGATGCCTGTGCAGGAGCTTATATGGAAAAGCTACTGTCGGCAAGAATGTCTTTTCCTTTCCTCCTTTCACCCATTCATATTGAGGTATTTCTTGTAGTTACCTCACTTATCCTAATATGACGGTATTGCTAAGCCATAATACTGTCCGAAGACACCATTTTGCGGCGCAAAGAGAAGGTCACCTTTTTTACATATAAAGCTCAGATCTTGCAGTCGTGACTCGTAATGCACCAGCGCGAAGCACCGACTGCACTTGCTGAAAGGTCGAGATTAAGCCAGATCCAATAAAAGGTAAAGGCAAAGCCGTATGCGAAACGACGTAAGGAATAACAAGCGCAGGTGATATATCGAGCAGATCAACATTGTGACTATCCAGTGATTCGAGAGCAACTTCTACTCCAGTTGAGTCCACTGCAAATAGACGTTGAATGGTCTCAAGTTCAAAAGCTTTACCTAGAGCAAGGATTCTTGGATTACTCGAGACAATGCCTGCAATATGAAGTTGATGGGCAAGAAAGCGAAGACCAACAGTATCGGGGTGAATACCATCAATATGATCGACATTGACATAGACGGTTATTTCATGCTCAAAAGCATGATGTAACAACGGCCTGAGCTCGAGCAAATTGCAATGTCGCAACATGATAGTAGTGATTTGCGGGGCATCCAGAGCGCGTAAAAACTGCACGCGGTTTTCTACTACCGGTATGATTTTTTGCCGATCTGAAATACTGAGTAATGACCTGCTAGACCGGGTAAGCATGCTGCACCTCTCTGTAGCAGTAAAGACAACAAAGCCCTAAGCCCTTTATTCGAGGTAGCTTAGGACTTTTCAATTCATTGTCCCTGGGCACATATGCAATTGTATTTTCAGGTCAACTTCGACGCCTGCTCACATCTTTGTGTTCAACTAAACAAATGTTGTCTAGTAAAGATCCCAAAAACGTTAGTAGAAATAATGTATAAAGGCGTTTAGTCTGCTATAATGATAATACTCAGCATCTTATCGTTTGTCAAGGGCTGTTTGATTGGCATCAGGCCATTTAGAAATCGATTGAATGAGTGTGATTAAGTTGTGATATTATCTGTCTCTTAACGTGGCTTGTCTCAACTTTTAAATGACCTTGGAGTGACATCCATGCAACTTTATTCTGGCTGGCTCACAAACGATTTTGTGGAGTGAAGGGGAAAAGTTTATTTTTTTAACGTCAATGCTTACATCGGTAAAATAATATGACCAAACAAGAATTTCTGCGTTTAGTACACAGGTTTCCAGTAGCAGCCGCTTTAAAGTCTGATGACGATATCGAGATCGCATTAGCCTCCGAAGTATCATTGCTCTTTATGCTTAAAGGAGATGCATTTCAACTCGAACCCATAATCGAGCGAGCACACAAGCAGGGTAAGGGGTTTGTAGTTCATGTGGACCTCGTTAGCGGCATAGGTAAAGATCGCGCTGGCATTCAATATCTCCACCAGATTGGTGTTGATGCAATCATAACCAGCCGTTCGCAACTTGTATCAGCCGGACATGCTGAGGGATTAATCACAATTCAACGTCTCCTGCTTGTTGACGACTCTGCCCTGGAAACAGGAGTGCGGACGATCGCGCGCGCTGCTCCCGATATAGTAGAAGTACTTCCAGGCATTATTTTTCCAGAAATTGCGACGACCTTACAGCAATTGCTTCCCGGTCCTTTTATTGCTGGTGGTTTTATCCGCAATGCTACAGAAGTTGCTCGTATTCGTGCCGCGGGCGCCATACTGAGCAGCAGTAGTACCTATGCACTTTGGAATCGAACATCAAGCTAGTTGAGGAGAACCTTTGTTATGTATACTGCACCTAACCTGCTCAGTTTCAGCCGAATTGTAGCAACGATCGTTGTTTTCGTTCTGGTCATTGTCAACCAACCCTGGGCTTTTCTGGTAGCGGCAGTTGTTTTTTTTCTAGCGTCTATTACAGATTTTTTCGATGGTTACCTTGCACGACGAAACCACATCGTATCTCAACTCGGAGTCTTCCTTGACCTGACAGCAGATAAGGTGTTTGTCTCAGCTATTCTGATAGCCTTCGTGCAGCTTGGCCTGGTTCCCGCTTGGATTGTTGTGATCATTATCGCGCGCGAATTTGTAGTGAGCGGCATGCGCTTAATGGCAGCCGCTAAAGGAACAGTGATCCCTGCCGGCAAATTGGGAAAGCAGAAAACGTTTATTACCCTGGTAGCCATGGAAGGAATATTGCTGGGAATGGGACTTGGCGCCAGTCATCTTTCACTATTCCCAATAATGCTACATTTCAATAGCAATGCCCTGAACGTCGGAGATTTCTTGCTGTTGATTGCAGACGTGTTGATGCTCATCGCAGTTATCTGGACAATCCTCTCCGGAGTAGAATATGTTCGTGGGGCGTTGCCCTTTCTCCAAGAAAAGCCAGATACAGCTGTTTCAAAGGCTTAAACGGAAACCGATTAGTGATTATGCATTCGCGTTAGAAGAAGAACTATTCGCCGGAGACGTCCCTTCTTCGAGGACAACTTTCTGCCCTAATTTGCGTTCATTACCAGACAACAAGCGACCTATATTATCATAGTGTACAATAATGACAAGAGCAGGACCAATCACCATAAAAACCAATTGAGCCAGGGTTACTTTACCGAAGAAATCAGGATTGACGCGCCCAATGAAATAGAAGACTATTCCACAGATGATTGCGGTCAGACTTCCTAGAATCGAACCTAAAGATACATAGCGTGTTGTCAGAATGGTAAGTGCCAAAACGACGAAACAGATCAGGAATGTCAATGGAGAAATGATAAGCAGTGCCCCTGCGCCTGTCAGTACTCCTCGCCCGCCCTTAAAACCAATGAAAACAGGGTAAATATGACCAATCAAAGCGGCCAGGCCGGCTACTGTCGGCCCCCAGCCAGATACATAGAAAAAAGGAACAAGTGTAGCGATGAGTGTTGGCCCAATGCCTTTGGACAGGTCAAAAATCAATACAAACAGGGCAGGTCCCCTACCAAGGGTGCGGAGAACATTTGTCATACCTATTTTATGGCTGCCATACGCGCGAATGTCAAAGTCTTTCCCCCGAATCAGTTTCCCTATCCAATAGCCAGCAGGAATAGAACCCCAGAGATACCCGATAATTCCTATAAGGGCGAGTTGTACAATGGCAGGCATAGTCAGCCTCTTTCATATGAATGTAGTTTGGACGCACCTACTGCGACCAATCCCATGTATGAGAATTATCGCACCTGAATCTTTTTGGCATCCTGGAGAATAGAAAGAGATAGAAGACTGCTATAAGGACCAATACAATACCAGGAATTGCAGTTACTAAATGATTTCCAGCATCGCCATATGAACCGAAGAATGAGCCCATGAGTATAAGCACACTGACTCCGAAGAAGAGCCAGATAAAACCTGAACCGAGCTCTCTACCTTTCGGATTCACACGCCTGACACGCACTGCATTGTGCCCGCATTTAGGACACCGCTTTGGGTCTTCCATCATTATTCTCCGCTTGATCTACAATTAGGGAAATACAAAAGATTTATTGTTCCCACTTTTCAGAAGTGTCATCACAATAATTCTATACTAACGTGCGCCTTATTACAAGCATAGTAAGCAGGACTCAGACATTTGGAGATAAGGATAAGGGAGGAGCATCTGAGGGAAAAGCTTTTCCTCAATGTCGGAAGGAGACTTTCTCGAGGAGAGTGCCAAGCACCCTGAGCAACTCTTCCAGGGAGAAGACGCCAGAGCAGCCCGCAACATAGATCACCACTTGACCTTGGTCCAGGTTTACTGTTAGTAAAACATTTCCTGGATATCTATCCCCTCCTCTGAGGCCACGATACGAAAATGCCTCGCGTTTGGAAACTTTTTCCTCTTTTTTGCAATCATTCGATCAAGCCTCTTGATGATCTCTTGATCGATCACGTGAGGTTGTCCACGACAGCCATTCAGATGAGCTTGCCAGCCAAAAATGGTGGCTCCATGAGAGGCTGCATACTCTTCGCCCCGCGTGTTAGCCGGAGGCATAGCAGCACCTCCAGCGTACGCTTCATGCCAATACTCAGCAGGTCTTAAGCCGCTAGCCTTTTCAAAAGCTTCTCGTGTAGAAGCAACAAAGCGCTGATCTATGCAGGTTCTTAAAAATCCATATCGATAGTCTTCTTCTGGCACCCAAGTCATGCAATCCCTCCCATAAGTAGCTCAATTCGGAGGTACTATAAGATGGGAAGCATATGATGTCAAGAGCATATTGATCTTTCAGGCCACAACGCAGGCCAAAGATATCAAATCTCTATCACAATTCGATCACAATTTTCTTTCATGTTATTTTCATAATTGACACGTATACTTTAAGCCTCTTTGTTCGTATGTAATAAAGTATTAAAACTTGTTATGGAGTAGAACGTGCGAATTTTAATTGCAGAAGACGATCCACATCTGGGACCTAGTCTAAAAAAGGGGTTGGAAGATAACCACTATGCAGTTGACCTTGTCACTGATGGTGAAGAAGCGGTCTCGCTGGCACTTGCAGTCGCATATAATCTTATCATACTGGACATTTTACTGCCGCGAATGGATGGTTTTGAGGTCTGTCGTGAACTGCGTAATCAGAAACGATTAACACCTATTTTATTTCTGACAGCGTTGAGCGGGGTAGATCATCGAGTGACAGGGCTGGATATTGGAGCTGACGATTATTTGACAAAACCTTTCGCTTTTCAAGAACTGGAAGCACGCGTACGAGCACTTTTACGCCGCGAGGGGCCTTCTAAAACAACAGAATTGCAATACATGGATATTACCCTTGATACGCGCACACACGAAGTCAAACGTGGTGAACGTCAAATTAGCCTTACCAGCAAGGAATACAGTTTGCTGGAGTTACTCATGAGTAATCCCGGCCTGGTATTAAGCCGAGATATGATCGCCGAGCACATGTGGAATATTGACGCAGAACACCTCTCGAACGTCATTGACGTGTATATTCGTTATCTGCGACGTAAACTCTGTGAGAATGGTGAACCAGATGTAATCTCAACTATTCGAGGCTTTGGATATCAACTCAAGGAACCTTGATGTCAAGCACCAATCCTCGGAAAGAGATTGGCTTGTGAAGCGATCCGGCTTGTCACCGGGGAACCAACGAGGGCAACTGCGAGACTAGCTTACCCAAGCTCCGCCAAAGGGGCGTTTGAAGGAAGCTGAACGATCTGGGCGTGACAGCCCACAGGATGGTGCGAGCGCCTCCCTAACTTGCACCCGCTCCGATGGTCAGCAGCGAAGGGACCATAGCACACCCGAAAGGGGCTTATCGCACATGTCAAACCTCTTTGTCCCTGTGGTCGATCAGGAACATACACCACTCATGCCCACAACTCCCTCGCGGGCACGGCGGTGGATTAGGAGCGGCAAAGGCACCGGCTTTTGGAAGGGAGGCTTCTATTGCGTGCGGCTCAACGTCGAGCCATCAGCACGCGCGCAGCAACCCATCGCGGTGGGTATCGATCCCGGTTCCAAACGCGAAGGGATTGTGGTGGCCTCCGCCAACCACACCTACGCCAATATGCAGGCGGAGGCCAGGACGGGAGTGAAAGAAGCGGAGAAGGACAGCACCCGCATGCGCCGTACACGCCGCAATCGCAAGACCCCCTGCCGCAAGCCGCGCCAGAACCGCAAACACAACAAAAAGAGGCTGCCGCCCTCCACCAGGGCCCGCTGGCAGTGGAAACTGCACCTGGCCACCTTTCTCAGCCAGCTCTTTCCCGTGAGCGTCTTCGTGGTGGAAGACATCAAAGCTCGGACGCGGCATGGCAAGGGACGCTGGAACGCCACCTTTTCTCCGCTGCAAGTCGGCAAGCATTGGTTTTACGAGGAGTTGGGCAAGCTAGCTGCTGTCCAGACCAGGCAGGGCTACGAGACACAAGAACTCCGAGAGCAGTTGGGACTCAAGAAGACGGGGAAGAAGCTGGAAGAGGTCTGGGATGCGCATTGCGTCGATGCATGGGTGTTGGCCTACAGTGCGGTAGGAGGGCGCAAGTCGCCGGACAATACACGCTTGTTGTGCATCATGCCTTTCACCTGGCACCATCGGCAACTGCACCGCTTCCAGCCAGAGAAGAATGGCAAGCGCAAGCCCTACGGCGGCACCCTCTCACAAGGCATCAAACGTGGCACCCTGGTCAAACATCCGAAGTGGGGCAAAGCCACCGTCGGCGGAACGAGGGATGGCAAGCTGAGTTTGCATGACCCGGAAACGAATAAGCGGCTCACACAAACGGCGAGGGTGGTAGACTGCAAGTTGATTAAAGTGTTACGATGGAGGGTGAGGCTGATGTCCCACTCCATCGCCAAATGAAGGAGCGCCTTCCTCCTCATCCCGCAAGGATCGAGGCCTCTGCAGGTGAAGATGTTATGAGCAAACTTTTACGCCGTGTGCGGCCTCCAGGTATGCGAATGCAACTGACACTCTGGTTCATAGCAGCCTTTAGTGTATTGATGATGCTCTTTGGCGCGGTTTTTTATATAAACTTACGGACATCGCTACAAACGAATTTTGATTCATCGCTACAATTACGCACACAACAAATTGCTGCTGGCATTAATGAAGATAGAGGCACCATTACCATTCATGATGTGACTGGAGCGCTACCCGGATTGATAGATCCCGATGCAGCTACAGACAACGCAACTCCAAAGTCAAATCCTCAAACAACCGGCACGACAACAGCCAATACCGCTGTCCCAGAGAAGACGAACACGGATGTTAATCTAGGAGCGCTCGTACGTATTTTGAATAATCGGGGAGATGTTGTCTATGTGACACCTGCTTTTCTCGCTCTAAACATCCCTACTACGAGTGTGACACAACCACTGCATGGCAATACATGGCAAGGTACAGTCACAGCAAAAAAAGGACAAACAGTGCGACTCTACAGCACTGCCCTGGTTGAGAATGGAACCATCTACGGTGTTGTGCAGGTAGGAGAATCACTTGCCCCATTAGGAGATACCTTACGGAGTGTAGCTTTAGAATTACTACTCATTGTGCCGTTTGTCCTGATCTTAGGAGCACTTGGTAGCTATTGGTTAGCTGCGCATGCATTTATGCCAATTGGCCGATTAACCCGTATCGCCAGACGTATCGAAGCGGGTGATCTACACGAGCGAGTACCAGTACCGCGTAGTAAAGACGAGATTCAAAGCCTTGCACTAACTTTCAATGAAATGATTGAACGAATAGATAAGGCTTTTAGACGCCAGCGTCGTTTCGTGGCAGATGCTTCGCACGAACTTCGAACGCCAGTTGCAGCGATACGCAGTATGACAGACGTTGTGCTGGCGCAGAGCACGCCAATTGAAAAAGAAGAATACGTAACGGTATTACGAGATGTGAATGCCGAAGCTGAGAGACTCGGTCATTTGATCAATGGCTTACTTCTGTTGGCGCGTAGCGATGAAAATCAGGTACTATTCGAGCACGAACTGGTGCGCCTGGATCTACTGGCCGCCGATGTAGCTGCAACTATAGAGCCATTAGCCACAGAAAGGGGTATCTCGTTAGAGATTGTAGCAAAGCAACCTACAATAGTCATGGGAGATGAAGTTCGGCTCATCCAGGTGATTATGAACCTCTTAGATAATGCAGTTACCTATTCCAATAAAGGTAGCAAGGTGAAGCTGGAAGTGAAGATAGAGCAAAACAAAGCACTCATGATCGTGAGTGACACCGGCATTGGGATAGCAAAGGATCACCTGGATCATATATTTGAAAGGTTCTATAGGGTTGACCCTGCCCGGTCGAGAGCAACCGGCAGTACAGGGTTGGGGTTGGCAATTGTCGATTGGATTGTACGCGCACACGATGGCAGTATAACTGTCAAGAGCGAAGTCGGAAGGGGAACCACTTTCACTGTGGTACTCCCTGCTGTTAAAAAATCGGCATAATTGTTAATTTCTTTATAACTTCTCCCTATTTTCAATGATGCGGGAAGATTTCATTGAATTTTCATATAAGCCCTGTATACTCTTGATGAGCAAATTTTAAAAATGTTACTATGTGTAGTAAGGAATAACACTCTATGAAGCAAACCAATCATTCAAAAAATAAGACGAATGTGATGGGAGGCCAGCGGAATCTTCCAACTACAACGAAAGCCGCTCCGCCATCACAGCAAATACATGCTTCAAAAGCCAGTTTGTCATCTACAGGCCAGCAATCGTGGTGGAAAGGATTACGCTTTTCAGAAAGAGTATTGTTACCTCTACGACTGTTTCTCGGTATTACTTTTCTATACGCTGGAATCCAGAAATTAACTGATCCACAATTCTTCAACCCAACAGCAACAGGATTTATTGGCAGGCAGATCCTGGCGTTTGCGCATGGATCACCCATCCACAGCATTTTATTGCATGTTGCGTTACCTCATGCTGTATTCTTTGGTGTTGTTATTGCTCTTGGTGAGATAGCGATCGGTATCGGGACATTAGTGGGATTTCTTTTCCGTCCCGCTGCATTCTTTGGCATGTTGCTCAGCTTGATGTTTTTCTTGTCAGCTAGCTGGCATGTGTATCCGTATTTTTACGGTGCCGATATCGTTTTCTTTTTCGCATGGACCCCGCTTCTATTAGCCGGTCCTCTCGGTAGCGGTTTACCTTCTATCGACGCGGTACTTGTTCGGCGAATTCTAATGGACATGTCACCCGAGTTGAGAGGAGGAATGGCACCTGTATTCAATTTCTTCTTAGGGGTCGGAGATGTAGTCGAGAAGCAAAACGTTCCGGTCGAAGAGATGCCAACGCAAGCTGTAAACAGGGTAAATGGGCAGAGAACACAATATAATAGCAAAGTAAACGGGTATCCACAGGGGGTTCCTCAAAACATCATGAGCGGTCAGGGAAGGCAGGGAAATGTCTATGGCAATTCACAGCAGCAGAGAGGCGTAAACTATAAAGGAAGAAATGCAACTATTCGACGAACGCAGGAGAACAGGCGCAATTTCCTGTGGGGATTAGTAGCAGGTGGACTGGGCGTGCTCGGGATTACCGTTGCAGGACGAGCTATTCTATCTCACCCATTTGGCGGAGATGACAGTGCATCTACAATCACGCAGAACCCTTCTACTGCATCGGGTACACAATCTACTCCGGGGACCGGGACTACGACAGCTAGTGGCTCCACAGAAATCGCCCAGGTCAGCGCTGTACAACCCAATAGCGCGGTTACATTCACCATTCCCTCCAATGGTGATCCTGGTGTTCTCATACGCCTTAATAATGGAAAATTTGTGGCATTTGATGCTACCTGTACACACGCAGGTTGCCCAGTGCAATATGATCCTGGCAGTCAACACCTGTTATGCCCATGCCATGGTGCGGAGTTCGATCCTTCAAATGCTGCTGCGGTTGTCCAGGGGCCTACGAATACCCCACTCACAAGTGTTCCCATTAACGTGAATAATTCAACAGGAGCGATTACGCTTCAGTGACGACTCCCTTGGGCTGAAGCCCAGGGCTTCTCAGGCACGCGCCTGAACCCTCCGTCCAAGGGCAAGGATGTTGATAGCTGCGTTGTGATCGCGGTCTAACTCAGTGCCACACTCGCAGCTATGCCAGCGTTCGCTGAGTTCTTTCTTGCAAACCGTACCACATCCGCTACAGATTTGGCTGGTGTATTTGGGATTGACTGTCAGCACTGTCCTACCGGCGCTTGCAGCCTTGTAGGTACAGAACTTTTGGAACATAGCCCATCCAGCATCAACAATACTTTTGTTTAATCCGCCTTTAGCAGCCGCGCCGTTTGGCATGTAGGTCCCTTGCTCATCCTGTTTGGGTTTCGGACGCTTGCTCATATT
>Ga0116218_1000282_pt1 | contig 35798 bp, 36 predicted proteins | sample Sb_taG_2_FD_88966 | JGI IMG/M metagenome (GOLD analysis project Ga0116218, IMG submission 88966) | Peat soil microbial communities from Weissenstadt, Germany - Sb_50d_5_LS metaG | ecosystem: Environmental > Terrestrial > Soil > Wetlands > Peat | place: Germany: Weissenstadt | collected 2010-09-21 | reverse complement strand
TCGCGCGCTAGGTCAGCTAGCTATGGTTTGTCGCATATATCGGTGCGCAATTCAATGGCTGCGCAAGCCCAGTTCTACCGCAGGCCAGCCGCAGCGAGGGTCATCTAGCCGCCGGGACCCTATCCGCGGCGCGTGGTGTCATTTAGGCTGGCGCTGCCGTAAGAACCGACAGAAAGGTCTGCATCATGCGAAAGCGCAATGTATTCGCCTTTGCCACTGCCACCCTGGCCCTCAGCCTGGCTGGCGCCGCCACCGCCAGTGCGCTGCCACAGTCCGCATCGGCCGGTCCCGCGGCGGCCGCGCACTCAAAGCCGATTCTTCAGCCCCGGCGGGCCGGCTTCCCAGCGTCCAATAGCTGCGGCTTCGTCAATGCCGTGCCGTTCGACAGATACAAGGGTCTGCCCGACTTCACTCCGGCGAAGGCCGCGCGTCCCTACATCGCCCGGATGCACACCTCCCAGGGCGTGATCGTGATCAGGGCGCTGACAGCACAGGCGCCTTGCACCACATTCTCCTTCAGGTTCCTGGCCCAGCGCGGCTACTTCAACGGCACTCACTGCCACCGACTGACCCTCCAGGGCATCTTCGTGCTGCAGTGCGGCGACCCGACCGGCACCGGATCCGGTGGCCCTGGCTACCGCTTCAATGACGAGAACCTGGCCGGCGCCACCTACCCTGCTGGCACCGTGGCCATGGCTAACGCCGGGCCTAACACCAACGGCAGCCAGTTCTTCTTCGTCTGGAAGGACACCACGCTGGCACCGGCATACACGCCGTTCGCCCAGGTGATCGCGGGAATGGACGTGCTGCGGAAGATCGCCGCAGCAGGCGACGACAGCCAGAACGGGCCAGGCGACGGCTATCCGCACCTGTTTGTCGAATTCCGGCACATCCGGATCATCTTCACCAGGTAACCAAGGCACCGCTGCAGGTAACCGGGCACCGTCGCTTCGGTGTTCGCGGGCGGTGATCCCTCGCACCGTAGACAACGCCGGCGGGCGGGTCGCTGGCAGCTATCGCCAGCCACCCGTCCGCGGCACATCACGATCATCGGCCATGTCGCTGACGCCTCGGCTAGCACCGTAGCTGGCAGGCACCTCTTGTACCGCTATCCCCGCACGGCGGTGCCGACCACCCTGGGACGGCCGGTAACGCGCGCCCTGCCACTGGTCGGCGGTCGTGGATCTGGTCTGGCCTGGAGCGGCCCGGCGCACGGTCACATCCGCACCGGTGACGGTCATGTAGCCGACTAGGGCGGCAATGAGAATCGTCGAGTAGATGCTGACCGCTCCGTGACCATACCCCAGGCCGCCGAAATTGTGCGGCCACGCCAGCCAGTCGGCAAACGAGGCTCCGAGCGGCCGCGTGACGATGTAAGCGAACCAGAACGCCGCGATCGCGTTCATGCCGAGCCGCCAGGACCCCACCGCAGGGACGGCGATCACGATGGCGAACATGACGCCCGAGCCGAAGTAGCCAAGCCCGACGGTCCTGGCGGTCCAGTCACCTGCCGCCGTTCCCAGCGCGAACGTGGCCAGCACCGTAGCCCAGTAGAACGTCTCGCGCCGCCTGGTGTAGATGCTGTGGATGGACAGCGTCCCCTCGGACCGGTACCAGGCCACGAAGATGGCGGCAAGCACGATGGCGTAGAACACGCTCGAGGCCCAGTACGGGATGTGCAGGCCGACGTGCAGCACGTCGGCCGCCATCGTGCCGAACACCGCGACCATGACGACGGCAAGCCAGTAGATCCACGTCACGTAGCGGCGGACAGCGAACTGCAGGACCATCGCGGCCGCGAACGCCACGAAGCCGACAACGACCGCGATCTGCGGATTGAATCGGTGGACCAGGTAGTCAGATGTCGCCTCGCCCATGCCGGTGGTCAGCACCTTGGTGATCCAGAAGAAGACGGTCACTTCCGGAACCTTGCTGAGCCGGTGTCTCGCCGGAGCCACGGACCGGGCGCGCTGGTGTTCGCCTGCCGCCATGCCGGCCATTATGGCCCATCCGGTCGCCCGCGGGTGCCGTCACGCGAACTCCGCTGACCGGCCGCACATGGCCACCCGGCCTGTGCGGCACGGCCGCCCGAACCGCTGCGCGGGGGGCCCCGACCCGCCCCGCAGGGCTACCTGACCCACTGCACAGAGCCACCCGACCCCGCCGCGCAGTGCCGTCCGGCCCGCCCCGCGCGTCAGCCTGCGGTTAGCTCCGGCGGTGGCTGCGTCGCCGGTGAGTCCGAGCCGCCAGCCTCAAGCTCGGCTTTGAGCGCGGCAAGCTCCTTGTCCACCTCGGCGGCCGACCCGGCTTCATCGAGTTCCTTCTGGATGTCATCGGTGCCACCGCCAACGTCCTCAAGCACGCCGGACTGGAGCAGCTCGTCTACCGCAGCGGCGCGGGCCTGCATCGACGCGATCTTGTCCTGCGCCCGCTGGAGCGCAGTCCCGGAGTCGCCGACGGTCGTGGAGATCCCAGCGGTGGTCTCGTCCACGGAGGTCATCGCCTTCGCCGCGGTGTACTGGGCCTTCATGACTTCCTTCTGGGTCCGGAAGTCATTCACCTTCTTCTGCAGGGCGTCAAGGGTGTGCTCGAGGCTGTCCTCCTGCTCGGTCAGCTGCGCGTGCTGGGACTCCATGGCATCGATCTGGGCCTGGGCGGCGGCCTTGCGGGACAGCGCCTCCTTCGCCAGGTCCTCCTTGCCCTGGGAGAGTGCCGCCTTGGCCTGGTCCTGCAGGTGCTCCGCCGAGTGCTTGAGCTGCTGCTCCTGAAGCTCGATCTGCTTGCGCGAGGCGGCGATGCTCACCAGCCCCCGGCGGACCTGAGTGATCTGCTCCAGCATCTGCTCGTAGGAGAGATCGAGCATCTCATCGGGCTTCTCGGCGGCGTCGAGCGCCTTGTTGGCCTTGGCCTGGACTATGTCGTGAGCCCGCTGGAAGAGAGTCATGTCGATCTGCTCCTCGTCGATGATGGGCGGAACCCGCGCCGATTACGCTGCCGAGCCGACGCGAGGTCAATGCCGCGCTCGTACCGGCACCGATACCCAGAGGCTACCGCCAGGTGCCGGGACTAGCGGAGCGCCGTAGGCACCAGGCAGCGCACCTGCGGCACCTCGCCCGGTTCGCCAGACGGCCGCAGTACCTCCTTTCGGCCTGGCGACGCGAACCGCAGGCGTCGGAGAGGAGTCGCCGTGACCGCCATTTCCCTGCCTGACCAGGCCAACCTTGACCAGCTGCGCAAGCAAGCCAGAGACCTGCAGCGAGCGGTGCGCGCAGCTGCGCCCGAAGCGCTGGCCGAGGTGGCGCAGCGTCATCCAGCATGGCCGGATGACGCCGTGGCGGCGTCATTTCCGCTGAGCGCGGCACCCCGCTCGGCTGGGCCCGCCATTTCGGCCGGGAACCGCTGATTGAACTGCTTGAGCCGATCACCACGCCCGAGCCGGTCAGCGAGCGTGACAGCTGAGCAGCGGCCAAGCTCAAGCTGCGGGCATGGGCTGGTCGGGCTCGGGCGGCGGCCCCGAGCCCGACCAGCCGATGGTGCTGCGGACTGCTACCTGCTCGCTGGCTGCAAGGCCAGTTCCGGCTCGCCGGGGCCGACCAGTTCCGCGGCCGCAGCGGGGATCGGCGGGCCAGCAGGCGCCTGCTGGGTCATCCGCCGCAGCGCGGCATAGCTGACGACCGCGCCGAACGCGACCAGGGCGACCGTGACAAGCAGACCGGAGTGGTAGCCGTCGAGATAGGCGACGCTGGGGCTGGACCCGTGCCGGGCGGCGAAGCCCTCGCGGGACCGCAGCACCGCGCCGATGACGGTGATGCCGAGCAGCCCGGCCACCTCACGCGAGGCGTTCAACAGGGCCGAGGCGACCCCGGACCGCTCCGGCGGCATGGACTGCAGTACCGCGTTGGTCAGCGGAACGTTCATCAGCCCGGCGCCGGCGCCGAACAATCCGAAGCCGGGCATCAGGCCGGCGAAGGTAGCGCCAGCGCCGAGGCGCGAGACCAGGTAGAGACCGGCCGCCATGATCACCATGCCGATCGCGACCGTCTGATGGGCCCGCAGCAGCCGGGAGACCGGTCCGGCCAGCGAGGCGAACAGGGCCATGCACAAGGCCATCGGGACGAAGGCCAGGCCGGCCTCGGTCGGCGAGAAGTGCAGGACATTCTGCAGGTAGATCGAGGTGAAGAAATAGATGCCGAAGATGCCGAACGCCCACAGCATCATCGTGACCGTGCCGCCGCTGAATGCCCTGGACCGGAACAGGCTCAGCTCGACCATCGGATGGGCCGTCCTTGACTCGATCACCGCGAAGGCCGCTGCGGCCGCGGCAGCGAGCAGGAACGCGGCGAGAACGCCGGCGGACGTCCAGCCCTTGTCGTGACCCTCGATCAGCGCGTAGGTGAGCGAGAACAGGGCGATGGCCGACGTTACCAGGCCGCCGACGTCGAGGCGGCGCTCCACGGCTGGATCACGTGACTCCCGCACCGACGTCACCGCGATCGCGAACGTGACGATCCCGACCGGCACGTTGATGAAGAAGATCCAGCCCCAGTGCAGATGCTGGCTGATGAAGCCGCCGATCAGCGGTCCGAACGCCAGGGCCATCGCGCCGATCGCCGTCCATGCGCCGATCGCGGTGGTGCGTTCCCGCACATTGTCGAACGTGGCGATGATGATCGCCAGCGTGGTCGGCACCACCAGGGCTGCGCCGAGCCCCTGCAGCAGCCTGGCGCCGATCAGGACGCTGCCGCTGCCGGCCAGGCCGGCCCCCAGCGAGGCGAGCGTGAACACCGACAGGCCGACCAGGAACAGCCGGCGCCGGCCGTAGACGTCGGCGAGCCGTCCGCCGGCCAGCAGCAGCCCGGCGAAGACCAGAATGTAGCTGCTCACCACCCACTCCAGGCCGGCGATCGACAGATGCAGACTGCGCTGGATCGTGGGGATCGCGACATTGGTCACGTTGTTGTCGAGGTAGGTCATGAAGGTGGCGAGCGATACCGCCACCAGGGTCCACCACCGTCTGGGCATTGCCCGGGCTCCTCTCCGGTCACCTGTACTTCGTTCTTGTACATGACTCATGTACGTAACTCCTGTACGTTGTATATGGTCATCTTGGCTTGTACGGCGTATAGTTGTCAAGTGATGGCACCAACCCAGGCACGAGAAGCGGACCGGATCCGGCTGACCAAGCAGGCCGTGGTCGGGTGCGCGCTTGCCCTGGGCGACGCGGAAGGCCTGGACGCGATCACCTACCGGCGGCTCGCGACCGAGCTAGGCGTCACCCCGATGGCGCTGTACTGGCACTTCAAGAACAAGGAAGAGCTGCTGGCCGGACTGGCCGATCAGGTCTGGAGCGAGATCGACACCGACGTCGACCTGACAGCGGAATGGCATCTGCAACTGCGCAGGCTGCTTGAGTCGCTGCTGTCCGTGCTCCGCGCCCACCCGTGCGCATCCCAGCTCCTGCTGGCGGGCGAGAAGCAGAGCGACGCGGCGCTGGTGGCCACCGAGACCGCGCTGGCGGTGCTGCGGCGCGGCGGCTTCGATCCCGATCATGCGGCCGAGGTGGCCCGCAGCTCGCTGTGGACCGGGCTGATGCTGGTGATGAGCGAGCCTGGCTTCGACCCTGGGCTGACCGAGGCCGAGCGCGCCGAGACGCAGCGGCGCAACCGGGTCAAGCTCGCCCTGCTGCCGCCGGACCGCTACCCGCACCTGGTCGAGTCGGCCGCTGCGCTGACCGCCTGTGACGACCCGGAGTTCCACTACCGGTTCGGCGTCGACCTGTTCGTCGCCGGGGTCCGGGCGATCGCCGTGCGGCTCGGCCGTTAGACCAGGCGCATCGGCCGATAGCACCGAACGGCGGCACCGGACTCCGGCTCGGTAAGATCGCCGGCCACTCCGGCTCAGCAAAACCGCCGACCACTCTGGCCCGGCCGGGCCGCATGGTAACTCCAGCTCAGTCGGATCGCCGGTGGCGTGCCCGTGCGACCAGTTCGTCAGCGCTGCGGGTGTTGATCACCCGATCGGGCTCGATGCCGAACCTCCCGGCGCGCGCGCAGCCGCTGTCCATCCAGTCGAGCTGGCCGGGCGCATGCGCGTCGGTATCGATCGCGAAGACGCAGCCGACCTCGGCGGCCAGCCGCAGCAGCCGGTCGGGCGGATCCTGGCGTTCTGGCCGGCAGTTGATCTCGACCGCGACATTGTTGGCCAGGCACGCGGTGAACACCGCTTCGGGATCGAACTCCGATTCCGGCCGGCCGCGGCCGGCCAGCAGCCGCCCGGTGCAGTGCCCGAGCACGCCAACGTGCGGGCTGGACACCGCGGTCACCATCCGCTCGGTCATCTCTGCCGCGGGCATCCGCAGCCGTGAATGCACGCTCGCAACCACCACATCGAGCTGGCTGAGCAGGTCATCGCTCAGGTCAAGCGCGCCATCTTCGAGAATGTCGACTTCGCTCCCGGTCAGGATGCGGAACGGGGCCAGTTCGGCGTTGAGCCGGCCGACGAGTTCGAGTTGCGCGGACAGCCGCTCGGCGGACAATCCGTTGGCCACGGTCAGCCGCGGCGAGTGATCGGTCAGCGCGATCCATTCGTGACCCAGTTCGTGCGCCGCCTCGGCCATCTCCTGCGGTGGGCTGCCGCCGTCAGACCAGTCCGAGTGGGTGTGGCAGTCACCGCGCAGCGCGGCGCGCAGATCGGTGTGCTCCGGCGGAGACACCTCTCCGAGCAGCCGGGTCAGGTAAGCCGGCTCCTGGCCGCCGGCCGCCTGCGCGATGACCTCGGCGGTGACCGGGCCTATCCCGGGCAGGGCCGGCAACGTTCCCGCGCCGATCCGCTGCTCCAGTTCGCCGGCCGGCAATCCAGCCACCACCTGCGCGGCCCGGCGGAATGCCCGCACCCGATAGGTCGGCGCGCCAGCCCGCTCCAGCTGGAACGCGATCTGCCGCAGTGCCTGAACCGGGTCCATCTGAGTCGTATCAGTAGCGTCAGGCCGGCCGGGCAGGCGCGGGCCAGGGATCAACGGCGGTGCCGGCTGGCTGCGGCGGGGGCAGTCGGGGACGGCGGGTCACACTGGCACTGTATCGGCGCTCGCGACCCAGGGCCGCCTGGCTCAGGCTTGCAGCGCCTCCATAGCCCGCCTGGCCCGGTCCGGCACGCCCGCGCCAAGCCCCTCCGCGTCGCCGTGGCCGGCGCCCATGGCGTGGGCCGCATAGCGGACGTAGACGCCCTCGAGGATGCAGGCCAGCTTCCAGTAAGCGAAGGCAAGGTAGAAGCCGAGGTCTTCCAGATCGCGCCCGGAGCGGGCGGCGTACCGGTCGGCCTGGTCGGCGCGGGTGGGAAAACCGGGCAGCGCGGTCACCGCGAGCTGGGCCGTGGCCGATTCCGCGGATTCAGCGCCCGACTGCTCGGCCCAGTACGCCATCAGGGTGCCCACGTCGGCTAGGGGATCACCCAGGGTGCAGAGTTCCCAGTCAAGCACTGCCCGCACCCGACCCTGTGCGGACAGGACGGTGTTGTCGATCCGGTAATCGCCGTGCACGATGGCGACGCCCTGCTGGGCCGGAACGCGGTCGCTGAGCAGCCGGTGTACCTCGTCGACGAGTGGCACCGGCCGGTAGACGCCGACTTGGATTGCTTGCTGCTGCGACTGCTGGAACTGCCCGTGCCAGCGACGGAGCTGCCGATCGATATAGCCGTCACGACGCGCCAGCGTGCCGAGTCCGACGGCATCGACGTCGACCTGGTGGATGGCGACCAGCACGTCGATCAGTTCCTCGCCTGCCGCCTTCCTGGTCCCCTCGTCCAGGACGGTCTCGGTTTCCGAAGCCGTGCGAAACACGTGCCCGTCGACGAAATTCATCACATAGAACGGGCCCCCGGTGACGGTCTCGTCGGAGCAGTAACCCAATGCCTCGGGCACCGGCACCGGTGTGCCGCGCAGGGCCGAGATGATGCGGTACTCCCGGCCTACGTCGTGTGCCGTCGACAGGACGTGGCTGATCGGCGGTCGGCGCAGCACCAGCCGGCGGCCGGCCGCGTCGGTCACCGCGAAGGTCAGGTTGGAGCGGCCGCCGGTGATCAGCTCGAAAGTCAGCGGCGGCGTGATGCCCTCGACGTTGCGGACCAGCCACGCGGTGACCTCCGCCGGGTTGATGCCTGCCGTCATCGGCTCACCGCTCCGCGCTGAGCCGGGCCTGCAGGCGGCGCATGCCGCTCAGCCACCGCTCGCGGTCATCGGCTCGCCTGCGCTCGTAGGTGGCGACCTCCGGATGCGGCAGGATCAGGAACCGCTCGTCCGCGATCGCCTCGATCACGCACGCCGCGACCTGGTCGGGGGTCAGCACGCCGTCCACCGCGGCCTGCGCAGATCCGCTGGCGGTACTCCCGGCCTGCGCCGATTCGCTGGCGCTGCTCCCGGCCTGCGCACCGTCCCCGACCTGGCGGCGGCTGGTCGCGAGCAGGTTCGTGCTCACCGCCTGCGGGCACAGGCACGAGACGCCGATGCCCTGGTCCCCGTGGGTAATCGAGAGCCACTCGGCCAGCGCGACCAGCGCGTGCTTGGTCACCGCGTACGGCGCCGAGCCAAGCTGGGTGAGCAGGCCGGCGGCTGAGGCCGTGAAGACCAGGTAGCCCTCGCCCCTGGCCAGCATTTCGGGCAAAACGGCTCGCACCGCGTAGACATGGCTCTGCACGTTGACCGCCCACATCCGGGACCAGGCCTCGTCGTCCAGTTCGACGCCGCCGCCGACGATGATGCCGGCGTTGGAGCAGAAGATGTCGATCCGCCCGAACGCGTCCCGCGCGCGGGCGACCAGGGCCGCCACGTCGGCCGGGTTCGCCATGTCGGCCGTGACCGCCAGTGCCCGCTGCCCGCGAGCCTGGATCGTGGCCGCCAGCTGCGCCGCTCCCCCGCCGTCGAGGTCGCAGACGACGACCGCCGCGGCTCCTTGGTCGGCGAAGGCGAGGCACAGCGAGCGGCCGATCCCGCTCGCGGCACCGGTGACGACGGCGACCCGCTGCTCGATCTGCATGGTCAGTACCGACGACTGGTAGCCCGCGCGGCCGCGTCGGCCCAGGCGGCGAGATCGGCGTCGGCGGCGAGCAGGCTGGCGTACTTCTTCCGCGCCTGCTCGCGCTTCGCCGGCAGGTACTCGGTCGGCCACAGACCGGGGTGCGGCTGGTAGCCCTTGAGTACATTGCGGGCGACGGTCACCTTGTGCACCTCGTCGACCCCGTCCGCGATCGCCATCGTGGGCGCGCTCGCCCACATGGCCTGCAGCGGCGTCAGGTCGGTGGTGCCCAGCGACCCCATGATGTGCAGCGCCCGGTAGCTCACCTCGCGCAGCACCTTGGCGCAGGTGTACTTGCAGGCGGCGATCTGGGTGCGGGCCTCGCGAGTGCTTGAGTTGTCGATCGTCCACGCGGTCCACAGCACCAGCAGCCGCAGCATATTGATCTCGGCGTATGAGTCGGCGATCGCCTCCTGGACCATCTGATGGTGGGCGATCACCTTGCCGTGCGACTCGCGGCTGAGCACCCGCTCGCACATGATGTCGAAGGCCAGCTTGACCTGAGCCACGGTGCGCATCGCGTGGTGGATCCGGCCTCCGCCCAGGCGACGCTGCGCCAGCACCCTGGCGCCATCCTCGGGTCCCAGCAGGTGGTCGATGGGGACGCGCACGCCGTTATAGCGGATGTGATTGTGGATGGCGGGGTACTCCATGATCTCTACGCCGGGCGTATCCCGCGGCACCACGAACATGCCGTTGGTGCACATCACGAAGATGATGTCGGCCCTGGCCCCGGCGCTGGTGAACCACTTCTCGCCGTTGATGACCCAGTCGTCGCCGTCCCGGGTGGCATGGGTCTGGAACAGGCTCGGATCCGACCCGCCCTGCGGCTCGGTCATCGAGTAGGCCGAGAAGATCTCCTGGTTCATCAGCGGATACAGCCACCGGCCCTTCTGGGCGTCGGTGCCATACGCCGCGAGCATCTCCATGTTCCCGGTATCGGGCGCCGCCGTGCCGAAGATCACCGGCGCGGTGCGGTAACGGCCCAGGATCTCGTTCAGCAGCGCCAGCTTGAGCTGGCCGAATCCGGGACCGCCAAGCTCGCGGTCGAGGAACAGCGCCCACAGGCCGCGGTCCTTCACCTGCTGCTTGAGCGGGTCGGCGAGCGCCCTGGCCTTGCGGTCCCGCGAATACGCCGCGCCGGGAAAGACGAGGTCGAGCGGCTCGACCTCAGTCCGGCAGAATTCGTCAACCCAGTCGAGTTGCTCCTGGAACTGCGGCTCGGTCGAGAAGTCCCACGCCACGGTGTCCTCCCAAGAATGGGATCACGTGCTCACGGACAGTGCCGACCGCGTCGCTAGTGCCCGGTACAGGCGGTGAGCCGCAAGGCCAATGCTACCGAACACGAATTACGAATCCACGGTGGCTTGAAGCCAGCACGTACCTCGACCATGACGCGACACGACGATGAACTAGTGAGTTGCCTCGTACTGACGCATGATGTCGGCACTGATCCGGCCGCGCTCGGAGACCTTCAGGCCAGCCGCCTTGGCCCAGGCCCGCACGGCCGAGCGATCGACCGATGAGCCCGCTGGGCGGCCGGCGCGACGGCGCCGGTTGCTGCCGGGCACTCGCCGACCAGCCTCGATGAACGGAGCAAGGGATCGCTCAAGCCTCGACCGGTTCTTTTTGCTGAGGTCGATTTCGTAGCTCACACCGTCCAAGCCGAACGAGACCGTCTCAGCATTGTCAGAGCCATCAAGGTCGTCCGTGACAATCACGGATACGCTTCTGGACATGACATTGATGGTCCGGGGTGGCATCGCGGTTGTCAATGCAACACACCGCGAAATGGATAATGAGGTATCAAGCTCACGAGCCGTTTTGCCGCCAGGGGAACGGCGCGAGGTCGGGCTCGACCCAGCCGGTCCTGGCCTGCGGGCTGGCTAGCGTCGCCGACCGGTAGAAGCGGGTTAGCAGGCGCTTGCTGAGCAGAGCCGGGTTGTGGTCAGCGAACGCGGCGAAGTCGTCATCGCGATGTTCGGCCGCGTGGTAACCGACGAGTTCGACCCAGGCCCGGCTGACGGTCGCGTGGTACTTCTGCGGCGCCCCCGCATAGCGGGCGGTCCGTGCGATGCCAGCGCAGACCAGGCCGATCGCCTCGGGCACTCCGAACCGTCGGACGGCCAGCCAGGTCAGGTAGACGTGCTGCCGGTGGCCGAACCGCTCGGCGGTCGACATCACCTCGGCCATCAGTTCGTCGAACGGCGATCCGCCGTCCTGGTGCGGACCAGGGTCGTGCGGGGTCATCCGGACACCTCCGTCAGAGCCTGCAGGCCGGCTTGCAGGCCGGCCATCACGTCGGCGGGCAGGCCGCCGAGCGCACGGCGTTCCAGGTCGGCGACGGCCCGGCGGATCGTCGCGGCGGTCAGCCGTCCGGCGGAGGTGAGCTCGATCAGCACCGCCCGCCGGTCTCCCGGACGGCTGCCGCGGCTGATCTGACCGCGTCGTTCCAGCCGGTCCAGCACGCTGGTCAGCGTGGTGGGGCGGCTGCCTACGGCCACCGCCAGCTCGGACATGGTCCGGCCGCGGCCGTCGGCGAGGTTGGCCAGCGCATTGATCTCGGAGCCGGTCAGATCCAGGTCGGCTAGCTCGGCGGCGAGTACCCGCAGGGTGACGTGGGTGGCCCGGTGCAGGGCGAGCAGGGCTGACCAGTCAGATGGCACGGATTCGGACTTCATGATTTCGGATTATACGCTTTCGTATCATCTATCGTGCGCGGACTCCGGCCACGGACGGATGAACCGTGCCCGGACTCAGGCCACGGACGGGTGAGCTGCCAGGAGCCGCCGACGAGCGGCGGCGTGCGATCCTGTCGTTCCAGGGACATTTCCCTCGGTGCGGGGACGAGCGGTCACCGCTGCGAACCCGGGCCGCCGGCTACTGCGCACGCTGGAGGATAGAACGTGGACTTCGAGATCCCGAGGGACCTGGCCGACTACCTCAGCGAGCTAGATGAGTTCATCGAGCGGGAGATCCGCCCGCTGGAGCGTCAGGACGACAACGTCCGGTTCTTCGACCATCGCCGCGAGGACTCCCGCACCGACTGGGATCGCGGCGGGCTGCCCAATCCGCAATGGGAGGCGCTGCTGCGCGAGGTCGTCCGCCGGGCCGACGCCGCTGGGCATTTCCGCTATGCCTTTCCGGCTTCCTATGGCGGCCGTAATGGCACGAATCTCGGCATGTCGATCATCCGCGAACACCTGGCCAGTCTCGGGCTCGGGCTGCATTGCGACCTGCAGAACGAGCATATGGTCGTCGGGAATAACGTCGGCTTGCTGCTGATGATCCATTACGGGACGGCGGAGCAGCGGGCGGAGTGGACCGAGGGCTTGGCGGCCGGCCAGAAGTTCTTCGCGTTCGGGATCACCGAACCCGCGCACGGCTCAGACGCCACGTTCATGGAGACCGCGGCGGTGCGCGACGGCGACGAGTGGGTCATCAACGGGGAGAAGACCTGGAACACCGGTGTGCACGCCGCTTCCCATGACCTGATCTTCGCCCGCACCAGCGGCCAGCCGGGCGAAGCGGACGGGATCACCGCGTTCCTGGTGCCGGTTGACTCGCCGGGTTTCACCGTCGAGGAATACCTGTGGACGTTCAACATGCCTACCGACCACGCGCACGTCAGCTTCCGCGATGTCCGCGTTCCCGACCGCGCGATCTTCGGTGGGCTGGGGCGCGGCCTGCAGGTAGTGCAGCATTTCTTCAACGAGAACCGGATCAGGCAGGCGGCCTCCAGCCTCGGCGCGGCCCAGTACTGCATCAACGAGTCGGTCGCCTACGCGCTGGGTCGCAAGCCGTTCGGCCGGCCGCTGGCGGCCAACCAGGCGATCCAGTTCCCGCTGGTCGAATTGCAGACTCAGTGCGAGATGCTGCGCGCGCTGATCCACAAGACGGCGTGGCAGATGGACACCTACGGCCCGTTCTCCGCCTCCGACAAGGTCTCGATGTGCAACTACTGGGCGAACCGGCTGTGCTGCGAGGCCGCCGACCGGGCCATGCAGATCCATGGCGGGCTCGGCTACTCGCGGCACAAGCCGTTCGAGCACATCTACCGCCACCACCGCCGGTACCGCATTACCGAGGGCACCGAGGAGATCCAGATCCGCCGCGTCGCCGGGTACATGTTCGGCTACATGCACCAGCGCGCTCCCAAGGGAGTTGTCGAGGACTGATGGACGCAGCCGTGCTGGCGCAGGGGCTGCAGCGCAGGCTCGGCCCGGTGACCATCGAGGGACTGACCAGGCTGTCGGGCGGGGCGTCTCGGGAGACCTGGGCCTTCGACGCGATCGGTGCGGACGGCACCCGCGCGGAGCTCGTGCTGCGCTGCGACCCGCCAGGCCGTCCGAGCGAGCCGGGCGCGATGGGCCGGGAAGCCCGTGCCATCGCCTCGGCCGATGCGGCCGGACTTGCCGTGCCCAAGGTGGTGGCTTGGACCGACGGTCCCGAGCTGTGGGGCTCGCCTGGCCTGGTCATGCGGCGGGTCGCCGGTGAGACGATCGCGCGCCGGATCTTGCGCGACGACGGCTACCGGCAGGCGCGTGGCGTGCTGGTCCGCCAGATCGCGGAGTTCGCCGCTGGCCTGCACGCGCTGGAGGTGACTGACGACTATCCGGCCCCGGATCCGGTGCCGGAACTGCGCCGAGTGCTCGGCACGTTCGACCAGGTCAGTCCCACCTTCGAGCTGGCACTGCGCGCGCTGGAGGCCGGCCAGCCGCCGCAACGCCGGCCGGTTATCGTGCACGGCGACCTGCGCCTGGGCAACCTCATCGTCGGCCAGGACGGCCTGCGCGCCGTGATCGACTGGGAGCTAGTGCACGCCGGCAACCCGGCGGAAGACCTTGGCTGGCTGTGCGTCAAGGCCTGGCGGTTCGGCATCGACGCGCCGGTCGCCGGCCTCGGCAGCCGCGAGGAGCTGCTTGCCGCCTACCGGGCCGCAGGCGGCGCCGACATCAGCCTGGCTGAGCTGCGCTGGTGGGAGATCCTCGGCACGCTGCGCTGGGGCGCCATCTGCCTGAAGCAGGCCTGGACGCACCTGTCCGGCGCACACCGCTCGGTCGAGCTGGCGGCCATCGGCCGCCGCGTCTGCGAACAGGAATGGGACCTGCTGCTGCTCCTCGCGCCGGAGGCCGCCGCGCAGGCGGCCCTACGGCGTCCGCGCCCGGCCGGAAGACCGCAGCCATCCCCGGCACCGCACGGCCGACCCACGGCGAGCGAACTCCTCGATGCGGTCAGGGGGTTCCTCACCGAGGATGTCACGCGGGCGACGTCGGGACAGCTCGCCTTCCACGCCCGAGTCGCCGCCAACGTCCTGGGCATTGTGGCCCGCGAGATCGAACTCGGCCCCACCGCGACGCAGGCCGGTATCGGCCCCGCTGCGACGCAGCCTCCCGGTGCAGCCGAACTCGGCTCAGTTCCTGCGGCCGAGACCGACCTCGCCCGCGACGTCGCCGCGAAGCTCGCCGTCGCCAACCCAAGCTACTTCGAGCCGGTACCCCCGCAGCGCTCGGATCTGTGAGCAGCCGCCCGGTCGTGCCGCCCCGGCCGATAGCGCACCAGCACGGAGGACACCGACCGTGGCACTAGTTCGTTTCCTCGCACACAGGACCGTACTTCACTTTGTTGTGGTTGCTGTTAGCAACAAGAGCCTGACATACCAGGTCGGCGGTGGTGTTAGGGGATGAGGCCCAGACGGTGGAATTAACACCAAGTGCGCCACCCAGCCATCTCGTAAACTCTAGATAGCCACCACCTGAATAGTATCTGACCCTCTCCGTAAGGCCCGTTTGACGTTTATAGAGTATAGCCGATTGGCGGTGCACACAGAAGCCGGAGAACTGATCAATCCCACTAAAGATGCCATTTCCGGCCAGTCGGAGGTTGCTGACGCCGCAGGTTATTAGCGGAATATTGCGATGCCCGAGCGACACGCTCTTGCCAGCATTTCGGGCGTTGTGTGACCCATTAGTCGTAACCTGAGCTGCCGGGATGACCATGCCAATTGCCGCGGGCATACCGATCACACCGATCGCGAGGCGGACCTTCTTCACTAGTGATTTCTCCTTTCCCAAGGTCTTCCCCGTAGGCGTGACTTACTATCCCCTTGCCGAGGTAAGTCGACTACACTGATCACAGACATTCGCTATAAACGGCGCTTTCCGGTCAGGGACATCTCAACGGTACTCCAGCGGCAACGGCGCCTGCAAGGGGCGGCGTCTGGGATTCCGTCTCATCAGCTCGTGGCCGTCTCACACGCAGGGCCGTACTTGACCTTATTGTGATTGCTATTGGCGACAAGCGCCTGACATACCTCGTAGGCATAGATGTTCGGAAACGAAATAAAGTAAGTGCTAGAGGTCTCTATGGTGCCCGCGTTCCAGGTCGTCGCCACCCGTGTACCATGGTAGGAATAGAACCGAGTTCTTTCTGTTAGCCCGGCTTGACGCCGGTTAAGGTAAGCTTCCTGGCCGGCTATGCAGCGGTGTGAATACGAAATCTGGCCTTTGAGATGTCCGCTAGTCCCGGTCGCGTCCTTTACATGACCGTAGCCACAGTTAACGAGTTTTACCGCCTGGGCTCGCTCGACCTGGCTCAGCGATACCGTCTTCGCCCCGTTCCTCGGGCTGTGCGTCGCTGTGGCCATGACATTCGCGGCCGGAAACGCGAAGCCCAGCACCGTCGGCGCAAGTCCAACCAGACCTACCACACGAACCTTCTTCATAAACCGGCACCTCCCGCTACGAAGAGCAACATTCTGATGAAGGAGGCTACACCGGGCGGCCCGCGCCTGCCCGCCTCATCAGCTCGTGGCCCTCTCACACACAGGGCCGTACTTGACATTATTGTGATTGCTATTAGCGACAAGTGCCTGGCAAACCTCATAGGCATAGACATCCGGGAACGTAGTCCACGAGGTCTCGCCGTTGAGTAGATTGCCCCCGGTATAGGTCTGAAGCACCCGCGCGCCGTTGTAAGAATAGTATCGAGTTCTTTCGGTTAGACCGGTCTGGTCCCTGTTAAGGATGGCCTGCTGTTCGGCTATGCAGCGGTGTGAATAAGAAATGTGGGCCGTGAGATGCGTATGAGTCGATGTCGCATATTGTTCACGACCAAAGTTGCAGGCAATGAGCGGCGCCAGCGAGGATCGCCCGCCCAGCCTCAGCGATACCGTCTTCGCCCCGTTCCTCGGGCTGTGCGTCGCTGTGGCCATGACATTCGCGGCCGGAAACGCTAAGCCCAGCACCGTCGGCGCAAGTCCAACCAGACCTACAGCATGGACCTTCTTCATGGACCGGCACCTCCCGCTACCCAGGAGCAACATGCTGATAAACGGAGCTTACACCGCAAAGCGGCCGCAGGATAGATATTCCCCATAAAATTCGCGCTACCACATCAAGATGATCAAGAATGGTGAGGTCTGACACAACTACATACCTGGACATCACCCAGGCCTTCGTGTTGACGATCCGTGATTCTTGAGCCAGATGTGCGTGCGGCGTTTCCGGCTGAAGTCTGCCAGGCGAACTATGAAGGCGGACACTCCTTCATGTGGTACGGCCATCGCGGCCCGCTGACGCTGGACGTACATACCTTGTTCATCGATGCTGATGTTGCTCTCCTCGACGCGGCCGGCCTGTAGCTGTCCGCTGACCCGGCCTGGCCACCAGCTCGGCCCTGGTTCATCGCCCGTTCAGCGCCTGCCGCACGGCGTCGGCGAACAGCACCGCGAACGAGGACTTGGTGGCAGCGGTTCCCGACCCGTGGTCGTCGCTGTATCTGTGCCGGACGTGGCCGGTCTCGTCGATCACGTAGACCTCGCCGTTGTTCGGTGTCGTGGCCCCGGCCTCGAGTTTCGGCGCGGTTATCCCGTACTCCTGCCATACCACTTGAAGCTGGGAGAGCGTCCCGGTCAGGTACAGCCAGTCGGGCACCAGGTTCAGGCCCTGCCGCCGGTCGAACACCTGCAGGACGCTCACCGAGCGGTAGGCCCGGCTGAGGACGATCCCGACCAGCTCGACCTGATGCGTGTCCGCGCCGAGCAGCAGCGCAGCCTGGCGGAACTCCCACCCGATCGGCGGGCAGCCGGCTGAGCAGACCGGATCGATGAAGCTGAGCAGCACTGCCTTGCCGCGCAAACTTGCCAGTGTCACCGTCCGGCCGTCCTGGTCGGTCAGCGCGAACCCGGGAGCCGGATAGTCGACCGGCGCAGACGAGCCGGCGATGGACTGGGCCAGGAGCGGGTCAGCGTTCGGGCTGGCTTGCGCGACTGCCATCGGCACGGCGCCGAGGACAATCAGGCCGGCGCCGCCAAGGGCCGCCACCGACCGGGTGCTCGCCGCGACGGTCTGCTGGTACACCGCAGCCAGCCTGGCGCGCGACCGCAACCAGGCGCTCGCCGCAGCAGCGGGCGTACCTTCTCCGGCCGTCTGCTCGCTGGTGCGGACGGCGACCCTGGTCAGCGCCAGGTAGCCGCCGAGCGCCAGCAGCACAAGCGGGATCATGCTGTTGGGATCGGTGCCGAGCCCGCCGAGGAATCCCAGATCCTGGATCAGCACCCAGTCGGCCAGGCACACCACGATGAATCCGATCAGCACCGGGCGGATCAGTCGTGGCCGGCGGCTGAGAAACACGACGCCGGTGACAGCGAGCGCAGCCACCACGAATAGGTTGACCGCGAATCCGTGCACCTCGTCGAACGCCGCGAAGGCGGACAGCCAGGAGGACAGCACGCCGGGTTGCGGTGTGAATGACATGGACAGCGCCATCCCGGCCAGTGTGCCCGGCTGCCCGTGCGAGAGTCCCTGCCAGGACCCGCGGCCCGGCCAGGCCTGCAGTACGGCCATCCCGATCAGGAATGTACCGAGCACGGTCAGCGTCAGCTGGCCGAGCAGCGGGGAACTCCAGGCGCGCTCAGGCAGGGCGATCAGGATTCCGGCGGCCACGTAGATGACAACCGCGCCGGGGGCGCCGGTGAGCCAGGACAGGCCAGGGGCGAGGATCCCGCCGAACGACTCGCCGAACACCCATACGACCAGGCCCCAGCCGACGCTGACCAGTCCGGCGAGGCGGGACATAGCGCCACGCGGCGCCGCCAGAATCCAGATGCCGATCCCGACCTGGATCCACACCGCAGCGGCGGCGGCCTGCATCGGGTGATACGACCAGGAGGTCCCAGCCCAGTTCACCAGGTGCTGCACCCACCGCGGTGAGCTCGCCGCGGTCGGCTCGATCACCTGTGACGGCAGGCCGATCGCCATCTTCGGCTGAGCCTGCAAGAGTCCATCGAACAGCCACAGGTTGCCGAAGCCGATCGCCAGCAACTGCCTTCCGGCAGGCTCCGGCCCGGCTGGGACGGCCGGGCCCGGTGCCTCCCGGCCGCTGGCTGCTCCCCCGGGCCGCCCGGCCCGCAGGATGACCCAGGCCACTCCCAGCACTGCGAAGATCGCCACGGCGATGAGCCCCTGATGCAGCAGCGCGGTCCTGAACGCCGCCACCACGATCGGGTCGTCGATGTTCAGGCCGGAGTTCATCCCCGGCATGGCCGCCTACAGGGCTCTCGCGACCGAGGCGTGGTCGGCTGACGGCGGGCGAAACCGGCCGGTGCGCATCGACGGCGGCTGCGGCAGCTATGGCGGCTCCGCCGAGTTCGACGCCGAGCACTAGTTCCGTGTCGCTCCCGCGGTGTGCCGACCGTGTCAGCCTCCGGCTCAGACCGATGCAGGCTCGCGTACTGGGGCCGGCTGGTCGAACGCGATGGTGCGCGCCTCGATGCCGCTGCTGGCCTCGTACTCCGCCATTGTGCGCTCCCGGCCGTACCTGCGCTTCAGCCATAGATAGCACAGGAAGGCCGCGGGCGCGAAAAAGGCCTGCGATGGCACCAGAATGTCGCTGCGCGCGTCGACGAAGTTGATCAGGATCGGAGTCAGGCTGGGCGCGGCGGCACCGAATACCACGATCAGGATGAGCCCGAGCCGGGCTCCCACCCGGCCGTATGCCTTGTAGGCAGCAACCGCGAACATGCTGTAAATCAGCAGGTCCCCGATGCCGATACTGTAGTTGTCGACGCCGAACCGCATGCCCATCGACGGGTCGAGCGGCGCTCCGAGAAATTCCTGGACCAGCTTGTTGGTCACGTGGATTGCCTGGCTGGACGCTACGTCGTAGACGGCCAGCGCCAGGCCGAACCAGGCCACGTGCTGCAGCCGCATCCCGCCTTGCATATAGAGGTTGGCTACCGCAATCGCGCCGAAGATCACCAGGACGTCAAGCTCGGCCCACCACAACTGCCATCCGGCCACGGTGCCGAGCATGTTGTGGGCGGTCCAGATATTGGCGCCGATCAGCAGGCCGATCATTAGCCAGACCAGCCGCCCGCCCAGCACCGGACGGTATCCGATGGACAGCGAGGACGCGAACGTTATCACCAGGAAGGAGGTCAGCGCCCAGAAGGGCAGCACTCCGTACAGAAACGGCAAGGCGATGATGAACGCCAGTAAGATCGCGATGTCACGGCCGTTGAACGTGCCGATGGGGGGCCGGTCCAGGCGCACCCGGCGGAAGTAGTACAGGGCGCCCGCACCGGCCGCGACACTGCCAGCCAGCGTTACGCCTAGCTCGCCGAGACTCTGCTGCGCAAGGGTGATCGGCACGTCATGTGCGCTCGGCATGTCGTGCTCCTATACGTGTTTGCTGAGTGCGGAGGACCTGGTCAGGTCGCCCCGCTTCAGCCATCGGCTCATACCGATGCGGGTTCAGGTGCCGGGACCGGCTGCGCGGGTGCGGTGACGCTCGGGACGCCTTCGGCGCTCGCCCAGTACTCGGCCATCGTGCGCTCCCGGCCGTAGTGGTGCTTCATCCAGAGGTAGCACACGAAGGCCGCGGGGGCGAAGAACAGCTGCGATGGAATCAGCACGTCGTTGCGGAAGTCGATCAGATTCTGCAGCAGCGGGTAGAGGCTGGGCGCTGCCGCGCCGAACACGATCATCACACCGAGCGCCAGCCGGGCTGCCTTCCGGCCGTATGCCTTGTAGGAGGCGACCACGAACAGGGCGTAGAACAGCAGGTCGCCGATGCCAATGCCGTAGTTGGTGACGCCGAACCTAAAGCCAAACGTCGGGTCGAGCGGTGCGCCGATGAACTCCTCGACGAGCTTTGCGGTCACATTGATCACAAGGCTGGCGCCTACGTCGTAGCAGGCCAGGGCGAGGCCGAACCAGGCCACGTGCTGCAGCCGCATTCCGCCCTGGACATAGAGGTTGGCCACCGCGATCGCGCCAAGCAGCACCAGGATGTCGAGCTCGATCCACCACACTTGCCAGCCGACGACGGTGCCGAGCATGTTGTGGCTGGTCCATAGGTTCGCGCCGACCAGCAAGCCGATGACCAGCCATACCGGACCCGCGCCGAACGCGGGCCGGTAGCCGATCGAAATGGAGGCGGCGAACGTCAGTATGAGGAAGCCGGTAAGCGCCCAGGCGGGCATCACCGCGTACAGGAACGGCAGCGTGACGATTAGCACCAGCAAGATCCCGATGTCACGGCCGTTGAACGTGCCGACCGGTGGCCGCTCCTGGCGCACCCGGCGGAAGTAATACAGGGCTCCCGCGCCGACCGCGACCGTGGCCGCCAGCGTGACGCCAAACTCGCCGAGGCTCTGCTGCACCAGGCTAATCGGCACGACATGTGCGCTCATGTCACGCTCCTACGAGTGCTTGCTTGAAGTAAGTGCCTGCTGGCTGGCGAAGGTAGTTTCGTGCAGGTCGCTTCGGGTGCGCCGGAGCGAGGTGGCTTCGTCGTCGCTGACGATGATCAAGTCCACGTCCAGGCCAGCGTCGGCGAAGTGGCGGCGGGCCGCGGCCTCGCCGAAGCCGTTGATCGCGGCGGCGGGCAGGGTGAGCTGGATCCGGCCGCCGCGGCCAGCGGCGCGGAATCGGGCGGGCCAGGGCTCGGTCGGGAGCGCCTCGATGGCGTCGACCAGATCCCGGGACGTGATCACCTCACCAGGGCTTAGGTGCAGCAGGTAATCGGCCTTGCCGAGGATGGGGCCGGTGGCCGGGATGCCGGCCACCTCGCAGCTGAGTGCCTCCTGCGGCAGGGCGCGGACGACGTCGCGGGTGTCGTAGCGGAAGACGGGCATGCAGTCGCGGTACGGGAAGTACGGGGTGATCACGAGCGTTCCGAGCGCGCCTGGGGCGGCAGGCTCGCCGGTCTGCAGATCGAGCAGCTCGGTCAGGCCGGTGTTGGGCTCGTGGTGCAGGTGGCCTTGGCTGCACGTCACCGCGGTGACCGGGATCACCTCGGTGATGCTGTAGGCGTCATCGACCAGCGGCACGCCCAGCGTCTGGCGGGCGGCCTGTGCCAGGCTCGGGGACAGTACCTCCCCGCCGACGGTGACCCGCCGCAGTTTGAAGTCCGCATGGCCCATGCCGCGGCGTCTGGCCGCTGTGACAAGCTCCGCCAGATAGCTGGGGTAGGTCGAGAGCAGCGTCGCGCCGCCTTCGTGCAGGTTGTCAAGCGCCTCGTCCGGTGACACGATGCCGAGCAGCCGGCACCCGGCGCCGGCCAGCCGGCAGGAGGCGGCCGACAAGTGCATCGCGGCGGTCGCCCGGGAGCTGACGTTGACCTGCATGATGTCGTCGGGACGCAGCTCATCGTGCAGCACCGCGGCCAGCGTGCCGAGCGCGGGCCACAGCTCCATCTCATAGCGCGACAGCCAGATCTCGGCCGGGCGGCCGGTGGTGCCGGTGGTGCGAGTCGTCAGATGGACAGCGACGTCGGCGCACAGGAAGTCGCGCGACCGCTCGACCAGATCCCGCTTCGTGGTGACCGGGATCGTCCGCAGGCTGTCGATGTCGAGATCCCCTGGGCGGATCTGCGCGGCCTCGAACCGGCGAGCGTAAAAGGGCGACTGCACGGCCAGTCGGCGAGCGGTGCGGCGCAGACCGCGCTTGGCGAATTCCTGCCGTTCTTCCGGATCGGCCATCGGCCCGCCGAGCAGCTGCTGCGTGTCCGCGCCCGGTTCACCGAACTCGGCAAGCGTAGCGAGCGCGTCATCGACCAGCCGACCGAGGTTGCGCGCGTCCAGCCGACGTCCCCAGACCATGCCCATTGCCATCCGGAGCTGCCTGATGCCGGTCTCAAACATCGCCGTCCCATCACATATCGGTACCGGGGCCGGCGCCGATCCATTCTCTGGAACGGCGCCAACCCCGGCATGGCCATGCCGTTAGAACGACTTGCCGACGGTGGCGGCGAACAGCACCGCACTCATTGAACCCATCACGTAGCGAACATGCTTGACGCTGCTGATGACTGACTTCATAAGTACCCTCCTCTCCAATCCTCGCGGGCCGATCCTTTGGGGGATGGTCAGGGGGTCACCACGACCTTGAGCGTCATATCGGGGTGCACCGAGCAGGTTAGGTAATACGTTCCCGGCGTCTCCCACGGCGGGGTCGTGAAGACGGCGTTGGTCTGCATCAGATGAAAGCCGATTACCGGCACGTGCGGGGCTTCGCCGACGATGGTGCCGTTGCGCCCTGGGCCGATCACGTGCACCAGGCGCGAGTCGTTCGCCAGCGTGAGCCGCTCACCGCGATGGATCGTCACCACTGCCTGCGCGAAGTCATTGCTGATCATGCCCACAGCGCCAGGAGGCGCCGACTTAGGCGCGGCAATCAGGGTGGGGATCAGCAAGCCTGCTAACAAACCGGGCACCACGAAGAGGATCCGCGGTACTGCCATAGTCCAGGCTCCTCGCCACATCGCCCGAATACCGTAGCCATCGGGCGGCACTCCTGAACACAGTACAGTCACGACCTCAGCACGTAAATAGGCACCTACCGTATCGGGGTGACCCAGCCGCGGCAGCCGGGTATGGCGTTCCGCCAATCCGCAGGTCGACGGCACGACCGAGCAGGTTTGGCAGATCGACTCCCGCAAAATGGCCGATGCCTGCGGGCACTAACGATGGTCTGATTGGCGGGGTGACGATGGTCACCGCGCAGCCAGCAATCGATCGCCGCTACTCACCGTAACCGGCTGCGGCACAATCGGCTTGCCGGTACCACCCGGTTTGGGGTCAGGTTAGGTTGGGTCGGAAGGTGACAGCAGGTAGCTACGGCGGGTCAGTTTGCCGATCATGGCGTATACGTGCCACACGTAGGCGTGATCGAGCGAACACCCAGCCATCGCAGACCTCCTCGCCGCCAAACCGAATTCGGTGATCACGACATTCCAGAACCGATCATGCGGTACCAGAGCCAGCCGGGCATAGTCGGATGGGAAACCGGGCAGATCATGCGCTGCCGACCAATTCCACGATCACGTAAACCGATATTTAAAGAACAAACAGTAGACAAGCTCACGGAGCAAGTGATATGCTGACAATCCTAGCCGATGTGGGCTGGCTATCACAAATATGGTAATGGACCCTTCCCGGAAACAGGGTAATGCGCTCAGAGCAGAGTGAGAGCTATCGTGCGATTGCGCCTGACCAGCTTGCCTGAGCGCGGAAAGCTAGGTCAAGCGGCAGGCAGTGGCGCGAGCTATCCATCCAGGGCGCGGGCGGCGATCGCCGTCATCTTCTTTGCCGACGGGGCCATATTCGGAAGCTGGGTATCCCGCGTCCCGGCGATTGAAGATCATATCCATGCCAGGACCGGACCGCTAGGCCTGGCGCTCCTCGGCATTGCTGTCGGCGCATTACTTTCGAGGCAGGCGGCCGGGCAGCTGGTCGTCCGCGCGGGCAGCCGCGTCATTACCCGGATCGGTATCGCATCATGCTGCGTGACGTTGCCGCTCCCCGCCCTCGCCGCCAATGTGACCGTGCTGGGGCTGGCGCTGGTCGGCTTCGGCGCCGCGCTGGGCATCCTGGACGTGGCGATGAATGTCAACGGCGTCGCCGTCCAAGGCCAGCTGGGCCGCCCCGTCATGTCCTCGTTTCACGGCATCTATAGCGTCGGAGGCCTGGTCGGATCCTTGGCGGGAGGCCGTGCCGCAGCCGCGGGCGTGAGTCCTTTTCTCCATTTCCTTCTCGTCGGCATCGTGCTCGGATGCCTCTGCCTCCTGACGTCCTCGTGGCTCTTGTCGTCGCCCACCGATGTGGCACAGCAGGCGGACTCTGTGCGCGGCTGGGCGAAGCTGCCCAGGCAGTATCGGCTGGCGCTGTTTCTGCTTGGACTCGTTGGTCTGTGCAGCATGGTCGGCGAGGGAGCCACCGGCGACTGGGGCGCGATCTATCTGCATAGCAATCTCGGCACGAGCCTGAGCTTTGCATCGTCGGGCTTCGCTGCTTATTCCCTGGCCATGGCCACTGGGCGACTGCTGGGCGATCGGCTCGTCGCCCGATGGGGCGGACTGCAAGTGATCATGCGGTCGGCCGCCTTCGCGGGTACCGGTTTCGCACTAGCCCTGCTGATCGGGAGTCCGGTCGCGGCGATCTGCGGATTCACCGTCCTGGGCTTGGGACTGTCCACTCTCATCCCGGTGACGTTCTCCACGGCCGGCCGCCTCGGTGCGGAGGTAGCCGGCCCGGCCATCACGGTCGTTTCCAGCATCGCCGTCATCGGCTCCCTCGCCGGACCGCCCGTCGTCGGTTACGCAGCGGAGATCGTGGGACTGCCCGCAGCCCTGGGGCTGGTCAGCTTCCTGGCCTTCGTCGCCGCCGGTCTCGTCTGGGCGGTCAAGCCCATGCGCGAGCCTGCCAGCGTCGAGAAGCGCGCGGTGGCGTCCGCGCTGTGAGCACTGGTCGGAAGGAGTGCGCGTGTCCCTGGTGAAGCCTGCCGATCGCGACGTGCTAGCGACCGCGGCTGTCGACAGCATCGTTGTCGCATCGGATCAGATGGCGCGTGGTTCGAGCGCTTACTACTGGGATCGCGGCCGCGCCTGGACCTATGCCGTCGTCCAGGCCGTGACGAACAGCGAGGATCCCGCAATCCGGTCGCTTGGCGAAGATCTGGTAGCGGATCCGACCGACCCGGAGCGCTACTTCGCCCTCCGCTCGGCGCTGATGAACACCGACCTGGACGAATCGGCCGCAGCGGCGATCTACAACCTGGCCTGGCAGGCTGAGTGCAACTCGCGACTGGGCTTTCAGCTCGGGCGGCATTACCAGCGCGGTGAGCCGCCCGTGCTCTCCGACGAACTGCAGAGCCTGCCGCCGGGCCAGCCACTGCACGACACGTCCCAGGCTGAGGTCCTGATCGTCATACCGTTCCAGGACCGCGGTGCGGGCCGTCATCGGTTGCGCAACCTGCTGGCCTGCCTCCTGTCGCTGCGCGATCAGTCGTGCCCCAGGGAAAGCTACCAGGTGACCGTGGTGGAATCGGACCAGGAAGCACGCTGGGGCGACGTCATACGGCCCCGCGCTGATCACTACATATTCGGATTCAAGCCCGGAGCTTTCAACAAATCCTGGACCGTTAACGTGGGCGTGGCGCATACCCCCGGCCAGCCTGAGGTGATCTGCATTCTGGACGCCGACGTTCTGGTCGACCGTGAATTTGTGGAACGGAACGCGGCCCGCTTCCAGCGCCCTGGGACCGGCGGTCACCTGACCTACCGGAATATGCTGTGCCTTGATGCGCCGGCTACTTCCCGCGCAATTCGCGACCGGCTGCAGCAGTGTGAGCCGCAGGCAAGTCCCGACCACTTCCGCGGTTTCCTGCTTCGCCGTCCGCCCGGGTGCTGCATCTGGGTCAGGTCAGCAGCGTTCCACCGAATCGGCGGGATGGACGAACGTTACGAGGGCTGGGGTGGCGAAGACTACGACTTCGCCCATCGTCTCGATCTGGATGCCCCGCTGGACAGTTATGACGACTGGCTGCTGCACATGCATCACCCGCCTTCATCTTTCATCCGAACCGATGGCGGCCTGGTTGACATCGCGCCGCTCAGCTGGCGTCCCACGCAGCCGATCGGGCGGTTGGACCGGTTCGCGCCGGATCGGCAGCCGGACGTGGAGGGCTGACCATGCCGACCGAAGACGCGCCGACCACACCTCCGACGCTGATAGTCGGTCACGGCCTGATCGGTGGAGCTGTCCGCGCCCTGCTGCAGGCGGCGGGCATCCCCGCAGTCTGCATCGGCCGCGGCCCGGTGCAGTTGCCCGGCTACCTGGCTCTGGACCTGGCCAGCGAGGCCGGGCGGGCGGCGCTGCAGACGGCCGTGGCTGACCTTCGACCGGCATGCTTGGTGCTGGCTCATGGCCCGAGCGACGTGACGTGGATCGACGAGAACGCGGCGGATGCGGCTGCCGTGCACTGCGGCGTGGCCGCGATCGTGGCTCAGTCCGGCGCTCCCACGGTCCTGGTGTCGACCGACAACGTGTTCTCCGGCACGCGCGGGAGGTGCCGCCCAGACGACCCGACCGAGCCGGGTAACGCCTACGGCCGGATCAAGGCACGCGCCGAGGGTGTGCTGCTGGCGAGCAGGCAGGCCCTGGTGTTGCGGGTGAGCCTGGTCTATGGCTGGACCCGGCCAGGGCAGCGGACGACGTTCGCGCAGCGCTGCCTGGATGCCGCCGCCGAAGGCTGCCCGATGTCAGCTCCGACGGATCAGCTGTTCACCCCGATTCACGTGCGTGATGTGGCGACCGTCATCGCCGCCGCATGCCGGTCCCCTGGGCAGCTGACCGGCGTCCAGCATCTGGCCGGGCCTGCGGAGCTGAGCCGGTACGAGTTCGCCCGGCTGGCTTACCGCCTGGCAGCAGCTGACGCCGCTCTGGTCAGGCCATGTCTGCGGCGGGATACGGAGTGGGCGTGCCGCCCACGGTTCTCTTCGCTGGCCTGCGGCGCGTTTTCCGGGCTGCCTGGGCTGACGACGTGGCGGCCGATGACCCCCACCGACGGCTTGCGCGAGATGCTGGCCACCCGACCGGCGGAGCGCGGGGACGCATCCCGATCGCCTGCGCCGGGGCACGACGCGGCCGACCTGGTGGCAGGACAGAGCGCAGCGCCGCGATGACAGCGGCGGCAGGGGACGGGATCCGGCTTGGCCTGTGCCTGGCCGCATTCGGCGGGACGAGTCTGGCGGCGGCACTCGCGGAGCTGGCCGACTACGGTCCGCTGTGCCTCGATCTTCCCACCGATACCACGCTCGGTCTGATCGATGCCAGGCGCTGTTTCTCCGATGCTGGCTACCGGGAGGAGGCGGCGGTGACGCTCGCCGAAGCGGCGGCACATGGGTGGCCGGTCACCTGCGTGAGCAATAGCCGTGACGCCCAGTTGCTGCTTGGACCGCATGGTCCGCACACCGATGCCGTCCTGCCGGGCTCGGCGCAGCAGAAGCGGGCGCACGCGGTACGGTGCGCGATCGGAGCGATCCGGCTGGCCGAGCGTACCGCGACGCCCGTCGTGCGGCTGCTGGTCGGATGCCCTGACTTCGCTCGCTGGCTGTCGTGGTGGGGAAGTGACGTGAGCTGGGCCGACAACGTCGACGAGTTCTTCACCCAGGCCGAGCAGGTGCTTGCGGCGGCACGCGACGCGGGTGTGGTGGTCGCGCTCGAGCCACATCCCAAGCAGGTCATCTATGACCGCGCCAGCGCGGAACTGCTGTTCGCGGCCGGCCCGCAGTGGGCGGACACGCTCGCGCTGTGCGTCGATCCGGCGAATCTGGCGGCCATGGGACACGACCCGGTCGACGCGGTCCGCGGCTGGCAGCCACGCCTCGCTGCGGTGCATGCGAAAGATCTCCAGACCTGGGCCGGCGGTGGCAGCCCGCCCGGGCGCGGCTGGAGCCGGTACGGCCCTGGGCCGCCGGTTCGCTTCCGGGCGCTTGGCCTGGGCACGCTGGACTGGCCAGCGATCGTGAGCACGCTGATCGACGAAGGCTTCGGGCAGGTTCTCTACGTCGAGCACGAGGACGCGCTGTTGCCCAGGCGCCAGAGCATTATGCGCAGCCTTGGCGTGCTGCGTGAATTCCTGCCCGGCGGCGCCGCCGAAGGCCGTACCTGGTGAAATGAAAGGTGAACGATGGACGGGGTTCTGGCGGTACGGGACGACCAGCCGATTCCTGCGCTCGACGGGCCGATTACCACCTCGGTGCAAAGAACCAGCACCTATAGCATTCATGTGACCAGCGATGAGGGCAGCGCCTTGCAGGCGCTGGTCGAGGAGATCGGTGGTCGCACGGTGGCCATTATCACCGACGAAATAGTCGACAAGATTTTTACTGAACGCATCGGTGAATGGCTGTCTGATGGCGGCGTGAAAGTCCGGAAGATAGCAATCCCTGCCGGGGAGCGAAGCAAGAGCCTGGCTACCGCGAGCCAGCTTCTGGACTGGCTGGCGCAGACGGATACCCGGCGGCGCGACATCCTTCTTGCGGTCGGCGGCGGCGTTGTCATCGACACCGTCGGCTGGGTGGCGAGCGCCTACATGCGCGGGATTCCCTACATCAACGTGCCGACCACCCTGCTCGCCCAGGTGGATGCCGCGATCGGCGGCAAGGTTGGTGTCGATCACGACATTGCCAAGAACCTGATTGGCGCCTTCTATGCGCCGCACGCGGTGGTGTCATGCGTCGGCTGCCTCACCACGCTCGATTCCCGGCAGGTCCGCTCCGGCCTTGCGGAGGCCATCAAGATGGCCGTGATCTCCTCGCCGCAGCTGTTCGCCTTCATCGATCGGCAGCTGGAGTCGTTGCTTGCCCTCGACGTGTCCTCGCTGCGATCGCTGGTGCACGCCGCATCCGCGATCAAATGCGCTCTCGTGGAGCGTGACCCTTACGAGATCGATCTTCGCCGCACGCTCAATTTCGGACATACGGTGGGCCATGCCGTCGAGACGGTGACCGGCTACGGGCCGGTGCTGCATGGCGAGGCCGTCGCCTACGGCATGGCCGTCGCGGTTCGGGTGGCGATGGCGCGCCGCGTGCTCGCACCCGCGGCAGCATCGCGCATCGTCGGCATCCTGCGGGCGGTCGGCTTGCCGACCGTCCCCGAGGAACTCCCGGTCACGCCTGCGGCGGACGATGTCATCGCTGCCCTCGCGAAGATCCGTCAGGTGCGAGACGGCAGCCTGCTCTTTGTGCTGCCGACCAGCATCGGCAGCGCCCTCATCGTCGAGGACGTCAGCGATGACGAAATCCGCGCCGCCCTCTGCGGTCGGCGCAGCGCGGTGACGTTATCACCGTGAGGCACATAGGCCCGGTCGGCAGATTGCCATGACCCAGACGGACCGCCTCCGGTACGGCATCGATGCGGGTGGCAGCGGAACATCCGTCCGCGCCTCCGACGGCGAGCGCTGGAAGGCGCCGCCGGTTAACCCAAGCTCGGTCGGGCAGGACGCGTCGAATCGATGCCTGTCCGAGCTCTTCGGCCGGATCCGCGCGCACGCCGGTCAGATCGGCGAGCTCGGCGGCGGCGCACCCGCAGGGCCTGTGATCTGGCTGGCGTCGGCGTCAGTTGACCCGGCCACGGCGGAGGAGGAGACGCGGCGATTCGCCACAGCGGCGCGGGCGGCCGGCCTTCGCGCCACTCTCGTGATCTCCAATGACGTCACCCCACTCATTCTCCGCGCGCCGGCCGGAGTCGGCCACATCGTGGCGGTGTGCGGCACCGGCGCAGGGTTCCTCGCGACCGACGGGCGATCCGCGCCGTCCCGCATCGGCGGTTGCGAGTACCTGGGCAGCGATGAGGGCAGCGCCTTCGACCTTGGCCTGCACGGCCTGCGGGCGGCCGTGCGCGGACTCGACGGGCGCGCTCAGCGCACCGCGCTATCGGACCTCTTCGCGGCGGAGGCCGGTGTGCCAGTTTTTGAACTCGCGCGCAGGCTCGCAGGTACGCCCTTTCCGAAATCCGCCGTGGCCGCGCTCGCGCCCGTGGTCCTGCGGGCGTGGCTGGGCGGAGATCCGGCCGCGGCCGACCTGGTCGAAGACGCGATCGGCGAACTGGTCGTGGGGGTGCGGGCGGCCCGTGACGCGGCGGCGGTCGCTCCGGGCTGGCGACTTTCCGTCGCCGGAGGTGTCGTAACCGGCTGCCCGGAATTCTTCGGCAAGCTAGCGGTGGCCGCGTCGCGCCTCGGCGCCGATCCGGTCGAGCTGATCAGCGAGCCGGCGGCGGCCGTGCTCGACGCGCTGGTCCGGCTGGCCGCGACAGATCCCGTCGGGCTGTCGGATCCCCGGATCGACCGCGACATCTGGCGCCTCGACCTCGCTGACTCGCGCCGCACAGGTCCCACAGAAAGGACCGACTAGTGGACATCATCGAGTGCGACTTCGAGTTCAGCGGCTTCGACGACCAACTGGTCAAAGCGGGAACGTCGGTGTACCTGTGGAACCTGTGCCAGCATTTCCGCGCGGCCGGTCATCGGATCACCGGCCTCACCCCGGCCCACGGCCTGCTCGACCGCCTTCAAGACCGGCATGAGATCAGCGCGCTCGACTGGCATTACACCGCGGACATTCCGGTTCAGCTCGACCGGAGTATCTGGCCGGAACTTGCCGAACAAGTAGTGATCCCGGTAGCTGCGACGGCACACCGGATGGACATCGGCGGCGTGGATATCGTCTTCCTGGCCGGCGGTATGCTCGACGAGTTCACCGACAGCTTCTATCCCCCGCCCGAATTGGAGGGGCGGAGCCTGGCGGTTTTCAAGCCACTGATCTTCCAGGTGGTCGCCGCGCGGTTCCTCATGGACATGGCGGCGCCGGGCACCGTCGTGCACCTGCATGAGCCCGCCTATCACTACCTGATCCCGGCCGCACTGCACGGCCGCGGGCTGGTGACGGTCTCGACGGTGCAGACCAACATGCCGATCAACACCAAGGTCTACGGACCCGAGGTGCGCACCCTGCTGAACTACCTGGGCGGCGATCCCGCCGTGACTGAAGGGCTGACCGATCCGCCGGTGCCGCCCAGGTTGCGGAAATTTCTGCCCGCGGCCTTGCTGTACGAGGACCATCCCGAGCGGCCCGGGCATGAGTACATCAGCTTGCTCGGTCTGGTGGCCCGTTCCGCTGACGCCCTCGACTTTCTGTCATCAGGACAGCTGGAACATGCCCTCACCCAGACCGGCAGCCCGTTCGAGGAGATCTTCGAAGGCTTCTCGGCCCGCAGGGAGCTTCTTGCCCGGCAAGACCGGCTCGTGGTCGGCGGCTGCGCCATCGGCGATGAATGGCTGAATCTGCAGCGCAGCGCAGCGCGGCGCGCCCAGACGCTGACAGCGCTCGGGCTTGACCCCGCGCTGCCGACCATCTACCACAACGCCCGCTATACGGTGCAGCACAAGGGCCAGCAGGAGATGTTCCGCGCTCTTGCGCGCCTGCTCGACGAGGGCGAGCGATTCAATGCGCTGCTGCACTGCCTGGCACCCAGCCCCCCGGCCGATCCCGACATCGATGCCCTGGAGCGGCGGTATCCGGACCTGATCCGGATCCGCGCCGGATCGATGACGCAACCGGAACTGATCGAATGGGCGGTGGCCAGCGACCTGTGCCTGTTTCCGTCGAAATTCGAAATGGATACCTTCCTGATGGCCATGGGCGAAGCCATGGCCGCCGGAGCCGTGCCGATCGCCACCGCGCAGCAGGGCATGCGGCATTTCGGGCATGCGTTCGATCTGAACGATCCGGCCGCCACCGGGCTGGCGCTGCCCCGGTCGTTCCGGATCGATGATCCGGTCTTGACTGACGCGATATGCGCAGGGCTCCGGCAGATGCTGCGCCTGCTGCGCACGGAACCCGCCAGGTTCCAGGTCCTGCGAGAAAGGGCCATCGCGGTTGCCCGTCAATTCTCCTGGCAGCAGACGGCGAATCGCTTCATCGAAATCTTTGCCGCCGCCGCGGCCGCCCAGGCCGCGGCCGTCGCCAAGGCCACCCTGGCCAACCCAGCCACCCTGGCCAACCCAGCCACCTTGGTCAACCCAGCCACCCCGGCCACCCTGGCTACCCCGGCCAACCCAGCCACCCTTGCCAACCCGGCCGACGCGGAGGGCGCCACGGCTGCGACCGGGACCACTCACCAGATCGGTGCTCAGGACGGCGATCGGAGTGCGTGACGTGCGTGCCGCTCTGCTGGCCGGCGGACGTGGCGAGCGGATGGGGCGGCTGACCGACAGCGTCTGCAAGCCGATGGTGCCGTACGCGGGCGGCTGCAGGCTGGTGGACTTCAGCATGGCCAACGCGGTGCGCTCCGGGCTGACGGAGTTGGTGGTGATGTCGCAGCACCTGGAACGCGACTTGATCGACCACCTGCTGCGCTGGTGGGACAACCGCGGCGGGATGCATGTGCATCTCGGACCCTACGAGGCGATGTTCGACCAGGCTGGCCGCCGCGGCGGCCTGCCAGGCAGCCTGGCGCTTCCTGCCCGTCCGCCCGAGCGGGGCACGGCAGACGCATTGGCGACCAACGCCGAATGGCTGTTCGCGGCCGACTGCCGGGATGTGCTGGTCCTGCACGCCGATCACGTCTATCTCTTCGACTACGGGCCGATGCTGCGCGAGCACCGCCAGAGCGCCGCTGATGTGACGATCGGAGTCCAGCGCATCGAACGGCGTTTCGTTCCGCTTTTCGGCATGGTCGAACTGGATCAGGACATGAAGGTGCGGAGTCTCGTCGAGAAACCGGCTGAGCCGGCGTCCGATCTCATCTTCACGGCCTTCGGCCTGTTCCGCGCCGACGTCCTGCAGGAAGTGCTAACCGTGCTGGCTCGGCTGCAGTCCGCGCAATGGCGTCACGACATCAGCCACGACGTCTTGCCGTTCATGATCTCCGAAGGATTTCGGGTGCGGGCGTTTCTGGTCAGCGGATACTGGGCCGACATCGGCACCGTGGAGCGTTACCTGCTCGGTCATCTCGATCTGGTCCGCTCGCCCGCTGCCCTGCCGCTGGCTGACGTGCCGCGAACTCTGCCAGGGGCTCGACCAGAACTGATCGGTCCCGGCGGCGTCATCGCCAGCGAACCGCTGTCCCGCGGAGCTCGGGTGAGCGAGAGCGTGCTGTATCCGGGCATCGTCATCGAGTCGGGCGCCCGGGTCGAGCGTTCGGTCGTTCTTCCTGGCGCCCGGGTGAGCGCGGGGGTGCGGCTGTGCGACACCGTCGTGCTGGCGGGCGAGAACGTCACGCAGTCCAGGTCGGGGCTGGCCGCCTTGACCTAGGGCCGGACGTCAGGTGATGGGCGCGGTGATGACGCCGAGGTTCTTCAAGATCGACTCCCCGGCGACGACCGCCTCCTTCCCTTCCCCACCTCCGGCCGGAGGTGCGAGCGGGGTCACCACGGTGTCCGGGTCGGCCTCGAAGAAGAAAACGAGGGAGAAGAGTTCCTCGTCCGGGGCCTCGGGACTGGGCGGGAGCACTCGATGCCGCAGCGCTCGCCACCGGCCGTCCGTCCACCGATTCATCAGGTCGCCGAGTATCACGGCGAGCGACGCCGGATCGTAGGGCGGAGTGCCCCACCCGCCTTCGGTGCTCCAGACTTCCAGGCCGCCGACACCGAGCTGCCGGTCCAGCAGACTCAGCGTCCCGAAGTCAAAGTGTGGCCCTACCCGCATCTGACCGGACTGGACGGCGCCGACGGTCGTCAGGGACGGGTACCAGTTCACGTTCTGCGTCCAGGTGGCCCGCCTGGCCCTTGACGCGAAATGATCTTCCGGTATGCGCAGGATGGTGGCGAGCATGGTGAGCATCTGGAGCGAGACCCGCACCATATGATCGGTGTAACGCGTCGCGACGACCTGCAGCTCGGGAATCTCTGTCGGCCAGCGGTTCTCCGGATAGTACAGCGCATCAAATTCGGCGTCTCCGGTGCGGTGAATGGGCCCCATGTGGAAAGCCTCATGCAGATCAGGCGGGCTTTCGTTCCCTTCGATGGCAGCAGCGGCCAGCAGGCCAGGCCCCGTCCAGCCATTGTCGTATCGTCCGCGCACCGCATATCTGGCCTTCTGCTCCCTGGATAGGCCGAAGAAAGCCCGGCCGCATGTTCGCATTCCCGCCGCCAAATCCGCAGGGACGTCATGCCCGCGCAGCAGGAACATGCCGGTCTGCCGCAGGCTGACATCGATTGCCTCGGACATTTCGGCACGCCGCCCGGGGTCTGCGGCCTGCCATTCGGCCAGGTCGATAGTAGGTACCTGGATCACGTCTGGCCGCCTCCGCTTTCCGGCATCACAACCCGATGATATTTCCATTATGTGCGAGTATAAGCCCGATTTCTGTCGGATCGGAAGATCGACCTGCGCCTCAGCTCGGCGAAGCCGGGTTGGACCCGGCCGCCACGCTGTGAGCCACGGACAGGACAGCATCACCTATCCCGCCCGGCTCCGACGGCAGGCGTCTGCCTAAAGCACTGTCTGTAATAACAATGGCACCCGCTGTTACCGCGAGCCAATTGTGAGCCAATCTGCAGCCGCGATCGGCCCGGGCGAAATCGCTGTCCCGCAGACCCATACCCAAATCAGCGGTTCTGGTAACGAACCCGTTTACACCTACCGGGCCGGCTGGGATACTCGCATCGTGATGGACGAGCGCGGATTCGGTCATTCGGGCATAGCCGTTCCCCCCTTGGGCATGGGCTGCTGGGCGATAGGCGGGCCGTTCTGGGCCGGGGCTCAACCGCTGGGCTGGGGGCAAGTAGACGACGACGAGTCGACGAGGGCCGTCCAGCAAGCGTTCGATCTCGGGATCAGGCTCTTCGACACCGCGGATGTCTACGGAACCGGTCACAGCGAACGCGTCCTTGGCCGGGCACTGTCCGGCCGGCGAGACGAGGCGGTGATCGCCAGTAAGTGGGGCAACACCTATGACGAGTCGCAGCGGCAGCTGCTGAGCCCCGATATCACGCCTCAATACATGCGCCGCGCGCTTGAGGCTTCGCTGCGTCGGCTCGGGACCGACTACATCGATATCTATCAGTTCCATCTGGCGGATATCGAGCCGGCCGACACCATGCCACTCGTCGAGGAGTTGGAGTCGCTCGTCGAGGCCGGAAAGATCAGGACGTACGGGTGGAGCACAAACGACCCGCAGCGTGCCGCCGCATGGTCGGTGGGAGCGCACTGCACGCTGGTCCAGCACGAACTGAACGTGCTCAACGACGCGCCCGAGATGCTGGCCTTCATCGAGCGCCAGGGCTGGGCGAGTCTCAATCGCGGCCCCCTAGCCATGGGCCTGATCAGCGACAAGTACGGACCTGGTTCGCGGCTGCCGGATGACGACGTGCGCGGCATCGAGCCAGACTGGATGCAATATTTCAAGGACGGCCGGCCCGTGCCGCAGTGGCTGGCTCGGCGCGACGCGATCCGGGACATCCTGGCGAGCGGCGGCCGCTCGCCGGTGCAGGGGGCGCTGGCGTGGATCTGGGCACGGAGCCCTGCCACTATCCCGATTCCGGGCTTCCGCACCGTGGAGCAGGTTCGGGAGAACGTCGCCGCGCTGGATTACGGACCCCTCGGCGACAGCGAGATGGCCGAAATCAGCAAGATCCTGGATCGGCAGTCACCTGAGCGATAGCCGTCGCCCACCTGATAGCTGAAGCGCTGCGCCTGGGCGCTGCGGCGTACCAGGCCTTCCGGCGCGAGTTCAATCCACAGCGTGTACCTGCGGTGCCGCACGGCAGATGCGGGCCGTAGGCTCTTTACGGTTCATATCGACTCAGATTGAGTACTTCTATGTCTCTTATGTCTGATCAGCCTTCTGCTGTGCGCACTTGGCATGCCGTGGTCGGGTCGCAGGACCTGGCGCTGCTTGACCGCCTGCTGGCCGACGACGTCGTGTTCCAGTCACCTGCAGTGTTC